>LWDU01039592.1_pt1 | contig 19149 bp, 16 predicted proteins | sample 727161 | NCBI WGS metagenome assembly LWDU01 (sample SAMN04566230, study PRJNA314399) | hydrothermal vent metagenome | isolation source: deep sea hydrothermal plume seawater | place: Mexico: Gulf of California, Guaymas Basin | collected 2004-07-11
TCTCTTCAGCCCTCACCTAAACCACTCATAAAAAACGCAAACCGCGTATCCTAATGGAAGGCGCTTCAATGCATAACAAACACCTGCAATTCGAAAATGACAGCGAAACAATTATCGCCATCGATGGCCTCGCACAAGAATTGACCTTGCTGCACATAACCGACAGCCATATGGCCACTGCCGACGACCGTGACCCCGATGCGCTCGAAGATGCCGCACGCTTCAAAAAACTTTTCGAGACGCGAACGCCTAACAATGTGCCAACACGACAATTATTCCAAGAGGCCCTCGCACACAGCAACACCATCGGCGCCGACGCGACCCTATTGACCGGCGACATCATACACTTCCCGTCCCATGCCGCACTCGAGTGGATCGAACAAGGCGTGCAATCGTTGCAAAGCCCCTATCTCTATACTCTAGGCAACCACGATTGGTACTTCCCCCACCTCGAATGGAACGACGAGACTCGCCTGGCCCACTACCCCCGCTTTAACCACTTGACCAACAACACTCCCGCCGCACAAGCGCTGGACCTAGCCGACATCCGACTAATCGCCATCGATAATAGCAACTACCATCTAACCCCGGAACAACTCGCCTTCCTGCGCCAACAGTTGGCTACCGACCGCCCCTGTTTACTATTCATCCATATCCCCATCGCCATCCCCTCGCTGATACCGGCTGTGGTCGAGGTATGGAAGGAGCCGATCGTTATGGCGGCGGATGGTTGGTCGGAAGAAGGAAAGAAAAAATGGCGGGTAGGCGAGCACTACGAAAGCACCTTAGCCTGTCACAAACTACTGACCGAAGAAGCACAGAACCTGGTCGCTATCTTCTGCGGCCACGTACACTTCTCCCACTCCGGCGAGGTGCACCCCGGCTGTATGCAGTATGTGACTAAGCCGTGCTTTGAAGGGGGCTATCGCGAAATTAGGCTCAAACCTATGGTCTGAGTCTACGTGATTAGGATTAAAGAAATGAGTTTGTGATAGATATAGCACTCAGACAGCCGAACGCACCTGCTAAGCACTTCTTCTTGAACACTGGAGTGTCCAAGAGCGGGGTTAGGATATAACTGAGAGCGGCTTTGTTGTCCCCAATTCCACAGGATAGTGGAATTGGGGACAACCATCGGAGTCCACCAGAGATGGCGGGCGAGAATGAGCGACCTGGTATACCCTATACCTAGTTTATCCGCACGAACTACACCCGCTCCGCTTGTGGCACCGCCACCCCATGCGTATGATCCCACAAATGCCCCCTCCGCCCCTCCCCTTCCAACCCGGTCTCAAAATACACCGACTTCACCGCCTCGTGCACAATCGGAAAATCGTGGTGAAACCCCATGCCCGTCGCCACGCAATCCCCCGGCCCCACCTCATGCGATTTCCCCTCGCTCACCGCCACGCCACTGCCCTCGTATAAAATCCAATACTCGTCACAATCGTGATAGTGACAATCAAAGCTCGTCTCCTTGGCATAGTCGACCGCATCGCCCTTGTCCTCGCGTTCGTCGCTCTTGCCGACCTGAAATATTCCCGACGAAGTCTCCGTCTCCCAATCGCCGCACATCCACACCAAGGTCGCCGGACCATTGAGGGCGCGGACCGCGAAATGATCGCTGTCGTTTTGTAAATCGACATTCGTTTTAAATTCTCCCGCCACCACCTCATCGCCAACACGAATCTCGCACGTGCCGGTACCGACGATGATTTTTTCCCGCTTGCCGCGCCGCACAAAATCGCGGGTCTCACCTTTCGCCAATGTCACGACCTCGAAATAACTCAACCCGCACCAGGCCGGCGCGTTGTCCTCACCGCTCTTGGTAATCGGCATTATTACGCTCCTTTATGGTAAATAGTTCGCTATCCGTTTAACCTGCTGTTCTCGGCTCGAATCCACCGCGCCGAAGACCATTGCCAAGCTCTTTATATTTTCTGTACCCGCGCTCTCAGGCTCTCGCCCTTCGGCAATAGCCGCGGTAAACTCCCGCAATACCATCGCCTGCCCCTCCTGCGGCGGACTCACCGCCATCACCTCTTCGCGCGGCGCCTCGCGATCAGCATGGTTGGCGCCCTTGCGGGCGATATAAAGCTCCGGGTAGACCATCGTCTCGCCGAACCAGTCGGTCATATCGCCCGATGAAATCGCGTCGGCGTGGTAGCTGACCGGCAGGCCATTGTCCATCGTAAAGTGGGCAATGCCGGTGATATCGCCATTAAAAGTGCTATACGGCGTATTCCAACTCTGCGCCCAAACGCTCGCCGGATCACAGCCTAGCAAGGCCCGCAATAAATCAAAATGGTGGATGCTCATTTCGATATAGAGCGGGTCGGCCATTTTATGGCGAAACTCGCCCCACGAATAATACGGCGCGCGAAAATAATGCGTCACATGGCTCATCCGCCCCAACTCACCGCCGGTGACGATCTCGCGAAATTTGTGCACCCACGGATGAAAACGCGCCTTCTGCGCGATCATGAATACCCGGTCGCTTTCTGCAACTGAGGCGAGAATACGCTGCGCCGATGCGACCGTGTCGGCGATCGGTTTTTCCGACAAGACGTGCAAGCCCGCACCGATTCCGGCGCCAATCACCGCCTCGTGGTGGGCCGGCGGTACGACGCACAGTAGGGCATCCGCCTCCACCGCCGCGATGGCCTTTTCCACATCACTAAAACAGAGCCCCTCAGCCAAGCCGATCGTCTTTCTAGCCCGACTTAGATGCTCTGGGTTCATATCGACCAGCGCCACATGCTCAACACCGTCATTTTCCATTATCGTCGGCAGCCAACTGCCCCCGTAACCGCCGACACCCACCTGAATAACTTTTAACATAGTGCTCCGTTCACTGAAAAATTAACAGGCCAAAATCGTCCGGCTTATGTCCCCCGTCATAGGTCCGTACCCACTGGCTATACTCGGCCCCGCGAAATACCCGCACAAAGTTAAAACCCCACTCTGCTCCACTCTTGGCTTGCGGCACCTTGTCCTGGCCAAAATCCAAGCGATATTCCAGAGACCAGGAGTCGCGCCCGACCATCGCCACAGCCCGAGCGTCGGCATTCCATTCCACCCCGCGGTCACTCAGACCACCGGTCAACCACGCGTCGTGCACTGTGCCGAGATGGTTGATGCCGACATGCAGATAATTGCGATGAGTAAATCCTGGGTCGATAAATAATTCGACAATATCCTCATGCCATAACTCGGCATCGAAATTGCGGCTCCGGCCGACCAAACTGTCGGGATGCGCGTCATGGCCGTAAAAACCAAAATACAGCGCCTCATCGGTATAACCAAGGTGAATGCGAGTCCGCTGCGACGACGGAATAGCGGCGGTGTGCACAGTGCTGTGCTGGAAAAAAGAGTCGACTTGGGCGGCTTCCTTCCACACCGCATCGTCCAACTTGCCGTCGAGCGTCGGCGCACGGCTCAGGCGGACGACCTCCAGCACCATTCCGTGCGCCTGCAACAACGCCAGACCGCGCTCGCGCTGGCCATTGTCAAAATAAAAACGCGCCAAACGATAGTTGCCGCGCTTGCTGCCCGGCGCATAATCCAACGCCCGTGTATAAAGCGATTCGGCCCTTGCCATGCGCGCGCCAAGCTCGGCCTGACGAGCGTCCGAGATCCAGCCGGAGACAAAATTCTCTACCCGGATCGTCGCCTCCAAACGCGCACCGAGATGTGCGTGTGAAGTCAGCTGCTGGGCTGCTTCCTGCAATCGTCCGGTCTGCGCCGGTTCAAGCTTATCTTCGACCTTACCCAGCGCTAATAGCGCCGCATGACACACCGCCCCCGAAGTATCGGCCAAAGCATCAAGAAAGGGGTCGATAAATAACACCGGCCGGTGTAAACCGAGCTGATGCGCCACCGTCGCGCGCACCAAGTGATCCGCATCCTCGCGCAAATGGCTGAGTAAAGCCGTTTCGATCCGCTCGTCGTCCACCCTCGTCGTTAGCCCAGTCAACACCTCAACCAAAAGACGCCGACTCGCCGCACGCTCCGGATCCTCCAGCGCAGCGAGCAAATCGTCGACTGCCCGGTCCTTGGCTAATAACAATTCCATCCGCCCGGCCGCCTGTTCTTCGGTGGTGCCGCCCAACTTGTCGATGCTGTCTTGCAAAGACGGGCCGCACCCCCAGCCAATACATACCGTTGCAAAAAAACCGATCCAAGCTTTATCGATCATCTGATCTTCTTCTTTCTTGCCGTTCCCAACCAAATAGAATATAAAAAACAAATATCCCCATACCGCTGCTGAGCGGTTTGAGGATATTATCTACGGTTCATCTGAGTACTGTGCTTAGTCGGTCCGACTAGTGATCTCGATAAGATGATAACCGAACTGCGTCTGTACCGGACCGTGCACGACATTCAGCTCGTCACTAAAGATCACCGCGTCGAATTCCGGCACCATCTGTCCCTTGCCGAACGTGCCCAAATCACCGCCGCTTTTGCCCGAGGGGCAAGTTGAGTGCTCTTTGGCCGCGTCGGCGAAATCTGTGCCGCCTTCAATCTGAGTCTTGACCTCGTTGGCCGTATCTTCGCTGGGGACTAAGATATGGCGTGCTTGTGCTGTCGGCATTATATGCTCCTTTCTCAGAAGATAGGGTTTTATTTAGGAATAGGCGATAATATTATAATGGCGTAAGTTATCTAGCTATTATCGCTAATTTATCCATATACGGAGAAAACGCCCCATGCCCAACCCGCATTCGCTACTCGGTAAAAAAGCCTTCGTCACCGGCGGCAAACGCCGTATCGGCCGCGGCATCGCACTCGCCTTTGCCGAAGCCGGTGCCGATGTCGGCATCAACGACCTGCACGACGACGACGATGCCCAACAGACCCTGCAACTGATCCGCGATATGGGCCGGGAGGCCGAATTCTTCGCCGCCGACATCTCCGACAGTGCCCAGGTCGAAACGATGTTCAAAGCCTTTCGCGAACGCTTCGGCCGCATCGATGTCCTCGCCAACAACCCCTTTGGTGGCACCGGGCAGCATTTTTTGGAACTGACGGAGAAAAACTGGGACCTGAATATCGACATCGGCCTCAAGGGCTTCTACCTCTGCTCGCAGCAAGCCGCTTTCGCGATGGTTGAACAGGGCGAAGGCGGCGCGATCGTCAGCACCTCCTCGGTGCACGGTAACCGCGCCTGGAAGACCGACACCGCCTACGGTGTGGCCAAGGCCGGTGTGCTGCGCCTGACCGAGAGCATGGCCGTCGATCTCGGCGAGCACGGCATCCGCTGCAACGCCATCCTGCCCGGACATATGAACACCGACCACGAATACAATACCCCCCCACCAGCGCTCGGCTCTATGGGAAAACAATCGCACGAGGCCATCCCGCTGCGCCGCCGCGGCACCCCCGAGGATATCGGCCGGGCCGCGGCCTTCCTCTGCTCAGATGCGGCGGGCTGTATCACCGGAGTCTCACTGCCCGTCGACGGCGGGTTATTGGTAACGGCGGCGCATTAGCTGCCTTGTGCGAAAATCACCTTTCTCGATCAGAGGGCTGCTCACCGGAGTAGCCCTCTGCCTGGCGGTTGGCCTGCTCGCCCCCTACGGCATCGTATTTAATTATTATTGGATCGGCTTCAACCCCTCCTCACCGGGCGCGCTCTTTTTCTTCTTTGTCCTGACCTTTATCGTCAACGCGATCGTCGGCCTGATCAGCCGAAACTTCGAACTTTCCAAGGCCGATCTGGTGCTGATCTACTGTATGTTGCTGATGGCGGTCACCGTGCCGACCTGGGGGCTGATGTTTTTTCTGATCGGCACCCTGGTCTATCCCTTCTATTACGCCACGCCCGAAAACAACTACGCCGAACTGTTCTACGACTATATCCCCTCGTGGATGGTGCCGCAAGATTTTCAGGCGATCAAAAACTATTACGAGGGCCTGCCACAAGGCGCCGCGATCCCATGGGGTGTCTGGGTTGAGCCGATGGGCTGGTGGCTGTCGTTTATTATCGTGCTGAGCTTTATGTTGATCTGTATGAGCGCCATTTTGCATCGCCAATGGTCTGTGCACGAGCGCCTGACTTACCCGATGGTGCAATTGCCGCAGAATATGATCGACAAGGGAGATGATCCTACCGCGCGCCTCGCCCCCTTCTTTAAGAGCAAAACCATGTGGCTCGGCTTCGCCATCCCCGCCATCCTGCTCAGCCTCAACGCCTTCAACCACTACTTCCCCATCGTGCCGCAATATAGCCCTAACGGCCGCTTTTCAATGTTCAACCAGACGCTGCACCTGCCCATCGCGCTCAACCTCGCCTGGGTTGGCTTCTTCTACCTGGTCAACCTCGAAATAACCTTCAGTATCTGGTTTTTCTACGTGCTCTCCAAGGTGCAAGAGGGCGTATTTAATGTACTCGGCATCGCCAGTACCGAACGGCTGAGCGCCTACGAATATTCGCAACCGGCCGACCTCACCCACCAGGCCGCCGGCGCGGTAATCATGCTGGTGCTCTTCGGTCTGTGGAACGCGCGTTCGCACCTCAAGGAGGTCGCGCAAAAACTCTGGGATCCGCAAGGCGGTGTCGATGACAGTCAAGAATTATTGCGCTACCGCACCGCGCTCTATGGCTTCTTAGGCAGCGTGCTCTTTGTCAGTGCCTGGCTCTGGCGCTCGGGCGTGCCGATCGCGGTGCTGCCGGTGCTGCTGATCGTCAGCTTGATCTTCTTTATCCTCGTTGCCCGCGTCGTCGCGACCGGCGGCGTCGCCACCGCCCGCAGTCCCATCGTGCCGGCCTACTTTATCATCTCCGGCCTCGGCACTTCCATTCTCGGCGCCAAAGGGCTGGTCGCCCTAAACTTCACCTTTATCTGGCAGGGTGAGTCACGCACCTCGCCGATGGTCGCCTGCTCCAACGCCCTCAAACTCGCCGAGATGATTCCCGGCTCAAAAACGCGGCTATTTTGGGGAATTATGCTGGCGCTTGTCTGCAGTCTCGGCGGGGCGGCCTATATGACCTTGAAACTGGCCTACACTTATGGCGCGATCAATCTCTCGCTGATCAACTGGGCCGGTGCACACGGCTGGCCCTACGTCGGGCCAACCATCCTCAATATGCCCGAAGCCAATATGCGCGGCTGGCTTTTCACCGGCATCGGCGCGCTAGTTGAAGCTTTGTTGATGGTGGCGCAACACCGGTGGTTCTGGTGGCCCTTTCACCCCGTCGGTTTCGCTATAGCGGTCGGATGGCTGACCAGTCAGATCTGGTTCTCGGCGTTGATCGCCTGGATCCTGAAACTAGTCATCGTGCGCTTCGGTGGCGTGAATTTTTTCCAAAGCATGAAGCCGTTCTTTCTCGGCCTAATTCTCGGCGAGGTCGTAATCTCTGGCATTTGGGGCGTGATCTATCCGCTGACAACGGAAAAGGGTCGCTGGTTGACCAATATGTAAGTGCGCCCGCTGCAATAAATGCGACACACTCAGCGTCTGTGGCGCATTTATTGCAGCAGCACCAACTTGCGCGTCAGCGACCAATCGCCGACCTGCAAACTGTACAGATAGATGCCGCTGGCCAATCGATGCCCCCCATCGTCCACACCCTTCCAAACGGCGCTATAACGTCCGGCTTCTCGGCTTTCGTCTATTAGCGCGGCCACTTTTTGCCCCAGTAAATTGTACACGCCCAGCGTTACACGGCCGCCCGTCGGCAGGGAGAAATGAATCTCGCTACTGCTGTTGAATGGGTTCGGGAAGTTTTGCGACAACGCAAATTCTTGCGGCGCACCCTCGTTTCTTTCTTCCGATACCGCCGTCGACACCGCTTCACCGACCAGACGCACATCGTCGAGATAGTAGCGCCCGGAGAAATTGCCACCGAACGTCACTTCCTTGATCGGCCGCGGCCCGAAAATATCCAGCGCTACTTCGACCTGCTGCCATTCCTGCAGGCTCATGTCGACCAAGCTCTCGCGCGACAGTTCGACCAGCGTCCCCGCGACGTAGACATTGAAGTCGTCCATCTCGTCGCGAGTGCCTGTACCCGGGTGGAAAGCAAAACTCAAACGATCGAGACCCATCGGATCGACCGGCCGATCGGGCCTGAAGCGCGTCGCCCAATCCCAATCGCCGGAGGTACCGCGAAAGGATGCGGCCACCTCGCCCGTGTGCACAAAACGGTCTTCGCGCAAATCGCCGGACAGCCTCTCGAGCCAAGTTTTGTGCGACATGGTCCAGCCGGGGGCGAGTGCCTCATCGAAGATGACGAGGTCTTCTCTCGGTACAGACGGCATAAGCGCGACCGTTTTAGTCAAGCGCACCTGGTGGGGCCGTGGCGAAGCCATCTGGCGCACCGTGATCTCTATGACCTTGCGACCACCGCCTTCGACATCAATCGGCGCCGTCATGTTGAGCCGTAGGCGAAAGGTATTAGCATCGTCTGCGACCAAGGCGAGATCTTCAGGACCGCCGAGGGCACTCAAGTCCGCAGTCACGACCGGTGGTTCGGCATCGGCAGCGAGGCGCTCTATCCGCACGGTCGCGTCGATGCTCAGCGTAGTCCCGGCGCGCAGCGTATCGGGCAAGTTATGCCGCCAATCAGCGATGATCGGGCTGTGCTCAATGCGCAGAATCCCGCGATTTCCCAGATCGCTGGAAACGTAGAGATTACCCGCCGCATCGGTCGTGATACCCATCGGATAGCCCCAGACCTCGTCGATCTCCGTGCCGTTCTGAAAACCGGTGATAAAATCAGCGACACGCGCGTTGGAGCCGTCGGCATCGGCGAAGAGCGCGACGACCGAATAGCCCTCAATCGGGGCGAGCTTGGCATGACCGGCGTGCAGGGCGACAAAGGCGGCGTGGCGATAGCGCGGCGGAAACTGCTCGTGTTCGTAGAAGTGGATGCCCATCGGCGCTGTATGCGCCGGTACCAATGCCACCGGTGGCCGCATGCTCTCGACCCGCAGCGTATCGTCTCGCGTGAGCGGCAGGATCTTGTCCCTGTAGCGCGGAATCGAAAAGTCAATCCACTTCTGATAGCCATAGGCGAACGGGATGCCGTAAAACCCGCCGTCGCGAATGATATCGACCCACTCCGGCGGTGCGGCGATGCCCTGGATATCGTGGCCGTTATTCGTGCCCCAAAGCGCGCCGGTGACCGGGTGCAATGCCATACCGATAACATTGCGCACGCCGGTGGCGAAGACTCGACGGCCGCTACCGTCGAGGTTGAATTGCAGAATCGAACCGCGTTCGGACTCGCGGTTGCGGCACAAGTCGCAGGGCCAACCGACGCTGAGATACATCTTGCCGCGCTGTTCGTCGATGACAAGGGTGCGCGTCGAATGCGAGCCCGACGACGGGATATCGGCGGCGAAGGTCTCGCGCTGCTCGTAGACGCCGTCGCCGTCCAAGTCGCGCAAGCGCACAATCTCGGGGCGGTCACCGACATAGAGGTCCCCGTCGAAAAAAGCCAGGCTGTGGGGGCGGCTGAACCTCTCGGCGACAACAATCGCCTCATCGGCGAAACCGTCGCCGTCGCGGTCGGGCAGAGCGACGATCTGCTTGTCGTCCATGTTCGCCACATGCAACACGCCCTTGTCGTCAAAGGCCATAAAGCGCGGCCGATCGACACTTTCAAAGGCGGCATACATGCGCGCCGAGAAGCCAGGTGGCAGGTTGAGACTCAATCCCGCGGGTAAGTGAGCAAAATGATCGGGGACGAGCACCGGTACCGGTTGCAACTCGACATCGACGCGCGGAGTCACGTGGGCCGTGCCCGGCAACGGTTCCTGGGCGGCGGCAGTCAAAAAATAGGCCAAAAGCAGACCTGCTTGGCAGTAATACTTCATTTCGAACCCCTTTGCGCGCTGGTTATATTCGTTAATCTTTCACCTCTGCAACCGTCAACACCATATGCCCAAATTCTCCGATCCGCGTCTGATAACCCGGGTGGATCGTCGTCGTCGAATCGATTTCCTCGACAATCGCTGGCCCCACCACCACCGCACCCGCCCCCAACGCATAGCGATCATACACCGGGCACTCGACATAACCCTCGCTCTCGGCGAAATACACCGGCCGCATATTCTTCGCGACCGCTTCCCCTTCTGCCTGAGCAATCGAAGCCATCTTGGGCTTGGCGATCTCGCCGACGGCGGCCAAACGCAGATTGACCAATTCGACCTCCTCGCCCGGCGCGCTAAAACCATAGGCCCGATCGTGCTCGCGATGGAATTGTTGCAGAATCTGCTGCATTTGCCCCTGATCCAGAGCATCGGCAGCCAACGACAGCGTTAGCTCATGGCTCTGCCCCACATAGCGCAGATCCGCCTGACGCCTAAAACTCATGGCCTCCTCTGTTAGCCCCTCGCGCGCCAAGGCCTCCCGTCCGCGCACCTGCAATTCGTTGAATATCCGCTCTAACGCATCGGGATCCACCCGGTCCATCCGCTCGATCACCGTTGTCGCATAATCGTGTTTCAGATCCGTCACCAAAAGCCCCATCGCCGAAGCCGTGCCCGGGCTCGGTGGAATAATCGCCACCGGGATCTGGGTCATCGCCGCTAGGCGATTGGCGTGCGCCGGACCCGCTCCGCCAAAAGCTACCAACGCAAAATCGCGCGGATCGTAACCGCGCTGCACCGAAACCAGCCTGAGCGCATTGACCATCGCCGCATTCGCGATCTCGACAATGCCATTGGCCGCTGCGACCGGGTCCATAGCTAATGGGCTGGCGCAATGCTCTTCGATGGCCTTGCGGGCCGCTGCCACGTCTAACCCGATCTCACCACCCAAGAAATACTCCGGGTTGAGCCGTCCCAATAGTAAATTCGCGTCCGTGACCGTCGGACGCGTGCCACCCCGCCCATAACAGGCCGGCCCAGGATCCGCTCCCGCGCTCTCCGGCCCGACGCGCAAAATCCCCCCTGGGTCGACCCAGGCAATCGAACCGCCACCGGCGCCGATTTCGACCAGGTCTATCACCGGCGTGCGGATTGGATAGCCTGCACCACGCGAAGCGCCCACCCCCGATTGCGCCTTCGCCCCCACTTCGTAGTCTTTGGTGATGCTCGGCTCGCCGCCCTGGACCAGCCCAGCCTTGGCCGTCGTCCCGCCCATATCAAAGGAAATTACCTGGTCATAACCCAGAGCCTGCCCCAAATGCGCCGCCGCAATCACCCCGGCTGCCGGCCCCGACTCGACCATGTAGACCGGCCTTTGCTGCGCAGCGGCAAAAGTATATACCCCGCCGCTGCTCTGCATTACTAATAATTCGGCCCGTATCCCGGCCTCAGTCAGCCGCTCTTCTATCCGCTGCAAATAACGCGCTACTACCGGGCGGATACAGCTATTGATCACCGTGGTGCTCGCGCGCAAATACTCGCGAAATTCTGGCGCGACCTCAGAAGAAAGCGATACCACCGCCTGCGGCAAAACCTCCGCCAAAATCTCGCCCGCCCGCCGCTCGTGTATCGGATTGGCGTAGGCGTGCAGAAAACAGACCGCGATCGACTCCACCCTTGCTTGCTGCAGCTGACGGGCCACCACCCGCAAAGCGGCTTCGTCGAGCGGCGTCAGCACCTCACCTTTGGCATCCAACCGCTCCGCAACTCCAAAACAATGGTGGCGCGGCACCAACGGCTGCGGTTTTTCGAATTGCAGGTTGTACAACTCGGGCCGAATCTGTCGCGCGATCTCCAACATATCGCGAAAACCGTCGGTCGTAATAAACGCCGTCGACGCGACCTTGCCCTCGATAATAGCATTGGTTGCCACCGTGGTGCCGTGCACGATATAGGACACCTCATCCGGCGCCACCGCCTGCTCCTCCACCAAACGCCGTACCGCCTCCATAAAACCCTCGGAGGGATCATCGGGAGTGGAGGAAACCTTGCCATTGTACACCTGTCCGGTTGTCTCGTCGATAAGCGCGATATCGGTAAAAGTCCCGCCGATATCCACGCCGAGTCTATACGCCATCGCCAGCCATCCTTTCGCGCAGGGCCTCAGTAGCCTGCACATCTACCCCGCAACTACTGTCTACGACTACCCCATAAATATCCCGCGCCCGCTCAGCGGAAATTTTCCTCTCCCGCACATCGCGCGCCACTGCTTGCGGGTCTCGCCGCAATGGCGAGCCATAACCGCCGCCGCCACACGTGCGATAGCTGAAAACCGTATCGGCCGCTAGCGCGATAGTCACCTTCGAACCCAACTCGACATGTTCTCCTTCTGGGTCCAGGATATAGTAGGCTTTGCGCCCCGCCTGCCCACCCGCCAATCCCTCCGGCCCCCAGCGATCGCGATCCGACAAGACGGTAAACGACACCTCGTGCCCTGGAAAACGATAGTCGCGTCTCAAACCCAGGCCACCGCGAAACTGCCCCGGCCCCTCCGAATCTTCGATCAGTTCATAGCGATCGATGCGCAACGGGTAGTTGATCTCGATTTCCTCGATTGGTGCATTTTCCGTATTCTGTCCGTGGCACTGCACCGCGTCGGGCCCGTCCTTGCTGCTGCGCCCGCCATAACCACCGGCCATCGTCTCATAGTAAGCGTAAAGCTGTCCCGTGCGCGGGTCCGTGCCGCCAAAGCCCACCTGACACATCGTGCCCTTGGTGCTCGCCGGCACCTGGCCGGGCAACGCCTGGTGCAGCGCTTTGAGGATGATATCCGTCAAACGCACCTGCGTCTCCCAACCGCCGACCACCGGCGAGGGTGCCGTGCAATTGACTACCGTGCCCTCAGGAGCAACTAAGCGTACCTGCTCGTAAAAACCCGCATTGACCGGCACGTCCTGGTCGATCAGGCATTTGAGCACATAGGCGCAGGCGGCAAAGGTCTGCGAGTAGGTCGAGTTGACCGGTGCTCGCCGTTGCGGATCACACCCCGTGAAATCGAAGAGTACGCCCTCAGCGTCAATCACAATGCGTACCTTGAGCTTTACTGGCTCATCGCTAAAGCCGTCGTTGTCGACCACCCCGTCGGCGCAAAATTCGCCCCAAGGCAGTTTCGCCACCTCCGCGATCGTGCGTTCACGGGTATACTCGACGAGCCGATCCATATAGAATGACACCTTCTCCAAGCCCACCTGTTCAACTAGTGCACCGAGCCGGCGCACCCCGGAGTTATTGGCCGCCACTTGGGCGCGGAAATCGCCGCGCGTCTCCCGCTTAGAGCGAATTTGGGCGATGATCAACTCGAATATATCCGACGATATCTCGCCGCCCTGCACCAATTTTACCGGGGGGATGATAATGCCCTCCTGATACACCTGCTGAAAAGCCCCGATACTGGCCGGCGCGCCGCCGCCGACATCGACGTGGTGCGCCAGATTCGCAACATAACCAAGCAGCTCATCTTTGTGATAGACTGGCGAGATTAGTGTGATATCATTGAGGTGCACTCCGCCACGATAGGGATCATTAACCAAAATTCCGTCCCCGGCTGCCATATTTTCAGGTCCATATTCCGCGACCGCCCTCGGCGTGAGGATCGTCAACGAACCCAAATGCACCGGCTGAGTGAAAGCCTGGGCGATAGGTCGCAGGTCGCGATCAAAAAAAGCACAAGAAAAATCGGCACGGGTTTTAATATTCGTCGAATAGGCACTGCGCCGAAGTGTAATCGCCATTTCTTCGGTGGCTTCGAGCAGAGCATTGCGAATCACTTCGAATTGAATCGGATCGATCTGATCGGGCATCGCTACATTTCCCTTTTCCATAATGAACTTCGTCAGATTTATTACTTGTGTCCGGATGATAAAATTTGCACCATACTACATGATGGGCCGTATTTAATTCAACGCAACGCGACCCTACTCGCCATCAATGTGGCGAAGATCCTGGGTATTATCGCCGCATTGATCACCATCCGTTTTATGCTCCAAGCCATCCATAGGGGCGTGCTCGGTGAAGGCCCAAGCTGCTCAATAAAGGATCCCTATGCACAGCTCAAGCTTACGCGACTGCGATTTTCAGATCATCGCCAACGGCACCTCAGTTGAGCTAGACCATTATTTTTACGGCTATAGCAACACCAAAAGACTCGGACTCTTTGCCCCGAACCGCATAGAGGGCGTCGGAGCCATAACCCTGGTTATGGCCCACGTTACAGCCTTTTACAACACCTATCGCGCAAACAACGAAGAGTTTTTCGCCTACCCCGATTACTTCACCTTCCAATCGCTCGAACCCAAGGCCGCCTATAGCCAATTCGACATCTGGCCCGATCACAAAAACGTCGCCGCCGGTACCAACTCCGTCGAACGACTTAACGCCATCACTGACCGCGCGATCAATATCCTGCTCGTACCCGCAGGCGCTGCTACCGCCCACGATTTCGAGCGGCAACAACTCGCCGCCGCCACGCGGCTTATCGACACCTGTTATATCTATTCGGAAGACGGCATCCTCACCGATCCCGACTTGGTCATCCGCTGCAATAGCGATCCATTCGACAAATGGATTGACAGCGTATTCAATTCGATTCCAGGCGGGGAAAACGCAGCAAAAGCGTGGCGATCCGCACACAATAAAGACGATACCATCGAGCAGTCCTTCCGCCGGATCGGTTTACAGGAAGCGCTAAAGCTTCTTTAAATTTGCCTCATCCCCTCTCGACTTTAATCGGGGAGGTTTTCAAAGTTGCAAAATCCGCTCAATATTTCCCGCCAACACCAACTGTTTCACCTCGTCATCCACATCCAGTTCAAGCACCCGACCGACATTGACATAATAATCCGCCCCCGGCAGATCCGTGCCAAAGATCACTCGCTCCGGCCCTAAAAGTTCCAACCCCAATTGATAAGCCCCATTTTCGTTGATGCTGCCCGCATAATCGACGGCGACATTCGCGCAATCTTCGATCGCCCGCAATCCGTGCTCGAACTGCGCCCCCATATGCGCCATAATAAACTGGCCTTGCGGAAAACGATGGGCCAACTCGGCAATCTCAAGCGGTGGCGCCTCGTTCGGCGGTGCCTCGCCGTGCGGGCGATAATAGGCGTGGTAGAGCACCGGCCAACCCCGTGCCAAAGCCGCTTCAGTCACCACCCAGGTCCGCTCATCCGTCGCGTGTTGGCTCACCCAGAACTTCAGGGCGCAAAACCCCTGTCCGGCCCAGTATTCGATCTGTTCGAGCGCGTGCTCGGGATAGGCCGCATTGACATAACAAAAGGGCAGGATTCGCTCCCCCACTGCGTCGCGCAACCGGGCGGTATCCTCGTTGCTCTGCATGATTTCCGCCGGCGTCGGGTCGTAACCACCGGTCAGATTGCTGAGAATAACAATACCTCGCAAAGCAAAACGATCCAGGCACTCACTCAGATAGGCCGTATCGGCGAAAAGGCTCCAATTGTGCGCATGCGCGTCGATCACGCGAAAGCGCTGCAATTCCTCGATCAATCCCATGCAAACACCTCCAGCGCGTTGCGGCCCAATATCCCGCTTTTATCTCCATCGTCCATACGCGCACCCGCCAAACCCAACCGGCTCCCTTGCCAGTAATAAAACGGTGCCCCCGTGCCAAACAGCGCCCGTTCCAGCGGAAACCACTCGCCCAATCGGTCGAGCGAGGCGACATTTGGTTTACAACAACCGAAATCTACATAGACATTGCGCAAACCCGCCCAATCGATGGCCAATGCCTCTAACTCGCTAAAATAAAACATCGACAGGATCACTCGGGTTTCACCGCATCGCGTCAAAAAATTTGCTACTTCCTGCATGCTCGGTACCTGCTGCTCGACAAAGCGCGGCGCCACGCGATCGTCAAAAACCCGCGCCATCAAATTCACCGGCAACTGCAATTCACCGGCCAAGCCCACGATCGCACGAACGATTGGCGCGTCCAGCGCGTAGTGGTGCAATGCCGGCACCAATCGCACCGCGACCAGCCGCCGGTCCGCGCTCACCCGCTGCAACAACTCGGCCCATTGCGGAAACTCAGGGTTGAGCACCGCATAAAAGTGCAGCCACTCCGCTAATGACTCGTATTCGGCCAGCTCCAGCTCCAACCCCGCGATTGGATCGAAATAGAGCAGCGAGCGAAATCCCATCGCCACCGCCCGATCGAAACCTGCGGCCTGGCGCAATGCCAACACATCTGCCACCGAAGAGGGAACTGTGCGGAAAGGGCAAGGACCCAACAATAATCCGGTATCGATAACCGTCAAGATTAAACACCCAACAAGCGTTGCATATTGCGCCCCAAGATCAATTCCTTGTCCTTATCCGGGATAAACGTGCAATGCGTGCGAAAAGCTTCCAACGACTGCTTGTAGGTCATATACCACAGCACCGGCGGATAATCCGATGCCCAACACAGCCGCTCCGGACCGTAGTGTTCGTAGAGTTTGCGCACCATCCACTGCGTATCCGAGTACGGGTATTCGCAATCCACCTGCGACACATAGGCGAAACCCGACATCTTCAAATAAATATTCGACACTTCCGCCGACTTGAGCACTTCCGCGAAGTTCGGGTGCGGCGCCCGCTCAGACGCCCGCGTCCCGGCCATATGGTGCCCGATAAAAATTGTCTCGGGGAAACGCTTGGCCAATTTGCGCACATGCGGGTGCCAGGGCGCACCAAAAGCCAGACTGACAATCAGCCCCAGCTCGGCGGTCTTCTCGAAGAACTTCAAGCCCTCCTTGGACTCAAACCACTCGTAATCGTCCGTGAGATAATGCGTATAGCCCTTGAGCTGGTATTTTTCTGCCGCCTCGGCCAAGCGATCCGCCGCACCGGGGGCGTGATAGGTATCTGTCCACGAGCAATCTACATCGGCAAATTGAATCAGCCGGTCGGAATATTTTTTTACGCGTTGCGCGATATAGTCGTTGTTGTGCGGGTTGTGCTCGAGACGTGCGCAGACGATCACGGCCTTATCGACCCCGTTCTGGTCCATCTCCCATAGTAGTTTTTCGACCGTGCCGTGGCTTTCGGGGTTGGGCACTTGTGGTTCGTAGGGCCAGTGGTCCCAGGCGTGGGTATGGCAATCGATGATCATGGCATTCTCCTTTGCTGCTGAGAAGTATGGGTTATACGCCCAGATCGGACAAGACCTGCAACATCCGGCCATAAAATTTTTTAATGTGCAGCATAGCTTATCGTGAGTTGCTACTGTCGACCTAAGCCCGTCTTGCTCTTCAATTATGGCGAAACCTTGGTGCAATACATGCAGCACGGGCAGTTTCCTGCAACCCTTTTTCACCGTATCCGAAATCTACCCCGAAACCCATACGGCACTAGACCACGGTCGCCGACAATAGCCGCTGCGCACCTGGACGCACTACACCTCGATCTGCGCCATATAAATACTCGTCTTGCCCTCGTGCGACGAATAATAACTCAACCACAGCACCCCCTCGTGCTCAACCATGCCCGGATAACTGCAGTCGCCGCCGCTGGGTAACCACAACACGGGTTCATAACTGGTCGGCGTCATCCGTGACAAGACCATCGCCGCCCCGCCTTGCGGGTGCCGACCGCGCGCACCCGCCCACAGACGCCCATCCGACCAACGAATAAAGTTCGGCCCACCCATCTTCTCGCCAATCTGTGTCCACTGCCAATCGATATACGGCGGCCGGCTGGTACCGATCCAATCGGGGCGCACTAAAGCCACCATCGTCTCATCGGGCATGATATGCACCGTCGTCTCGCTGGCTGTCCAGGTGTCATCGGGCAGAAAGAACTCGCTGATCCAGCGCCAATCGAGGCCGTCGGTACTCGAATAGAGGAAACCGCGGCGTGGATTGGCACCCTCGCCCAGCTTCGATACGCTATACGCCACGCCCTCATGCCAGGTCACCCGCCACAGCCAATGGTCTTCCGCTAACACTTTCTGCGGCGCAGTCCAGCTGATGCCATCTTGCGAAAAGGCGATGCGCGGCGACCGCGTGCCAAACTTGCCGCTGCCATAAATACAGCCACCCATCACCAACATCAGCCGCCCGTCGGGCGTGACCGACAATTTGGGATCGCGCAAGTCCACCTCTTGTTCTTCTAACACCGCCGCGGATTGCCAGTTTGCGCCATCCTCCGAGCAAATAACGCGCACCGTGCCGATGCTCGGCCCGTGGTCCTCCGCCTCGCGAAAAGTGCACCACCAGCGATCGTCAAAATGCAATAAATCCGTAAAGGCGTTGTGCATGCCCAGGTCCCAGATATTCGCGACGGAAATGATATTCGGTGTTGTAGCCATCTCTTTCTCCTGTAGAATACGCTGGGACAACCCGTGCTTGCGTGCAAACGCAAGATTTGTTATTCCTACCCAATCTGTTCCAATTAACCCACAGCAGCTGAAAGCAAAATGCAGACATTAAACAAGCAGGATGTCGACTCATTCCGGCAACGCGGTTTCCATATCGTACGGGGCGTATTTAACACCGACGAGATCGACCGACTGCGCACCGGCTTTGCCCATATACAACAATTAGCCGCCCGCACTGATCTGACCGAAGAAGTGCTCAAAGGCCAAGGCGACGTGCATATCCACCTGCACCACCCCGAGGCCATCTCTGGACCCACCGCCGTGCAATATCTGCGCAAAGTGCAATGGCCTAGTCTGCTGCACCCGGCCTTCGAAGAAATTCGCACCAGCGCCAAATTCCCCGCGCTGCTCGAACCGCTGATCGGCAGCTCACTCAAACAATATATCAACCAGATAAACTTTAAAATGCCCGGCGGACAAATAGCCTTCCCCTGGCACCAGGACACCCGCCCGACGCCGGCCTTTACCGACCAGGGCCAAAACTACGTGCAGACCATTATCGCCGTCGACGAGGCGACCATCGACAATGGCTGCCTGCACCTGGTCCCCGGTTCGCACAAACTCGGCGACCTCAAAGCCAATCGCTCAGGCCAAGCCGCAGAGCACGTCGATGTCTCCACCGCCGTAGCCTGTGAGGCCGCGCCCGGCGATGTCATCCTCTTCACCTCCTTCACCGTACACGGCTCGGTGCCCAATAGCACCGCACATCCACGGCGTTCCTATATCAACGGCTTCGTGCGCGCCGACACCTGCACCATTGGCAAATGGGCCTTCTTAGAGGGAAAACCGGTGCCGGTCACCAGCGACCGAGATTATCACGCCCTTCGCGTGACATAATACCATCAGCGTCCGGAGCGAATGGCCGTTACAACCCGCTCAACACACCACTAGATAACT
>LWDU01043110.1_pt1 | contig 19145 bp, 16 predicted proteins | sample 727161 | NCBI WGS metagenome assembly LWDU01 (sample SAMN04566230, study PRJNA314399) | hydrothermal vent metagenome | isolation source: deep sea hydrothermal plume seawater | place: Mexico: Gulf of California, Guaymas Basin | collected 2004-07-11
TCATCCATATTATTGGTCATTACAGCACCAACAGCCTCATAAGCATCTAAAACACTAACGTCTTTTCCTCGCCAGGTTCCGGGTAATGCGCTACCGCCATATATAAACACTGAGGGCACATTACAACGAACCATACCCATCATTATGCCGGGAAGATTTTTATCGCAACCACCAAAGCCTATTATACCATCGTATGCATGTCCGCGCACAACCAGTTCGACACTATCGGCTATTACTTCTCGAGAAATCAGCGAAAACTTCATGCCCTGGTGGTTCATCGACAAACCATCTGAAACTGAGATTGTGGTGAATTCTCTCGGTGTTCCTCCCGCGTCAATAACACCTTGTTTAGCAGCCTTAGCTTGCGGGGCTAAATTCATAACACAGGGTGTTGTCTCACCCGCTGTCGTCACAACGCCAATAAATGGCTTTCCGATTGCCTCATCATCCAAACCCATACCGCGTAAGAAAGCTCGATGAGGCGTGCGGTCAAGGCCATCAGTCGTCACACGCGAATGTAGTGATTTCTTTTTTTTCTTCGGCATTAATCCTCTCTTAAAACTTATATCTCATTTTCCTAGAGGACATAGTCAAAAACGTCTATTGTCAAGTGACTGCACTTAATTGGAGTAAAAAACAAAGCCATGGAGCCCAAGGATCTTAAATTATTTGTAACCGACGAGAATATTTGGTCTCAAATAATTTCGGAAAAGTACTCTACGTCTGGGCGTGCGGCTTTATTTATAGACCGCGACGGCGTGATCGTTGAAGAAGTAAATTACCTGCACCGACCTGAGGATGTCAGTTTCATACCTGGGGCTATCGAAGTTATTCGTCGAGCTAACGTCTTAAAAATACCAATCATAATTGTAACCAACCAAGCTGGTATTGGACGTCGATACTACGACTGGAAACATTTTGTTGAAGTACAAGAAAAGATTTTTACGATTTTAAACGACGCCCATGCCAATGTTGATGCTGTTTTTGCTTGTCCACATCACCCGGATGCTCGGGCACCTTACTTTCATAAAAACCATCCATGCAGAAAACCCAACTCGGGCATGTTAGCCATGGCAGAAATACTGATGGAAATTAATTTACAAAAATCTTGGATTATTGGTGACCGTTCTAGTGACATACGCGCCGGGTTTAATGCGGGCTGCGCTGGCGGTATTCATTTGCGGACAGGGCACGGCATCAGGGGGACAGAACAAAGTGCATCTTTAGCACTAAACGCTAAAAATTTTATAATTAAATCGCTACCCTCTATTGCTGAAACACTAACAGAGTTGCCGTTATTTAAACAACATCTACACTAATGAAAGATAGCCCCTAATTGGTAATAGCTATATTATCTAATTGAAGACAAAGGTCTGTTAATTTCCTGACCAAATTAAACTCGCACAAATCACTAATCGGAAATTTTAAATGATAATAAAATCTGTCAAAGATCTGATTTCTGAAGCGGAAACACAAATTCAAACCTTAACGGTCAAGGAGGTGCTAACTATAAAAGATAATACTGATGTCCAGTTAATTGACCTTCGTGATATAAGAGAGCTTTGGAAGGAGGGCACTATCCCCCAATCCATCCACGTGCCACGTGGAATGCTTGAATTCTGGGTTGCACCTGACAGCGATTATCACAAAGATATATTTGCATCCGGCAAAAAATTTATTTTCTTTTGCGCACTTGGCCATCGCTCGGCACTAGCAACACTCGCTATCCAGAATATGGGCTTATCACCAGTAGCCCATATTAAAGGAGGATATACAGCACGGAAAAAATCTAGGCACCTACAAAAATTAAAGGACGCAAATATTTAATTTTGATATTATTCAATAAAACCTAATCAAATAAGCCATTGCCGTTCCGCTCTATATAACGCTTACGTATATGGTTCGCCGAGATTTCTCCAGCAAGCGCCTGCTTCATCCATTCAGCTAAAAAATGGAATGTTGTATGTCCTCCTAATGCTTTTGGAGATCGTATCGGATGAAACTCATCTTCGAATACCCACATTTCTTTAGGCCCGCCCAGAGCCTCAAAAACAGCCTCAGCATCCTCCAAGGGATTAAGCGGATCAAATTCACCAGTTGCCATTAAAACGGGACACTTAATTCGCTCAGCATGGCCTTTGAGAGTGAAATCCTCACACATCTTATCAAATGCAACTTCATCCTCCATCCCCGCCATTGCCATAAATACTTGCTTAAATCGAATGGGTGCCTCATCAAATATCGTCAAACGGTCCCAATAATAACAAGCAATTGCGCCCGCCACGGCAGCATAACGAGGTTCGTCAGCGGCAGCTCTCATTGCCCAAAATGTTCCAAAACTACGTCCAACAAGGCCTATTCGCTCCGCATCAACATCACCCCGTTTTTCTAGAAAATTAAAAGCTGCTGTTGCAGCTTTTACATGGTTCGTCGCGTTGACATACATACCCCTCTCGAGTGCTTCTCCTTGACCTGGGCCATCGATTGCCAATACATTCATCCCGCGCATATGTAATTCGTTCTCAAGAGGATTAGGGTAGTTTTCCTTGGTATTGTCCATGCCGGGAATAAAAACAACGGTTGGCGCTGGCAAACCATCGCCTTGAAGGTAAAGTACGCCCGGAACTGTTCCTCCAGCGCAAGGAATTTCAACCAATTCAACGGGATAATCGACTAAATTATATAGGTGCTCCGCGCATTCACGGCATTTGGCATAAAGTTCCCAGCGTCTCGAACTCATAGCTGGAATAACAAAATGCTGCGCTTCTCGGTAATGCTCAGAGGCATAACGATAAAGTGCCCTGGCACTAATTTTATCACCCTTCGCCTCCGCAGCTCGAGCAAGTTTTTCTGAATGCTCACCCTCCTTAGCGAGATACTTTGCTACCATTTTTATATTTTTTGCTTGAGGTGGCATGTCACGTCCATCCATCTCAAAATGAATTGCCCGCCCCGTAGTTTTTAGCATCCAGTCATAAATCCATTGCTGGCCATCGCGTTCACGCACTGATCGCTCCATTTTACTCTCCTGTATTAAACACTAAATCATAGATAAAATGATAATCTACTGTATCTACTCACCTAAAATTGTAGAAAAAGCTAGGTGAAAATAATAACCATCATAATGATAGAATTTGTAAAAACCTCTCGACAATCTCCCCACTCAATGCGTATGAATTTAGAAACCAAAAAACTATTTTGTTCGATTCAAAACGGGGATTAAAGTAACCGACTGATAATTGAACGCCAAATTAATGAAGCGAGGTAAGCCCCGATTGATTTGCGAGATCATTGATTGCTTCCATAGAGAACCGGCGCAACTTTAAATCCTTAAGTAAACCAATCTCAACAACGACTTCAGGGTCTAATTGTCGTTCCAATATTGAGTTAACAAACTGCAACAAATCTAACGCTAGACCCGAGTAAGATAGTACGTTACTTATTAATTCTCGACGTATTAGGGGTGAAAAACCAAGAATTTCCATAACCAGTAATTCTTTCACAGCACTCGGTATTTGAAGACTTTTAAATAAACTATCAAGACAAAAACTATAAATACCAAAATCCAATTTTCCAGCAACATCCTGCGTAAACTCTCTAAATTCTTCGATAAAAGGTTTGGCTGTTAATTTTTTATCAATAAGCTGCTTTATCATACCTAGAAATAGGCGGTAACGAGCCCGCGCCGGACTTATTTTACCACCCAACTGAGACTCAATATCACGAATTTCCGAATCACGAAAACGCGCCTCTATTAATGATTTAGCAGTCTGACGAACATCGTCTGAAAGTGCTTGTTGTTCAATCAAGTGAAATAATCGTTCATATTTTTCTCGATTGTACCCTTTGAGTTTAGTTACTCTCCCGCTTAGTGGCATAAGAGCAGCTTCAGCGACTAAATTGTCTTTGGAATAAATGGCAGCAATAGCCGTAGCTTCATGAATAATGTTTTTATCCTGAAAATCATCCGTAATAAAAAATCGTGTATCTGACGCAACCGTTAAATAACGACCTAATTTTGCGCAAGCAAGGAAATGATCGGCAAGGTCATAACCCTTTGTTGCTTTAATTTGAAATGATTCAGGTGTTATCATGAAAAAACTTTCAACCAGACTAATGGAGTTTAACTATATGCTTTTTCCCGTAAAATTTCTACTAAATCGCATTATTAATTTTAGCACACCTGAAAGTTCATAAATCATCAAGATACGCGAATTTAGGCAAATATAAATTTTATTTATCGATAATCGTTTTACCACGCTCAAACATTTTTATTGGAATTTCTTGCTATAATATTATCCACGTTTATGACATTCTCTTAGCTAGATTAAAATTTATATAAAATACGGGCCTCAATTTCTCGGGCGATTTGGGCCGCTACATCTAATTTTTTAGGCGCGGCCGAAGATGAAAATTCAACTAAATCATCCTCCAAAAGGTAGGCGTAACCATTGGATACTAATTCATCAGTAAAACGTTGATGTTTTTGACCAAGAAAACCCTCGGGAGCGAAAATATGGACTATATTGCCATTGACGCAGGCCTCGGAACACATTGAAGTTGATTCACCTGTCACAATTAAATGATCAGCGTGGGCCAAAAATCCTAAATATGGATTGTCATCAACCAAACCATCAGATCTCCACTGATGCACAAACGCTGGCTTTATATTTTTCTCTGACAAAAAACTAAGCACGCCTTTCAGTTCATCTCCGCTTCGGGGACTTGTTGTTATAATCAGGCTTCCTTCTAATTTATTAACGAGATTAGCAGTTTGATGCCCAAGATTGATGGCCGTCTTTTGTGTAAATGGACGCCGTTTCGTAGCCCCACCAACAATGAGCCCAATGATGGGTTTCTTTAGATTGGAAAATTCAGCATTCCAGTGAATACTTGCACGCGAAAATTGATTGCGATCAATACTATGGGGCGCTCCAGTAATTCGAATAATATTTTTTTTATTAGGTATACCAGAATCATGATTGGGAACGGCGACAATATCAAACTCGTCAATCGCTGTATCCCCGGGATACATTATATGGATGAGGCTACATTTATGGGGGTTTTTTCTTTTTATATAACGCGCGACAATTGCCGCGCGACGACCCGAAGCAATGACAAGATCCGGCCAAGGTGAATTAATAGTAGATTTAGAGATACTTTTCAGCCCTATCAAAGACGGCCCAAAAAAAGAATTTGGCAAAAAAGCTAAATTAGACCAAATTAAATGTTTCTCTATAAAAGGCATTCCAAGTGCCATAGCAACCCCCTTGCTTTGGTTGCCTGTTCCTGGGCGCTCATCTATCAAAGCCCAAATTATCGGGTCTCGGTTCATTCTAGATCCAGTAAATATAATTATTGATCGTTCATTTATAAATTTAAACTTAAAACTAAAATCCGATTTTATGCTATTAGTTTATAAGAAATTACTTTCAAAATATATTAAGGATATAAGTCCCTTGTCGACAACCAAAGCAAAATTCTATATTGGCCAGTTAATCCATCACAAACTCTTCGACTATCGCGGAGTAGTGATCGATGTTGATCCAAATTTTCATGGCAGCGAGGAATGGTATAGCGGAGTAGCATTTTCAAAACCACCAAAAGAAGATCCGTGGTATCATGTACTAGCCGATAGTAGCTATTCTAGAACTTACGTCGCCCAGCGCAACCTCGAACCCGATGATAGTCGCGAGCCAATCATACACCCAGATATTCAAATTCATTTCCGAGGCTTGACTAGTGGCGGGTATACTCCACGCTATAAAAAAAACTGACCTAAAATACCTTTTAAATATTGATCAGCGTTGTAAGATTTTTTTATACTTTTCCAACAACCTAAATAACGTTTCTATTAAATATTTTTTATTTTAATCATCGAATCATCCAGCTGCGAATCAATTTTTGTTAATCTGAAATACCCCTGCACTTCAACATTTTTTAGAGTTATCTCAATTTTGTAAGAACAAAAGGTTAAAAAGAACTCTGTAATAAACGGACAACCTGATAGCCTAAGCAGGCCTGCGCCTTATCAGCAATGTGGCTTCAGATGTTTAAAAATCTATGATTTCTGGGCTATTGATGGGATTATTTTTACCATAACGCCTTATCAGCAATGAATTCATTTTGTTAAATGCTTGGATACTTAAACAATAGAAAGTCCAATAATTGCAGTTTTAGCTCGATTCAGGGCTTTCAAAATTTGCTTTTCCCTGTAAAAATGCCGTATATGTTAACAATGTTCTAATCGCTCTGAACACTAGAAGTATAGAGCAGATTGTACGTGTAACAATTTGGGGACTACATGATGGCCGAAGAAGCTAAATTTAAATTTGACAATAAACGCGAGATGGATGCCGCTGCATTCTCTCAAGCTGCATACGTTATGGATCAAGCACGCCAGAAACTAGACGATAAAGAACTGGGTGAAAGAGCACTAAAATATAATCAAATGCTGTGGTCAATAGTTCAAGCTGACGTTTCTCAATCAGATAATACCCTTCCAGAAGAGCTCAAAGCTAATCTGATGAGCCTTAGCATCTTTGTTGACAAGCAAACAACAAAAGGACTGAGTAATCCTAGCGATGAATTATTTGACGGCCTTATCAGTATGAATCTAAATATAGCTGAGGGGCTAATGGAAAATTCGTAATAGACCAAACTAACTAATGGTGGCTATAGCTGTGAGAACCCAAAAAGAACCTGCCAAATAGGCAGGTTTTTTTTATGGATTCTATAAAATAATGTGACAAATTCAAGTTTAGTGTAACCGAATATTGCAACCATACCCCTTCTAACCTTTATAACACATACTGCCATGATGGCTTTATTCACTATTTACTATAAACTAAAAATAGCATTTATATTTTAGGCTAAATTGATAATGAATAGATTTAATGGTAAAATCGTTCCAGTAATACTATCTGGTGGATCTGGGACCAGGCTCTGGCCGCTCTCCAGAGCTCATTACCCAAAACAATTACAGTCCCTCCATTCAGAACTAAGTCTTTTGCAAGAAACAGCCTCTCGCCTAACTGATAATAATTTTACGCAACCACTTATAATATGTAACCAAGAGCACCGATTTATTGTAGCTGAGCATCTGAGAGAAATCGGTATTAAACCAAAAGCCATTATACTAGAACCCATTGGGCGCAATACCGCACCAGCAGCAGCCGTTGCTTCTATTGTAATTGCGAAGCGCGATCCAGACGCAATCATATTACTAATGCCATCAGATCATGTTATTAGCGATATAATCACCTTTAAAACTGCTATCAAAACAGCCTTGCCCGCTGCAATAGATGGGTCGTTTGTAACATTTGGGATTAAACCTACAAAAGCTGAAACCGGCTACGGTTATATTAAAAAATCTGCCATAACTCCGCAACAAAACGGCTGTTTCAAAATTGACGCATTTGTCGAAAAACCTAACATATCAGACGCTAAAGCGTTTATAGACGACGGTAATTATTATTGGAATAGCGGTATTTTTCTTTTTTCAGCCTCTAAATTGATAACCGAATTGGAGAAACTTTCTCCCACCATAATTAAAACCTGCGATATGGCCGTATCTAAAGCGAAATTAGACCTTGATTTTCACCGCTTAGACGAAGAAACCTTCGCTGCGTGCCCTGCTATATCTATAGACTACGCAGTGATGGAGAAATCAAAAGATGTTGTCGTCGTTCCCGTCGATATGGGGTGGAACGATATCGGTTCTTGGGATGCACTATGGCAGCTACTAGATAAGGATCATAACGGCAACGTGATCTCAGGCGATGTAATACTAAGAAATACTAAAAACTCACTCATTCGATCAGAAAACAAACTTGTTACAGCTGTTGGTATCGAAAACATAATTGTTATAGCCACTGACGACGCTATTTTGGTGTCAAGCAGGGGTACGGCACAGGATGTGAGTTTAATAGTTGATGATATAAAATCTGCTAATCGCTCTGAACATCTCTCACATTCTAAAATATATCGACCGTGGGGTTGGTTCCAAACTTTAGAAAATAGGGATCAATTTCAACTAAAAATGATTAACTTAAATCCAAATTCAAAAATTTCTCTCCAACGCCACAAACATAGAGCAGAACATTGGGTCGTGGTAGCCGGCACAGCAACCGTCACACGCGGAGATGAAATAATCCAATTAAAACAAAATGAATCAACTTATATCCCTATTGGCATGGCTCATAGATTAGAAAACAAAACAGGCAAAACCCTTGAGATTATCGAGGTTCAGTCAGGTGATTACCTTGGAGAAGATGATATCGAGCGATTTGACGATGAATATGGGCGCCACAAATGACCCGACGTTCCAATTCTCTTGCCCAACGTGATATTAAGAATGTTCTCCATCCTTATACTAACATAGCCTCTCATAACGATAATGGCCCCACGATCATCACCAAAGGCGAGGGCATTTATGTCTACGATGAAGCCGGCAAAAAATACATGGAAGGCTTGTCTGGTCTTTGGTGTACGTCCCTTGGCTTTAATAATAAAAGATTAATTGAAGCTGCTAACAAAGCTATGCGACAACTGCCATTCTATCATACGTTTGGCAGTAAGTCGCATCCTGCCGCAATTGCCTTAGCGGAACAGCTCATAGAGATGGCCCCGGTACCCATGTCTAAAGTTTTTTTTGCAAATTCGGGCTCCGAAGCTAATGACACAGCGGTCAAGATTATTTGGTATATTAATAACGCGTTGGGACTTGAGAAGAAAAAAAAGATAATTGCTCGTAAAAAAAGTTATCACGGGGTAACACTAATGACGGCAGGTTTAACCGGCTTGCCAAATAATCACCGAGATTTTGACCTCCCATTAAGCCGAGTGCTTCATACTGACTGCCCACATTTTTATCGTTACGGCAAAACCAACGAGAGCGAAGAGCAGTTTGCAACACGCTGTGCTGATAATCTTAGAAAATTAATCCTGAAAGAAGGCCCGGAAACAATTGCTGCTTTCTTTGCGGAACCTGTTATGGGTGCGGGCGGTGTAATACCCCCACCAAAGACTTACTTTAGGAAAATCCAGGACATCCTGCATGAATACCAAATACTATTTGTCGCAGATGAGGTAATTTGTGGCTTTGGCCGCACAGGTCGAATGTTTGGTACTGAATCATATGACCTGAAACCAGATATGATTTCATTAGCCAAAGCCCTCTCCTCCGGATACCAGCCTATCTCAGCTTTAATGGTTTCAGAAGATATTTTTAATTTGATTGTAAAAGAAAGCCAGAAAATTGGGATTTTTGGTCATGGTTACACTTATGGTGGGCACCCAGTTCCCTGCGCAGTAGCTCTTGAAGCAATAAAAATTTATAAACAAATGGATCTAATAGGACATGTTGGGAAAATAGCTCCCACGCTTCAAAATGGACTAAGTAAACTAAACAACCATCCTCTAGTTGGAGAGGCTCGAGGTGTCGGTCTTATCGGTGCATTAGAGCTCGTAAAAAACAAACAAACCAGAGAAGCCTTCAACATAAGCGATGAGGTAGGAGCCCTTTTGGCAACACGTATTCAAGCCAACGGTTTAATATCAAGAGTAATGGGAGATAGTCTTGCATTTGCCCCACCTTTAATCATTGAGACTAGCCAAATTGATGAAATGCTAGCGATAGTAGAACAGTCGCTGGATGAAACCCTTAAAATATTGGTTGATACTGGCTTAAAATAAAAAATCACATGGCAAAACGCGTGTTTTAACCGCCTTATCCGCTATATTAGTCTTGCTCAGAAATAGAAAATCGCATAAGTGAAGTAATTTATAAAACTCAGGGGTTGTGATCATGGATTATGACGAGTTCTTTGCGGATAAAGTCGCTGCTCTAAAAACTGAAGGACGCTACCGTGTCTTTGCAGATTTGGAACGAGACGCAGGAAAATTCCCGGCTGCCATAAACTATCAAGGCGATGAAATTGCCGACGTCACAGTCTGGTGCTCTAATGATTATTTAGGCATGGGTCAGAGTACCGTTGTCATGGATGCTATGCATCAAGCTATTGACAAATGTGGCGCTGGTGCGGGTGGCACACGCAATATATCCGGAACCAACCACTATCATGTGTTACTTGAGCAAGAACTAGCAAAGCTTCACAAAAAAGAAGCTGGCCTGATCTTTACCTCCGGGTATGTTGCTAACCTTACCACCCTTAGCACAATTGGCCAAATGCTCCCCGACTGTGTAATTATTTCCGATGCGCTCAATCACAATTCAATGATTGCTGGAATAAAACATTCACGCTCTGAAAAAATGATCTTCAAACATAATGATTTAGAAGACCTCGAGCGAAAACTAAAAAAAGTAAATTCGCATCAGCCTAAGATGATAGCATTTGAATCGGTATATTCAATGGATGGCGATATCTCTCCTATAAAAGAAATTTGTGACCTCGCTGAAAAATATAATGCTCTGACATTTCTGGATGAAGTTCATGCAGTTGGCCTTTATGGCAATCATGGCGCGGGCGTCGCAGAACGAGATGGCATCATGGACCGAATTGACATTATACAGGGGACAATGGCTAAAGGTTTTGGAGTTGTTGGTGGTTATATCGCTGGTTCCGCATCTTTATGCGATTTCATTCGCTCGTACGGTGATGGCTTTATTTTTTCCTCTTCAATGCCACCTGCTGTGGCTGCAGGTTGTCTTGCTAGCGTAAAATATGTGAAAGAGCATAATGAACTTCGCGAACAACATCAGGAACGGGCGTCAACTCTCAAGCAACGCCTTAGCGATATCGGCATTCCCGTCATGCCCACGGAAACTCATATTGTGCCAGTTATCGTTGGTGACCCTGTATTGTGCAAGCAAGCCAGCGATGAGTTAATGTTCAATCATGGTATATACGTTCAACCAATTAACTATCCTACAGTCCCTCGCGGAACTGAACGTCTGCGATTTACGCCAACGCCATTACATAATGATGAGCTAATGGATCATCTGGTTAAAGCTCTTAAAAAAGTATGGGGACAACTTGGACTAAAGGAGGCTGCCTAATATTGCACCAAATTATCTTAAGTTAGGGATAATTTGAAAACCAAAGGTTTAATTATGATAATGCCCTTTACGATTAATCGACAAGAACTAGCAGCAATCCCGATATCTTCTGAAAGATAACTCTAGTAAATTTATGTATCCCATACATTTTGATCTCAAGTTTAGGAGCCACTAAGTGTCCATTGTTTTGCAAAATTGGCTTTTAGCCAATACCAGCAAAAAAAATTAATTGAGTTCTTATACCAAGAAACCCATAAACAAAATTTCCTTCTGCTACCCTTTACAAAAAAGAAATGGTATACAGAATTTGCGTATAAACCTCGGTAGCTTAAGGATTTTCTTTTTCAAAAACACCATTCCGTATCCAACTATTAGGCTTCTATGATTAAGCTTTATTATGTATCCAGATAATACGTTAACGCCTAGAGAGGCCATACGATTATGTGCGTTAGGTACGCTGGCGGAAAGTTCTATTACAAATAGCATCCCCATGGCTTACGACGATCTGGCTCATGCAGTAAGACATTTTGTCAGCCGCATCACTGGGCCATCACTTGAACTAATGGGCGAATCTATCGAATTACTCCGGTTTGAGGGATTAGCTGGTACAGCAGAAAATATTGATACTTCCAATCCAATGCTAGTTATTACACAAGCTGGAATTGAAATGCTCGAGACGCTACTTGTGGCTAATATTAGATCAAGCAGCAGTGATCTTAACGAGTTAGTTATTGCGCTTAAGTTTCGCTTTATCCACCACTTAACAAAGATCAAACAATTAAATCAGATCAATCTCATAATTGAGGTTTGCGAGATTGAACTGGCTCGATTTGAAGATTTGCATGACTATCACAACAGTGATCCAGGCCATATCACAGGATGGCTTAAACACGATATTAATCGTCTTAAAACTAGACTTGAATGGCTACTCGAATTTAAATTAAAACTAGAAACATAGAATAGATTCAAAACCAAAAACCAGTCTGCTGGTAATCACCACATCAAGACATATGCTGGCCGCCGGTAACCCAAATTTCAGTTCCAGTCACATATGCGGCATCTTCTGAACATAAATAATGAATTGTGCGTGCAACATCCTGCGGTGTCCCCATTCGGTTAAGAGGAATACGAGGGATCAACATTTCATACTCAGGTTGGATCATTGAAGTTGATATTTCTCCCGGCGCCACCCCATTAACACGAACATTAAGGGCCGCAAATTCATTTGCCATCTCTCTCGTCAATGCTGACAAGGCTGCCTTAGAGCTAGAATAAGCTGAGCCAGCAAACGGATGTATCATATGCCCGGCAATAGACGTCACGTTAACGATGGCCCCTCCCCCTTTGTGCAGAGCAGCCGCAAAACCACGGCTTAATTTTAATGGAGCATAAAAATTCAATTCAAATACATCGCGCCAAGCATCAATGTCGCCGTTTAAGCAGCCTAGCCGCTCCTGATTGTCAGCTTTAAGAGACACACCCGCATTATTAACTAAAGCGCCAAGCGGTTGACCATCTAAAAGTTTGTTCACCTTTTTGATAAAACTATTAACGCTTTTAGCGTTCGCTAAATCGACTGGAATATGTGCTAGCCAATTTTTGTCGTCATTAATTTGTTTTATTTCACGTTCCCGGGAGCAGCTAATAACCTGCCAACCCCTATCTATAAACAAAGATGCCGTTGCATGGCCAATACCACGGCTTGCTCCAGTCACAATTGCTATTCTTTTAACCGATTCCATCCTTCAGCTTTAAGACAAAATAGGTTAAAATTCCAGCAGATAGATTAAAAAAATGAAATTTTAAGTTAAGAGGGAAAATGTGCTCACGTTTTGAACTTAACCGGACATTTGAGGAAATCGTTTTAAGATTTGATATAACGGTCACCGCTCAAGATGTGCCAACCTCCCACAAAATGGGAGAAGTACGGCCTACAGACCAAGTCCCTATAATTACAAATAAAGGCCAAATCGCTTATCTGCACTGGGGTCTTAAAGTAGATTGGAATAAAAATCCAATAATCAATGCGCGTTCTGAAACACTTAGTAAGAAACCAACTTTTCAGACCATTATACAAAATCGTTGCCTCATCCCGGCAACGGCATATTTTGAGTGGCGCAAAAAAGGAAATCTTAAAATTAAAACACGTATTTATCCGCATGACCAAAAATTAATCTCGTTTGCCGGTCTATTCGATGGAGAAAACTTTACTATTATTACCTGCAAGCCCAGCCCATCAATTTCTGATATTCACGACCGCATGCCAGTAATTTTAGACCAAGCTGATGAAACCGCATGGTTATCCATTAATAATTCATTCAGCAAAGTCGCCGACCTATTAAAAACCAAACAAAATAGTGATTTGCAGACAGAAGAAATACAGAAGCCGCCCAAAACGAATAGCCAACAGGATCTATTCAACTAATTATTATAAAAAAAATCCAATTATTTTTATAATAGCTCATGCATCCCATTGCTGAATTTCTGCAACATTTGAGTTAAAATTTTCTGGTAAATCTGGATGCCACGGTTCTTCAGAATCTTCAACGGGAAGTACTTTACACAACAATGCCCGAAGCTGATATGTCCCCATAGCCGAGCAGTATGGAGGTTGCATGCTTGTAAGCGCGTTAGCATTTGATCGCCAATTACCATGATCAGGGCTGTCTTCTTCGGGAAACCACCAGCCGTGTTGCACATGAACAACATTTGGATCTATGCCTTTAAAAATTTTAACTTTCTGACGGCAACGCCCACGTTCGGTTTCAATAGACACCCAGTCTCCAGCTTTAACTCCCAGAGCTTCAGCTGTGTCTGGATGTAACTCACATTCGGGTTCCGGTCGACCCTTTCTTAAGGTTGGCATTTGGCGGAACTCAGACTGAAAAAACATCGGTATTCGAGCACCTGTAATTAGGATAAATGGGTATTCTTTTGCAAGTTCGGGTGTGCTGTAGGGGCTTTCAGGGGGCTCTTCAAAATACGGAAGAGGATCGATGCCCTCACCCTCTAGCAAGGTTGAATAAAGTTCTATTTTCCCTGTCGGTGTTTTAAAGCCGTTCTCTTTGTACTTATGATATTTAAATTCAGGCTGCACCCATCCCTTTTCTTTCAGCTCTTTAAAAGTCATGCCAAGTTGATCACCTAACAAATAATTAAAAACTTCTTCAGGGTCTTCAGTACAGTGCTCAACTCCAAGCCGACGGCAAATTTCCGTCATAATGACTTCATCCTGGATACATTCTCCATATTGGATCGATTTTTGTTGAACGGAAATAACATTTTGCCCATAGAATGGTGCCGCAACAACGGTATCAACCTCGGCCCAGGTCGAGACAGGCAAAATTAAATCTGCGAGTTCCGCAGTCGGCGTCATGTAAAGTTCTGCTACCATTAAATAGTCTAGAGACTTTAATGTCTCATAAACGAGCTCAACCTCCCCATAGGTAGAAAGAGCGTTATTACCAAAAATAAGCCCAGCTCTCACCGGGTAGGGATTACCAGTCCTTATAGCTTCAAATAAGGTTGGGATGTGGGCGGACGGTAATTGGGCAAGTTCACCGCTCAATACCTTAAAATCCTCATAACCTAAACGTTTCTTCTGCTGTTCTTTGGGCATTTTATCAAAAAGCTGTGGGAATGGCGGAATAGGCATCATTCCAAAAGCCCAGCTACCAGGATGATCAATATTACCCGTTATTGAGGGAAGACATAAAAGTGCCCGAACCGTTTGAAAACAGGCTGGCGTATGCTCAATTGCACACCCCCATTCGAGCATTGAGGGTTTAACTGTTGCATAAAGGCGGGCTGCCTCCCTAATTTGATCAGCTTTACACCAGGTAATAGGGGCTGCCCATTCTGGAGTATATTGTTTTACACGCTCAGCTAATGCATCAAATCCATGGGTCCATTCAGACACGAAATCATGATCATACAGATCTTCTTCTATAATCACATTAAGCATAGCAAGAGCTAATGCGTCATCCGTTCCGGGACGCAACTGCAGCCAAATATCAGCCTTACGTGCAAGCATTGTCTCGCGGGGATCAACAACGATGGTCTTAGGCTTTCGTGCCAAAGCCTCCTTTACACCAAACCCCATTTCACCGTCGGGGCTGGAATAAAGTGGATTGTGACCCCAAAACAATATCAGTTCAGGCATTTCCTCATTAGTATAAACACAGATTGGCAATTGGCCCATTGTAATGACACTTCCATGCACACGTGGACGGAAGCATTGGGCCGTGCCGGGTTCACACCAATTCGGCGTGCCAATCGCATTAGCAAACCTCGAAACATAAGCGAAATGGTGCCGGCCGGTTCCAGTGCCAACCCAAATACTCTCTTCTCCGAATTCAGCTTGTGTTTCTTTTATTTTCGCGACTATTTCGTCATAGGCTTCATCCCAGGTAATACGTTCCCATTTTCCTTCACCGCGAGCTCCCACCCGGCGCATCGGGTATTTTAAACGTTTGGGATTATAAATTTGCTCTAGTGCTGAAGCTCCCATTGGGCAGAGGGCCCCTTTATTCATGGGGTGATCAGGATCTCCTTCAATCTTGATGATTTTTTCATCTTGTATATGGAAAATTACTCCACAGCCGCCATGGCAATTTCTACAAGTACTTTTCTTTGTCGTAATACCGGGCTTACTTTTCACAGCGGCTTCATTGATAATTTGATCCATAATCAACCTTAGTTTGCTAAAAAAAATCTAATTGATTATAGCAAATTTTATAAATTATGTGCAAATTCAAATCCAATCAGTAATATTGATGTTGATAAGAGTAAACACCTGAATCTGAACTATTAGAGTAAAGTCAAAATGAAAAAAAAACGACCAAATTTCCTATTTATTATGACCGATCAGCAGCGGGCAGATCACTTAAGTTGTGCCGGCAATAGCTTATTAGAAACTCCCCATATCGATTCGATAGCACAACGTGGCAGAAGATTTGAGAGGTTTTATGTAAATTCGGGAATTTGCCAAACCAACCGGGCGACAATCATGACCGGCCAGTCGATTACTCAACATGGGGTGCGCGTCAATGGGATTCCCATTTCACTTGATGCTGTCTGCTTTCCTCACCTGCTCCAGGCCGCAAGTTATGAAACTGCATTATTTGGCAAATCTCACTTTCAGAATTTTACAACGGAAAAGCCAATAGAACCTACAGCAAGCCCGGATCTTGACCTACCTCCCGAACACTTACGCGATTCTATAAAGACGTTAAGGTCAGGTCCCGAATATGAACGGGAACTTAGATTTACTGAATCGAAGAACCCAACCGAGGATGAAAAAGAAGGCCTCCATTATGGATTTAAAAATTTTCGGGTTACTACATGGCATGGCGACGAAGTTAAGGGCCACTATACGCACTGGCTTAATGAACGTTTTCCTGATGCTGAGAAGAATCTTTCTAGTGTTAATCCCGAGCCGGATAGTCGCTATAATGCTCCTCAAGCGAGAAAACCACGTATGCCTGCCGAGCTCTATCCGACTAACTATATTACAGAAATGACGCTCGATTATCTTGACAACTACGCCAGCGGAGAACGCGATGATCCATTTTTCATACAATGCAGTTTTAACGACCCCCACCACCCGTTTACCCCACCAGGAAAATATTGGGATTTATATAACCCTGAAGATATAACATTGCCTAAATCATTTTATCATAACGCCCACGACCAAACACCCATTCTAAAGCGTTTGCATGAACAGCTTGCCAGCGGTGAAGCTGATAGGGAGTGGGTTAGGCCTTATGCCGTATATGAAGATGAAGCAAAACAAATAACGGCATTAACCTACGGCATGATTGCGTTTATTGATGACAGTGTCGGGCGAATATTAGGAAGGCTAAAGGATCTAGATCTGGATGAAGAAACAGTTATTATTTTTACCAGTGATCACGGTGACTGGATGGGTGACCACGGTATCATGCAAAAGGCACTCTTGCACTATCAAGGAATAATCCGAGTACCATTTATTTGGGCTGATCCAAAAGATAAGAGCCCAGGGACCGTCTCAACAGAGCTTGCTTGTTCCCAAGATATACCAAATTCAATACTGGCAAGAGCCGGACTGGCATCCTGTGCTGGAATGCAGGGTAAAGATTTAACCAAGATGCTTTTCGATGGGGAATTTTCACCCCACGACGGTATTCTTATTCAGCAGCAGACAACAACACCGTTACCGGGAGATACTCAGCATATGCGTGTCAAAACATTCGTCGATAAGGAGTGGAGAATTTCATATTATTCTGGGAAAGATTGGGGTGAACTATACAATATCAAAGAAGACCCCGATGAAATTTATAATCTGTGGGCCTCAAGTGAACATAAAACAATCCGCCTAAAATTAATGACACGAATGTTTGAGTCCATGGTAGAAGGGGAATCCATGTCTCCATTGCAAATAAACGTGGGGTAAATCAGACAACCATAAACTAAATATTGATGATTATGCTGGGGTACATGGCGTTAAACACAGGAACAATTGTCCCCGTATCTTGTTAAAGAATTAGTACGACATGGCAACTATTTTACATCTAGAAGAAGCCTTTTCAGTTTCAAAATGAAGGTCAGAAAGCGCTTGCTCATAGAATTGCATAAAGGGCTCCAGTTGGTCGCCGTTTAATTTTATATACGTGTAATTAATATTTTTCGGCAGACCCAAGGGAGCTTTTACAGGCTGTATGAAGGATTCAATAGGCTGAGGAGTTAATCGCGGAACCGCACTATCAATAACTGCCTGTTCGGTGATATTCCAGCGATCCTTATAAGCGTTTTGGGGTAACGGAATTAACCACTCTCCAGCCTTTAACAAATCTTGTATGGGTTCTATTTGGTGGGTGGCGTAATCGACTAAAGCTTTCCCATCTTCAGGGACGAAGGCGTCTAAATAAATTACTGAAGATATTCTATCCGGAATTATGGAAATAACCCCTGTTACTACCATACCCCCGTAACTCCACCCTAGTAGCACAACATTTGTGAGGTTTTCCATTTGGATATGTTGAACAATATCGTTCACATGAGTATCAAGCCCCACATCATCAAGAACCAAGTGAGAGCGTTCGCCCAAACCTGTAAGCGTTGGAGTAGTCACTCGATGGCCGTAATTAGTTAATTGATCACTCACATCTTTCCATACCCAACCGCCGTGCCATGCCCCGTGAACCAAAACATAAGTGCGGCCATTATTGGTGGACTGATTATCAGACATCTATCTTCACCCTTTCAAGAATGAGGGCCACAAAACCCATCAAAACTAAAAGTTAATCACGTTTTGCTCCAGGAAACAAATTAGCCGATGACAAGCGTGCCGAGCTTACGGGGCAGTTACTTCGGTGTATGATGGAAATACAGGAAAACGTTCCGTTGCTAACCGGTCTTTCTTATAGTCGCTATTTAAGATGAACTAATTGCGGAGCGTCTGGAGCATAGCGATAGGCTCGGAAAATCCAATTGGTTGTCCCAAACGCGGGGTGAGGTGATAAATACGGATTGACAAATTCCCATACAATATCTCCTTTGCCAGTAACTTCAAAGACACAGCCCTTATAACCCTCGCAAATCAGTGTATTTCCACTCCAGAGGCGCTGAGCACCAGAGATATTTGCTGAGAAAAAGCTGGATAATGGCACTGCTTTGTATTCCCAAACTGTGTCACCTGTCTCCTGGTTAAACTCTCTAACCGACGAGGCCATATCTATATCTCTTCCATGAAAACCATTACAAAATACCAGAATATTACCATTATTGATGAAGTGGCAATCGTGTTGATGACCAAAACTCAAATCTGTGCGCTCCCATTTTATTTTTCTAGTTTTTCGGTCAACGAGAACAAGCGTATTTAGCACCCTAAAACTTATTAAAACATCTCCATTTGGGAGTGGAGATACTGTATTTGCATGAGCAAATTCCGCTCTCGGGCATAAGGGGCATATAGGGTAATTTTCTATCTCCATTTCTTTGGTACGCCACTCCCAAACAACCTCTTTATCAGGGGTAATTTCTCGAATTACATCGCCATAGATAACCCCTTCCTTCTCAGTCCCGGGGATGCCGCCCTTTACTCGCTTTGCCGACAAGTCGTCTAAGGGCTCCCAAGCTATATAGA
>LWDU01035461.1_pt1 | contig 19143 bp, 16 predicted proteins | sample 727161 | NCBI WGS metagenome assembly LWDU01 (sample SAMN04566230, study PRJNA314399) | hydrothermal vent metagenome | isolation source: deep sea hydrothermal plume seawater | place: Mexico: Gulf of California, Guaymas Basin | collected 2004-07-11
ACATCACCTTCCAGGATGATTGGGTCGCTTTTCGCAGTGTCGAAATGATGAACTGGCGCCGTTTGATGTGGGCTAACGATTTCCCCCACTCTGACTCCACCTGGCCCTGGTCACAGGCAATGCTGGAAGAACACACGAAGGTGCTAACACCAGAGATGAAACAGGCCATCTTGTGTGAAAATGTCGTGGATCTTTACAAGATCGACCTGGGCGCGCTGGCCCCGTAAATTCGGGGCAGTGTCAGTCTGCATTTCTTGCCTCACGCGCATCTCTCTTGACCAAAACTTCGGTTGCCAGCTGCATGTCTCGACTCACCGTTGCCAAAAAAACGGCATGCTGATTGCCAGGATCGTGTACCAAGCTGCCGACGGTTGTCTGACGCGTTACCGTTGACAGCATCCTGGCTGCATCATCAGCCCTCAGCAATATCGTTAACAGGATCAATGCATTTCACCGGTATATATTGAATTGGTTTTGCATCGCCACGGTTATACCGGGCTTCAGCCTGCGCCGGAGTCTCAATCAGTGATGCTGCAATTGCGGCAGACTTTCGATCAACAGGTACTGCGTCGGTAGCGTCGGGCGGGGGCATTATATTGGCGTGGTAGTAGACTATTTTATCTTTTCCGCTGCGTTGCCTGGTTGGGTCTATGTCCCGCTCGTTGGTTCCTGCAACAGGATGCACTGAAACACCGTCGACAATCTCCAGATCAAGCCACCATTTTTTGAGTAGATTTCGACGACCATTTCCAAGCCAGTCATCCAACCTGACAGCGACTGGCACCATTAAAGGTTTCAGCCACCTTGCATTAACACCCAGCCAACTAGCGACCCGTGTCATTACAGCACCATCGGCATTCGGTACCTTATTTAGCGGACAGGTTTTCATGCATCGACCACATCCGGCTCCGCGTTGATTTGTAAGTCGATACCGGGTGCAGCGCTCCGCGTCGATTTTCCACATCTCGTAGCCATTGAAGACAACTTTGTCCCCCATGGGAATCGCCCCACAGGGACATTCGCGGGCGCACTTATGACAATTATTGCAAAAATCCTGCAACCCAAAGTCAATGGGTTTGTCCACAGTTAAAGGTAAGTCAGTGGTCACGACGACCGATTTGAATCTCGGTCCAACAAACGGGTTAAGTACTAGCTCACCGATTCGTGATAGCTCGCCCAGTCCCGCCCAAAGGATGAGCGGAATATGCAAAACATGGCTCAGTACATTGGTCTGGGGCCGGGAGGTGTAACCTTTGTCACACAAGAATCGCGCCAGAATGCCAGCAATCTCTGCACCTCTCATATAAGCTCGCATGGATTGAGGGCCGGATATCCAGTCGTCACCACTCGCGCCTTCCATTGTCTCGTGACCCTGATCAATAAGCATAACAACCGCATACTTATGGTAGGGCGTAATTGGCTTGCCTTCGTTATGGTGGGAGTACCAGCTATAGCGCGGGATCTCGCAGACACCCACCATATCAGCGCCAAGGGCATAGGCGAGAGATTTGACTGCTTTGGTGTTCTGGTCGCCGTCATTCATGCCAGGGTCTGGTTCCGGCGCGACATCATTGTCCTGAAGGGGCACCATGCTGCCTATTAGCGGCATATAGGACTGCGCAGCGGGTGTCTTGAAAGCAAATCGAGTTCGTTCTACTTTTGCTTTCGGTCCAAGGTCCCCGAACTTGGGCCGTTCGAAGAAAGAAGCCCGGTGTGGGACACGGGGGATTTCATCGTCAAGAATCAATGTTGTCGGTCGTTCGACCCGCCGGACCTGCTCCATTGGGTAGCTACCCAGATGAGTTGCGCGTGCACCGCGACGATTACGTTCCCGCCCTGACTCGGCGCCATTGATGCCGAGCCAGTATTTGAAACCACGATCGCAATTTTGTGTAGTGGCGAGCGGCGTGTCGACTGCGCAGGCATAACTTGTCGTGACCACGGCGAGCACAACATTATCACCAAGAAAAGGCGATACAACCCTGTCACCCTCTGCACGACAACAGATGCCTGACAGCACTGCCAGTCGCTCAATATCGACATCCGACACGCTGCCAATATGCGCCGTTGCGCTGTAGCCTAACTCACCGCAATAGTTCGCGATGTTGGCGGCGATTCCGGCAGAGCGAGTGTTGGCAATCATGTCCCGGCTATTGAGCAGCCAGTCTCTGGCAAGATTTCCTCTCTCTGCCTGGCGCGGGATCTCCAGCGCGAACACGATAGCATGGGTATGTTCGGTATCCTCCCGACCTTGCAGCCAGGCATTTTCGGGAATAAGGCAGATCCCGGCATGAGCTGCATTCAGAAAATAGAGGCTACCCTTTATGTCAATACTGCGTCGTTCCATATCATCTGGAACCGGTGCTTTGGCAGGCGCAACCTTGCCTTCGCGATATTCCATGAATAAATCAAAGTATTGCTGCGCTGCAACTGATAGTTCGCTCTGGGAGGTTTCTCTCGAGGGCGGTGCCGCAAGCCGGGCACGCTCGTGCTCTTGTTTGAGAATGTGAAGGTCTGTGGGCAGAACTTCCAGCGGAAATCGCCCTAACTGCACGGGGCGTTTTCTTGACGGCTCTCTGAATATCACGTTGTGTTCCCTTCCCGTCTAGCTAGTTCGCATCTGGATAGTCAGGATCATCTTCTCAAAGTGGGGTTGAGTGCAAATATTTTCCCAGGCATTCGATCGCTTGAAACCTCCTTGCAGGAATCAATTTCCCGGTGGGCATCTTGCCGGAAAGTACTGTTGCAACGTTTTCTTCAACAATGACCCGTTATTCTTGACCAATGCTTCACCTGCGCTATAGACAGCATCTACGTCTGCTTGCTGAATTAGTTCGAAGTTTTTCTGCCACGGCTTGCGGCCCATCTTGTACGGGATATCTAAATAGCATCAGATTCGATCTTTTTGAAAGGGGAATTGCCCCCCGTATTCGGTCTAGTACGTCCCTAAGCTTTTAGACCAAGCGGGAACGACACTGTCTGAAAGGTTACTTAAGTTTGCTCGTCGCACGGCGAGCCAGGGGCCTGATGATCCAGGCATTGAGATCAACAAGGACTGGAGTAAACTTTCTATAGCGCCGATTTAACCAGCGAACAGGAGGATTTAGAGATTCTATTAGATTGAGTGCAAGCCTGTTTAGAGCTGTCTTTTTAACCAGTAAGCCCGGTCAGGCGCTAGATTCCATTCGTCTTTCAAATTAGGCCGGAGGTGATTAAATGCAAATGTTTCACTTGCCATTGGTGAAAGTTCGTTAGCTAAGAGGAGGTCGAATCCTTCAGGTTCAAGGTCTAGCGAGAGCCCACAAAAACCGGCAAAATGTTCAATATGGTTCACGTTTTTCTAACGGCTTCGCACGTAACAGTTCAGTAACACGCGCCATGATATCGCCTGTGCTGCTACTTCAGGAATGTGACGTACCCATCCTTTTGCTTCGCAATTTTCTGAATAACTCTGGCGCATTCGCTAGCTGGATCGGCCAAAGTTATTACAAGTGTATCAATGGGCCTACATAAGGCGGTGAGCACTCGTTTGCTCGCTTTTGTGCGCGCCACGCTAGCCCTCTGTTCCCTTTCGCGTTTAGCTGCTGCCTCTGTGCTTCCTTAGTTTGCTCATCGACACGCATATCCATTATCTCTGTCCGAGTGATTTCTATTCCCCATACCGCGGCCGCCTCTTGTAGATTCTTGAGTATCTCATCGTTCATGCTAGAACGTGATGACTGAAGATCATCGAGTTCGAGCTTTCCAGCAGCGGAATGTACGATTGATTTCGCCGCTGTTTTAAGTGCTTTATCCACGTCCGCTATTCGATAAACAGAGCGGGCAGCATCGACAACGCGGTAGAAACTTGTAGTTTCTAGGGTTACTTCGACATTGTCCTTGGTAATAACTGAAATCTCGAACTCTTCTAGTTGTCGCTCCAGAATTATTACCTGGTGAGCTACTCTATCTACGAAGGGCACGAGTAGATTCATACCCGCAGAAAGCGTCTTTTGATATTTGCCAAATCTTTCGATTACATATGCTTCGCTTTGCGGGGCAATTTGTACTGCTTTGACTGCGCCTATAATCGCGAGCACCACGAATACCAGTGTTAATATAATCTCTTGTGTTAATCCGTCCATGGTCGAATCCAATATAGTTATTAATAATTTGGTAAAACATCGCACCGAATTCTCTGCAACATGCAAGACACTCACGCCCTCCCAAAATGAATCTTCAAGTGGTGAAGCGGGCATCTTGAGGGCGCTATAGCAGGAAACTGGTCATCCCGCGCCAAAAAGCAGTCATAAAAAAACCCCGCCGAAACGAGGTTTAGTGGCCGAAAAGACTTGCGAGACCTGGGTTGCTATCAGGCTCGACTGGGCAAGCGGATAGTCTCAAACAGTCGAGAGGGCTGATGTACGAGAAGCCTTAAACGCGTGTGAGCAGTACTTTTACTTAGTCGGTTACTTCAGGGCCAAGGCCATGACAAACAATCGAAAGAACGCCAGAATTTGGCTTATTAAAGTAGTCTGACGCCCACAAGTCAGGGACACAGAGTGGTGTGGTTACGTTGATTCAACGGTTCAGTTCAGCCCTTAATCTGAACCCCCACTTTCATATGCTTTACCTGAACGGTGTCTACGATGCCAAAGGCTACTTCTGGCCTGTCAAACCACCCACTTGTGAAGACCTGGATGTTATTGCCCACACGATTGCCAGGCGCGTTTCACGGTTTTTGGAGAAAGCAGGATCTTCGTAGGTTGCCGTTTCAGCATCGAGATATAGACAGGGTCGCTTATCATATTGCTGAGAGCGTCGACTATGAGATGAGGGAGTAGTTTCTCCTCATACCACAACTTAGACATCTCTTTGAGTGCCTGCTAGAACAGCCGCCATTCGACATGGCTCTTCCACTCGCCAAGCGTGACGCGTCCCATTCTGTACAAACACCTCACCGGCCTCAAGATTGACAATGTTTTCATCGTCCAATTCCAGCTTGATGCGACCGGAGAGTATTACACCGTAGTCTACAGAGTCCGTTGTATGCATACCTGGATTCGACCTCTCAAAGATGAGATTCAGGACGCGCGATCTGCCTCGCTGATCGCATGGAACCCTGCCCACAGGTCATCCGTCGGCGGTCTTTCCGGCTTATGATTCAACAGGGTAAACCACAAGTACCCCGGATCCTTGTCACCACGACACCCCCTGAGCGGGTCGTTCGGGCCATCAAGCGCTGACTGAATATTCAGCGTATGAACCCAACGATCAAGGTCACCAGCGATGACACGATGCAGCAGTTTCCACTCACCTTCCCGCTTTTCCCATACGTCAAGGTAACGGCCCTGGTGCAGGAAATCAGTAAAGCCACCATCATGCGCTAGCCGATGTGTGACAGCCCACTGGGAGGCACAGGCACATCGATCACCGTCGAATTTGAAGCGTGTATTTGTAATTGAATGCATGCTCGAATCGACCTTCTCCAGACAGGGAATGACATACTCGGCAAATTCGTGAGCATTACCGGCAAAGAAGCCGTGATCATCGTAGCCATTTTCCCAGTAGCAGGACTTCAGCATTTCCAGATCGCAACGATCGACAGCCTGGCAATAACGATGAATCACCTCACGAATAGCTTCCCGATCTTTTAGCTCCTGAACCTCAGTCTCGAGTGCAGCCAGCCTCTGTTCCAATGCTTCTGACATTGAATTCTCCTTGGTAATTAATAACCACTTCGCAGCCGGTGAACCGGCACTGAAGGAAGAACCTCCTGCTGTTGACTACCCAGCAGCTCTACATCCAGTCGAACCACATCACCTGGCTGTAACCAGCCCCTGAAATTTGCCTGATTGGAACCTGGTGACGGAGGCTGATCGCCATCACGTGGTGCGAGACTCCGCCCCATGGCAACAGCAAAATGTTCAGCTAGACAGCAGGTTGGCACCGTACCCGAACAAATTGCATCACCTGGCATCACTTTAGTCCCCCGCGATGCAAAGGACACGACCTCACCAAACGTCCAATCCATTTGGTCGAGCGTACCCTCGCCAAACTTCTCATCATTAACATATGCTTCAGCTTTCAGGCTGTAGGAATTACCACTGCGATGGGGTTCCAGTTCATCAGATGTGACGAACATGGGACCAAAAGTATTAGCGCCATCTTTACCCTTACCCTGGCCGATATTCAGAACGAGCTCCTTCTGTTGAAGGTCCCGTGCACTCCAGTCGTTGAATATCATGAAACCGGCAATGTAATCTTCTGCCTCTTCGGCGCACAGGTTCGAGCCTTGCCTGCCAATGATCGAGGCAACTTCAAGTTCACAGTCAAACCACTCACTGCCGGGGAAAATCTCTACAGGATCATTCGGCCCCGTGATCGATGCGGTGTTGCCAAAATAAAATGCCGGGATCTGACTCCACTCAGGCTACAGTTCCGCTCCTCCTCTTGCATTCTTCAGGTGTTGAAGGAATAACAGTGTATCCCTAATCTGTGTTGGCCGAAGGGGCGCAGCAAGATCGGCCTCAACGTATGCAATCACCTCAACTGGCTTTTTCTGGGCAAGTTCACCTGCATCAGCAAGCTTCTCGCCTCCGTCTCCCAGGAGGTCGATCAGTTGATCGGTACCCGGTAACACATGTATTGCATCATCTATAACGAGGCCAGGTCTTGCATCGTCCTGTCGGCGTACAGTTACCCATTTCATATTAAACTCACTTCAGCCAGATTTTAATTTGCCCAGAACTCCTTAGTGACTCTGATACCTACGGTACGGGGCTCAATACCTGCCGTGCGTTGGGGCTCACCTTCAGCATTTAATACGCTTCGACGATACCTTTCGTCGCTCAGGTTCCTACCCCATAGCAGCACCGACCAGCCATTGTTCAGACTAAAGTTCATTGACGCATCAAGCAATCCTTCAGAGCTCTGTTCAGAATTAGGATCAATCTGATTATTATCCGGTTCAAAGTAATACTTATCGTGCCAGGAATAGCCAATCCTTGCGTCGATCGCGCCAAATCTGAATTCACCACTGTAGCTCAAAGAAAGATTCAGTGTGTTTTCGGGTGATCTCGCCAACTTATTGCCAGAGAAATCCTGACCGGGTCCACGCGCATAGTCGTCGAATTCCGCATCGAGGTAACCATATCCAACGTCCACTGACCAGTTCTCCGATAACAAGGCTTTCGCTTCAACTTCGATACCCGCATCGTGCTGTCAGCAGCGTTGTCGATTAAAACAGCACTGATCCCTACACCATCACCATTTTCATCCTTCAGTGCCGACAGGCTGAGCAGCTGAAGATCTTTATAGTCCATATCGAAGTAAGCCATATTCAACTGTAGTCTCTGATCCATTAGCAACGTTTTGAACCCAAGTTCAAAGGCATCAACCTCCTCTGGATCGGCGACTTTTCTTGCAGCTGCAGCGGTAGAAGGAAAGAACTGAAATGCTCCAGATTTGTAGCCAGATGAATAACTGGCATAAATCATGGCGTCTTCAGACAGGCTGTATCTCAGGCTGAGCGATGGATCAAATGAACTCCAATCTTCCGAGAGATCAAGCGCATAACTGGGTAGAAGAACATTAATCGTTCGGACATCGTAGTCGAAGTCCTGCGCATCCCGGCTGTACCGACCACCAACGGTTAGCGTCCAGTCGCTCAACATCGGCCAGATCCATATCCAGTCCTCCAAATCTGCCGAGGTATACACCATCAAGAAAAACGCCAACGGAAGGATCACTACCAGGATCATAGGTACGCGTCCCAATACCACGAACAAAGATCAGCGGTTTGGTACGGTCAAGACCTTCAAATACGATATTGGATGCCAGCCTGTCGACATCGTTCAATTCCTGGTAAGCGCCACTTTCAAGAAGGTCACCGGTGACTGCATTAACAGTAATCGGCACATCCTGCATCGATTCCGAACGTTTCCTCGCCGTGACGACAACTTCTTCAATGGTCATAGAAGCTGCTAATGCAATTTCCGGCACAGTCATCACCCCGGCGCATACAAAGGCAGCTAACAAATATCGAACATAGCTCATCACCACACCCCACTATCCTATCTTGCAATTAAGGGTAATATATACCTATTATAATTACCTTTATAACTACCTTTATAGCTACCTTTTTGAGAAACAGGCAGCGTGAGGCCACCTCAGGTAAAAGTGCAGGAGAAAGAAATGTTGAATCAGAGATCTGTCAGCTCGGCAGAACTGACTAGTTCAGGGTCTGACGAGCCCGTTAAGCAGAATGCCGTAAAGTTCTTTGAACGATTCACTGAACGTAAGACCGGACCTCGTCTGGTAGTCCAGTTCATCAATACGAGTAACAGCGCTGAGCAAGATTTCAGCAACCAGCGCAGGATGAACATCCCTGAACGCACCCTGGCGAATACCATCTTCGATAATATCCTCAAGAAACTTCATCCGTTCTTCCTGATGCCATGCAAGCATCTGTTTGGCAGGAAGGTATGTTCTGACGTCTTCAACAAAGTTCGCGCCGGCTTCCCTCATCTCGGTAACACCAGGGTTAAGATAGTTTTCGATTCTCTTGCTGGGTTGCTGGTATTTCAAAGCACTCTGCCAGCCTCGATGACGAATTCGTTCCAGCAGGCGATTCAAAGTAACCAGAAACAACTCTTCCTTGCTTGGCGCAATATCATAAAGCGTTCGATTAGAGCACTTGACCCGTTTTGCAAGCTTGTCCACGGTGAGGTCACGAAACCCTTCCTGCAGAAATATTTTTTCAATCTCATTACGTATTTCTTCTCGCCGGTCACTTCGAGATTTGGGTCTGCCAATTCTGGGTCGACTAGATTTTTTTACCGCCATCATCCGATCTTGTTCAGTACAACTCGCGGAATCATAACATCAATCACCACGCAACACGGAAGGACTGCGTTATCATGACTCTCACCCTGACCGGGCTTCTGGTCAACACGCTCAAGCGTCATTCTGATCGAATTGCGGTTCAGATAGGTTCTTCAAACTGGACCTATGCAGAACTGAATCTACTCTCGACATACCTGGCCGCATCTCTCCAGAAAGAGGGTGTCTCGCATGGAGACTGCGTTGCACTCTATCTTCGCAACTGCGTCGAGTATGTTATTGCTGACCTGGCGATCCTGAAACCTGGCGCTGTCAAAGTGCCGTTAAACGAATATCAATCCGCTTCAGACCTGGCTCATATATTGGACGAAACAGAAGCAAAGACACTGATCGCTCATCAAACTCTACTCAGCAGTCTTGACTCAACCATATCTGAACTCACAAAACTCAATCTAGTTGTTTGCGTTGAAGAAAAAGATCAGTCGGAAATAGAACAGGTTCGTTACTGGCAGGAACTTACTACACCCGCTGACTTTATTGCACCAACCATCTCAACGGAAGACGTTGCTCTCATAAGCTATACAGGTGGCACTACAGGCAAACCCAAGGGCGTTGTTCAGACCCAGGGTAGTCTTGCCATAACCCTGCTTTCACATGTTGTCTCCAGTGAATTGTCATTGGATGAGGTGATGCTGCTGACGACGCCGCTACCACACAGTGCCGGATACCACCGGCAATCCTGCCTGCTTCACGGGGGGAAAAATGTTCTGATTGATGGCTTCACTACTGAAAAGTTCTTTCAAACTGTCGAAACTCACGGTGTAACCTGGACATTTCTGGTACCTACCATGATCTACCGATTGCTGGGTGCTCACTATCCACACGACAAATCAGTCTCGACTCTGAGAACTATTGTCTACGGAGCAGCTCCAATGAGTGTTGAGCGATTAAGACAAGCCATCGATTTGTTTGGCATGTGCTTCATCCAATTGTACGGGCAGACGGGGTCCCCGAACTACATCACCGCGCTGACCAGGGAAGATCATGCAAATAAGCAGTTACTGCTATCTTGTGGAAAACCCGTTGCGATGGCGCAAGTAAAAACATCTGCTGAGGACGGTGTTTCAATCGGTGAAATCATTGTTAGGACACCTTACCTCTTAAAAGAGTACTACAGGAATGAAGAGGCAACAGCTGACACACTACGCGACGGCTGGCTGCACACAGGTGACATCGGCTACATCGATGAGAATGGATACGTATTTCTACAGGACAGGGCAAAAGACATGATCATCTCAGGTGGAATGAATGTCTATTTCGTGGAAGTCGAACAGCAGCTAAAAAATCACCCCGCTGTAGCTGATGCAGCAGTAGTGGGTTTGCCAAATGAGGACTGGGGTGAACAGGTACATGCCGTTGTGGTTGCCTCTCGCGCAATAGACGCAGACTCATTGATCACACACTGTCGTGAAAGACTATCGAAATACAAGGTACCCAAGTCGATTGAATTCGTCGATGACCTGCCTCACACGGCCTACGGCAAGATCGACAAGAAACAGATCAAGAAACAGCGCCAGGCGCTTTCGTCCTAGACAAGGTTCAGTAGAATCTCTGCAACCTCGCCTGGTCTGGACAGAAATGGCGAATGCGCACCTGGAAGCTCAAAAACATTCTCGGCACGTCTAGCGAATGTTGACTGCAATTCAGGATGAAGCGCCTTGTCGTCTTTGCATACCACATAAGTTGAGGATATCTCTTTCCAGCTGGGCTCGTCGGAAAGAATCGGGAATGGTTCAAGCACCTGAGGCCGCAATCGTGCAACGGCGTCTGCGGCTTCATTCCGGTCGCAGTCATCGTAGAAAGCATCTACGGCAAGGTCTGGATTGATACTGACGGAACCATCAGCCTCAAACACCATCGCTGTTTCGAGCGCCGTTGCTGGAGGAGCAGTCGCAACAGCTTCATTGATGTCTTCATCCACGTCCGGCATCAAGGCAGATAAATAAACCAGATGAGAAACATCTGCTCTAAGCGAAGCATGTGTAATCACCAGACCGCCATACGAATGCCCAAGGACAACAGCACCAGGTTTTTCATTAATAACCTGACGGGCTGTCTCGATATCACCCTCCGGTCCCAGCAGAGGTAGATTCACTGATGTTGTATCAACTCCTTTATTGCGCAACAACTCACTTAGCTTTTGAAAGCACCAGGCACCATGCCAGGCTCCATGCACAAGTACAATCGGCTTAGTCATATAAAAAAATTACAGGTAATATTAATATGTTATATTACCTTTAAACGGTGTTCCTGCAAACCATCCCCTCTCCAAATCGAGAACGTAAATTGGAATCTAATACCGATAATGTAGCTCACCTTCAGGATCGTGCCAGCGATGCCAAGCAGTGGCGTTCGTCCAGTAGATTACGAGTGCCACCCGACAGCAGAGATGTATATGACATTCCTTTGCAAGAGATAAATGTCGCTAACCCTGAATTGTTCAAAACGCAAAGTGCGTTTCGCTACTTCCAGCGTCTGCGCGATGAGGCGCCTGTGCACTATTGTGGGCAAAGCCAATATGGGCCCTACTGGTCTATAACGCGTTACAAAGACATCGTTGAAGTGGACAAGAATCATCAGGTCTTCTCCTCCTCCTTTGAACATGGGGGTATCACGATCACCGGTACGCACAAGTCCAGTAACGAGATACCAAACTTCATTTCTATGGATCCACCGGAACACCACGAACAGCGCAAAGCCGTTGCGTCGGGTATGGCGCCCCGCCGACTGCATGTGCTGGAGTCGCTGATTCGAGAGCGGGCGGAAGAGATACTTGATCAGTTACCAAGAAACGAGCCGTTCGATTGGGTACCGAATGTCTCTGTCGAGCTTACCGGTCGGATGTTGGCAACGATTCTTGGCGTGCCCCAGGCTGATCGCTACGATCTGATCAAATGGTCTAACGCCATCAGCAATGCAGACGATCCGAACTACGCCGCCAGTGGTGCGGAGTTTTATCAGACTTTGGCTGAAATGAATGCCTACTTTCAAGAAATCTGGCAGGAGAAAAAAGCCAATCCGGGAGAAGACTTGATTTCCATGCTGGCCACTTCGCCAGCCACCAAAGATATGGGCGCCAAACAATTAGTGGGTAACATGGTTCTGCTGATGGTGGGCGGGAACGATACTACGCGCAACTCCATTAGCGGGGGTATATTGGCTTTGCACCAGTTTCCGGAGCAATACAACAAGTTGCGTGCTGACCACAGCCTCATAGAAAGTATGGTGCCGGAGATTATCCGTTGGCAAACGCCGCTGATATCGATGCGACGCACTGCTGTGAGTGACGTCGAATTCAGAGGTCAGCATATCAGCAAAGGCGATATGGTGGTGATGTGGTACCTATCGGGTAATCGCGACGAACGTGCCATTGACCAGCCCAATGAATTCATTATTGACCGCAAAAGGCCTCGTGAGCATCTATCTTTTGGCTTCGGTATTCATCGCTGCCTGGGCAATCGCCTGGCGGAAATGCAGCTTAGGGTTGTGTGGGAAGAAATCCTCAAACGTTTTGATCGCTTTGAAGTGCTAGGCGAACCTGTTCGAGCCAGCTCCACGGTGTTCAACGCGATCCAGTCGATGTGGGTTCAGCTAAGCGGTTCTTCTGGCGACTAGTGCGAAGTCATGGCGGCGAACCCAGAAAGATCGTGACCGATAAACTGCTCGCTCAAACTTCGTCTTGGCAAGCTACCTTTCCGCTACAACACTTTCGTTAAAAAACCGGGTAGACAGTACCATCTAAAAAACCACCCATACCATTCCTCCAAACCAGTAACACCCAAGTAGTGCAGGAGTCCCATTGTGTGAAGTGGGGGTAAGGGGGCGGTGGGGTGCTGCTAAGCCGGAAATGGTTGGTGGGTAATTGCAGATAAAGTAGTAGCAGAGTGATCCAATTGAAGTGACTATTGGTCTCTCCTGTGTGACGTCAGCCCATATGGCGGTACCCTATATATCTTTAGTGTGCCTATGTTTGAAGGACGCGGTTTGTCTACTGCTCTTCATCGGCTTCGTAAGAAACGAGAGCCAGGGACGGGTCGCTGTGGCTAGCGCTCGCTCGCCGCTCCTCCAGGATGTGGGTGATCTCTTCCATGCGTTCCCGGCTTAGCTCGTAGAAATAGTAAAACCACAGACTGGATAGGCCGACGATCATCGCCGGCGGGCCCGCAATGAGCCCCAGGAGATAAACGGTTTCCGGCGCTATCTCGCCTACTTGTGCGCCCTTTGGGAAATTGATCAGATCCAGGGCAATCCCGCCGATGATGGTTGCCAAACTCCCCGCCGCTTTCGCAGCGAAGGAGCGCGCGGAGTAGATGATCCCCTCCTGACGGACGCCTTCACGAAATTCAAGTTCATCGGCAACGTCCGCAAACATGGAATTGAAGGTTACCAACATTGCTGGCGCCAATAGCCCGGAAGCAAAGGACACCCCTAGAAACAGAACGAACAGCAGGAAATCACCATTCGCTGGCAACAGGTCCGTGAACAACCGCAAAACAATCAAAATATTCATGTTGATGATCACGCACGCACCCAGTACCGCCATTAACCGGCGTTTATCAAACCGTTTGGTCAAATGCGGAATCAACACCACGGAAAAAGGCAGGCCTAGCAGCGTCATCGGCCCAAGCCAGCGCATCTGCTCGGTCTTCAACTCCCAGAAGTGCACGAACAGGTATGCCATAAAGGTACCTTCTATTCCCAGCACCAGTAACGTGACGACCATTACCGCAAGCAGCATTCGATAAGACTGGCTACCAAGCGCTTCGGTGACCTCTCGCCAAAGACGGCGAAAGCCTAATCGCTCCGGTTCTGGCTCCCAGACCGGTAAATAGATAATTTCTTTTTTGGTACCCCATACGCACAGGGTAATTGAAATCACGATCCCGGCCGCGGCAATACCCGCCAGCTGAGGATATCCCGCGGCATTGAGCAAACCGTGGCTGCCATCTTCTGGCGTGGGAAAAACGTAGCTGTACATGAGGAAAGCAAAGAGTGCGGTTCCCAGCGTACTGAAGGCTTGGCTGAAGCTGAACACAAGGGTTCGATCGGTGTAGTCGCTGGCGATTTCTGCCCCCAGCGCCATGTGCGGCACATGATAGAGCGTCAAAAACAACCGCGCCAGCACTGCAAATACAATGAGCCAGCCAAAATAGAACAGCTCGTGCATGTCGGCAGGCGGATTGAACAACGCGATGATTGCCAGCGCCAACGGCACCGATGAGCTGGCCATCATCGGCAGGCGACGCCCCCAACGACTCTTGAGCCGGTCGGAGATAGACCCTGCCACTGGATCGCTGACGGCATCGAAAGCGATCGCCACAGCCAGCGCAATTGCGGTGAGTGTGGCGGACACGCCAATGATCTGGTTGAAAAAGAACAGGGTGAACGTGCCAAAAATGACGGTAGTAATACCTTCACCTAGTTGGCCCACGCCGTAACCCATTTTGGAGCTAAGGGGGAGTTGTCTGCTCATTGGTGCGTTAACCGGGCAATGGGAAACTGTGGCTGCATGATGGCCTCTGCTTAACGTGTGAGGACGGTGTCAAATTGGTAGCTGTGTGGGATTTCGTTTGTACGTCGTCAGCCCATTTGGCACCACTAGCACTACAACCCAAGAGATACTTTCTGCCCACGGTTCCTCCAGTCTAGCCTGCTAATCGCAGGTTTTGTACTTTCTTTCGCATCATGGTGCGGGATTTTATGATGGCCCTTTGATCCGGAATGTCATCGCTACGACCCTGATACAGGTGGCTCGGAGTCACATTATCCAGCGACTCGTGATAGCGCTCATGGTTGTAGTGCTGTACCCAATCAGCAATGGCTTTTTCCAACTGCCATGGATAATAGTAGTTCTCCAACTTGACCAGGTTCTTGATGGTTCGGTGGTAGCGTTCGATCTTACCCTGGGTCATCGGATGATACGGCGCTCCACGGGTGTGTTCGATCTCATGATTATTCAACCATCGTTTGAGCCAGTCATTGCGCAGGTAAAGTTCAGCTACGGCTTGCTTGAGGCTGGCATTTTCCTTTTTGAGATGGACTACTTCATCAGTACTGGCTTCGCGAACCGTATCGCCAGACAATCGTCTCTTGCCAGCTTCCAGGAAGTCTTTGCTCCAGCGATAGTAGAGATTATGGTTAATGCCTTCCCGGCGGCAGGGATTTGCCGACGGCACCACTGAGTTGGGCGGAGCGACTTAGGCGCGTATTTGATATTGATATATCTGTTTGTCTCCTGTGTGGTGGCAATCTGCGGGTGATCGCTGATGTTACCGATCCGGACGTCATCCAAACTATTCTGACGCATCTGCAGCAACGCGCACCGCCTGGTGCTGCGAGCCAAAAAATCCATTTCAAAACTGCACAAACAGATTTTTTTGTACGCTCTAACCGTGGCTAAAGCGGGCCACGTTTCTCTGTGTGGCTACAGAAAACAACCTTGGTCAATCGTCCTTGCGTACGTAAGCCCCTGGCTGCGAACTACGGTGGAGTTTATCCAGGGCTTGTTCTAAGGCTTCGTTCTTTCAGGAAGTCAGCAGCCGTCCGGCCTGTTTCGATACTCAGTTGGCTGCTCGAAAAGCCCCGTTATAATTCCTCTCCTCTCTGGTCTGGATGCTTCATGTACTGCAGTTGTATCCTAATCCTTGAAGTTCGTAGACGTGAGATTCATCGGCGATGCGGTTACTATCGTTACAGTTATCGATAGCCGGTTCATCCCGAAGCTGATCATGCCCTGGGCCATCATTGAATAATATTGCAAATAAAAGCCGTCGAACGGGTGGGTTCACCGAAGGTGAAGTGAGTACGCACCTCATTCGCCTGGGCTCATTCATGACCTTTGGAACGCTGACCATGAATGTGGCGCAGCTGGCGGAGGCCGTTTATCTCGGCATGCTGGGTACCGAATTCCTGGCCGCTATGGGGTTTGCGTTCCCCTTGACGATTACACTCTTTGCCTTTGCAGGCGGTATTGGTAGCGGCGCCTCATCGGTCATTGCCAGAGCCATGGGTGCCGGGGATCAGGAACGAGCGGGTCTGCTGGTAACTCACGCGCAGATTCTGGCGGTTTTAATCGGCGTGATGCTGGCTGCGACCGGGTTCATATTTGCAGAACATATTGTGGCTGCATTGGGCGCCGAGGGGTTGGTTTTGCAACTGACTGTCGAATACCTGCAGGTCTACATGATAGGTGTCCCGTTTTTTCTGCTTTCCATTGTCGGTTCGACCCTGTTGCGGGCGACCGGTGCGGCTGCCAGCCCCGGGATCATTATGGCGTTTGGATCTCTCGTCCAGATTATTCTCGGACCAATCCTGATCTTTGGCTGGTTAGGCATTCCGGCGATGGGTATCGCCGGTGCTGCCCTGGCCTATGTTGTTTCACGAGTTGTCAGTGTGATGCTTTATGTGGTTCTTCTGCAGCGCGCGAACTTAATGAGGCTCGAACTGACCGGTATTCTTAACTCATGGCTGTCCATCATGCATGTAGGCGGGCCTGCGATCGCGAGCGGCCTGGTGATGCCGATTTCAATGCTTGTCATTACCCGGCTGCTGGCCAACCACGGTCATGAAGTGGTGGCGGCCTATAACGTTGCTTCCCGTGTAGAAACAATCGCCCATATGATTTTGTGGTCGTGCTCATCATCAGCCGAACCCTTTATCGGCCAGAACTGGGGCGCCAGGCAATACGAACGAGTGAAACGTGCCTTGTTTCTCTGTCACTCGTTCTGTCTCAGTTGGGGCGTCATTACTTTTGTTTTCATGGTCTCGTTTGGTGGCTTGCTCGTCAGTCTGATCGATAACAATCCGCAGGTGGTTGAAACTGCAGAAGTCTTTTTCCTGATCATCCCCTTAAGCATCGGGTTCATGGGGATGATGCAGGTTGCGAATTCGTCATTTAATGCGCGGGGCCTGCCCCGGCCTGCACTTGTTATCTCGCTGCTACGCGGAATAGTTATTGGCATTCCCCTCACAGTGGCCGGTGACATGTTATGGGGATACACCGGTATCTTCCTGGCAACGGCAGCGACAAATGTCATCCTGGGAATCATGGCCTGGCATTGGAACAGGCGAAGTGTGGAGGCGCAGGCTATGAAAATGGGCGCCTAGAATTTTAAGATCAACTTTTTAGGGCCGAGAATGCTCTGCCAAATAACTATCGACTTGAGCGGTGTAGACCGGCTACAGTTCTCCAGATTCAAAAAAGCATCCGCAGAAAAACCCGGGAAAGTATGGCTTCCAAAATCAAACTCTACGGCTCACGCATCTCCTACTACACCGGCAAAATGGAAGGCTACCTTCAGTACAAGGAGATACCTCACGACTTTGTGGTCTTGAATCCAAATCTAATCCGCATGCTGAAAGCGAAAACCGGGGCAGCCCAAATGCCTGCAGTGGAACTACCCGATGGCCGCTTCATGACGGACACCACTCCTATGATCGCCTGGTTTGAGAAGGAGTACCCTGAACCAGCGGTTATTCCCCATGATCCGGTGTTGCGCTTTTTTAGTCACCTCCTCGAAGACTACGCGGAAGAATGGCTGTGGCGCCCGGCCATGCATTATCGATGGAGTTATAAATCAGATCGCCTGCACCTGTCGCGCAAGATCGTGGATGAATTGATGGCCGAAGTACCAGCACCAGACTTTCTGAAGCGTGCCCTCATTCGTCGTCGACAGTTAGGTGAATATGTTCGTCGAGATGGCGTGGATGCCAATACGTGGGACCACGTGGAAGCCATCTATCTCAAAACACTGGATCGACTTGAGCCCATTTTCAACAGTCGTCCCTTTATATTAGGCGAACAACCCACCCTCGCTGATTTTGGATTTTTCGCGCCGATGTTCCGCCACTTTTCACAGGATCCTACGGCCTCAGACATTATGCGGCTTCGAGCACCTGGTGTGTTTGCATGGCAGGCAAGGCTTTGGAACGCCACGGCGAGCACAACGCCCAATGGGCAGCTAAGCGAACTACCGGCTGACTTAAACCCGATACTAAAGGATGCAGGGACTGGTTACCTGCCATACCTGAATGCGAACGCCAACGCCTGGCAACAAGGGCTCGAGCGTTTTGATCCAGTGATTCAAGGGGTACAATATTGCAATGTACCCGTATCGCAATATCGCGTGTGGTGCCTGGAGCAACTGCAGGAGCATGCCCGGGCCGTACCAGAGGAACACAAGGCTGCCGTTAAAAATATTCTTGATGCACAAGGTTGTTGGGCGCCACTGTTTGAGTTGAAAACGCCAGGATCTCGATACGATGAAGGCAGTGAAGCACCATTTCGTGGTCGAAAGGTGCACTACCAAAATCGGCGGCGCTGACTCAACATTCAAAACCAAACCCGCTCCCACATTATCCCAGGGTGACGGGCAGGCTCTGGTAGCGGTGCCAGAAGGGGACTCGTTGCAGCTGCAGTTCTTCTTCCTTAACAGCTAACTTCAAATTGGGATTGCGCCTTAGCAGCGTGTTCACCGCTACCCTGGTTTCCAGTCGGGCGAGCCTGGCACCAAGACACAGATGAATGCCATAGCCAAACCCCTGGTGTTTGTTTGGCGATCTTTCAATATCGAATACTTCGGGGTCATTGAAAAACCGAGGATCACGATTAGCTGCGCCAAGTAGCGGAATCACCATACTGCCTTTTTTGATAGGGACCCCGCGCAACTCAACATCCTCGGTCGCATAGTTGGGCTTCGTACCGTGAACTGGTCCGCGAAAGCGCATAACTTCTTCAACGGCGGAGCCCCCAAGCCCAGGATTGGCACGCAGCTTTTCCATCTGTTCACGGTGCTGCAACAATGTCAGCACGGCATTGGTAATCAAATGCACGGTCGTTTCGTACCCCGCGAAAATCAGCAGAAAAATCATCGCGACTAGTTCATCCTCATTGAGCTTCTCACCCTCTTCTTCTGCTTCTATGAGAGAGGACAGGACATCTGGGCCGGGTTCTGTTCGCTTGCGTTCAATCAACTCACGTGAAAACCTGATGACTTCCGGCATGTCCCAGAGAATTGTGCGCGCTATTCCCCAGCCTGACATTCCCTCGGTCAGCACCCTGACCCCCTTTTTGAATCTGGGCATATCATCATCAGACACACCCATAAGCGCACCGATCACCTTTACAGGGATTGGCAACGAGTATGCCTGCACCAGGTCGACCGTTCCTTTCGGTTCAGCCTCATCAAGTAACTCATTGGTCAGGTCCTCGACCTGCTGCTCCATTGTTGTCAGGGACCTTGGTGTGAAGGCCTTGTTCAC
>LWDU01038946.1_pt1 | contig 19141 bp, 13 predicted proteins | sample 727161 | NCBI WGS metagenome assembly LWDU01 (sample SAMN04566230, study PRJNA314399) | hydrothermal vent metagenome | isolation source: deep sea hydrothermal plume seawater | place: Mexico: Gulf of California, Guaymas Basin | collected 2004-07-11
GAATGGCCCCTCAATTCTTTCTCGAATTTCACTACGCAGGACTACACGCTCACGACGCATTATGCCTCGGTCTATGGGTGGCTCGATTGGCACCCCTCAGACGATTTTGCGGTGACCGCCGGCGGACGATGGAACTTCGAAGTCAAGGATCTCGACCTGCGCACCGTGAGAATTCGACCGCCTTTGACGGGAGAGGCTCCCGAATTCGGCACAATCACCGGGCTGGGGATCTCGAGCGAGCACGTATCGTCCAACGGCCCGAGCGGAGACATTACATTCAGCTACAAGCCCACCGACGATCGTCTGATCTTTCTCAAGTACTCACGGGGCTATAAGGGTCCGCATATCAATGGCCTCGTTCTGGATGCCAACACGAAGGGCGAGAACGCAGAATCCCTGACGACCCCCGTCAGGCCGGAAAAGGTCGACTCCCTGGAGTTTGGCGTCAAAACCTCGTGGTTCGATAACCAGTTGACGCTCAATGGTGCTGTTTTCTATTACGACTATCAGGATATCCAAATTTTTCAGGTCCGAAATTCCCTCGGAGGGATACCCGTCAACCAGTTGATCAACGCCGAGGACGCGGATATCTACGGCGCTGAAATCGAAGTCCGGACGCATCCCTTTTATGGGGTTTTGCCCGAATCTGTCGATGGCTTGGAACTCTTTCTATCGTTCGGTTGGCTCCATAGCACGTACACTGAATTCCTGAATACGACCAGTTTTACCAACAATGATGGGATCGAGCAATTTTTGACCGAGGATTATTCGGGGAACCGGCTGATCAACTCGCCCGAGCTGGCTTTCTCCGGCTACCTGTCCTGGCCGCTGGGCTCGCGTTTTGGCACGTTGACCCCGCGCATCGATTGGAGCTACAAGAGCCAGGTCTTCTTCAGCGCCCAGAACCACGAGAATATCGCCCAGGATCCGCTGTGGCTTCTGAACTTCCGCATCGCCTACCTGACCCCGAACAGCAACATCGAGTTGGCGGGATGGATTCGCAACCTCACGGACGTTGCGTATCGGGGAGACGTCATCAACCTTGCGCGGCTGCGGAGCCAGCTTCTCTATGCGATGGGCGATCCGCGAACCTACGGTGTGACGCTGAATGTGCGGTTCTAGCATGCGAAAGATCCTTTCGGGCAAGCCGATTGGCCTCGCTGTGGGTTTGGCCTTCGCGGTGCTTCTGGTGGGCTGCGACGGGATGGGTCCGGCGGATCGGACGCAGCCGTCGCCCGACGCCGAGGCGATGCAACGCGAGGTCGACGCTGCCCTCGTCATTCCAAACCTGAGCGAGCGATTCATCGCCTTGGGGGCGACCCTTTCGGGGCTGACCGCCGAAAATGCGCCCGGAGCCGGTGCCGCCTACGCGGAAAATATTATCATCGTCCGGGGCTGCGAGGTGCGTCCATTCGCAAGTGCCTGGGGGAAGTTGGATCCCGCGGCGGCGATCGATTTTGCGTTGAACTTGCAAAGGCATGGGAGCCAGCGGCGCAGAGAGGCCATCTCCGAAGTGGTCGCGTCTTGGGCCGCGATCGGGGAGGGCAAGGACGCCATGGACTTTCTGGCGACTCTTGCTCCCGGGAGCGAGGACCAACGCGTCGTCGCGAGAAATCTCGCAACTGGGCTGGCTGGGCTGGGCAATTGGGACGGGGCAATTCGCGTTCTTGGCGGAATTCCAGACGGGGAGCCGCGCGATATGCTCCTATTCAAGGTCTATCGCGAGTTGCTGCGGACCGAGCCAGATGGCATCCGAAACTTTGTCGATTCCATTCCTGTCGACGCTCCGAACAACTTGAAGGCCAAGGCTTTCGCGCGGTCGCTCGCCTTGCTCGCTTCGCTGAACCCCGACTACGCGAGGGAGTGGTTTCAGAAACATATGCTCACCGACTACGCGACGGGCGAAGCCATCAAAAATATACTGGACGGCCTGGTGATTCAGGATCCCTCCGAGGCCGTTCGCTGGTTAGCGAGTGTGCCGCCGTCTGCGGCGAGGGATGATGGTCTCCGAGACGCCGCCTACCGCTGGCTCAAGGGTAATCCGGGCGATGCCTATGAGTATCTACGGCCCGAACTTCACAAGGCCGAATTCGCACCGGCAATTTTTCCCTTCGCGCAATTCATGATTCTTCAGGACCCCAAGGACGCAGTGGATTGGGCGCGCCGAGTCCCCCATCCCGTTGAGCGCTATAAAGTGCTCACTCAGGCCCTGATCAAATGGGGGCGAATTGACCGGAAGGCCGTGATTCAGTGGGTTCGGGAGACGCCCGAGGTGGATGAAGCTGTCCGTAAAGAAGTGGTCAAGGCCCTCAAGATCGAACCGCACGAACTAACGTAACCGCATCCAGGCCGATTTCGTCGCCCGGGTCAGATGAGGAGCGCCAAGGTGCATCGCAAACCCATCCAAAAACCCCATCGCAGTCTTGCTCTTCGGATCCTCGGTCCGAGTTTGCTGATCGGTATCGGGTCCTTCTTAGCGACGGTGGCCTTTGCCGCCTCGGAAATTGACCCGGAGTCTGTTTCCGACCCCGAGGATCGCCCCGTTGTCTTGACCGACCCCGTTGTCGTGACCGACAATGATGTGGAAAATGATGTGGACAAAGATGGGGAAAAAGATGGGGAAAACGAGTGGCAGCCCGAAGTGGGGCTGGGCTTTCTGCTCCACGTACAAGGGTTGGACGGTTCGGCGACTTCGAACTTTATGGACACCGATGCTAGATCGGTGTCGGATAAAGCGATCAGCCCGGGATTTCGTCTGAGCGTGGGCATGCGTTCGCCGGTTCTGGCCCAGGCGGGAGGGTTCAAGCCGCGCCTTTTCTTCCAAACCGGAATCCAATATCTGCTCGAGGATAAGTATACATCGTATCGAGGCACCGTGACTGAGACGCGCGGTTATACCAGTACGATCCCTTCGGCGAATTGCGATGTGCCGGCTTTTGGTCAAAACGTGAAGGGGCTCATAGGAGACACCCAGGGGGCCATTGTACAGCCAACCCCTACCTCCGGCGGGTACTATCAGAATTTTGTTGAGGGGCCCGTCGGCACTCACTATCAGGATATTCAACAACTGTTGCCCGATTTGTTCAGCCCCGACATCCCCAGTAACCCAAATCTCGCCCACGGCTACGATCAGGAGTACATAGAACAATCACCTAGCACCTTCCCCAGCAGGCAACGTCTCCAGACACTTGTAGCGGTATCCGGGGGCTTCGGGATCGGGGGAAGCGACTGCGATTCCAATTTCCGCGCAAAAACCAGCATCGACTTGATGTGGGAATTGGGGGTGGGGGTGGAGTTCACTATCCCGGTACTCTCACGGCAATTTCACCTACGGGTTTCGGCAGACTACAGGGGCCAGTCTTTCGGCGAAACCGAAGGAACGTGGGACCGAGCCAGTGCCTTCGAGGTCTGTATGGCACCTCCGACGGGGGGACTGGTTGGGGGGCCTAGCTCCAATTCGGGTTGCTTGGCGGCAAGCACAAGCCCAATTTACACCAGTCCTGGCGGGTTCAGCGGAAACCCACCGCAACCTGGCTACCCGGTGGCTGCCAATCATAAGAAATACGGTGCTCCGCGTGTTTTCGCCAGCGGTACGGGCGCTGCGTTTACAACCCACGCCATCGGTCCAACGGTTCAAGTGGACGTGGATGTTTTCAAGCGCGGTGACCTTCGCATCAATCTCTTTCTTCAACTCGGTTTTGCTTGGCTGATCAACGACGCTGGGTCCAGCCTGAGTTTCGAAGCGCCCGATCAGATCTACAATTGCACCATCGATACGAGCTCGCCGCTATGCGCCTACAAGGTCGCAGGTCAGAAGCCTGAGGTAGAATTTTCCGTGGTTCCGCAGAGCCTGATCAGCCAGGGCGGTGGCGGCATTCGAATCCTCTGGTCACCGCCTTGGTAGTCCGTCCACTTCGTAGGAAAGGAACGCAACCGTGTTGACCCAATTGAGAAAAATCGTATTGGCCGCGGGGTTCGTCATGGCCGTCGCCGCTGCGCCGGTCTATTCGGCGAGCGCCGATGAGGCTGCGGCCGCCGACGACAGCAATCAGACCAGCTCGGCGTACACAGCCGAGTTCAGCAAGGCCTTCGACAAAGCCTTCGATGTCCTCGTCCTTCGCCCGCTCGATGCGGCGGCGGTGGTCGCGGGAGCGGGGCTGATGATCCCAGCGTCCGTTTTTGGCCTGATGGGCGGAATGGAGGTCGTCGAAGATTCCTGGGATATTCTCGTTCTCACCAATTGGGAATCTCTGGTGGACCGCCCTCTCGGTGAGCTCGATTCCTGATTCTACGGGCGTTGGGTTCGGGTCCGTCGCGCGCCCTGTGCTTGTTCTTGCTTGTTCCGCTGCTTCCTATTAGTAGCTCTGGCCCTGGCCCAGCCCCGATCCCGCCAGCAGGCGGCTCTTGGCGATTCAACGCGCCGCCGCCGCCGCTCTCTGGGCGGCCGCCAGGGTCTCGATAACCTGGGGGTTGCCGGGCGCCAGGGTAAGGGCTTGGCGAGCCAGACTCAGGGCGGATTCGGGGTCGCGCAGTTTCTGGATCGGTGTCGTCGCGAGCAGCCAGGCAAGGTTGTTCTTGACTTCCCAATCCTCAAGCCCGCCCACCAGTGCGCGGCGATACTCGAGCGCCGCGGTCGTGTCGTCCCCAAGCCCTTGGGCGGCGATCCCGAGGCCCGCATGGAGGGCCGCGCTTGAGAAGCCCATGGCCCGGCTCGCGTGCAGGAGTTCTTGGGCTTCCCGGTGCCGGCCCGTCTGATTGAGCGCATCCGCCAGCGCCAAGCGGGCTCCCTCCCAACGCGGACTGATGGCCACCGCAGCCCGCAAGTGCTCTTCGCCCTTCGGGCGATTGCCCAAGGTCCAATAGGCCACCCCGAGGAATCGGTGTGGAATGGAGTTTGGGCCGGTGACCGCGATGGCCCGCTCGAAGAGCGAAACGCTATTGCGCCAATACCCCGCCTGTCGCCATGCCACGGCGCCCAGGGCGATCACGCTGACCAGCGCAAGCGCGGCCAGCCCCCGGGTGGCGAGGTTCCCCGCGCGCTCCCGGGCCCAGTCGGTCGACCCCCAGGCCGTTGCGACCAGGAGGCCCACCATGGGGACATACATGTATCGGTCGGCGTGCGCCTGGCCGCCGACCTGGATCAGGCCGATCATCGGCGCCAGCATCAGGACGAACCAGAACCACCCCATGGCGAGGTAGGGCCTTCGAGGGGCGGATCGGAGCGCGGCCGCCGTCAGGACGAGCCCGACCAGCCAAGCCGCCCAGGGTCTCCAGCCCGAGAGGATTTCGGGGCTCGGATAGGGGTAGAAGATGCTCAAATTCTGGGGCCAGATCGTCTGGACGAGATAGGTCCAGTAGCTGAGACCCGCGTTCATCACGCGCTGGCCCAAGGGCAGAAGCGCGCTGCGATTCGCGCCCGCGTCTTCCTGAGCCAGCAGGGTCAGCATCCCGACGAGGCAGGCGACCGCGAAGAGCGGCCATTTCTCGCGCAAGCGCGCCGGCAGTTCCGCCCAGCGGGTGAGGCGGCCCAGGGGCCAGTAGTCGAGCAGGAGCAGGCTGATGGGGAGGGTCACCGCCGTCGGCTTCGCGAGGGCGGCGAGGAGCCCCAGGGCGACGAAGGCCGCCCGATACGCGGGGCTTGGGCGCTCGCTATAGCGCGCGTAGGCGAGCAGGCAGGCCATCCAGAACACGCCCGCGAGAACGTCCTTCCGCTCGGACGCCCAGGCGACGGATTCGACATGGAGGGGGTGCAGGGCAAATACCAGCGCCACCCAGACGCTGGGAAGCAGCATGCCGGTCATTCGCAGCAAGGCCAGGAAGAGCAGCGAGGAGCCCAGAAAGTGCAGCGCCCAATTGGTGAGCAGGTGCGCGGCAGAATCGGGACCGTGGAGGGCGTCGCCCAAGAGGATGCTGAGCGTGGTCACGGGGGACCAATTGGCCTGGTGGGTGTTTGCGAATGCCGAGACCAGATCGGCGATTTCGATTCGGCCGTCCAAATCCGGTTCGTCGATGAAATAGATGTAGTCGTCGTAGTCGACGAACTCGTGGTCCAGAATCTGGCCGTAGACCGCGAAACTCGCCAGAGCGATGGCGAGAACGGCGAGCCCGATGGGGAGGCCCCGCGTGCTCGACGAATCTCGCGCCCGGCGCTTGCCCACGGCTGCCGGCTCCGTTTCTATCTCCCCGCCGCTCCCCATGGAAGCAGGGTAGCCGGGTCACCCGTGGAGCGCGCCTGGGGGTCTCCCTCGATCAGGGGGGCGTGGTAGCATCGCGCCCGGCCTCACCCCGAGGCCGTTGAATGGGACGCATGGACCCGCATTTTTTGCTTCTCCAGTTGTGCTTCTTCGTCTCGGGTTTTGCGGCGCTCCTCTACGAAACCGCCTGGACCCGGGAACTGGCGTCGGTGTTCGGAACTTCCGAACTGGCGGTTTCGGCGGTGCTGGCCGCCTATATGGCGGGCCTGGCTCTGGGCGCGGCGGTGATCTCGCGCTGGGCTCCGAGGATTCGGCGGCCCATCCTGGCTTACGGTCTGCTCGAACTCGGCATCGCACTCGGAGCGCTCGCGGTGCCCGGGTTGATCCGGATCCTCAGCGAAATCTACGTGGCCTGGCTCGGCGGGATCGAGGCCACACCCGAAGAAGTGGGGCTCTTCTCCGCACTCTTCCATCTGGGCGGGACTTTCGTGGTTCTGCTTCCGTGCACGACTTTGATGGGTGCGACCCTCCCGCTCCTGGCCCGGCACGCGATCCGCCGGGAGGAAGAAATCGGTCCCCGCATCGGAGTCCTGTATGGAGTCAATACCGCAGGTGCTATCGCGGGCACCCTGTCCGCCGCATTTTTTCTGCTCCCGGAATTTGGGCTGCGCCAGACGATCTACTGGGGCGCCGCTGCAAACGGCCTGGTCTTTCTCGCGGCCTCAGCCCTCTCCCGGGTTTCGCCGCCCCTCGCCTCGGGAGCGAATGCAAGCGAGTCCGGCCGGCCTGGGCGCCCAGCTCTCGGGCGTCGCATTCTCCCGCTGATCATGCTTTCGGGCATGGTTTCCTTCGGCTACGAGGTCTTGTGGGTCCGCATCCTCGGGTACGTGCTGGGCGGGAGTACCGCGGCCTTCGCCTCGATGCTCGCCAGTTTTCTTCTGGGCATCGCGTTGGGGAGCGCGGCGGCGTCGCGTATCGCCCAAACCTTGCCACGCGCTGCTCTCGGCTTTTCCGTGGCTCAGCTCGGAACAGCGTTCTTTGCGGCTTTGAGCTTTGGGCTGGCGGACTGGATTCCGAATCTGGCGGACGCGCTGGGGGCGGGCCTGTCGAATCTGGCCGGAGGAGCCGCGATTGCCGTGGCGGTGCTCCTTCCGACTACGCTGTGCATCGGGGCCACGTTTCCTTTCGCGGTGCGAATCCTCGCCACGGGGGCGGAAGACGCCGCTCGCGCCAGCGCTCGCGTCTACGCGTGGAATACACTGGGTTCGATCCTTGGCTCGATTGGTGCCGGCTTTTTTCTGCTTCCGCTTCTGGGCTTCGAAGGCACCCTGGCCACCGGGGTGTGGATCAACCTGGGCTTGGCGGCGGCCGCCGCAGGGCTGCTGTGCCCGGGGCGAGTCGCCCGACCTTGCGCCGTCGCCGCAGCGATCGCCGCGGCGTTGTTTTTCGTCGTGCGCCCTGGGCCGCCGTTGGATCTGTTGTCTCGGTCGGCGATGACGGGGAAACGTTTCGCGGGTGAGCTCGAATTTCTTGGCGTCGGCCGCTCGGCGACCGTGACCCTTGTGCGCACCCCCTATGACCGAAGGCTGGCCACCAACGGTCTGCCCGAGGCCTCCATCGAAGGACCCGCTGCCCCGCCCGATCGATTCCACGAAGCCCGCTGGCTTGCCCTACTTCCGGCGCTCGCCCGGCCCGAGACGAAGCGGGTTCTGGTGATCGGCCTGGGCGGCGGCAATACCCTGGCCGCTGTGCCCGATAGCGTCGAAGAGATCGATTTGATCGAACTCGAGCCCGAGGTGATCGAGGCGAATCGGCGGGTGGGTGCCGATCGAACCGGGGGGGCTCCGCTCGAAGACCCGCGTCTTCGAATTCGGGCCGGGGACGCGCGGGGAGCCCTGACCTTGAGCAGTCAGAACTACGGAGCCATCATCTCCCAGCCCTCCCACCCGTGGACTTCGGGTGCGTCGCATCTCTACACGCAAGAATTTTTTTCCATGGTGGCGGACCGCTTGACGCCCGACGGAGTGTTCGTTCAGTGGATGGGTTTGGGCTTTGTCGATGTCGAGTTGCTCCGGGGTCTGGTGGGCACCCTGTCCGATGTCTTCCAGCATCTTGTCGTGATTCAGCCCGGTGGGGGAGTCCTGCTTTTTCTAGCCTCACAGGAGCCTCTCCCGTTGCTGGAGACGGCCGAAGTGGCGCTGGCGGTCGGGCGTGAGGGCCTGGCGGGGGTGGGCGTGCACACCGTTGAGGACATTGCTTCGGCAATCCGGTTGAGCGAGGACGACGTGCGTTCGTTCGCAGGGGCGAGCCCGCGTATTACCGACGATCACAATCGTCTAGCCTGGGCCTCGATGAAGTTCGGCCGGATCAAGGACAACAAAAAATCGATCCGCGGCGCCTTGATGGAATACGACCCAGCGTCGAAGTGGTTGCGCGAGGGCCGGGCCGAGATGAACTCCGACCTGTTGATTCGGAGGCTCTTGTTGCGCGGCCAGCCGGGGCGAGCCCAGAAACTGGCTGCAGAACTGAAGGGGGCCGATTCCCAGAGCGCCCTCGGTTGGGTGAGGCTGAATGCGAAGGATCTCGACCGCGCCCGGCGTCACTTCCTCCAAGCGCTTGAACTCGAGGGGGAGCATCGGGGCGCCCTTGCCGGATTGGCCTTGGTGGAGCCCGAGTCTGCGCATACGCGATCCCTGGAGCCGGCGGTCGCGGCCGTCGTTAGAGGCCGAGCCGCGGGGGCAAGGGGCGATTGGGCCGAGCTGCGATCGCTTGACGACGCGTTGGCCGAGTGGTCTCCGGGCAGTCTGCTCTTCACCGAAGCGGCGCGCCTTCGTATCCACTGGCGCCTGAGTGCGGGAGATCCGATCTTGGCCGCCGAGGCGGTGGATCTCGTGGACATTTTGATCGCCCGCAATCGGGATGTGACCGACCTGATCATACGGGCCGACGCGGCGGGCCGGGCGGGTATGGACGATTACGGGTGGGCGAGTTTGGAACGGTTGTTTTGGAAACTCCCTCACTCGGGTCGCCCCCGCTGGCTGGCGCGCCGCGCCCTGGAAGCGAGCCAGCGGCTGCGGAATATTGAGGGCGCAAAAGAGACTCTCAGGAAAATTGAAAACGCGGCCAAAGGCCCTCGTCCGGGTGCCTGAGGGGCACAAGCAAGCGCCCGGCCGATGAAAAAATCGACGGGACTCGCAATACTCGCCGCGGGAGCGAATCCCGATGCGTCGACGGCTCGTCCCCGGTGGGGTCGGCTGGGGGGCAGTCAACGCTCCAGGGGCACCACCGAACAGAATTGGAGGCAACGAACGTGACGAGAACACGATGGATCTGGCTGGTCTTGATCGGGCTCTATGTGGCTTTCTTTGGCTGGTATACCTCGTTCGAGGGGCCGCTCACCGATGCGGAGATCAGCGACTACATGGCGAAGTTCGAAAGCAGCGAGTCGACGCTTTCGCCCGAGCGATTGGCCCTCGTGCGCAAGTTCATGGAAGAGGATACCGGCGACGACTTCGTGATGATCAATGTCATCGACATGTACGAAAAACCCCTGCAAATAGAAGGGGTCGGGCCCGGCGACAGTAGCGACGAGGTGCTCGGAAAGTACATGGAGTACATGTTTCCGGCGCTCCTGTCTCGAGCGTCGCATCCGGTGATCTACGGCCAGGCGGCGAACGCGGCCATGGACATTATGAACGCGGAAGGTATGGAGCACTGGACCCGGGGCGCAGGCATGCGGTATCGGAGTCGGCGCGACATGCTCGAAATTTCTTCGAACCCGGCGTTTCGAGGATCCCATGCGTTCAAGGTCGCGGCCATGCGCAAAACCATCGCCTTCCCGATCGATCCGTGGGTTCAGCTGGGGGATCCCCGTCTGGTTCTGGCCCTGCTCCTCGCTATGCTGGGCTGTGCGCTGAGCTGGAGAGAGGCCCTCCGCCGGTCGCCCCCTCCGTAGCAGCGAGGCAGAGGGCAGTGGGTGGGGAACAGGTGAGCAGTAGGTGGGGAGAAGATTGGGAGAAGGTGGGGAATAGCCGGGGAGAAATCGGAGCGAGACCGATCGGTCGCTCATCCCGCGCGCGCGATGACCAAGGCATCAAAAAAAAGAGGGCACAATGACCGAATCCGCTTCGTATACGCCGCCGAAAATCTGGAAATGGGATACCGAGAGCGGCGGGCGATTCGCCAAGATCAACCGCCCCATCGCAGGGTCCACCCACGACAAGGCACTTGCGGTGGGGGAGCACGCGCTTCAACTGTATTCCCTTGCGACGCCGAATGGTGTGAAGGTCACGGTGCTGCTGGAAGAGTTACTGGCCTTGGGCCACGAGGGTGCTGAATACGACGCCTACCTGATCAATATCGGCGAGGGCGAGCAGTTCGGGAGCGGCTTCGTTGCGGCCAATCCGAACTCAAAGATTCCCGCATTGGTCGACCATGGCACTTCGCCCCCGACCCGGGTTTTCGAGTCCGGGGCGATCTTGGTCTACCTGGCCGAAAAGTTCGACGCATTTCTACCCACAGAGGCCTCCGCCCGGGCCGAATGCCTGTCCTGGCTTTTCTGGCAGATGGGCAGCACTCCTTTCCTGGGTGGGGGGTTCGGACACTTCTACGCCTACGCGCCCGAGAAACTCGAGTATCCGATCAATCGATTTGCAATGGAGGTGAAGCGCCAGCTCGACGTTCTCGACCAGAACTTGGCCGAGCGCCAGTTCCTGGGCGGCGACGAGTACACGATTGCCGATATGGCGGTCTATCCCTGGTACGGCGGCCTGGTGCTGAACAACGTCTACGAGGCCGAAGAGTTTCTCGAGGCCAAATCGTATGCGAACGTCGTCCGCTGGGCGACGGAAATCGAAAAGCGTCCGGCCGTCCAGCGCGGTCGGCGTGTCAATAAGGCATGGGGGCCCGAAGAAGAGCGCGTCCCCGAGCGCCACAAAGCGAGCGATCTCGATTAGCCCTCGGGCGGCTCGATCGCCAGCGCCAAGCAGAGCCGGCGCTCGAGGAGCGCGCTTCCTTTGGTTGGAATTCAGTATGCCGATTCACTAGCTTGCAGGGCCCGGCGATTCGAGGACCGGCGCCTGTGGCCCGCAGTGAAGAACGGGCCTTCGCATGCCCGCTTTGGACAAGATTCCAAACTCGAGCAGGAAAATCCGAACCGCAAAGGAGTTCAAAATGAGCGCAACCGCTGTTCACTTGGCACCTGTCCCGACGTCACCCATCGAGGAGATTGCTCCCCTCGTTGCGAAGTTGCGGAGGACATTCGACTCGGGCAAGACAAAGCCACTGGAATGGCGGCGAGCACAACTGGAGGCGCTGATTCGCTTTGCCAAGGAGAACAGCGACGCTCTGGTGGAAGCCCTGCAGGCCGATATGGGCAAGCCCGAGTTGGAGGCGCGCGCCGCAGACGTCGGCCAGATTACGATTGAGGCCAAGATCGCGCTGAAAAACCTCAAAAAATGGACTCGGCCCCAGGGCGCCGGAATGATCCCCCTGATGGGCAAGTCGTTCGTTGTTCGCGATCCGCTGGGCGTCGTATTGATCATCGCCCCCTGGAACTACCCAGTGGGTTTGCTGCTTTCGCCTCTCGTGGGCGCAATCGCGGCGGGCAACGCTGTTGTTTTGAAGCCCAGTGAAGTCACCGCGCACACCTCGGCGGTGCTCGCGGAGCGGTTGCCGAAATATATCGATACCGACGCTATCGCGTTGGTCGAGGGGGGTGTCCCCGAAACGTCTGCGCTTCTTGAGCAGCGCTTCGATCACATCATGTACACGGGGAACGGCAGCGTCGCCAAAATCGTGATGGCGGCGGCGGCGAAGCATCTTACTCCGGTTACCCTCGAACTCGGCGGCAAGAGTCCGTGCATCGTCGATCGCACCGCAGATATTCCCGTCACCGCCCGGCGCATCGCTTGGGGGAAGTTCATGAACGCGGGGCAAACTTGCATCGCCCCGGACTACGTACTGGCCGAAGAGTCCATCGAGGACGAGCTGATTCGTGAACTGGAGAAGAGTGTCGGCGAGTTCTACCAGGGCGAGACTCGCAATAATGCCGACTACACCCGGATCGTCAACGAGCGCCACCACGCGCGCGTCTCTAACCTGATGGCTGGGCAGGAAGTCGCTTTCGGCGGTGAAACCTGCCTCGAGGACTGCCATATTGAGCCTACGGTGCTCCGCAACGTGTCCCCGGATTCTCCCATTATGGAGTCCGAGATATTCGGCCCCGTTCTTCCTGTTCTCTCCGTTAAGGGGCTCGACCAGGCGATCGAATTCGTCAACCGCGGCGAGAAACCTCTCGCGCTCTACCTCTTCAGCTCGGATGCGGGTGCGGAGGAGCGAGTTCTCGGGGAAACGAGTTCCGGGGGGGCGTGCATCAACGGCACTATCATGCACATCGGAAATTCGAAGATGCCCTTCGGCGGCGTTGGGCCCAGCGGGATGGGGTCCTATCACGGCCAGCATAGCTTTGAGACATTCAGCCACCGAAAATCAGTATTGCGGCGCGGCTTCAAATTCGACGTCAAAATGATGTACCCGCCCTACACCAAGTGGCGAACGAACATGGTCAAGAAGATGCTGTAGGTGTTTCGGTGGGGGCCGACGGGATTCGCGACAAGAGAATCGGTGTCGAGCCTTGAGATCGTTCCAGCGCCCGATGGATTGGTTCGGTCGGGCCCTCTCCCGGGTCGGCGTCGAAGGCCGCCCCGGAGAGAGGATGTGCATCCGCGCTAACTGCGAAGGTCGATGGGATCCTGTTTCACGATCTTTCGACTGATGGCAATGCAGGGACCGAAGCTCTCCCGCTTGGCCATGCGCTCCACGAGTCCGGCGACGCTCGGCCATCGATCCGAGTCCAAGGGGCCGGCGACGAGTTCGAGCTGAACCAGCTGGCAGGCCAGGGCGACGTCCGCGATGGAGATCGCGTCGCCCACGAGAAATTCGCGCTGACCCAGCTCGCCCTCCAAGTAGTCGAGAGGCCCAGGGAGCTTTTCCGCGTACGTTTTCTTCGCCGTCTCGATGTCGGGTTCCTGGCCCTGGAAACGCGGGAACTGAATGGGCCGAAAAATGCCCATGCCGAGTGGGCCCGCCAACTCCGAATCGCAATATTCCTCGAGCCAGACCGCGCGGCCGTGGGCGTAGGGATCTGCGGGATAGAATGCGGGCTCCGGGAATTTCTTCTCGATGTAGGCGCAGATCGCCGAAGAGTCGGGAATCGTTCCCACGGGCCCTTCCTCGCCAATCGCGGTGTCCCGCAGCACCGGGATGCGGCGCGCCGGGCTGATTTCCTTGAACCAGTCGGGCATCGGCATAATGTTGACGCTCTCGAGCTCAAAGTCTGCGCCCTTCTCGCGCAGGAGTGCGTCGGCTTTGCGGACGAAGGGCGAGAGGGGTGCGCCGTAGAGAATGATGCTCATCGGGGTTCGATCTCCAGTGATTTTGGGTGTGACCTTGATCGGTTGATCTTGAAGAGGACGGGCCAAAGAATCGCATAGCGAGATTCTGTATGCCAGAAGCCGATTACTCGCGCGCGGTCAGGAAAAAATGTAGAAAGAGGGGTCATCGGTCAGAGTATCGACGGTAAATAGTTAGAGAGGGAAGAGAGGTGCCCGAATGCAGTTGAACGACCGCACGCGAGGATGGCTGCGTCATCTCTGGCGTAAGGCGACGACCGAGGACGACTGGTCTCGGGGAGGAGAGCCGCATCCTTGGTGGGACCAGTACAGCATGGCGCCGATGCTTTCGTTTCCTCGCTTCGACCTCTCGGAATCGTCGTATGCATTGCTCCTGATGGGGCGAAAGACGCCAGCATGGCGCGAGGTCTACACCCGCATTCTCGACGAATTGGTCCGCCGGCATACCACGCATTGGGCCGCCGTCGACTGGCTCACTCAATTCGGACCGGACCCGGATCGCGCCAGCTATCCCAAGAAGTACAAGGGCTTGATTCCCAAGGATCTCTGGGGGGAGTACGACGTGCCCGGGTGGACGGCGAATGGGATCGAGCCCTGGGGCCGACAACCCGATCCCATTGGGGCCGACGGAAATTTGTTCTTTCGCGGCTTCCTGACCTTGTTGCTCGGCATCCACCGGGCGGTGTCGGGCGAGAAGACATGGGAGAAGCCATTCGAGATGGTCGGTCTCGACGATCAAACCTTCGCCTGGACCCACTCAGGGATCGCCACTTATCTTTCCGACCACTGGGCGCAGAACCCAGAAGGCCCGCATTGTGAGAACACCAAAGTCTGGCCCTATTGTCTGTCGGCAGCGGGCCTGGGTTTGCAAATGACGGATTTGACCGTCGGTTCGGCGACCCACGGCGTATACGACGAATGGCTAGAAAATATTTTTCGAAAGCGTTTTTTGAGTTTCGACGGGCGTGGGAATCTCAAGTCCGTCGGGCTCTATCACGACCCCCAACTCAATCGGACCCATCGAGGCCCGCGAGCGGGCGGGCTCGCGCCGGCTTTTTATATCCTGCCCCAGAATCGCGAGATGGCGGAACTTCTCTACCGCAACGCTGTGGCCTCCGTGGGTTGGGACCGTCGCTGGCTCCCAGTGATCGGTCCCAAGAGTGCTCCGCGTATGTTCACGATCGGTCTGCTTCTGGCTCGAGAATTCGGCGATTGGACCACCGAGCGCCGACTGATGAGCAAACTCGGTAGTTTCGACGGCGGTCGCTACTTCAACGCCAACCCGGACGACGAAGCGGATGAAAATCATGACGAATTCGGCTTCTTCTTTGAATTCGGTGAGGCGTATCCTCGGGGTCAGGAGAGCGCGCTGCTCATGCTGCGTGATCTGGTGGACGGGGAGGCCGGGTGGTCAGCGGCTTTCAACGAATCCGACAGCTCGAAATTTTCGGCTCCCACGGTTGAGGGCGTGGATTATCCCCGGATGGGTCTCTCCAGCGCGGAAAACAATGAGACAAGGTGCACCCTCGACTTCCAAACTTACGTGGCTACGCGGAGCGAAGCCGGTATTCCCACTCGCTTTCGGATTACCCAGATTCCGGATGTATCGGTCGTCCAGGTGCTCAGGGACGGATCTCCCTACGAGAATTGGACAAGACTCAGCGAGAACACAATCGAGATCGAAACGACTGTGGCCGAGAATCGTTTTTCGGTTTACACCGGCTACCGCGCAGACGCATCGTCATCGGGCGGCGCGGAGGCGGGCTCCCGGGTTGGCACCGAAGCGCATCTAGCCCCAGCGCGCCTGCGCCCCACCGATCTGGCCAGGGTTTCGCTGTCCCAGGGGACGGCAAATTTGGGCTGTCCTTGCTGCGGTTAGCCCGTTTTCGAGGATTACGAAGTCGATTCGTGTTGTCGCTTCGTTATCGCTTCAAGGGCAACCGACGCGCCGTGAACGTGTCAAGGGAAGACGCTACCGGAGGTAGCCGAGATGCTCGGGCTGGAGGTCGATCATCCGGTCGATCAGGTCTTCTGCGGCGCTGACCTTGTCCACAACGGGGTCGACCAAAAGTGCTTGGAGGACGAGATCCTTCGACCCTTCGAGGATCGCCTGGGCGCAGAGGTCATGGATGGCGACCTGGTTGGCCAGAAGCCCCGAAAATCCGCGTGGCATGGTTTCCAGCCGAACCCCGCTGACGCCCCGCTTGTCCACCCAACCCGGGACTTCAACGACCATGAATTCCGGGAGACAGTCGAGAAGATTGCGGTTGGGAAGGTTGACCGCCGCTTCCTCGTATCCGTCGTCGGTAAGAATTGCCTCCACGATTTTGACCATGCGCTCGCTTCGCGTGGATTTGATCTCGGGATTGCCTCGCAGGGTCCACCTTTTGTAGAAGGTGTAAAAGTCGAGAATGGCCTTGTGGTCGGCTACGTCTTGGCCCCACTGCAAGTACTCCCCGATGTGGCTGTCGGTCGTGATAGGAAGGCAGTGAAATTTTTCGAGAAGAACGCGAAAGGCGCCGCGTTCCGCCCAGGGGTGGACTTCGTCTTCGGACGTGACCTTCGAGTCGGTGCCGTCCTGGGCTGCGAAAAGCTTTTTCATGAGGCTGCCAAAGTCGGGAATCTTCTCGAAGTAGTCGGGCGCCTTGGCGAGTACCTCCGGGTAGGCGTCCCGGCCCGAGTCACGGTAGTGGACTTCGGTTAGGACGCTGAAGTGATTCAGGCCGCCCGCGCGAAATTGGAGATTCGAAATCGGTGTATTCAGGATGGCGGGCAGGTGTTGGTAGAGCGAGGCGATCTCGTGGCAGAGCCCGACAAAATTGAGATCGGGAAAGGCGCGGTGGACCGTGGTGCAGATGCGGCTCATGGGGTTGCTGTAGTTGAAGATCCAGGCGTCGGGGCAAAATTTTTGGACATCCTCGCAGATCGACAGGATGGGGGGCACAACACGGAGCGAATGAAAGAGCCCACCCGGCCCGCCATTTTCGCCGAAGACCTGGCGCAGTCCCAAGCCTCGCGGCGTGTTTTGGTCCTGCTCCCAGAGCGCGAAGCGGTCGCCGACCTCGATGGCGATGACGCAGAAATCCGCGCCCGCCAGGGCCTCGGGGCGGGAAAGGGTGGCGGAGAGTCTGGCACTCAGCCCATTGGAGTCGATGTGCGCCTGGCCGGCTTTGCGCACCCGCTCGAGGGCCTCGGGGTTGATGTCGTGGAGCACGATATGGGCCTCGGCGAGAACCTCGCTCTGAAACAGATCCCCCAGCATGTCAAAGCCGAACTGGGCGCTCCCGGCACCAATCAAGACTACTCGTGTGGACAAGCGCCGACCTCCGAGATTTTGTTTCCGTCGCCGACAGTATCCACGGGAGCCGCCCTCAAATCCATGCTTTTCTGCTCGGGCATCGGCTTCGCCTTCACTCGGGCCGCCCGGGGAAATTTCGGGCTATCGTGATCGGTCTCCCAAGCACCCGTGCGTTGCCCTCGGGACTCGGGATCGGGTATGGAGTATGCCCGGTTCGGCGATCGAATTTGGAGAACGAGGCGGCCCATGAGCCAAAGCATTGACCTGCGCAGCGATACGGTAACGCGCCCCACCCCGGAGATGCGGGCCGCGATGGCGGCTGCAGAGGTGGGGGATGACGTTTACGGCGAGGATCCTACGGTCAATCGTCTCCAGGCTGTCGCCGCCGAGTTGATGGGGAAGGAGGGGGCTCTCTTCATGCCCTCGGGCACCATGGCCAATCAGGTCGCCGTGCGCGCATGGACCGAGCCAGGCGACGCCCTGATGGCCGCCCGGGATGCCCACGTCTACCTCTACGAGGGGGGCGGGGCGGCGGCCCTTTCGGGCGTTCAGGCTGCGCTGATCGGAAGCGATGGCCTTTTCAGACTTGAAGACGTCCAGGCAGCTGCGGCACCCGATGACATTCATTTCGCGCGAACGCGATTGGTATGCGTCGAGAACACCCACAATCGAAGCGGCGGTCGCATCTTCCCCCGATCCGATGCGGTGGCGATTGGGGACTGGGCGCGTGCGCGCGGCTGGTCGCTTCACCTGGATGGGGCGCGTGTCTTCAACGCGGCGGTGGCCTCGGGAGACAGCGTCGAGGAAATCGCAAGCCCCTTCGATTCGGTTTCGTTTTGTCTCTCCAAGGGACTGGGAGCGCCAGTGGGATCATTGCTCTGCGGCGATAAGGCATTTATCGACAGGGCACTTCGCATCCGAAAGCTCTTTGGTGGTGGGATGCGACAAGTGGGAGGGCTCGCGGCGGCGGGTCTCTATGCGCTAGATCACCATGTGGAGAGACTGGCTGAAGATCATGAAAAAGCTCGTTTTCTGGCCGCGAGCCTCGAGGGCGTTCCGGGCATCGAAATCCGTGGCGTGCCGGAGACCAACATTGTGGTGATCAAGGCGGGCAACGCTCCTGCATTGTCGGCGCGTGCCCGAGACAACGGAGTTCTTCTGAGCTTGATGGATGCGTGTACGCTGCGCGCGGTCACCCATCTGGATGTCAGCCACGAGGCGGTGGCCCGAGCAGCGGCTGTCCTGGTGCGGATTCAGGCCGAGGACGGCGCGTAACTCCCTGCCTTGGCCAAGCCGGATTGGCCGAGAATTCCGGTGGACGGACCGCCTTGCCGGCCTTTTGGTACAAGAAGTGGGACCGAGGCCTTGAACGACTTCAGAGACCCATGAAAACACGAGGATCACTTGATGGGACTTTTTGAGCGCTACCTCAGCCTCTGGGTGGCGGGCTGCATGGCGGCGGGAATCGCACTGGGTGTGCTGCTTCCCGGGCTTTTCGCATTCCTGGCCGGACTCGACGTGGCGGGGGTGAATGCGCTCGTCGCCGTTCTGATCTGGGTGATGATCTACCCCATGATGGTGAATGTCGACCTGGCATCGCTTCGCCATATCGGAGACCGGCCCAAAGGACTTATTCTTACCTTCGTCGTGAATTGGCTGATCAAGCCGTTCAGCATGGCGGGGCTGGGTCTAGTTTTCTTCGAAGTTTTTTTCCGTTCCTGGGTCGAGCCTGCGGACGCGAGGGAGTACATCGCGGGAATGATTCTTCTGGGCGCAGCGCCATGTACCGCGATGGTCTTTGTCTGGAGTCAGTTGACCCGGGGAGACGCCACCTACACTCTCGTCCAAGTTTCGGTGAACGACCTCATCATGGTCTTCGCTTTCGCGCCTCTGGTGGCCCTTCTTCTGGGCGTTGCGGACGTTGTGGTCCCCTGGTCGACGCTGCTGCTTTCGGTGGTGCTCTATGTAGTGGTCCCTCTGCTCGCGGGCTACTTCACCCGGCGGATGCTGCTCGGGCGCCGTGGCGATACCGAACGCGTAGCCGCTTTCAGCGCGAGCCTCAAGCCTTTCACCATCGCGGGTCTCCTGGCGACGGTGGTGTTGCTCTTCGCCTTTCAAGGACCCCGAATTCTTGAGCAACCCGGAGTGATTGCATTGATCGCGGTTCCGTTGCTCATCCAGAGCTACGGAATTTTTTTGATCGCTTACGGGTGGGCGTGGGCCTGGGGATTGCCTTT
>LWDU01031944.1_pt1 | contig 19130 bp, 14 predicted proteins | sample 727161 | NCBI WGS metagenome assembly LWDU01 (sample SAMN04566230, study PRJNA314399) | hydrothermal vent metagenome | isolation source: deep sea hydrothermal plume seawater | place: Mexico: Gulf of California, Guaymas Basin | collected 2004-07-11
TGTAATCAAATAGAGAAAAATATCGATGTGAAAAGTGTTGATGCTTGTGCTTCTTTTTGGTTGAATAGAGGTGCCTCTATTTGTGCAGAATTAAAACGACGTAACCGCCATCTTGTTGCTTTTTCACGTGGCCATGGAGGGGATATTTATTCTGAAAGGAGAAATATGGCTAATTTACCACTTCAATCAACCTCTTTGACGAATCTTGATGGAATTCTCCCTGATTCATCAGCAGGAGTTGATTACCTTGCTCAAAAATACCCTAATGTGAAAGAGAAAATATCAGTTGGACGGTTGGGTGTGGATAACAGCGAAGTTGTGGGTGGTTCAACAGATGGGATGTTGAGATTGCTTTCTGTTTCCACACTAGTACCAGTTAAACGAGTTCACTTAATTGCTGAAGGATTGAAAATGTGCTCCCGAGAAGTGGTCTGGACCCATATTGGGGGTGGTGAATGTCTCAATGTTGTTGAAGAATCTTTGAAAAACATGAGTGAAAATATTGAGGTGCGCCTGTTAGGCCAACTACCACACTGTGATGTTTTAGAATATTATCAGAATAACCCTGTTGATTTATTCATTAATGTCTCGAGTAGTGAGGGGTTGCCTGTTAGTATAATGGAAGCATTCGCAAACGGGATTCCCGTTATTGCTACTGCTGTTGGTGGGTGCCCTGAAATTGTTAGTTCAGATTGTGGGTTTTTGTTAACACCGGGTTTTGAAGCAAAAGAATTGGCAACAATTGTTGATGGTTATAGCCTTGATTCCACTAAAATGAGGGTTTCTGCTTTGGAAAAACAACGCAAGGAGTATTCATCAGAAAAAAATCAAGCAGCCTTCGCTAAATTGATTATTTCAAAAATACACCAAAAAAAGAGTTGATTATTCTTCTTCAGATGATGCTGCTGGAGCAGAGGGTGCACCATCACGAAACGCCGAGATGACCTTTGGCTCAGTCGAGGTTGCTGGATCAATCTGCTCAATGCTAGCGATATTCATCGCTCTGCGAGTTACCCTGTGGCGGCTTCCAAACGATGATTCTACGCGATGGCGCGCATCATCTTCATCAGTAGCTACAACATCTTGTGAAAAATCTTGGATTGTCCTTCCGTTGGGGAACTTTCCCACTACTCGGTAAGCCTTCATGGAGCCGCCGACTTGGGTTGTCGTCTTAAACGCGACGGGAGTGACAAAATCATGGAGCGGGGGGCTAGAGTCGTTTTTCTTGCGCTCTTTCTCATCTTCCCCCTTCCACCAATACCACATCATGAACAGCAAGAATTTGGTGAAGTCGTATTCGAATCTAATGCCGCGTGGGATGTCAATGGTTGGAACTTGTTGGTGGAAGATGGGTTTACGCCGTTACGTCAATTAAGTGCCAATGAAATGTTAGTTTGGGCACCTATTGATGATGGTGAAATACCTCAAAAAATTACTGAATTTAGAGGATTTGTGGAGGAATATGAAACTTATCTCGTTGTCCTTGAACCACGATTAGAAGTAAAAGAAAAGAATGGGATTAGAACTACTTTGAATATGTTAGAATTGAATCCCATAACGGTTTTCACACCAATGCACGGCTCCCCACTATCTGAAATTATTCAAATTACTCCAAGTAATTCGTTTACAAATTGGTGGCAGTTTATTGAGGTCATACATGGGATACACTGGGTTGAACCCGTGCTTGAAACAATTGGGAGAAATGATATTGCCGCAGCAATAATGCAGCACGGAAATGTTTCTAGTCAACCAGCATGGTTGTTTGGTTTAGATGGAACTGGAGTAATAATTACTAACGCAGATTCTGGAATTGATCGTGACCATGCCTGCTTTAGAGAAGCAACTGAAGCGGGTGCTTCAGGAAGTGAATGGAATAATGCAACAGGAACACCTGGACAAAATCATAGGAAAATTATCTTCTTTAATGAAACAATAGATGATTGGGATTCGCCGAATAATCAAAATTATCGCCACGGAACCCATGTAGCAGGAAGTTTGGCATGCCGCTCTATTTGGGAGATTTCAGCAGAAAATAATGCTGATTGGATAAATGCCACCCCTAGTGAGGGGACTTCGATTTCCCATGGTGCACGCCTAGTGATTGAAGATGTTGTAGATGATGATGGTTGGCAAATACCTGAAATCGGGGAATTATTTTGGGAAGCTAGTTCACATGGTGGTGTGATTCGTTCTGATTCATGGGGGGATGATAGTACTGAATATACACTACGGACAAGTAAATTTGATACTTGGCTTTTCTCAGTACCTTGGTCGGTTTCTTTTGTTGCACCCGGTAACACGGGAGATGAGGTATTGGAACCTGCAAATGGATTGAATGTTGTATCTGTTGGCGCTTCGGCTAAAGACGGAACTAATGATTTGTGGACCCTCTCTCCAAGGCAAGAAACCGCTCAGGGAAGAATAGGTGTTACTATTGTTGTACCAGGGGAACATGTGGTTTCAGCCAAAGGGGATGGGGTGCATGATTCCAATAATGATGGATGGCGGAGTTCAACGGGAACCTCCATGGCCACACCACAAGCAGCGGCTTTTGCAGCGGTCATACAACAAATGGTTGAAACTGGTTGGATTGCATCAAATTCATTAAGACCCGATTGGGCTGAATCTGTTGACAATAACCTCACTGATGGAAATATCTCGTTAGCCCAAGGATTTACTCCCTCGGGGCCACTTATCAGAGCGTTGATGGTATTGAGTGCTGACACCCTAGAAGGGGGTAGGCAAGCAGAGTTGACACTTGGGCCGGCCCCTGATAATCAACAAGGGTGGGGGAGACCAAATCTCTCAAATCTTGTAGATTTTGAAAATATCAACATCCAAATGAATAATTCTACAGTTGACCCCGCGATGAATGTTTGGATTCATGATTCATTTAGAATGAATAATAATAGTTGGCAAGGCATGATTGAAAATTGGGTTGGAGAAAAACCACTTGATTCTGTTTCAAACCACCAATGGAAAGGAGAAGGGGCTGCGGGACCATTTCTTTCAACATCTGAGAATGTGGCTTGGCAGATGCCTATTATGAGTGGGGAAGATTTTGACGCGCGTCTTGTTTGGAACTCAGCACCAAATATTGATTCGCGCGACGATTTGGATCTTGTTGTTACTTTACCCGATGGGCAAATTTTCTTAGGAAATGATTTGGTTGGTAGTGGTGTTAAAGAAAGTATTGAGACAATAGAAGGAGTTCACATCCCATCAGAAACTCTTCATGGTTTTGAGTTTCTTAAATTACAAATTATTGGCCATCAAATAAACACCGGGCCCGAAAAGGGGGTGGTGGGGTTGAATGGTGACAAGATTGGTTTCGCATTAGCTGTAAAAGGGGTTGAAAGAAGTAGTGTAGAAACAATAACTCCTTGGTTGGTTTTAACTCAAAATAAAAATGAAAATGAAGAGCAGGGTGGCGATTCTTTGAGTAAATATTGGTTTGTTACAATGATTGTTATTATATTATTTACAATAGGATTAATCGGTGTTGAAAGGTATAAAATATCCTCTCAAATAATGGTTGACGAAATTATAATCAAAGGTGAACCTTCAAACCATGATAGCGACTCCCTGCCAATAGCGGTAGCACCGCATATAGGTGATGACGATGAGTGAAAGACTGTACATCGGAATAGATTTGGGAACATTTCAATCGACAATTTCTGCGTCGAATGGAACGAATGAAAGTGTATTAACGGTGGTTGGGAAACCTAAGGATCCTATCGCTCGTAACTTCTTGAAGAGAGATACATTGTTTGGCGCTGATGCTTTGAAAAATAAGCTAGCTTGTAACTTGTATTACCCTCTTTCTGCAGGTGTTGCACAAGATGATGAAAATAATTTAGCAGCGGCAAAATCGTTTGTAACTCATTTAGTTGAAGCGGTTGACCCTGAAGAATTTGATGAGGTGTTTGGTGTGATTTGCTCGCCATCTCATATTTCATTCGTTGACAAGAGCAATTTAGTAAGCATTCTTCGAGGACAAGTTAACGCAATTATGGTTGTTAGTGAACCATTTGCTGTTGCTTTCGGTCTTGATGAAATCGGTGGAAGTATTGTCGTTGACATCGGTGCGGGAACAACTGATGTTGCTCGTATCTATGGGACATTCCCTAGTGAAGAAGACCAGGTTACTATCTCCGAGGCAGGAGATTGGATTGATAATCGCTTAATGGAATTAGTTGCTAAGAAATTCACTGGTGCTCAATTAACAAAAGACATGGTTCGGAAATGGAAAGAAGCAGGATCATATGTTGGAGGAGAAGAAAAAGAACAGATGGTTGAACTTTCTGTTGATGGGAAGAAGCAAGTTGTCGATGTCGGCGACTTAATTCAAATTGCATGTGAAGAATTAATTCCACACATTGTGAAGACCGTAAAGGGAATTGTTGCAGGGGCTGACCCAGAGTATCAATCATTACTACGAAACAACATCATTCTCTCTGGTGGTGGGTCATTAATCGATGGTTTGGCTGACCGTGTAGCCGATGAACTGGCAGATATAGGGGATGTGCGTGTTTGGTGCGCCGATGACCCAATGGTAAGAGTCGCTGATGGGGCATTAAAACTGTCAATGGTGATGCCTGATGACCAATATACAGCAATCAGTTGATGTTAATTCGGTGACTTTGTAAAGGGTCCAAAAACGACTCGCTTTGACTGATGTCAATGTGAAGGTTCAAGAATGGTTCTCTCGCGATAGGGTATTTGATTGAGCATGGGACTGTCGAATACCACTAATGGAAAAACTACGGCGGGAGACGATGTCGACCGCGCAGCATTGGCAGGAATGCTGTCTGGATATGGACCAGAACAACTTGTTGACGAAGTTATTACTGCGTGGGAAGAATTAGCTTCTGCAAACAAAGAATTAGCAAATTCAAATCAAAAAAACAGAGTAATAGAACTTGATTTATCTGAACGTGAAGAATTGGGGGCGCCTGACCGGGCACGTTTAATGAAAGCAGATGAAGATTTACGTGACCGAGAAGCACGAATTATTCACCTTGAAAGAATGCTTGATGACACAAGAAGAGAAAAAGAAGCGATTGCTAACTCTGTTGGAGCAATTCGAATTGATGAATTAGAACGCAACGAGGGTAATCTTTCAGAAAAGGTTGAATCTCAAACAAATATAATTGGTGAATTAGAAGGGAAATTGGATCAACTAGTCGAAGCACTAGAAAGGGCTGCAGAAGCAGGTTTGACTTCAATCACTGCTGATGAAGTTCGAAATTTAAATCATGAATTGGAAGATGCTCATCGTAAAATAGAAGCCGAAGAAATAGAAAACAACACTGTTTCAGAAGAAAGAGATAAACTTCGTGAAATGGTAACACAAACAAAGTCTTTGTTGGAACAAAGAGATCTTCGCCTCAAAGAATTAGATGGGCAAATGCAGAGAATGATGGATGGGCCTCGCTCTATTTCAGCAGAACATGATTATCTTGTTGAACAAATTGAAGAATTAAAACGCCGATTACTTGAGAGAAATAGAGAATATGAAGCGCTACGAAGAAGAGAAAGAAGATTACATAGAGATGTTTTCGAGCGTGACGAAAGGATTCAACAAATGCAACTAACGATTAGTGACATTGAAGGTGGTTTATCAGACCGCACAGCAGAATTAAAGAAGTTAGAAGAAGTTTATGAAAGAATGGCTAGTGAAGTTGATGGTTTGCGAAAATCTGAAAAAACCAGGGGCGTAGTTAGTGGAGCGTTTCAAGATTCTTTGGGGGTTTTGCGGGCGCATGAACAAACTAAGGCTAGAAGAGAGGGACTAGGTATTAAAATTGATGATTCAATACCAGAACCTGAAGCTGGTAATGCACCAGGTGGTTCGGCCGCCCCTGCTTTGAAAGATATTGATGATCTTAATGAATAACTAGAATCCAAACTCACTAATTTCCTAGTGAATTATTTCATGAGTTCATTTCTAAGATAAAAGTTTGAAGAGTTGTTTGAAGTTCATGAGAATTAGAAAATCCTTCTGTTAAATTTCCAGTAACTATCCAATCCGCACCAGCATTAACTGCTATGTGAGCTGTTTTTCCATCTTTAATTCCACCACCAACTAGAATCGTTAAATTACATGATTTACGGACTGCTTTAATTAATTCTGGTGAAACTGGCTGTGCAGAACCACTACCTGCTTCTAAGTAAATCGAAGAAAAGCCATATGATTCAGCACATATTGCGTAACTTGAAATAAGTTCAATATCATTTTCTTCTATCAAATTTGCTTGACCCACTTCACCTACTTTTCCCCCAGGGGCGCAGACAATATAACCCATTGATATTGGAGTGACATTTGCTTGTTTTATTAGTGTAGCACCTTTTAATTGTTCTTCGATTAGAAACTTTGGTGATGTGCTATTCATTAACATCATGAAAGTAATTGCATCTGCAGCGGGAGAAAAGGCATTTGCTGCTGCAGGAAACAAAACCACAGGTATTTCCCACATTTCAGAATCTGAAGAAGAATTTTGTGAAGAATTCCAAGAACATAATTCTAAGGCCTCTTGAATTGCTTTTACTGTTTCATGAACATTATCACTATCTGTCCCTGTTGAACCGCCGACAAATATCATTTTACTTCCAGCAATAACGGCAGCGACACTTCTCTTCGCTGCTTCTTCACTAGTTTGTGAATCTGGATCAATCAATATAATATGGCGGGCTGTGTGAAGTTTATTCTCTTCTGGTGTATTATCTGGATTGTATGGAGAAACATGAAGCTCGGCAACAATATCAGACCCGATACCAGACCACATTAAACCACCCGAGGGGTGGCTTGTCCTTTTGCATTACCCATTAAGATAGGTGTTAGAAATTTTTTGAAAATTCTTTTTTGCTAATTCTAAAGAAAAATCAAGGTTGTTTTCCTCGATAAATGATGATGAAGAGTTGAGTATTTGTAGTGCATTGCAATCGATGGGTAATTTTTCATACCACCCCTCCCAAGTACCATCGTTTCTTTGCCAACCTTTTTCTTGGGGGGAGTTAGTAATTACTCCAAAGAAAGATGCGTTTGATTCTTTCCGACAATCAATAATAATGTCTCCATCCCATATTGAAGATATTCCCCCCACACCCATTAGAGTTAGAGATGTTTTAGATTGTGAAATAACTGTTGTTCGAACATTAATTATGATATCTTTACTTACTAAAGAAAGAGCAAGATCTTTTTCTAACCAATCACGTCTAAAAGATAAACCAAACTTTTCATTTAATTTTGAAGGAAATGTAGGTGAACCCAACCAGGTATCTAATATCACATCCCATTTTTTATGATTTACCAAAAGACCCGAACCAAAACAAGGAAAACCCACTTCAGCTCTTTCTTCAATAATATGAATAGAAATATTAGAATTATATTTTTCATGTAATAAATGAGCAAGTGCCAGACCAGAGATATTAGCCCCAATTATTGCAATTTTCATTTTCCCACTAAACCTTTTCCAAAGATAATGCAAATACTGGACAAGATGGAATACAAAGTTCACAATGCGTACATGTGGATTCATCAACTATCACAAGAAGTTCATCTAAAATTAATGCATCAACGGGACAAAGAGCAATACAAGCCGCACAACCAAAACAACGAGTTTCATCAACAACAAATTGTGTGTCTGGTACACGTGTCACATAGTGTCGAGAGGCCACTGCACTTTCAATGATGTGACCCACCCCTATATTTCCACTGCAACATCAAGAAAAGAAAAACAATACAAGATTTAGTATGGTGAATAGCGTGAAAAGCAATACTTGTTCAAGTCAGGACGCGGACAGGACATAATAGTTAGTCTAAGAAATATTCAAAATATCTCTTTGGAAAATGAGTATTTTATTTTTCCACTGGAAAGAAGGGGGCCCCATCACATCTTTACCCAAGGTTGATGAAACACTGAAGTAACGGAAAAATTGTTATTATGGTTCTATACACTCCTGGTTCGACAACAAATTATGATTCTAGTCCCGTTGAAGAAGGGAAACTTCGTTATCATTTTCTTGGTGGTGGGCCAGAAGTTGGTAATGTTGGTTGTGTACTTGAAGATAGTTCTGGAACACGTTTACAGATTGATTATGGTTTTGTACCCAAAAAACCACCAACCTATCCTGAAGAAGGCCCTCCTGTTTCGGATGTAATTTTAACTCATTCACATATTGATCATGTTGGGCTTGCACCGTGGATAGTTGCTTCTCATGGGGCAAAGTTGCATTGCACAGAATTAACAGCTGCCGTTCTTGAAATGATATGGAGAGATACCTACAAAGTTAGTTCAATAGAAGGACAACCTCTTCCTTGGGATAAAAGAGATTTAGAAGTGGCTCTAGATCAAATTGTTACTCATCCTTTTGATGAATGGGTTGAACACGGGGAATGGAAATGGCGTTTTTTACCTGCAGGACACATTCCTGGTGCTGCAATGGTTGAGATTCAACTAGGTGAACGAAATATATTATGGTCGGGGGATATTGATACGAGAACCTCTCCTTGTGTATTTGGTGCCAAACCAATAAAAAGCGATATCCTTTTTCTTGAATCAACATATGCTGGTAGAAACCAACCAGCACGAGAAACCGAAACACAACGATTTATTGATCGGGTTGTAGAAGTTGTAGAAAGAGGTGGAACATGTTTAATTCCATCGTTTGCTAATGGAAGAGGACAAGATATGCTTAGTTATTTATGGGAAAGTAAACTTGATTTGGATGTTCATTATGATGGTATGGGTAAACGTATGCTCAATCATTATCTAAATCATCCAGATTATATTAGAGATGTTGAAAAATTTAGAAAAATTAAACGTTGGGCACGATTAGTATCTAGTAAATCAGATCGTAAAAAAGCGATTGATGGTGATGTTATTGTGACTACTAGTGGAATGTTAGATGGGGGTCCGGCGCATTGGTACCTTAATCGATTACGACACGACCAAAGAAATGCAATCTTACTAACAGGTTACCAAGCTGAAGGTAGCGGGGGCCGCGAAATGCTTGATAACTCCCGATTGAAAATATTTGGTAAGTTGGTTGACATAAATTTAGAAGTAGATCAATTTTCTTTTTCTAATCACGCAGACCATTCTCTTCTTGTTGATTTCGCGCAACAGGTGGGTGCTAATGATGTAGTATTATTTCATGGAAATCGAGATGATGGCCAAGAATTGTTAAAAAAAGAGTTAGAAAGTGAAGAAATGACAATCCACCAACCTGAAAATTGTCAGTCATATTTACTCTAATCCAATCACTCTTTGCATGCCAATTATCTAATAGGGTGGGCTATGTGCAGTAAATGGTTAACATGGCTAAGAAACCATCAGGAAAGAAGGCAGGGAAACCAAAACGCCGCCGTCGAAAGATGAAATTAACTCTTCGTAGTAAAAAAATGAAAGGTGATGGCAGTTACGCTGAGAAGATTGGCTGGTCTACTCAAAACACTGGTAGAGTTCTTGATGGTGCTTCTGATGTTGAAGAAGTTAAGGAAGTTGAGCATCAATGCTCTTTGTGTGGTTCAATGAATAGAATCCCCCGACCAAAGACTGACAAATACAAGGTTTTGTGCGCTCACCCAGAGTGTGGGCACGAAGATGAAGTAGGATTCTAAACCAATAGAATTAACAAACCAAATATTCGTTTGGTCGCGGCAACTAATATTACTATCACTAGTAATTTTTGAATAGTAGATTGTGATGAAATTTTAGAGCCGTAATAAGATCCGATAAAACCACCAATTAATACAACGAATGCAAAAGAAGTTAATATTTCCAAATCTAAATTTAATTGTCCTGAAAATCCTGCTCCGGCCAATCCAGCAATTGAATTAACCCAAATAAAAATTGCAGATGTAGTGGCGACTTTTTTTGGCGTTGCCCATTTTTTTAAAAGAACAATAGGTGAGAGAAAAATACCCCCACCAACACCAACTATTCCACTTACCAAACCAATTCCAACACCCCATGGAATTGCTTGTTTGAATGTTGGAGTTGTTGTTTTTTCATCTTCATCAAAAGACATAGAACCATATAATCTCCAAGCAGCTAACACCAAAGTTAGTGAAAGTAGTAAATCATATACAGCCCCATCAATAAATAAAAACCCACCCAAAAATGCCATTGGTATACTTGCAATAATGAACGGCATAGTCAATTTAATATCATGAAAACCTTCTTTTCTGTAATAATAAAAAGCAAGACTTGCTACTATGATATTTAAGAACCAGGCGTGTTGTTTTAGCCAGGCACTTTCCATTAACCCATAAGATGTCAAAGACATAATTGCAAGGTAACCAGACGCCCCACCATGCCCCACACTAGAGTATAGAATAGCCATGATGAAAAGGCCAATCAATAAGAGGCCGAATTCAACACCACTCACATTTTTCCCCTCTCCCTATTTATTTTTGATATGTTCGGCGACTAACTCAAGGCCAACGACACACTCGCGAAGTCATGGAGGTGGGTGTGTCTATCGAACAAGCGATTGAGTTAGCCAACGAAACCCCACTTTTTTTTGAGACAGAAATTAAACCCCTTTCTCAAGCACATGAGATGGTGTTGGCTAGCCCCTTAGAATCAAAGATTGATGACCCACGGTTTGATAATTCAGCAATGGATGGTTGGGCTGTTAAAAAAGTAGATTGCAATGATCCCAATTCAAAATTGAAAATTATTGGTACTATGCAAGCCGGAAGCTCAGAAGAAATAGAAGTCAAAGGTGGCCAAGCATGTCGGATAATGACAGGGGCCCCAATACCACTTGGGGCGGACTCAATTGTAATGATAGAAGATAGCATAGTTGAAGATGAATATGTAATTATCAACGGCCCTGCGCGCCCCCAATTCATTAGAAAAAAAGGAGAAAACCTCACAACAGGAGAAGTTGGTTTACAATCTGGCTCTAAATTGAAGCCAGCACATTTAGCGATGGCGGCGATGATGGGATATGCAGAGATTCCAGTTATCAAACCACCAAAAATTGCAATTATCGGAACTGGTGATGAGTTAGTAGAGCCCGGTCAACCATTACTGGCTGGTCAAATTTATGAATCAAATACAACAGCCTTAGTGGGTTTAGTTGCAGAAATGGGTTGTGAACCGGTGAGGTTTCCTTTTGTTGCTGATGATTTAGATGGCTTAAGAAAGATATTTGATTTAGCCGCTTTAGAATGTGATGCAATTCTCACAAGTGGTGGTGTAAGTATGGGTGAATGGGATTTAGTTCGTCGTTTAATGGAAGAAGAAGGTGATATAAAATTCTGGAAAGTTCTAATCAAACCCGGTGGCCCGCCGTTGTTTGGTTCTTGGAAAAACACACCCATTTTTGGTTTACCTGGTAATCCAGTAAGTAGTCAAATTGTTTTCCTCTCTATTGTGGCCCCATGGATTTCTAATTCTTGTGGGTATAATTTAACACAGGGTCCAAAACTCTATGATAAAGTCAGAGTAAAATTATTGTCTCCAGCAGCTGGTACAAAAAATAAAATCACATTACGTAGAATTCAAATTAAAGAGCAGGGTGGCATTTTAGTTGGTGAAGTCCCTAAAAACCAAGGCAGTGGTAATTTACGTAGCATGATTAATTGTAATGGTTTGACCTTACTTCCTATCGGTGTTGATGGTAAATCTGGTGACACCGTAGATGCGCTTTGGTTGAGATGATACACATTCTTACTTTCAAACCATCAATTCAAGAACGGTGAACTCGCGCTTACGTTTAGCGGAGGCGTGTAAGTGGTTGATGAGAGTACAGGACCCCGCCTTGATGATGGTTGGATAGTGGTTAGAGGGGCAAGAACCCACAACCTTCGTGATATTGATGTAAAAATACCAAGGGGGAGATTTGTTGTTATATCTGGGGTTTCAGGATCTGGCAAATCTAGTCTTGCATTTGATACACTTTACGCCGAGGGACAGAGAAGGTATGTGGAATCTCTTTCATCTTATGCTCGACAATTTCTCGGTCAAATGAAAAAGCCTGATTGTGATAGTATTGAAGGGCTTTCTCCAGCAATTTCTATTGATCAAAAACAAGGTTCCCACAACCCCCGTTCAACTGTTGCAACTACAACCGAAATTCAAGATTACCTTCGTCTCCTGTATGCGAGAGTTGGCAAACCCCATTGTCCTGAATGTGGGAAGGAAGTAGCTCGCCGAACCGTTCAGGAGATTGTTGATGACATTGAATGGCGTATGGAACGCCATGCAGTTGCTGTGTGGTGCCCAACAATTCGTAACCGAAAGGGAACTCATTCAGATTTGTTCAAACAATTGGTCGAACAAGGATTTGTGTTTGGTAAAGTGAATGGTAGAGAAGTAGAATTTGAAGAACCTCCCACATTGGAAAAAAATCTACGTCACGACATAGATATTAGAATAGATAGATTAAGAATTTCGCGCGAAAACCGCCAACGTTTAACGGAAGCCGTAGAATCTGGCTTGAGACTAGGTGGGGGGACAGTTGCTATTGAGAGTATTTCTGGTTGTGATAACAGTGAAGAATTACCCACTGGTTCAATATCCTCAACTACTGAAAAAGGAGCGGTAATTCCCTATAGTGAAGAATTTGCTTGTCCAACTCACGGTTCATTCATGCCCGAAATGTCACCACGAATATTTTCTTTTAACAATCCTCTGGGGGCGTGTACATCTTGCCAAGGATTGGGTGTTGATAGGGCCTTTTCGTATGAATTATTATTGAACGAAGAGCGTTCCCTAGAGGGCGGGTGTGTGAGGCCTTTTCAATCATCAATGATGGCTGGTTGGTATCGTAATCAGATGTGTCAAGTCGCTGAAAAGTATGGTTTTCAATCAAATATACCATTTTCAGAATTAGATGATGACGCGAAAGATATAATCTTAAACGGTTCTGGTTCAACTGAAATCAAATTTAAATTTGAGAGTGAAAAAGGCTCAGTATACCAGATGGTGAAACCCTGGGAAGGGGTGTTTAATCGATTGATGCGTACTTACCGTGATACAGATAGCGAGCGTAACCGTAACCGCCTCCAATCATACATGGTTGACCAGCCATGTACTGACTGCGGGGGTCAAAAATTGAATCCAGCAGTAAGGGCAGTTACTGTAGGTGGCTTATCATTACCAGAACTTTCTGAGTCAACGGTGTTAGAATCGTTAGCAATTTTACAACAATGGCGCCTTGGTAATTCAGAACAAGAAATATGGTCAAAGTTGGCTCGAAAGCCATCTACGAGCGGCGCAGTCAGCAAATCCAAAAAATTAGGTGAAAGGGATCTTTTTATTGCTCGTGAAGTACTCAAAGAAATAGAATCAAGAATACAATTTTTAGCCTTAGTGGGTCTCGATTATCTCACTTTAGACCGACGCTCTAACACACTTTCAGGTGGTGAAAGTCAGAGAATTAGGCTTGCATCTCAAATTGGTACACGTTTGACGGGAGTGACTTACGTTCTTGACGAGCCTAGTATTGGCCTCCACGCACGCGATAATCAACGACTTCTCTCAACACTCCGAGAATTGTGTGAAATAGGGAACACATTACTGGTGGTTGAACACGATGAAGAAACACTCCGACAAGCGGATTGGTTAGTTGATCTTGGTCCAGGTGCTGGAAAAGAGGGTGGGCGCCTCCTTGTTAGTGGCCCCATAGAGGATTTACTTGAACACGAAGAAAGTCTGACTGGTGCTTTTCTTGCTGGGAGGCGAAAGATTGCGGTTCCATCCTCAAGGGTGAAACCAAATGGGGAGTGGTTGAAAGTTGTTGGTGCTGAGGCAAATAATTTACGCCAAATAGACGTAGAGTTTCCCCTTGGGTGTATGGTTGCAGTTACTGGTGTGTCTGGTTCAGGAAAGTCAACTTTAGTTTCTGATATTCTCGCACCTGTTTTGTTACGTGAATTGAACGGAAGTGATAGTACACCCAGTAAACATGGAAGTGTGTCTGGATTTGATGAGATTGACAAAGTAATTGTCATTAATCAATCTCCAATTGGTCGTACACCACGATCTAATACTGTAACTTATACGAAAGGTTTTGACGAAATACGCAAATTGTTTGCATCTACACCATTGGCAAAACAGCGGGGCTACAAACCAGGCCAATTTTCCTTCAATGTAAGGGGGGGGAGATGTGAATCTTGTGCAGGAGCAGGTTCAGTAAAAATGGAAATGCATTTCCTTGCTGATGTGTGGGTAACTTGTGAAGTGTGTGAAGGTTCACGATACACTCGTGAAACATTGGAAGTTACTTGGAAACAGAAGAGCATTTCAGATGTACTTGATATGACAGTTCACGAAGCGTGCCAATTCTTCGCGAGTCATAAAAAACTCCATCGGATTCTCAAAACCCTACAAGACGTGGGCTTGGGTTATATTCGTCTTGGCCAACCAGCCACAACACTCTCTGGAGGGGAGGCTCAAAGAGTCAAATTAGCAACCCAATTACATCGCCCTACAACCCGACACACAGTTTACATTCTTGATGAGCCAACTACTGGTCTAGCTTTATCAGATGTTGAGCAATTAATTGAGGTTTTGTTGAGAATTCGCTCAAACGGGCACACAATCATTGTAATTGAGCATCACTTAGATGTCATTAAAAGTGCTGATTGGGTTATAGATTTAGGTCCGGATGGTGGTGTTGGTGGTGGTGATGTTGTTGCAATTGGTACCCCTGAAGAAATTGCTAACAACGCAAATTCTTTTACAGGAAAATACTTGAAAAAAGTACTTTAAAAAATATCAGCCCTAGGGCTGACAGCCGCTTCATTGATGGACGGTCGGCAAGACGGCACAGACAGAAGAGGTGTTCGAGATGCAGACATCACAACCCAAACGAGTCGAAGTAACCCCAAAATCCCTAGCTGGGTTGAAGGATACGAGGGGTGAATCTATCCGGCGCCAGTTAGCTTCAGATCATGGTTTGGAAATATCTGAAGTCCGTTCAATTACAGGCTATCTTGTTAAAGGAAATTTCAATGAAACACACCATGAGAAAATGGTTTCAGACCTTTTCTGCGACCCCATAATTGAGCACGGCGTAGTCAATCAATATATTTTGAATGATTCTAGTATATTTCCACAAAAACCCGATGTAGCAATACAAATTGGTTTCAAACCAGGGGTTACAGATAATGCGGCGCAAGCAGGCCTTGATGGTTTGAAGACGCTTTTCCCTTCAGAAGCGAAAGATGCAGAAGTATCCACAACCATGACTTACATATTCTATGGTATTTCAGATGATGTGGATTGCCAATGGCTTGCAAATCAACTTCACAACCCAATGATTGAGAGAGCCGTGATTTCAGACCAAATATCGTGTGTGAACAGTCAATGGCCAACCCTTGATTTTCCAGATCCACCAGTGAATGTTTTTGGTACACCATCAACAATTGATTTAGAAGTTGATGATAAAATATTAATTGAAATAAGTGAGAAAGGTTTACTCGCATTAAATTTGGAAGAAATGCAAACAATACAGGCTCATTACCGAGACCCAGTGGTGAGGGTAACAAGAGAGAAAAAGGGGCTTCCACCAAGTGCGCCAACAGATGTTGAATTAGAGTGTTTAGCCCAGACTTGGTCTGAACATTGTAAGCACAAAATATTCTCAGCAAACATTCATCACATTGACACCGAAACAGGGGAAGATTCCCACATTGATTCTTTGTTCAAAACTCATATAATGAAGCCTACTTTTGATATTGCTGAGAAAGTAGATTGGCTTCTCAGTTTATTCCATGACAATTCTGGAGTAATAGAGTGGAACCCTGAATGGAGTCTTTGTATTAAGGCTGAAACCCATAATTCACCAAGTGCATTGGATCCATTTGGTGGGGCGATGACAGGTATTGTTGGTGTTAACCGCGATATTTTGGGGACAGGGCTGGGCGCACGCCCAATCGCAAATACTGATGTCTTTTGTTTTGGTCCACCAAATTATGAAGGCGAAATCCCGGAAGGATTATTCCATCCAAGCAGGGTATTCCGTGGAGTTCATGCAGGGGTACGTTCTGGTGGCAACGAATCAGGGATTCCAACAGTGAATGGTGCGATAGTATTCGAGGAAAGATATCTTGGCAAACCACTTGTTTATTGTGGTACAGTTGGAATAATGCCCCGTCGTTTAGCAGATGGTAGAGAAAGCCATGACAAAACCCCAAGCCCGGGTGATGTAATTTACATGGTTGGCGGGCGTGTTGGAAGTGATGGGATACACGGGGCAACGTTTTCTAGTCTAGAATTAACTGAAGAATCTCCATCTTCAGCAGTTCAAATTGGAGACCCAATTACTCAGAAAAAAATGGTTGACATGCTCCTTAAAGCTAGGGACGACGGTCTTCTCCAAGTTACGACAGATAACGGCGCAGGTGGTCTTTCTAGTAGTATAGGAGAAATGGCAGAGTTAACTGGTGGGGCTAAAGTAGACCTTTCATCAATCCCCCTCAAACAAGCAGGGCTTTCTTCTTGGGAAATACTAGTTTCAGAATCCCAGGAAAGGATGACTGTTGGTGTAAGGCCTAAAGATTGTGAAGAGTTTGAAAAGTTGGCTAGTTTACACGAAGTTGAAGCAACAGCGGTTGGTACTTTCACCGATTCAGGCGATTTCCATATATTGCATGGCGAGCATTCAGTAGCTTTACTTCCAATTGAATTTCTCCACGATGGGGTGCCCCAACTACAACTTGAGAGTGAATGGACACCTCCAATCAATGAAGAGCCATCATATCCAGAAGTTAATGCATCAAGCATGGGGGGTGTTTTGTCTCGCCTTCTTGCTTGCCCGAACATCGCATCAAAAGAGTGGTGGGTTCGCTCGTACGACCATGAGGTGATTGCTCAAACGGTGATCAAACCATTTTGTGGTGTGAACCATGATGCACCGGGCGATGCGGCTGTAATCGCCCCAATACACGGCGAAACACAGGGTGCCGTGATATCTTGTGGGATTATACCTAGATATTCAGATATTGATACCTATGCAATGGTTGCAGGTTGTATTGACGAAGCAGTTCGTAATGCGGTTTGTGTGGGTGTTGACCTTGATAGGATGGCAGGACTCGATAATTTCTGCTGGCCAGATTCTGTTGAATCAGTAGTACGTGCTAACAGGGCTTTAGATGATGTTTGTAGGGCTTATCAGTTACCTTGTATCAGTGGTAAAGACTCCATGAAAAACGATGTCATAATGAATGGCAAGAAGATAAGCGTCCCCCCGACCTTATTATTCACATTATTAGGTAATCACGAGGATGTTCGCAAAGCGGTTTCAAGTGATTTCAAGAACAGCGGCGACATCATTTACTTACTGGGTCAAACCCATCAAGAGTTGGGTGCGAGCGAATTAGTCACTATGTTTAGAGATGAGTGCGGTGGTGGAATTGGTGGTAGGGTGCCAGCAATAGATACCACAAGGAATCTTGCACTTTACCGCGACCTTACTGCAGCAATGCGGCAAGAGTTAGTTGTCAGTGCACATGATTGTAGTGACGGCGGCTTTGCTGTTGCTTTAGCAGAAGCTTGCTTTGGTGCTGATGCTGGTTGCACTGTTGACATATCTGAAATATTCAATGATAATAATGAACTCGACAAATGGGGTGCNNNNGAGATGGCAGGTGCTAAAGCTCATCGTATTCACATCAATAGTTTAGTTAACGGCGATGATTCACTAGAAAATTATCATATCATGGCAATTCCTGGTGGTTTTTCCTTCGGCGATCACCTTGGTAGTGGACGTTTACTAGGGAACAGACTTCGCTTTGGAATAAGAGAACAAGTTCGCCAATTCGTCAAAGATGGTAAACCAGTAATTGGAATTTGCAATGGTTTCCAAGTGTTGGTTAAAATGGGTTTACTCCCAGGTGACGATGATGTCTCATTGCAACAAACAGCTTCCCTCACCCTCAATGATTCAGGTCATTATGAAGACAGGTGGGTTACTTTAGAATTCAATTCTGAAAGCCCCTGTGTTTGGACAAAAGGTTTGACTCGCATGCGCACTCCAGTGAGACACGGTGAAGGAAAATTCGTGGTACCAGACCAGTCTGTACTTGACCAATACGAACAACAACAACAGGTCGTGGCGCGGTATATCGACCCTAGTGACAACTATCCTAGTGCATCAAACGAGCCCATCCCTTACCCCTTATGCCCCAATGCCAGCATGCGCAACATTGCTGGCGTCTGTGACCCTTCAGGGTTAGTATTCGGGCTAATGCCACATCCAGAGGCTAATCATTCAAAGTGGCTTGGCGCCACGTGGACGCGTGAAGAGATTGGTGATGATTGGAAAGGTGAAGGAATGGTAGTGTTTGAGAACGGCGTTAGATATGCGAAAGAGAATCTTTGATAATTCAATCAAACAAATCTTCAACATCATCAACAACGTCCTTCCATTGTTTTCTTTCTGCTCGCTTTTCACCCACTTTCAAGTCAACCATCAAATCACGTAAATCATCAGGTGCGTCTTGACTAGCAGCATTGGCTTGAACTCTAGCGGTTAACTCGTGATCTTCCCCTGGGCGCTCCGAACGGTCAACTTGAGTGATTTCTTTACTAGGAACGGTTCTTACACCCGAACTATCAACCATATCAAGGGGTAATTCTTGTGATAAATCATGCAATTCTTTTTCCGTTGGGTCGGAATCTTTCCATTTAGATTGGTTAGCCATTTCTCTTAATGTATTCATTTTCTTCTTTTGTCTGGCGGCCTCAAAAGCAGCCTCAACATCTTCTTGTGTTGTAGCTCGTGGTTTTTTGGATTGGCCATGTAGTAATTGTGCATAAGCAGTCATCCACTCCCCATGTGTATCATCGTGTTCGTATGAACTAGGTCTAGCGAGCATTTGAAACAATTCTTTGGACCATTGGCTTGCTAGTGATTGTGTTGGTAATTCAGAGACCCTTTCCCTAACGTCTTTGTGGGTGGCAATGCATTGTCGACAACGATTCGTTCCAGCATCATCTGGTGCATCACAGAGAACACAACAGGTTGCCAAACCCATCTCAAGCATTGCCCTCCTAACACCTGACATCGAATTCTAGCACACACTAACCCCCCTTCAACTCTCCCGGCTTGCGAACCCTCAAAGAGGCTGAACAATTCGCAATACCATGGCTAGGGACCCAAGGGCA
>LWDU01000183.1_pt1 | contig 19127 bp, 15 predicted proteins | sample 727161 | NCBI WGS metagenome assembly LWDU01 (sample SAMN04566230, study PRJNA314399) | hydrothermal vent metagenome | isolation source: deep sea hydrothermal plume seawater | place: Mexico: Gulf of California, Guaymas Basin | collected 2004-07-11
GAGCACCAATAGCACCTTGGTTACCTATATTTCCTTGGTTTCCTTGGTTTCCTTGAGCTCCAGTAGCACCTTGAGCACCAATTCCACCTTGGGCACCAGTTATACTTACTCCACTTGAGCCACTTGAACCACTTGAGCCACTTGAACCACTTGAGCCACTTGTTCCACTTGAGCCTGAAGACCCCGAAGAACCACTTGTTCCACTTGAGCCACTTGTTCCACTTGTTCCACTTGAGCCACTTGTTCCACTTGAGCCACTTGAGCCCGAAGAACCTGAAGAACCACTTGTTCCACTTGTTCCACTTGAACCACTTGAACCACTTGAACCCGAACTTCCACTTGAACCACTTGTTCCACTGGAACCAGAACTACCACTTGAACCACTTGAACCTGAGCTTCCACTTGTTCCGCTCGAACCACTTGTTCCACTTGAACCACTTGTTCCGCTCGAACCACTTGTTCCACTTGAACCACTTGTTCCACTCGAACCTGAACTTCCACTTGTTCCATCAGTTCCACTTGAACCACTGGAACCTGAACTTCCACTTGAACCACTTGAACCACTTGTTCCATCAGTTCCACTTGAACCACTTGTACCTGACGAACCACTTGTTCCAGAACTTCCACTTGAACCACTGGAACCAGAACTTCCACTTGAACCACTTGTTCCAGAACTTCCACTTGAGCCACTTGAGCCACTTGACCCAGACGAACCACTTGTTCCACTCGAACCACTTGTTCCACTTGAGCCACTCGAACCACTGGAACCAGACGAACCACTGGAACCTGAAGAACCAGAAGTTCCACTTGAACCACTTGTTCCATCAGTTCCACTTGTTCCACTTGAACCTGAACTTCCACTTGTTCCATCAGTTCCACTTGAACCGCTTGTTCCACTCGAACCGCTTGTTCCACTTGAACCAGATGAACCCGAATCACCTTTGTCACCTGTTCTAGCGAATGTAACTACAATATCTTCATCAGCACTAAATGGTGACGCGACCGATGAATCTACTGGACTTACAGTTATATCAAAATATCCAGTATTATCTGTTAAACTTGAAATTGTCCATAATATAAACTGAGAACTATCAGTTTTGTTTGAAATCTTTACATGACCTTTTATGGTACTTGTAGAATCATCAATAGTTTGTAAATAAGATGATATATCATTACCATTTTCATCAGTATCACAGATATAAATACCTGTTGCAGTATTCTGTGTGGCATTATCTAATCTTAAATCACCAGCTCCTGGATTTGCGTTTGTAGTATTTGATTCAAAAGTATAATAGAATGCTGCACCACCAAAGTTTCCGTCTACACCACTTGAACCGGCTGAACCACTTGAACCAGATGAACCACTTGAACCACTTGAACCACTTGAACCACTTGTTCCACTTGAACCACTTGTTCCACTTGAACCCGAAGAACCAGAACTACCACTTGAGCCACTTGAACCACTTGAGCCACTGGAACCACTTGTTCCACTTGAACCACTTGTTCCACTTGAACCCGAAGAACCACTACTTCCGCTTGTTCCATCAGTTCCACTTGAACCACTTGAACCGCTCGAACCACTGGAACCAGATGTTCCAGAAGTTCCACTTGAACCTGAAGAACCAGAGCTACCACTTGAACCACTTGAGCCAGACGAACCACTTGTTCCATCAGTACCACTTGTTCCATCAGTACCTGAAGTTCCATCTGTTCCACTTGAGCCACTGGAACCACTTGTTCCGCTCGAACCACTTGTTCCACTTGAACCACTTGAACCAGAAGAACCACTGGAACCACTACTTCCACTCGTTCCATCAGTTCCACTTGAACCACTTGAGCCACTGGAACCTGAAGAACCACTTGTTCCATCTGTTCCACTTGAACCACTTGAACCCGAACTTCCACTTGAACCACTTGTTCCAGACGTTCCACTTGAACCAGATGAACCACTACTTCCACTTGAACCCGAAGAACCACTTGTTCCACTTGTTCCATCAGTTCCACTTGAACCACTTGAACCGCTCGAACCACTGGAACCTGAAGAACCACTTGTTCCGTCTGTACCAGATGTTCCGTCTGTACCACTTGTTCCGTCTGTTCCACTTGAACCACTTGAACCACTTGTTCCAGACGTTCCACTTGAACCCGAAGAACCAGAACTTCCACTGGAACCAGAAGAACCACTACTTCCACTCGTTCCATCAGTTCCGCTTGTACCTGAAGAACCACTTGTTCCACTCGAACCACTTGAACCACTTGTTCCAGAAGAACCACTGGAACCACTTGTTCCATCAGTTCCACTTGAACCACTTGAACCTGACGAACCACTTGAACCTGACGAACCAGAACTACCACTTGTACCAGCGGGGCCTGGAGCACCTTCTAAATTAACTTCCCAATCATCATATGTACCTGTACCAGTATTTGATGTAGAATCTAATACAATTACACCAGTACCAGTTGTATAAGAAGTTACCTCACCTACAAATTTATTATCATTATCAAACGCAACAAGTGCAGACTGACCAACAGACCACGATAATCCAGTACCTATTGTAATTGTTACTGAAGTTGGATGTGATGTTGGTATTGCCTTCGAAGTAGTAGATTCTGTAGCATATTTATCAGACACACCACTTGTACCAGCACTACCACTTGAACCACTTGTTCCATCAGTTCCACTTGAACCACTTGACCCACTTGAGCCAGATGAACCTGATGAGCCACTTGTTCCACTTGAACCTGAACTTCCACTTGAACCTGAAGAACCACTACTTCCACTTGTTCCATCAGTTCCACTTGTACCATCTGTACCAGATGTTCCATCAGTTCCCGAAGAACCACTACTTCCACTTGTTCCATCAGTTCCACTGGAACCACTTGTTCCACTTGAACCACTTGAGCCACTGGAACCACTTGTTCCACTGGAACCTGAACTTCCAGACGTTCCATCAGTTCCACTTGTTCCAGAACTTCCACTTGAACCACTTGAACCTGAAGAACCACTTGTTCCATCAGTTCCACTACTTCCACTTGTTCCACTGGAACCACTTGTTCCACTTGAACCAGACGAACCACTGGAACCACTACTTCCACTTGTTCCATCTGTACCACTTGACCCACTTGAACCACTTGAACCAGACGAACCACTGGAACCACTTGTTCCTGCATCACCAGTTCTAGCGAAAGTTACAATTATATCTTCACCATCTGAAAAAGGTGTAGCACCAGATGAATCTACAGCACTTACTGTAATATCAAAATATCCAGTATTTTCTGTTAAACTTGAAATTGTTAATAATATAAATTGACTCGAATCTAATTTATTTGAAATCTTTACATGACCTTTAATAGCACTCGTAGAATCATCAATAGTACGCATATAACTTTGTATATCAGTACCATCCGAATCGGAATCATCTATATAAATACCTGTTGCAGTATTTTGTGTAGCGTTATCTAATCTTAGTTTACCAGCTCCTGGGTCTGCGTCTGAAGTAGCTGTATCAAAGTCATATGCAAATGTTACACCACCAAAGTTTCCATCTACACCACTTGAACCACTTGAGCCACTGGAACCTGACGAACCACTTGAACCAGAACTTCCACTGGAACCGCTTGTTCCATCAGTTCCACTTGAACCACTTGAGCCACTGGAACCTGACGAACCACTTGTTCCGTCTGTACCACTTGTTCCATCAGTTCCGCTTGTTCCACTTGTTCCGCTCGAACCACTTGTTCCGCTCGAACCACTTGAACCACTTGAGCCACTTGAGCCACTTGTTCCATCAGTTCCGCTCGAACCACTTGTTCCACTTGAACCTGAACTTCCACTTGAACCTGAACTTCCACTTGACCCAGATGAACCACTTGTTCCATCAGTTCCACTTGAACCACTTGTTCCACTCGAACCACTTGAACCACTTGTTCCACTCGAACCACTTGTTCCACTTGAACCACTGGAACCAGAAGAACCACTGGAACCAGAAGACCCACTGGAACCAGACGTTCCATCAGTTCCACTTGAACCACTTGAACCACTGGAACCTGACGAACCACTTGTTCCGTCTGTACCCGAAGTTCCATCAGTTCCACTTGAACCACTACTTCCACTTGTTCCGTCTGTACCAGAAGTACCACTTGAACCACTTGTTCCACTTGAACCACTACTTCCGCTTGTTCCATCAGTTCCACTTGAACCACTCGAACCACTTGAGCCACTTGTTCCACTTGTTCCACTCGAACCTGAAGAACCAGAACTACCACTTGAACCACTTGTTCCATCTGTACCCGAAGTTCCATCGGTTCCAGAACTACCACTTGTTCCACTCGAACCCGAAGAACCAGAACTACCACTTGAACCACTTGAACCTGAAGAACCAGAAGTTCCACTTGACCCAGATGAACCACTTGTTCCGTCTGTACCCGAAGTTCCATCAGTTCCACTTGAACCACTTGAACCTGAAGAACCACTTGTTCCTGCTGGCCCTTCAACACCACCAAGATTTACTTCCCAATCATCATAAGTACCAGTACCAGTATTTGATGTAGAAGCTAATTCCACAACTCCCGTTACACCATTATATGCACTTACCGAACCTTGAAATTTCTTTAAATTTGTATACGCTACAAGAGCAGTCTGACCTATCGTCCATTGTAAACCAGTTCCAATTGTTATTGTAACAGTAGTTGGATGTGATGTTGGTATAGCTACACTTGTAGAAGATGTAGTTTCATACGCATCACCAGTTAAACCACTTGAACCACTTGAACCACTTGAGCCAGATGAACCTGACGAACCACTTGAACCAGAACTTCCACTGGAACCACTTGTTCCATCAGTTCCACTTGAACCACTTGTACCAGAAGAACCACTGGAACCACTCGTACCAGAGCTTCCACTTGAACCACTTGTTCCGTCTGTACCAGACGTTCCATCAGTTCCACTTGTTCCATCAGTTCCACTTGTTCCATCTGTACCCGAAGTTCCATCAGTTCCACTTGAACCACTCGAACCACTTGAGCCACTTGTTCCATCAGTTCCACTTGAACCCGAAGAACCACTTGAACCAGACGAACCACTTGTTCCATCTGTACCAGATGTTCCAGAACTACCACTTGAACCACTTGAACCTGAACTTCCACTTGACCCAGATGTTCCATCAGTTCCACTTGTTCCACTTGAACCACTGGAACCAGAACTTCCACTTGAACCTGATGTACCATCAGTTCCACTCGTACCAGCGGCACCTGTGTCACCTTTATCACCAGTTCTAGCAAAGGTAGCTATTATATCATCATTATCACCAAATGGTGATGCTGTTGAATAATCTACATTAGTAACGGCTATAGTAAAATAACCAGTATTTTCTGTTATACCAGATATAGTAAATAATAAAAATTCACCAGTAGAGAATTTTTTGGAAATCTTTACATGGCCTTTTAAAGTTGATGTACTATCATCTATGGTACGCATATAACTTTGTATATCAATAGAATTTACATCAGTATCATCTATATAAATTTCTCCGGCAGTATTTTGTGTAGCACTACTTAATCGTAACATCCCAGTGCCTGGGTCTGAATCTGAAGTAAATGTTGCTTCAAAATCATATTCAAATGACGCACCACCAAAGTTTCCGTCTTGACCACTTGAACCACTTGAACCAGAAGACCCACTTGAACCAGACGTTCCATCAGTTCCACTTGAACCACTTGAACCAGAACTACCACTCGAACCAGATGTACCATCAGTTCCTGAAGACCCACTTGAACCTGACGAACCACTACTTCCACTTGTTCCATCAGTTCCACTCGTTCCATCAGTTCCACTTGTTCCACTTGAACCCGAACTTCCACTTGTTCCATCAGTTCCACTTGAACCGCTTGTTCCACTTGAACCAGATGAACCACTTGAACCCGAAGACCCACTTGTTCCATCAGTTCCACTTGTTCCATCAGTTCCACTTGTTCCACTGGAACCAGAAGAACCAGAAGAACCACTACTTCCACTTGAACCACTTGAGCCACTTGTACCATCTGTACCAGAAGTTCCACTTGAACCACTTGAACCAGAACTTCCACTTGAACCGCTTGTTCCATCAGTTCCACTTGAACCACTTGAACCACTTGTACCATCTGTACCAGAAGTTCCATCAGTTCCACTTGAACCACTTGAACCAGAAGAACCAGATGTTCCATCGTCTCCGGCAACACCTTCTAAATTTACAGACCATGTAGCAATAGTACCAGTACCAGTATTTGATTCGGAATTACCTATTAAAACTCCTGTACCAGTATTATAACTGGTTACTTCCATTAAAAATTTCTTTGACGCGTCGCCTGTTTTAGCTACAAGAGCTTTTTGACCTGTACTCCATCCAAGGCCAGTATCAACGGTAATTGTTACTGTTGTTGGATGTGAAGTTGGTATTGCTGTACTTGTAGTAGATGTTGTAACATAGGTATCGGATACACCACTTGTTCCATCAGTTCCACTTGTTCCACTTGAACCACTGGAACCCGAAGAACCAGAGCTCCCACTGGAACCCGAAGAACCACTTGTTCCATCAGTACCTGAAGTTCCATCTGTTCCAGAAGTACCACTTGAACCACTTGAACCACTTGTTCCATCAGTTCCACTTGAACCACTTGAACCAGAAGAACCAGAACTACCACTTGAACCACTTGTTCCACTTGAACCAGATGAACCACTTGTTCCATCAGTTCCACTTGTTCCACTTGAACCACTGGAACCAGAAGAACCACTTGAACCCGAAGAACCACTACTTCCACTCGTTCCATCAGTTCCACTTGTTCCACTTGAACCTGAACTTCCACTTGTTCCATCAGTTCCACTTGAACCGCTTGTTCCACTTGAACCAGATGAACCACTTGAACCACTCGTACCAGAAGTTCCACTTGAACCACTGGAACCCGAAGAACCACTTGTTCCATCAGTTCCACTTGTTCCATCAGTTCCACTTGAACCACTTGTTCCACTTGACCCAGAACTTCCACTTGAACCACTTGACCCAGAACTTCCACTTGAACCACTTGAACCACTTGTACCATCTGTACCAGAAGTTCCATCAGTTCCACTTGAACCACTTGAGCCTGAAGAACCACTGCTCCCACTGGAACCAGAAGAACCACTTGTTCCACTTGTTCCAGACGAACCACTACTTCCACTTGAACCCGAACTTCCGCTAGTTCCACTTGTTCCACTTGACCCACTTGAGCCACTGGAACCAGAAGAACCAGAAGAACCACTCGTACCACTCAATCCAGATACAAATCCTTCGACTAACTGTTTTTCTTCAATTTTGGCCATTATTTATTCCAATTAATTCTCTTATACATAAATATCAAATTATGTAGTAAACTTTCCCCATCCAACTATTTCATCGTCTGCATCAAATTCCATTGCAACACTCTCACTATCAATATACAACATAAAATTTGAATCTTCTTGTCTAATTGTAGTAGCATAATTTTCTATGTGTTGTCCATTTATAAAAAATAAAAAATCATCTCTATTTGTAGCTTCAAATCCATCTGGTGCTGACGCCGTATAAACACTACTAAAAGACGCTGTTGCTGGTGCAGTAACTGTACTAGCTCGTTGTGTATTATTAGTTCTAACATATGAAAATAAAGATTCAGATACATATGTATGTGATACAGCCGCACTTCCAGTTGATGGTGTACCTGGTAAACCTTGTACTTCACCACCACCATCAAAAGTTAAATTAGCACCTTCTAACATAGTAGAAGAAGACATATTAGTGTTAGTAGAACCAAGAAAACCTGACCCTGTAGCACCACCTATTGTCTGTAAAATGCCAGTACCATTATCTACCATCCAAGCCGTTTCTGATTCATCCCACAATAATCTTGCATTACTTAAACCATTACGACCAATATTTAAACCACTATCTTGTGCCGCTAACGCAGTAGACCCACTAAAATTTAAATCAAGAATAGAATCTTCTACAGCAAAAGTAACAGTATTTTGTATAGATTGACTTCCTTCTACAACCAAATCTCCCCATACTTTAACACTACCAGAAGCATACCCATCTACAAGTAATTGAATAGAAGTATCACTTAATGAATTTCTTATTATATTATTATAGCTATTAATATAACCAACAGATAGAGTATTTCCTGTACCCATATCTAAACTACCAGTTCCAAGTACTTCAAGACCAACTTGACCCCATAGTAATGTAGGTAGTCCAGTATCTGAACTTGTGAGTACAGAAGATTGTAAAACTCTACTCGCCGATGGAGCTGGTTTTAATTGTCGTATCGGGTCTATAAGTGGCATCTAACTTGTCTCCTGTTGATATTTAAATGAAATTATATCATCACTATTTAAATCTATTCCTAATAAAACTCTATCACCTGCAACTTTACTTTCATCTTCAATATATAATTTTTTAACACGTACTTTCTTATACGTAGAATCTAAAAAGAACTCCACACCATTGGAGCTAATAGTTTGGTCTATTGTTGAACCAGATATTGACCTCATTGGCCAACCATTAACATTAACTTGAAGAGTTCCATTTCTAACTTTCCTTTTATCACCCAATAATCTTGGATGAAATTCTTGATATTCTGAAGTAGATGTTGTCATCTCATTAAATACAAAATTTTCTTTCGTATAATACATAGCCGAGTCACTAAAATCTCTATTTACAATATCAGTTGAATGATAAGGACTACCTTTTACTAAATTCATACTAAATCCATTTTCTATTGAACTGGTTGTACTATCGTGAAATTTTAAAACATCCCCACCAAAAGCAGATTCGGAAATTGGTGACACAAAATCTCTTGTAGTACCACTATATCCTTCTACTTGTGTAATACCCACTAAATCTTCTCCTGTTGAAACGATATATTAACTATATCAGCTGGTTCAAGCGTTAAACCCAGTCCATCAGTATATAATTTTCTTACATTAACTTGTTCATAAGAACTACTTAAATAAAAATCTACTGTACTTGGGCCCAATTGGTCTGTATTGGATACCATTACTGTTCCATTAATATTCACATCTATCGTACCATTTTTTATACGATACCCACTATCAACCGATGATGAAAATTCAAAAACTTGCGAATTATTTTGACCTATTGATGACGATTCATTTCCAGTAAAATTATAAACTTTTCTATAATACCGACTACCAATATAATCCAAATTAACAACATCACTACCAGATACTGGTGTACCATTCCCTCTCATTATAAATATCGTCTCACCACCAAAAGTATTAGTAAATTCTATATCTGTAGCTTGATTTCCAGTTTGCGTTTCTGCTAATCTGATAAAATCTGTTACTCCACCTAATTGATTATTAACTCCCATTATGTTCTCCTACTCAACAACTTCTGTTAAAGTAATTGATTTTGGTGTAAAATATTTTCTTGTACTTATTGCTTTATTAATACTATCTGGCATCAAATATCCTCTACAACTAAAAGAAAATGTACTTCTTACAATTCTTTCTCTATCAGCTAACTCTGTAGCATCATCAAATGAATCTATAGCTACTCTAAATTTAAACTTACCTGGTTCTCCCCAATAAGAACCTTCAGAAAAATTAATTTTTTCTATTATATCATTCATATGTTCAGTATAACTTGTCCAAATAATAGCATCATAAGTCATAGTCATATAATCCGGCATCGCAATTGAATGATATTGTCTGGCTGGGGTAAGACCTTGTTGTACACTATATTTATCATACCTATTTTCAGAATTATATAATCTTTCAAAGTGATAAAATAATTGTGGGTCTCTATCACCTAATTTATCTACTGGAATACTTTCATCTTTAGCAATACTTGTTCTTTTAAAAGTTATAACTGGTAAAATAACTTGTTTTCTATTATCCCTTATCACTCCATCAGCTTGAGCAGTCTTCCATCTTTCTGCATTAGAATAAAGAACAGGAACTTTAGCAACTTCACCATTATCTTCAATAGTTGGTTTTATTACCTCATTAAAATAATACATAATTGCACCATCTACATCCATTAAACCAACGCTATAATCTTTAACATTATCTTTTTTTCTTGATAATTGTTTTCCTCTATTAGCGTTAACACCAGGATTTCTTTCGGTTTTTTGTACTTCTGGTATTGGTCTATATCTTGTAGCCATTATATTTTTCTCACTCTTTCTATTTGTAAATTAACAGACCTAATTAAATGTGCTGTACAATTAACAGACCAATTTTGGTCATGCATACCACCAACCAATTGATTTTCATTCATACCATTAATTTCAAAATGTGCATAATTCCACTCCACTATATCTCCCAATTCTGGAACAAACTCTAAATCTATCAAAGTTTGTCTTAACATATAAAATGTAGCATCTTGTAAACTATCTGCTCCAAATTCATCCATATTAAAATCTATATCACCAGACTCAACCATACAAGCTAATTTAACACCTGGTTTATAAACTTTACCACCAGTAGACTCACCATATAAATTAGTACTCGTATCCATCACAGAAACTTTAAATATAGTTATTTGTTGATTTATTATACCATCTTTACTTAGACGTAAATCACCTATTAACTCTTTATTAAAAGTTTCAAATGTTCTTAAATCATTCGCAGAATTAAATCTTCCAGCCATAATATTATCCTATATAAATTGACAAAGGAACTTTTTTCAAAATCTCTTGTGTCGCTTCAGCTTCGGCGGCTTCTTCTTGCATCAACTCATCACCAGTTGAAACATCTAACATCTCTCTCAATTGTTCTACAAGTGTAGTTTTTTCATCTGTAGCTTCTGAACGTAATGTTTCTCCATCCATAGTAGTTTCTGCACCTGGTATTGGTATACTACCATATTTACTTCTTATAATACCCAACAATTCTTTACAAAGAGCTAAAGTATACTTTCTAATCCATTGTTGGCCTGGATGATTTATATAAGAATATACCATATTATCATATCTAATGTTAGAAAAGTCTGATTGTACCGCCGTTTGACCACCATCTGAATATTCATCGGTAACTTCATTTGTTAAAGTCTTCCACCTATCTTCTTTTCTAATATATTGAAAAAATAATTTAAATTCCGATGTTGGTATGGGGAAAATTCTTAATTTATTATTTATCAATTCAAATGAATAACCAGATTTTCTAATTTGGTCATTAAATTCTATTGCTTGCACTTTTAAAATATCAGCATAGACAGGCATCATAGTAAATTGAACACCAGGAGAATAGTTACCCCACCCAAAAGAATCAATTACATTATCAGTACCAGCACCTGTTCCCGCATATGGGTCAAAATACCTTGTTACGGCTGGTGGAGCTTCATGAAATACTCGTTTAATCTCTATTGGTGAACTACTCTCGGAAACTATAGCCCATGAGTCTAAATCATATGTTTGTATACTAGCCGAAGTTACTACATAACCAGTTTTCCAATCAACACTACCACCAACTCCAACTTCGGCACCATACGCTTCTGATATAGTTATTGCTCTACCCAAGTCTGTAACAACGGTGTGTGTGAAATTAGAAGATGTTGGAGCTCCTTGTATTTTCAACATATTTTCTTTTATATTATATTGATTTACAATGGATGAATACTCAGTAACCGCTTCTTCAAAACAAGCATACATCTGTACACCCTGCAATTCAACATCCATTATTGGATATCCAAGTCTTTTTGCAACCCATTCAGCTGTTTGTACTGAATGTGTTACATATGTAGTATCACTTGTATAAAAACTAAATGGCGTATCTGTAGCGTCTGTGTATGAACCACTACCAGGCCATATTGGTTGAGTTGCCATATTATTCTCCAACTATTAATAAATGTACATTTTATCAATAATAAATATCTCGCTATAAAAAAAGGGGAGTCAAAAGACTCCCCAATTTTATCTATCGCGTTCTAAATGTTAAACGTAATTAACATCAGCAACAACAACCTTACCATAGAATTCAGGACGCACGATTTTCTTCGCGTATCTTGTCATCACACCCTTGCGAGGAGTAAAGTTAGTTGGGTCATAGACCAACGGAGTCATGATGAGTGGTACATATGGAGCGTATACAGCACCAGTTTCGAGGAAATTACTTCCGCGGAAACCAATAAGTACTACGTTCTCATGCATGTATGGATTCTTGTAAACCGTAAAACGGTTATTCAACAATCCTACTTTTTGTACACCCATAGCAAATGAACTCTGTGTAGCTTCACCGGCCGTATCAGCAGCATATCCAGGAATAGACTCTATGATAGTAGCAACTTCAGGACTTACGACCATAAAGTTTGCTCCACCACGTAGAGTTTTCTGATGGATTGCATTGGAAACAGACTGTAACTTGTTACCAAGTGTCTGGAACCAAGTTCCTTTTACGTACGCGGAAGCGTTATCAGACGTTGCAGCGAAAAGAGCAGTAGAAGCATTATACTCATACCCCACTCTTGCTGACCAACGTTCTGTTTTTGCTGAAGCGTTACTCATCAACATATCAAGGATTTCCAAATCAATTTCCATTGAGATGTATTCTGATAACATAGCAGTCAACTCAGCTTCTGCGTCAACAGAATGATAAGCATTTAAATCTTGAGCAAGCTCAGGAGTCCAAACAGCTTTCAGTTTACGAGTTTTTGCTACAATCGGAATAGATTTCATCTGAATATCAATCTCAGGAATTCCAATATCCGTTGGTGGTTCGGCAGGTGTATCTTCAAAATCACCACGAGTTATATCAGTAGGTGATTTGTGATACTTAATATGTACAGAACCATCAACTTCCATCGCACCAGAAGTCTTTACAATAAAGTTCCAGTTTGAACCATCGTAGTTTGAATACGCTGGATAATACGTTGAAATAGCTAATGTATCAGAACCTGAAATTTCGAAAGCTCTTACGCCATCAAAATCAGGACTTGTCATACCATCGTCCGCTAAGGCGATAGTGACTTTTCTTAGGTCAGCTAAAGAAGCACTCAGGTCGGGTTCAAAATCAACGTCACCCCAAACAACTGAAGCAGAGGAATAATTTCCAGATGCTATAGTTCCTACGGAATCGTTAATTGAATATCCGAATTTACCTGCTCCATATAGACCACCAGAAGCATCGACATTAGAACCAGATGTCATACCATGTACATCTGAATTCTCTGTGTGACCAGCTTGAGCTGTTCCATATTTGAAATCAAGGTAAAAAATAAGTCCTGAAGGTAAATTCATTGGTTGAACAGATACGAAATCTTGTGCCGCCAATTCACCAAAAATCCTACGTACCAAAGGAAGTGCAACACCACTCCACTCTTCCGAGTTAGACTGGGTACTTGTCTTGGAAGACTCATCAATTAATTGACGAGCTTGATTTTCCAATAGACATGCCATTCCAAATACTTTAGATTCTTCTTTAATACCTTCAAGTAAACCAGTGGGCTCCCACTTGTTTACCAACTTACGAGTTTCATTTAGCCGCTCTTTGTATGGATTATATTTATCCATTAAGCCTTCAATAGACTTTAAATTACTTTTTGACATTTTTAATCTCCAAGTTAAACGGTTTCAATTTTAAAGTATTTTGGCCAACTTCTGGAATCGTTGTTTCAATTCAGAACCCTCGACTAAAACAGCCTTTGATTTGGGTTTGGTTGAAGCAACAGCCTTTGAAGCTGAACCTCTATTACTTTCGTTAACACTTTTAGCTTTCGAACCATACGATTCGGCGATTGTCGAAAAGACAAGTTTCACCTCACGTAGACTCTTAGCTCTGTCAAACTGCTCAATGACTTTAATTTTCTGTTCATTAGTCATAGAATGATTCCTGAACAACTTGTTCGTAAACAAGAGTTTAGCATTGAGTAGATTAACCTCATTTAATTTAGACCGCAGATACTTAACCACTTCACGGTGTTCTCCAAGTTCAGATTTCAAATTGGAAATTTCATCAACTTCTTCTTCTTCCTCTTCTTCATCATCTTCTTCTTGTAGAGCTCTAAGTACTTCTTCAAGGTCAATTTCCTCTTCGTCTTCCTCGCCATATTCGTCTGGCAAAGGAGCATCTAAATCAATTTCGCCTTCTTCATCGGAAGGTTCTGGCATCATTTCAGCATCGTCAGGACCAAGTTCAACAGGTGGTTCACCCATATCAACGGGTTCATCTTCATCCGCTACAGGGTAATCGTCACCTTCCTCGTCATCCTCTTCATTCAATTCTGATTCTAATTCTCTCAGAACTGCTTCAAGGTCAAGGTCGTCTTCATCGTCTTCCTCTTCTTCTGCTTCTTCTTCGCCAGATTCGTCAGCGGCTTCTTCTTCACCAGCTTCTTCTTCAGCGGGTTCTTCTTCAGCGGCTTCTTCCTCTTCAGGAGCTTCTTCTTCTGCTTCTTCGTCTGCTTCTTCAGCATCCATTTCGGCATCTTCATCAGCTTCAGCTTCAGCCTCTTCTTCATCGGCTTCTTCTTCATCGGCTTCTTCCTCGTCTTCTTCATAAATGTCGTCATCAACTTCACTTTGAATCTTCTGAGAAAGCATTTGATTTAATCTTGGAGTAAAAGCTTCTTGTAAAGCTACTTTAGCATTTTCCAATGCTGTCTCGCGAACTGCTTTTGCGTCTGCTATTGCGTCTTTCAAAAGGTCGTCCATAATTTATCTCCATAAAATTAGGATTAGTATTGTTATTTGGAACAATAATATGTGAACTATCTTAGGTACACCATATAGGATTTACCGATTGGCAAAATGGTGTATTTGGTTTTTAAATAAATATAAGCTAATATACTAAAACGTTCAAAAGCCTCTAAGCAATTTTTCTCGTTGTACACGCAACTTGTCGTATTTAATTCTTAATTTTGCTTTCGATTTTTTTACTCGTTTTATATCTGATAGTTTTTTATAATGCTCTCGTTCTCTTAATTCGAGCAATAAACCAGAATCTTTTACTTTTCTTTTAAATTGTTTTAGAGCGTACTCTATGTTATTATTTTTTACAACTACTTTTATCATACTATAACCTATATGTTTGTTTAATTAATTTTACCACCAATTCTAACGAATTGTTCTTGAAAAGATGTTATTTCTTTACTTTCCCTTACTTTAGAAACACCTAATAAGTCTGTCATCTCATCAAATGCTTCCATAACATCATCATAATCACCACCACCAAGAAGTTTATTACGTTTATCAAATATATCATACTCTCCGGCTTCAAGTTCCATACGACCACGTTCTGTTTGGATGATAATCATATTTCCTTTTTTTAAAACTTTGGGTGATTTATAATATGCGTGAGCTATTTTTTTTAATTCTTTTGGATTTTCCATTATTACTTCTTGTTTGCCCAATTTTTATCTACCCAATTAAAGAAGTCTTTTTTACCTTCTTCCTCAAGTTCATCTGGCGAATCAACACCAAACTTCTTTAAAGCCGATTTAAAGAATTTCTGATATTCTTCTTTACCACCAGACTCTGGTTTATCTAAATTATCTACCTTTTCGGCTTCAGTAATAGAAGAAACTTCTTCTATTTCATAATACCTACTCAATATATTACCCATATCCTCATATAAAGTTTCCATTCTTCGTTGCATCAAATTAGATTCTTTAGCAGCTTTAACAAAAGAACCAGCCAGACTACCCAATTCCTTCATATTTCTTTTTACGGATACTCTATCAAACCAATCATCAGTTTCATTCATAGTATGAATCTTTGCAGACTCAACAATTTCAGAAATTTTGATGGCTATTTCTTTAAGATTGGTTTCTCTATAAATATTATTACCAATTTGTGCATAATTCTTAACATCTTCAAGAAATCTTTGAACATTCATAGTTGTTTCGGATTCATCCCAAGATTCTGGATTACCTTCCTTTACCAAGGATGATAATTTTACACCCGACCCTCTGACTGGTGTATCTAATCGGTCATCAAATGCTTTTCGACTAACAACACCACCAGCAATAAAAAATTCGTTTAATTTACTTTTCTTTTTCATCATATCATCCCTTTAAAATGTTATTTTTTACCACCATTTTTTGCTGGTTCTTTACCAACTGCTTTTTGTCTTTGTAAAAGTTGACTTCTTACAGTTTTAATAGATTCGCGAGCGTTATCCATAGCCGCTTGATTTTCACTATACGCCGCTGTTATAAACTCCCACCTTAATGCATATTCTTCTTTTCTTAACTCCAAATCTTCTATTAAGTTTCCAAGTGCTACAAAATTAACATCACCTTCTTGACTTCCGGCTTGTATTGTTTTCAACCGATTAATTTCATCATCCACCAGTTGATTATACTGTTTAATAGATTCATCTTTTCCACTTATATACGTAGCACTAACTTTGCTTGATGGTTTTGCTCTTCCACCAGTTTCTTTTCTTGAAGGTTCGTCAAGAGCTCTTATAGCCGCTAAACTATCTATTTTAGCACTAACACTTTTTACTTTAGTAACATCTCTTTGATATTCCCCAGATGATAATTTTCCTTTATCACCACTTAATAGAGCTTTATGTCTCCAAGCATCTATATCAGCTCCTTTAAGACCAAATTCCACTTTTTTCTGAAGGTCGAATAAACCTTTACCTTGTTTTCTTTGACCAGCTTCTCCACCATGTACTTTACTAAAGTCTTGTAATGTAAATCCACCCTTGGATATCTCTGCTTCAAACATATCCATTATGGTTTCTCTAACCAATTGTCTAATTTGTAATTTTTTCATTATTATTTCTTTAGTTGCCAGTAACTACCTCTTGGGTCTTTGGATGGGATAACATTAGCCCAAGCGCCTGGGTCTTTACCAACGGCCGTATATTGACTTTTTCCAGAAGAAACAACATCTCCTGCCGAGTATTTACCGCCTTGCGCCCACGCCGCGACAGCTCCATAAGTACCCTTACCAACCAACTTAGCACGTTTCAACCTCGAATTTTTATTTGTTTCCAAAGAATTTCGAACATTTTGCATACCAGCCGCGTTTCCAGCATAAGCTTGGGTAGCATAATCCCACTTTAATACATATTCTGCTCGTCTCAGGTCTAAATCACCAATTAAATTTAAAAGTGCTTGATGTTGAATAGTACCAGTACCACCACCAGCAACAATAGTACTTACCATGGCATTCAATCTGGTTTTTTCTGCATCAATTATTGCTGTATATTGTGTAATAGCTTTTGATTTACTAGCAATATACGTAGAACTAACTTTCATTTTAGCACTAGCAGTTCCTGTTTTACGACCACCAGCGGCTTTAATAAAATCATTATCTGTTTGACGTATTGCCGCTAAAGAACCTATTTTAGCAGATACCGTCTTTGTTTTTGATTTAGTAGTCTGGTACTTACTTTTTGGTGTGGCCACACCGCCTCCAAGTGCCTTCAGTCTCCATGCATCAACCGACCGTCCACCCTTAAATAAAGTAGCTTTTGCATCTCGTGTATCAACCCGAATCGCCCCTTTCTTCATTGCCTTTGACCGACTACCACCAAAACCACCAAGTATACTCTTAAAGTCTTGTAATGTAAATCCACCTTTAGAAACAGCACCAGGTGTTGCAAACCCAGAACTGGTGTTGAACCAGGGGCCGAACCCTTACCTTCGAGTACATCAGACACCATACCTCTTATTAATTGTTTAAATTTTGATTTCTTCATTTTACTCTCTCCAAATATATATTTCATTTTATTTTCAGTATTAATAAAATGTGCGGTACCAGTTTTTCCTACTTTTATATCAAGTTTATGTTTTATCATCTTTTTAGGAACATCCATATATCGTGTTCCTTTATTAAATTCATCTGCATTATCATATTGACTTTCCATTTTAGGTACTAACGCTTTACCTTGCATTTTAGCATCTCTATCAACAGTATTTCTAACCGCGAGACTCATATTTTTATTTGGAAAATATCCTCTTCCATTATATGAATCACCAGTTTTGCCAGAAAATTCATTAGCTGTTTTTGCAATTGCAACTAAAGACTTCCATTTCTTTTTTGAAACATTACTCATCATATATAAATATCAACAAATCTAAAAAAGTTTTCTTTCATAGTAAAGTGTTTTTTGAGTCTCTTTCCATCCACCAACAGTAGCACCTTTCTTATCTCTAAAATACCATATACCAGGCTTAGTCAAATCATCTATCGCAGTCTTCCACCTTACTTTCAATTTTTTTAACACTTTTTTAGCATCTTTTAATGTTGGTATATTAATTAAAAATTTATTTGGCATATTTTTATCCATTGGTTTAGATGGGCCACCGCCTCCCCCAAACCAACTGGTAGAACTCCTTCCCCATGCCTCATCAAATCTTCGTGTTGATGTAAGTAATGGGTCGGGTATACCTAAAAACTCATAAACAATATTTCGTACATCACTTGGAAACCTCGAATCCATTCCAAACGCTTCCAAACTACTTCTAAACGCTGTAGCCGAATCACCTGTACCTAAATTTAATGCATTAATAACTACTTCATCAGTTCTATTATTAAGTAAAACCGTATATAATGATTTATAAGAATGACCAGCACTATCATCTCTATTATAAAATGCTCTACCAATAACAGTATACGTTCTTGGATAACCAGTAGTCATATGTATATTTGCAGAATCACCCATAGTTTTTCCAAAATCATAACCACCAATAGCCGAAGTTTCGGCTTCAGTTAACACTTCCTTTACCATTTTTTTAAGTTCAGAACGTATATTTTTAGAAATTTCTATAGCTGCTAATTGTTTCAACGCTTTTTCCTTTGTATCATGAGTACCAAGTTTCTTACTACCATCTTTGGAATACACTTCCCATTTACTACCAACCTTTTTAATCATTTTCTTTTCAATTTTCTATCTGGTGAATATCTACGAAAACCTTCTCTAACTTTTCTCCACAGCATTTTTAAAAATTCTCTTTCACCATAATGTGTTCTACTTACTGGACCATATTCGAGTCCTCTTTGTATATCAAGTGCATCATAACGACCACCCTTTACACCATCCATCATAATTTTAATAGATTGTTGTGATGCTTTACCTAAATGTTTTGACATCTGTTTAATATCTTTATCTAAATGTAATCTTGCTTCTGGTGTACTAAATGCCGATGGTGTTGTCCAAA
>LWDU01037701.1_pt3 | contig 19118 bp, 13 predicted proteins | sample 727161 | NCBI WGS metagenome assembly LWDU01 (sample SAMN04566230, study PRJNA314399) | hydrothermal vent metagenome | isolation source: deep sea hydrothermal plume seawater | place: Mexico: Gulf of California, Guaymas Basin | collected 2004-07-11
CAGCGGGGCCGAGACGACGCAGATCGTCGGCGGCGGGCTCGTGGTCTCCAACGCCGGCACCGTGGACGTGCGCGAGGGCACGCTGAGCGTCTCGCGCCCCTTCACGCACCTTCCGGGGGCGGTCCTCATGGGTAGCGGCACCTTCGAGCCCGGCACGCAGTTCGCGCTCCAGGGCACCCTCGCGCCGGGCACCTCGCCGGGCCTCCTGAGCTGGACCGGCCGCTACGCGCCGGAGGCGAACGCGGACCTCGCCATCGAGATCGGCGGGAGCGAGCCGGGCACCGGCCACGACCAGCTGGCGGTCTCGGGCGAGGCGGCCGCCAGCGGGCGGCTCACCGCCGAGGTCCTCCCCGGCTACACCCCCACCGATGGCGAGGTGCTCACGGTCCTCACCGCCACGAGCGTGACGGGCGGCTTCACCTTCGAGGGCCTCGTGGACCCCGTCGCGGACGTCTCGCTCTACCCCGATGTGACGGAGACGGCGGTCACGCTCACCGCCTTCAACGGCATCCCGACGGTCTCGGGCCCGCTCGCCGTCACCCCGGCCGAGGCCGTCAACAACCAAACCGTCGAGTTCGTCGTCACCGGGACCGGCTTCGCGCCGGACCTCTCCATCGTCCTCGAGTGCGACGACTGCTTCGAGCCGGAGGCCGGGACCGTCCCGGGGCGCGTCCGCCGCATCCGGCCGAATGAGATCGTCGTCCTCTTCGAGCTGGCGCCCGAGATCGCCGGGAGCTACGACGTGGTGGTGACGGACCCCCGCGGCGGCGAGGCCCGCACGGGCATCACCATCGCAGACGCCCCGCCGACGCTCTCCCTCACGACGCTCGACGGCCAGGCTTCGGAGACCGGGCGCGATCCCGGCGTCTTCGTCATCGCGAGCGACCGCCCACTCCGTGAGCCCCTGGAAGTCTCCGTCCAGCTCAGCGGCAGCGCCGTCCACTTCGTGGACTACATGACGGACGTGATTCGCAACACCGTCCGCATCCCCGCCGGCGTGGACTCCGTGGCCGTGGGCATCTACCCGCTCAACGACGACCTGGACGAGTCTACGGAGACCGTGACGATGCGGCTGCTCTACGACGGCGAGACCGGCCCCACGCTGGCCTCCCTCGGCATCACGGACGGACCGCCGCAGGACGCCTTCGAGGTGTACGTGGCCACGCCGGACCACGCGGCCAACCTCGGCCTCTTCTCGCTCACCGTTGGCGGGCAGGGGTTCACCAGTGGATCCAGCGTTCGCCTAGGCGGAAACGGCGGACTGGATCCCGTTCGGACCGAGGTCAACGAGGCCGGCACCATCCTCACCGCGCAGTTCCAGCTGGCGGATCAGCCCTTCGGCCCGCGCGACGTGGTTGTCGAGAGCGGCACGGGCGAGAGCCGGACGCTCCCCGGCGCGCTGACCGTGGAGGGCCCCACCTTCCCCGAGGTTTCCGTCCGCGTCCTCGCGCCATCGCGCGTCCCCCGCACGCGGATGCGGACCTACACCCTCCTCCTCCACAACCGCGGCAATGTGGACGTGATCGGGTACCCCGCGCTCTCGGGACTCCCCCCTGGTACGGAATGGGAAACGGACTTCGTCGCTGAGTCTCTGACTGGCGGCCCCACCCTCCCCTGGCACGAGCTCACGGCCCCCCACGAGCACGAGGACGGTGTGGTGATCAGCCTGCCGGTGATGCTGCTCCCCGCGGGGAGCACGCGCGAAGTCGAGATCCGCGCTGCCGTAGGGACTCCCCAGACGCTCACCCTCGTCGGTGGCTGGATGTACGTCAAGTGATGCCATTCCTCCTTCTGACTCCTCCTCCGATGCGTTTCCCCTTCCACTTCTCCGTCCTGGTCACCCTCCTGTTCGCGACACCCACGCTCGCGCAGACCTACAACGTTGAGAGGCTGCCCAGCGGGCAGGTCGTCGTGACGACGAACGACTCGTACGGTCCGCTCGACTTCCCGAGCGAGTACACCACCGTGGAGGACGCGTTCGGCTCCAACGCGGACGGCTTGCAGACGGTCTTCGACGTCGCGATGGAGCGTCACCCCACGGACCAGTTCAGCTTCTGGGAGAAGCGGAACGCCTCAGGGTGGACGCAGAATTCCTGCGCGCAGGCGTCGTACAACCTCTACGACGGCGCGAGCCAGCCGGGCGTCATGCCACCGGGATACGAGATCCGCGCGGTCGGAACGCTGGGGACCCTGACCAACGCGGAAAACGGGTTCTTCAACGGCCTCCTCTCGACTGCCAGTTGGTTCGACGACAGCATCGTTGTGCCAGAGGGCTACGACCCGCTGAACCCACCCTCATACGCCCACAGTCTCACCGTCGTCAAAACGGACACCGGGGAGTACTTCACCGTGGACACGTGGGGGAGCAAGATCGAGGTCAAGCAGGTCTACCCCATCGACGAGAACGCGGAGTTCTTCTCTCAAGACCCGAACGAGACCGACATCGACAACTCCTCCTACCGGCTGGCCACCGTAGACGACGTACGCGGACGCCCGTGGGACACCGACGAGCAAAACGAGCCGCGAGAGGACCCGCCCGAAGAGTTGGAGTCCGAACCACCGCCCAGCAGTGACGAGGTAGAAGTGGAGGTGCTGACCTCAGCGGATCCCAACGACAAGTACGGCCTCCTCGGCTCCGGCTCCGAGCGCTACATCACGCCCGACGAGCGGTTCTACTACACCATCCGCTTCGAGAACATGCCGGACGCCTCGGCGCCCGCGCAGGAGGTCCTCGTCCGCGACACGCTGGACGCGAGCGTCCTGGACCTCTCCACCTTCCAGTTGGGTGACATCCAGTTCGGCTCCACGCGGGTCCGCGTCCCGCCGGGCCTCACGTCCTACACTACGCAGGTCCCCATCAAGTCCCCGTTCGTGGTCGTGATCAGCGCCAGCCTGGTGCCGGCGACGGGGATCGTGACGTGGCGCTTCACCACGCTCGATACCAACACGAACGACCTCCCCTTCGACCCGCTCGACGGCTTCCTGCCGCCCAACCAGAACCCGCCGGAGGGCGAGGGCAGCGTCTCGTTCACGATCCGCGCGAAGGAGGACCTCGCCAACGGGACGGTGATCCGCAACCAGGCGCGCATCATCTTCGACCTCAACGAGCCCATCGACACGCCGCCGTGGGTCAACACCATCGACACGGCGCCGCCGATGAGCAGCGTCCTCGCGCTCTCCGAGACGCAGTCCGATAGCGTGTTCACCGTCACCTGGGGCGGCTCGGACGGCGGCTCCGGCGTGGGCGCGTGGGACGTGTACGTCTCCGTGGACGGCGGCGCGTTCTACCAATGGCTCCGCCGCCTCCCGCCGCTCGTGACGGAAGAGACGTTCGTCGGCCGCGACGGCTCGACGTACGCGTTCTACAGCATCGCGACGGACGCGACCGGGAACACGGAGGGTCCGAAAACGGAAGCCGAGGCCGTGACGGGCGTGGTGGTTTCCTCCGAGGGCCCGGCCTCCGGCCTCCCGCTGGCGGTAGAGTTGGCGGCACCGTTCCCCAACCCCGCGAGCGCGGGACGGACCATCGACGTGCCCTTCGCACTGCCCGAGGCCCAGGCCGCGGACCTCCGCGTCTACGACGTGCGCGGACGCGAGGTGGCCCGGCTCTCGGAGGGCGAGCGGCCGGCGGGCTGGCACCGGGTGGAGTGGGCCACGCGGGACCTTGCGCCGGGCGTCTACATCCTCCGCCTCCAGACGGAGAGCCGCGTGAAGACGCGCCGCATCACCGTCGTGCGCTAAGGCGCGCCCCGCTGGCGGTCGCTCCCGGCGAGAGCGTCGCTCCCGGCGAGGGCGTCCGCCAGCGCGCGGCGGGCGCGTGGGGATCGGGGCGCGGTGCGATCTTGCGCGCCGCCCGCCCTCGCGCCATGCCCGTCCCCACCGCCCGCCTCCTCGTCACCTGCCCGGACGCCCCCGGCATCGTCGCCTCCGTCAGCGGGTTCCTCCGCAACCACGGCGCCAACATCACCGCGTTCGACCAGCACGCGAGCGCGCCCGAGGGCGGCACGTTCTTCCTCCGCGCCGAGTTCACCACGCCGCACCTGGACGTGGACGCGGAGGCGCTGGAGCGGGCCTTCGCGCGGGTCGTGGCGGAGCCGTTCGCGATGGACTGGCGGATCGACTACGCGGCGCGGAGGGCGCGCGTGGGGATCATGGTCTCCAGGTACGACCACGCCCTTCTGGAGCTGCTGTGGCTCTGGCGCCGCGGCGAGCTGGACTGCGAGATCCCGCTCGTGGTGAGCAACCACGACGACCTCCGCGGCGAGGTGGAGCGGTTCGGCGTGGCCTACCACCACGTCCCGGTCACGAAGGAGACCAAGCCGGAGGCCGAGGCCCGCGCCCTCGCGCTGTTCCACGAGGCCGACGTGGACCTCGTCGTCCTCGCGCGGTACATGCAGATCCTCTCGCCGGAGTTCGTCTCGCGTTACCCGAGCCGGATCGTCAACATCCACCACTCGTTCCTGCCGGCGTTCGTCGGCGCGGGCCCGTACCGGCAGGCGTTCACGCGCGGCGTCAAGGTCATCGGCGCGACGGCGCACTACGTCACGGACGACCTGGACGAGGGGCCGATCATCGAGCAGGGCGTGGCGCGCGTCACGCACCGCCAGTCCGTGGAGGACCTCAAGCGGCTGGGGCAGACGCTGGAGCGCGACGTGCTGGCGCGGGCGGTCCGCTGGCACCTGGAGGGCCGCGTCCTCGTGCACGGCAACAAGACCGTCGTCTTCGGCTAGGGCCTGTCTCGTGATTCCGTACCGGCCTGCACGCGGCCTCGGTGCCGCCCCGCTGGCGCTTCGTCTCAGCGGGGCCGCGCCCGGCGAGGGCGTCCGCCAGCGCGCGGCGGTGACAGACCGATGGCACCCGGGGACGCTATCTCGCGGCCCCGCCGCGCTGCCGACCCGCTGGCGGTGCCGTCGGCGCGGATGAAAGCCCGCCCCGAGCGGAACGGCGCGGCCCGCGTCGGGTAGCTCTCGGTCCGGCCTCGACCTCTCCCCTGTGGACGACCAGATCACCATCCGCGGCGCCCGCGAGCACAACCTCAAAGGCGTCGACGTCGACATCCCGCGCAACCAGTTCGTCGTCGTGACGGGGCTCTCCGGAAGCGGGAAGTCCTCGCTCGCCTTCGACACGATCTACGCCGAGGGCCAGCGCCGCTACATGGAGAGCCTCTCCGCGTACGCCCGCCAGTTCCTCGGCGTCATGGAGCGGCCGGACGTGGACCTCATCGACGGCCTCTCGCCCGTCATCGCCATCGAGCAGAAGACGGTCAACCGGAACCCCCGCTCCACGGTGGGGACCGTCACCGAGGTCTACGACTTCCTCCGCCTCCTCTACGCCCGCGCCGCGGACGCCTACTCGTACAAGTCCGGCACGCCCATGCGCCGCCAGTCGGACGACGAGATCATCGACGCCATCGCCGCGTGGCCGCCCGGGACCCGCGTCGTCCTGCTCGCGCCCGTCGTGCGCGGGCGGAAGGGCCACTACCGCGACCTCTTCGAGCAGATCGCTAAGCAGGGCTTCGAGCGCGTCCGCGCCGACGGCGAGATCCGCGCCATCGAAAAGGGGATGCAGCTGGACCGCTACAAGGTCCACGACATCGAGGTGGTGGTGGACCGGCTGGTGGTCAAGGACGGCGTGCGGCCCCGGATCGCGCAGGCCGTGGAGCTGGCGCTCGGGATGGGCGGCGGGACGCTCATCGCGCACGTCTTGGGAGGAGGAAAGGGCCCGTCAGCAGTGGAAGACGACGACCCTGCTACTGGCGACTCCCCCCTGCCCCCTCCCTCGGGAGACCGCCTCTTCTCGCGCCACCTCACCGCGCCCGAGGACGACCTTAGCTACGAGGACCCGAGCCCCAACACGTTCAGCTTCAACAGCCCCTATGGCGCGTGCCCCGCCTGCAACGGGCTCGGCGTGCGGCGCGAGATCGACCCGGACCTCGTGGTCCCCAACCCGAAGAAGACCCTTGAGGAGGGAGCCATCGCCGCGCTCGGCACCCCGCGCGACGTGTGGGTCTGGAGCCAGATGCGCGCCGTGGCCGAGGCCTACGGCTTCGACTTCGAGACGCCGTTCAAGGACCTCAGCGCGGAGCAGCGCGAGGTCATCCTCAATGGCGCCGGCGACGAGCAGTTCGACATCGTCTACAAGTACAAGGGGCGCGAGGTGAAGTACCAGCACCGCTTCGGCGGCGTGATGGGCCACATCCAGCACACCCACGAGAACGCCTCCGCGAAGGGCCAGCGGAAGTGGGCCGAGGCGTTCATGCGCGTCATCGCGTGCCGCGTCTGCGGCGGCGGCCGGCTCAAGCCCGAGGCGCTGAGCTACCGCGTCGGCAACACGGGCACGTACGAGGGCGACCAGTCCATCGCGGACCTCGTGCAGATGGACCTCCGCGCGCTGGCGGCGTGGCTGGACGCGCTCGAACTCGAGGGCCGCCAGTCGGTCATCGGGACGCCCATCGTCAAGGAGATCCGCGAGCGCGTGGGCTTCCTCGTGGACGTGGGGCTGGACTACCTCACGCTGGACCGCCCCGCGCGGACGCTCTCGGGCGGGGAGTCCCAGCGCATCCGCCTCGCGACGCAGATCGGCACGCAGCTCACGGGCGTGCTCTACGTGCTGGACGAGCCCAGCATCGGCCTCCACCCGCGCGACAACACCAAGCTCATCGACTCGCTGCAGTCGCTCCGCGACCTCGGCAACTCCGTCCTCGTCGTGGAGCACGACTGCGAGACCATCGAGGCGGCGGACTTCGTGCTGGACCTCGGCCCCGGCGCGGGCGAGTACGGCGGCGAGCTGCTGGCGGCGGGCCCGCCGGAAACCATCGCCAGCCCGGCGGGAGGAGACGGCGCTCCGCCCAACTCCCTCACCACGGCCTACCTCGCCGGCCTCCGCCAGATCCCCGTCCCCGCACCGGAGGAGCGGCGCGAGGGGAACGGCCACGAGCTCGTGATGGAGGGCGCGCGCGGCCACAACCTCAAGGACGTCACCTTCCGCCTCCCGCTGGGCACGCTCACCTGCGTGACGGGCGTGAGCGGCTCGGGCAAGTCCTCGCTCATCAACCAGACGCTGCGGCCCGCCCTCGCGCAGCACTTCCACAACTCCCAGACCGTCCCCCTCCCCTACGACGACCTCGGCGGGCTGGACCACGTGGACAAGGTCATCGCCATCGACCAGTCGCCCATCGGGCGGACGCCGCGCTCCAACCCGGCCACCTACACGGGGCTCTTCACGCTCATCCGCGAGCTGTTCGCGCGGATGCCGGAGGCGGAGATCCGCGGCTACAAGCCGGGCCGCTTCTCGTTCAACGTCAAGGGCGGGCGGTGCGAGACGTGCAAGGGCGCGGGCATCGTCAAGCTGGAGATGAACTTCCTCCCGGACGTCTACGTGGAGTGCGAGACGTGCAAGGGCAAGCGCTACAACACCGAGACGCTGCACGTTCGGTTCAAGGGCCTCAACATCGCGGAGGTGCTGGATCTGCCCGTGAGCGAGGCGCTGGAGGTGTTCGAGAACCAGCCCCGCATCGCGCGGAAGCTCCGCACGCTGGACGCCGTGGGGCTGGGCTACGTCCGCCTCGGCCAGGCCGCGACGACGCTCTCCGGCGGCGAGGCGCAGCGCGTCAAGCTGGCGAAGGAGCTCAGCCGCCCCGGGACCGGCCGCACGCTCTACATCCTGGACGAGCCCACGACGGGCCTCCACTTCGAGGACGTGCGCCACCTGCTCCTCGTGCTCCAGGCGCTCGTGGACAAGGGCAACACGGTCCTCGTGATCGAGCACAACATGGACGTCGCGAAGCAGGCGGACTGGGTCGTGGACCTCGGACCGGACGGCGGCGCGGGCGGGGGGCGCATCCTGTTCTCCGGCACGCCCGAGGGGCTGGCGGAGGCGGACACGCCGACCGCCCCGTTCATGCGCGAGGAGTTGGAGCGCGCCGCCGCGAGCACGGAGATGCTCCCCGTCCGCCAGATCGACCTGGACGAGTTGTCCCGAGGCGGCGGCGCGGAGGACGACGGCGAGGACGTGGAAGAAGACGAGCCGGAGGAAGCAGACGCGTAACGCCGGTCTGCGTCCGTCCCGCTGGCGGAAGCCCTCGCCGGGAGCCACCGCCAGCGGGGCCCGCCTACATCTCGCCGACGAAGACGTCCAGGCCGCTCTCGATGGAGTCCATGCACCGGCTCCAGACCGGCGCGAAGGCGGACGGCTCGCCGACGAACAGCTCACACGCGAGCCACACGTTGTCGTTGGTGACGTAGCCCTTGACCACCTTCATCTCCCGGTTGACCTCGTTGAGCGCGTTGATCACCTGGATGGACTCCGTGGCGGACTCGATGGGCCAGATGTCCCACAGCACCACCCGGAAGAACTCGGTGTCGGAGGCGTTGGTCTCCATGAAGTACGTCCGGTCGTTGTACTCGAACTGGACGTCGCCGTCGGAGTCCACCCAGCCCTCGATGCCCTCGCCCTGGAGAAAGGAGAGGTAGAGCTGCTGGAGGTCGGCCTCCGAGGACTGAGCGTGAGCGGCCGGCGCGAGAAGGAGCGCGGCGAGGGCGAAGAGGAACGTGCGGATGCGCATGAGGAAGCGAAGGGTAGAGGAACGGGAGCGCCGCCCGGGCTGCCCCTGCCGCACGTGCCTCGCGCGACGTAACGGAAGCTACCGCCACCCGCCGCTCGGCTTCGCGCGTGTCCCGTGCCGGGGGCGCCGGCTGGCGGTGGAGATGAGCGCGGCCGGTGGGCGGCACCGCCAGCGGGCGGCGCGAAGCCCCCGTGAGCCGAGCGAGCGGCGGGTATCTTCGCGTTCCGTACGCCCCGCGCTTCCCCGCCCCCTCTATGGCGAAGTCCCGTAAGAGCTCGCCCACGAGCACGTCCAACCAGCCCGCCCCCCTCGAAGGGAACGAGGTCTGGCGCAAGCGCGGGCGCGTCCGCCGCTCCGGCCCCTCCGTCTCCGTCCTCTCCGAGAAGACGTGGTGGGAGCGGCAGCAGCCGTGGGTGCGCCACGCCATCTGCGTCGGGTTCCTCGTGCTCGTCGCCATCGGGTTCGCCGCGCCGGCCACGTTCGGCGGGAAGCGCCTCGCCGGTGACGACACGCTCCGCTGGCGGGCCACCGCGAGCTCCCTCATCGACTGGGCCGAGCGCTCCGGCGAGGCCCCGCTCTGGGCCCCGAACGTGTTCGCCGGGATGCCCGCCTACCTCATCGACGACCCCACGGGGCCGCCGAGCATCGACGCGGTGCCCTCCACGCTCCGCGGCCTCGGGCTGTGGCCGCTGGCGCACCTCGTGGTCATGCTCCTCGGCGGGTACGCGCTCACGTTCTTCCTCACGCGCACGCCGCTCGCCAGCGTAGCGGGAGCGGTCGCCTTCGGGCTCACGACGTACTTCCCCATCATCCTCGTCGCGGGCCACAACTCCAAGTTCATCGCGCTGGCCTACGCGCCGTGGCTGCTGCTCGCCTTCGGCGCGCTCATCCGGCGGCACTCGGACTCCGGGTGGATGTGGGCGGCGCTGCTGACCGGTCTCTTCGCCATCGCGGCGGCCGTGAACCTCCGAGCGGGGCACGTCCAGATCACCTACTACGTCGTTGTGATCGCGGCCATCTGGTGGGTGGCGGAAGGCATCGCGGACTGGCGCGAGGGCACGCTGAAGGACTACGGCCTCTCCACCCTCCTGCTCGTCGTCGGCTCCGCGCTGGCGCTCGCGATGGTGGCACACCCGTACCTCGCGCAGTGGGAGTACAAGGCCTTCACGATCCGCTCCTCCGGCGCGGGCGGCGGCCTGGACTGGCGGTACGCCATGAACTGGAGCCAGGGCGTGGGCGAGACGCTGACGCTCCTCGTGGCAGGCGCTTACGGCGGCGCCAGCCCCACCTACTGGGGCCCGAAGATCTTCACCAGCGGCCCGCACTACGTGGGCGCCGTCGTGATCTTCCTCGCGCTGCTGGGCGTGGTGGGCGTCGCCCGGCGGAGCGTGGTGGCCTTCGCCATCGCCGCCGTGCTCACGATCGGGTTCGCGCTCGGCGAGCACTTCGCGCTGCTCAACCGGCCCGCCTTCGAGGTGCTCCCGCTCTTCAGTTCCTTCCGCGTGCCGGAGACGTGGCTCGCCGCGACGGCGCTCCTCCTCGCGCTCCTCGCGGCCTGGGGCGCCTACTACCTCCAGCGCCGCGAGGCCACCCCGGAGGCCGAGGCCCGGAAGCGCCGCTACGCGCTCGGCGTGGGCGGCGCGCTCGGCGCGCTGCTGCTCCTGCTGGCTGTGGCCGGCCCCAGCCTGCTCGCGCTGGAGAAGCCGAACGAGGGCGAGCAGATCCAGGCGCAGCTCCAGCAGCAAGCCATGCAGCAGGGCATGGACCTCCGCGACCCCGCCGTGAGCCAGCAGATCGACCGCGTGGTGATGCAGGCGCGGATGGAGGCCCGCGCGGAGCGGACGGACCTCCTCGTGGGCGACTCCTGGCGCTCGCTGCTCTTCCTCGGGCTGGCGCTGGCGCTCGTGATGGCGCGGCTGGGAGGCAAGATCCCCTCGTGGGCCGCGATCGGCGGGCTGGCGCTCCTCATCACCGTGGACCTGTGGGGCGTCGGGCGGCGCTACTTCAACGAGGACGTGGACGCGCTCCGCAGCCGGCGCGACCTCGTCGCCTCGCTGCCCAAGACCGACGCGGACCGGTTCATCGAGGAACGCGTGATGGAGGCGGGCGGGCCCGGCGCGTTCCGCGTGCTTCCCATGGACCCCTCCCAGAACGCCTTCTCGACGGCCTACTACGAGTCCGTGGGCGGGTACCACGGCGCGAAGCTGGCCCTGATCCAGGACTACTTCGACCGTCTCCTCCCGGACGACTCCACGGTCTTCAACGAGAACGCCGTGGACCTCCTGAGCGCGCGCTACACCGTCCTCCCCGGCGTCCTCCCCGGCACGACGCCGCTCTTCCAGGACCCCAACAGCGGGATGATCGTCGCGGAGAACGAGGACGCGTTGCCGCGCGCCTTCCTCGTGCGCAACGCCGAGGTCGTGGACGACGACACCGCCATCGCGCGGATCCGCTCCGGCGAGACGGACCTCCGCCAGACGGCGCTCCTCGCCGAGGACCTGCCGGCCGGCTTCGCGCTGCCCGGCGGCCGCGTCCCCACCGCGGACTCCCTCACGACGGACGCCCTCGCGGTCCCCGCCGACTCCGTCGCGCGGCGGCTGGCGCCGGGCGTGAGCCTCGTGCGGTACACCCCGGAGGAGATCGTCTGGATCGTGGAGGCGGAGGCGCCCAGCCTGCTCGTCGCCAACGAGGTCTACTACCCCGCCGGCTGGACCGCGACGGTCAGCGACCGCGAGGCGCCCATCCTCCGTGCGGACTACCTCCTCCGCGCCGTGCCGGTCCCGCAGGGCCGCCACATCGTGACGATGGAGTTCGCGCCGCAGGCGCACCGCCGCGGCCGGACCATCGCGTGGATCGCGACGCTCTTCACGTACTTCGGCGTGATCGCGCTGGCGAGCCTGCTCTGGTACCGCCGCGGCCACAGCGAGGAGTAGCGCCCGCCCACCGCCACCGCCAGCCCGACGCGTGAAACGCCTCCTCCTCGTCACGTACTACTTCCCGCCCTCCGGCGGCGCGGGCGTGCAACGCACGCTGAAGTGGACGAAGTACCTCCGCGAGTTCGGCGTGGAGCCCGTCGTGCTGACGGTGGAGGCGGGGGCCTACCCCAGCCTGGACCCCACGCTAGAGGCCGACGTGCCGGACGGCGTGGAGGTCATCCGCACGAAGGCGCTGGACCCCTTCGGCGTCTACGGCGCGCTCACGGGCCGCTCCCGGCGCGAGGCCGTCGCCGTGGGCTCCGTGGCGGATGCGGACGGGTGGGCGAAGCGGCTCGGGCTGTGGGCCCGCGCCAACGTCTTCCTCCCGGACGCCCGCGTGGGCTGGGTGCCCTTCGCGCGGTCCGCCGCCTACGAGCGCATCGGCCGGGGAGACATCGACGCCGTGCTGACCTCGGGGCCGCCGCACTCGGTCCACCTCGTCGGCCTCGGGCTGCGCCGCCAGCTCCGCGCGCTCGGCCTCCGCTGGATCGCGGACTTCCGCGACCCGTGGACCGGCATCACGTTCTACGACGAGCTCCCCATGACCGGCCTCGCGAAGGGGCTGGACCGCCGGCTGGAGCGCCGCGTGCTCCGCTCCGCCGACCGCGTCGTCACCGTCTCGCCGACGTGGGCGCGTGACCTCGAAGGCCAGGGCGGATTGCAGCCGCGCACCATCGAGGTGATCGAGAACGGGTTCGACCCGGCGGACTTCGCGGGCGTGCAGGAGCCGGTCCGCTCCGACGCGTTCGAGATCGCGCACGTGGGCAGCCTCTACGCGCCGCGCAACCCGGAGGCGCTGTGGGCCGCCATCGCGCGGCTCCGCGCCGAGGGTGCCGTCCCGAAGCTGCGCATCCGCCTCGTGGGCCGCGTGGACGGCGTGGTGGAGGGCGCGCTGGAGCGCCACGGGCTGGCGGAGGCCGTGGACCGCACGCCGGTCGTCCCACACGACGAGGCCGTCCGCGCGATGGCGCGCGCCGGGCTGCTCGTGCTCTCCATCGAGGACGTGCGCCAGGACGCGGGCATCCTGACGGGCAAGCTCTACGAGTACCTCGCGAGCGGCCGGCCCGTCCTCGCGCTCGGCCCCGTCGGTGCCGACGCCGACCGGCTCCTCCGCCAGTCGGGCGGGGGCACGCTCCGCGGCCGCGCCGACGTGGACGGGCTGGCGGCAGAGGTCCGCGCGCACTACGAGGCGTGGGCGGCGGGCGAGCCACGGCCGGGGGCCGCCCCTGACGCGCTGGCGCCGCTCTCCCGGCGGGCGCAGGCGGGCGAGCTGGCGGCGCTGGTCTAATACCCCGAGGGCGACCGCCAGCGGGACGCGGCGGTGCCGGTAGCTTCGCGCGACGCCCCTCCCCCCGCGTTGCGCCCTCGTCTCCTCGCCTTCCCCTCCGGCTCGGAACCGCACGTCCGCGAGGACCTCGCGCGGCTCCGCGAGTCCTTCGACGTGATGCCCTTTGCCTTCGGCAAGGGCGGAGGGCTACCCGGTCTCCTCTCGAACGTCCGTCGCCAGCGGCGATGGCTGGAGGAGGTGGGCGCGGACGCGGACCTCGCGCTCGCATGGGGCGCCGACGTGCACCTCGCGCTGCCCGCGCGGTGGGCGGAGCGACGCGGCGTCCCGCTGGCGGTCGTGCTCCACGAGGCCGATACGGCCTGCCACCCGGCCCTGCGGCCCGGCGCACTGTGCTCGCCCTGGCGGACACGGGTGGTCCGCTACGCGCTCCAGCGCGCCGCGCTCCTCCTGCCTACGTCCGAGGCCGTGCTCGATGCATCGAACCCGTGGGGGACGGAGGGACCATCGCGTCAGGGTCTCCGGACGCACCTCCCCCGCCTGCAGACCCCTGCGAGAGTACTCCGGCCTGGCTACGATGCGGACGCGTGGCCGCTCGGTCCTACGGCCCGCCCCCGGACCGTGTGCGCCGTCGCCCCCTTCGCCGACATCCGCGCGTTCCGAGCCTTCGGCGGGGACACGCTGCTTGGCGTGGCCCGCCAGCTGCCCGAGACACGCATCGCGCTCATCGGCGTGGAGCCAGCCTTCGGGGATGCGCTACTGGACCGCACGCATGTGCCAGGCAACGTCCGGCTGGTACCGCCGCTACCGCCAGAGAAACGGTCGCGCGTTCTGGGCGGCGCTTCGGTGATCGCTCACCTGCATCGTGTGGAAGGGCCGCCCCACGCGCTCGCCGAAGCGATGCTCTGCGGCTGTGTTCCCGCCGTGAGCGCGGTCGGCGCGGCACCGGAACTGGCGGGCCGTATCGGCGCGATCGCGGAGACGCCCGAGGACGCCGCGGAGGCCATTCAGCGGGCGCTGGACCTCGCGCCGTCGCAGCGAACTCGAGCGCGATCGCGTATCGCCGAGGGATACGGCCGGGACCAGCGCCACCGCGACCTCTTCGCCCACCTCGACGGCCTGCTGTCGGCGTAGCTCAGCGGCTCCGACGCCAGACGAGAACACGCGCGAGCCCCTCGCGAACCTCCGCCCACCGGTACAACCCGAGTGCAACGGCACCCGGAACGTAGAGCGCCACCGCCAGCATCCGCCAGCCGACGCGAGCCGCTAGCGGCCAGTCCACGCTCAGGTGACCGAGCGCCCACAGCGCCGCTCCCAGCCCCAGCACCCTCGCGAGGATGCTCCAGTCGAACCGAGTCGCGGCCTCGCGGGCGACCGTCCGCGCGGTGAACGCCACGAGCGCGCCGTAGGAGACGACCGTCGCCAGAGCTGCCCCCATCGGGCCGAGCGTGGGAATCAGCGCCACGTTCAGCGCCACGTTCAGCGCCGTCGCGCCGACGAGCAGCACGGCGACCGTCCGCGTCCGGTCCGCAACAAAGAGGACGTTGACCATCAGGAAGTAGACGCCGTACAGCAGGTACCCCGCCGCGATGGGCGCCACGAGGGTCTCCGCCCCGAGGTACGCGGGCTCTGGCGAGATCCACCGTGTGAGATCGAAGGCCGCGAGCGACAGCCCCAGCGCCAGGAACCCCGTGATGACGATGAAGTGGCGGAAGACGCTCTGGTGGAGCGCCGTCTGCGTGGCGTCGCCTTTCAGCGACTTCACGCCGAGCACGGAGAACGCGAGGTTGAAGCTGGAGATCACGACGAGGTAGAGCAGGCTGCCCAGCCGGCCGGACCAGTCGTAGACGGCCGTCGTAGCGGCGTCCGTGATGCGGAGGAGCAGGAAGCGGTCGCCGAGATTGAGCAGCAGCGACGCCACGCCCGCCGCCGCCAGCGGGAGGCCGAACCGGACGAGCTTGCCGAGCAGATCTGGACGAACCTCCGCTCGGCCGGTCCACAGTGCGCCCGCCGTCAGCACGAGGGCGCTGAGCCCCGCCGCCGCCACATGCGCCAGGACCACGCCCTCCAGTCCCATTCCCCGTACCACGAGCAGGTAGACCGTCCCGGCCACGAGGACCACCATCTCGCCACCCACCGCGACCACGAACACACCCGGCCGTTCGCGAATCCGGAGCAACGATTGCGGCACGGCCGTGACCGTCCGGAACGCCACGAGCGCGCCCACGAGCCGCACGAGGTGCGCGGCACCCGGTGGAGCCTCGTCGCCCAGCAGCCCCGCGGCGATCCACTCCGCTCCGACGAGCATCACGGCGCCTCCGGCCAGCGCCAGCCCTGCCGTCGCCGCGAGAGCCGTCGTCGCGAGCGCCTCGCGCTGGTCCTCCAGTTCGGGATCAGCCCAGAAGCGGAGGACACCCGTCACGAGCCCGAGTCCGAGGAGCGGCACGATCACCTTCGCGGCGGCGTCCAGCGTGCCCCAGATGCCGAACGCCTCCTGCGAGAGGTACGCGGGGTTGAGGTAGATGAGCGCCAGCAGGAAGCCCGCCCCCTTCATCGTGAGGTTGGCGACGGCGTAGAGGCTGCCCTGCCGGAGCAGCCGGGAGGCCCACCCGCTCATGACCCGCTGGCGGTGGCTCCCGCCGAGTCTGAACCGACCTCGTGCCCGCTGGCCGCGGCCGCCAGCGGGCCGAAGGAATGGGCTCGAATCATGTCAGGGAGCGGAAGGCAGACCGCACGCGGCCGAGCACCCGCCGCCCCGATGCCGGGGCCAGGCTCGCCGCGAGATACGGGTACGTGGGCAGATGCCCGGGCGCCAGCCGGATCGCGCGGAGAAGGAGCGCCCGAGCCGCGCCCGCCTCGCCGCGCTCCATGTGCTTCCGCGCGATCCCGAGGTGGACGCCCGCGAGCGCAGGTCCCCGAAGGTCCCCGAGCCGTTCCGGCGCGCGCGCCACGGCGTCCTCGATCAGCCGCACGCGCGCTTCCAGCGCGAGGCCGAGGTCCATCGTCGTCGTCTTCCGGCCGCGGTGCCGGCGGATCCTCGCGGCGGGCTCTTCCACCCGCGCGATGGGGTGCTCCGCCGCGATCCGCAGCCACAGCGCCCAGTCCTCGCTGATGCTCGCGCGCCCCGGGAGCGTCTCGGGAAACCCGCCGACCCGCTCGAGCACCGCCCGCTCCACGAGCACCGTCGGGACGGTGAGGAAGTTGCCGCGCAGGAGGTCCCGCGCAACGTCGCCAGCGGGCATGGGGTGAGTGTCACTCCAGCGGCCGAGCGTCTCGCCGGAGTCCGCGTCGAAGAACCACGCGTCCGTGTACGCCCAGCGGGCGCCGGTCTCCGCGAGCGCCGCCAACTGGCGGTCCAGTTTGGCGGGCAGCCAGAGGTCGTCGGCATCGTGGAAGGCCACGTAGCGGCCTCGCGCCTCCTCGATGCCTCGGTTCCGGGCCGCCGCGCTCCCCGCGTTGGCCTGCTGGATCAGCCGCGCCCCCACGCGATGGCGCCGCACGATCTCCGCCGTCGCGTCCGTCGAGCCGTCGTCCACGACGACCACCTCCATCGCGCCGATGAAGGTCTGCTCCGCGATGCTGTCCAGCGCAGCGCCGAGGAACGGCTCCGCGTTGTACGCCGCGAGGACGACGCTGACCTGGGGCTCCGCTGTCACGCCGCCACCCGTTCCACCAGCGCGCGCAGCCGCTTCCGCCTCGCGGCCCGCGAGTACTGCTCGATCACGCGGTTCCGCGCCGCCGCGCGCCGCTCCGGCGTGGCCTCGTGGAGCGCGCGGTAGATCACGTCCGCCACGTGCCGCGGCTCCGGCGACTCCACCACGTACCCCGTGTCCCCGATCGTCCCGGGGATGCCGAAGACCGGGCTGCCCACCGGAATGCACCCGCTGCACATCGCCTCCCCGAGCACGTTGGGCTGCCCCTCCGCGCGGGAGAGCTGCGCGTAGACGGAGGCGTTGGCGTAGAGGTCCGCCAGCTCCTCGCGAGGGCGCGGCGGGAGGATCTCCACGTTGGCCCCGGCCTCGTACCGCTGGCGGACCGCCTCGGCGTCCGCGTCCGGCACGCCGACGATCTGGAAGGTCACGTCCGGAAGGTGGCGGGCGGCGGCCACGAACACGTCCAGCCCCTTCCGCCGCTGCACGCGCTCCCGGCCGAGGTGCCCCACGGTGCACACCACCGCCGGACGCTCCGCCGGCCCGAGCCGCCAGTCGGACGGGTCGAACCCGAAGGGGATCACGGTGTACGGCGTCTCGAAGCCCGGCACGTGCGCCCGCACGCCGTTCGCGAGGCGGTCCGGGTACGCGGAGTACCGGTTCTCGTGCGCGATCATCGTCTCGTCGCAGGGGACCACGTGCGTCGCGTTGCGCAGGACGTAGCGAGCCAGCGGCGCCCGCCAGCTCTCGTACACGCCGTAGCCCAGCTCGGGCAGCGCGATGGCGTCGAACCCGGCGATGGCGACGAGGACGGGCACGCCCGCGGCCGCCGCGGCGCGCGTGGGGAGGGCCATGTGGGAGTCCGCGAACCACCCGTAGACGGCGTCCGCGCCCGGGAGGTGTTGCGCCAGCCACCGCCGCTGGCGCAGCGCCTCGGAGGCGACCGCGAGGGCGCTCGCGCCCCGGCTCCCCTTGTTCACGTCGAACTGGAACGTCTCCACGTCGGCGAACGAGCGGAGGTGGTCCACGTCCTCGCGGACGAACGACTCGAAGCCCTGGGTGACGAACAGGATGCGCAAGCGGGAGCGGAGGTGTGGGGCCGCAGAAGGTACGCCGAGGCTCCCGGGGGCCTCCGGAGCACGCCCCAGCGGCCGGGAGCACGCCGCCCCGGCATGGGGCGTAGATTGCCGGCCGGCCCGCGCTGGATGCGGCCGCTTTCCCCAACCCCAGAGACCCTTCTCATGGCAGAAACAGACTTCGGCGCCGCGCTCGGCCCCGCGGGCTCGTCGGCGCGATCGAGGCGGCAGACGCGATGGTCAAGGCCGCGCGCGTCCACCTCATCGGCAAGGAGCAGATCGGCGGCGGCTTCGTCACCGTCATGGTGCGCGGCGACGTCGGCGCGGTCAAGGCGTCCACGGACGCCGGCGCAGCCGCGGCCGAGCGCGTGGGCGAGCTCGTCTCCGTCCACGTCATCCCGCGCCCCCACTCCGAGGTGGAGGCCATCCTCCCCAGCGCGTAACGACGGGTGCCCCGGCCCGACGACCTGCCCGAGGGCGTGGCCCTCGGGATGCTCGAAACGCACGGCCTCGTGGCCGCCGTGGAAGCGGCGGACGCCATGGTCAAGGCCGCGCACGTGCGGCTCGTCCAGCAGCAGCGGACGGTGCCGGGGCTCGTCACGCACTTCGTCGTCGGCGAGACGGCGGCGGTCCGCGCGGCGGTGGAGGCCGGCCGCGCCGCCGCGGAGCGCGTGGGCCGCGTGGCCGGCGCGCACGTGATTCCCCGGCCCGGAGACGGCCTGCTGGATACCGTCGTCTTCCCGCTGGCGGGCCGCGCCAGCCGGGCCGCGCCGGACGCACCGCCGCCCGCTGGCGGTGCGGATGAGGACTTCGAGGCGATGACCGTCCGCGAGCTCCGAGCCCTCGCCCGCGACCGGGACGGCGGCCTCTCCGGCCGTGACATCGCGCGGGCCACCAAGGCCGAGCTCGTGGCCTACCTCAGCGGCCTCGGCGCCTGATGGCCGCCAGCCGCCTCCAGCGCTTCCGGGCGCTGTTCCCGCGGGTCGGCTCGGCCGAAGAGCCGGAACGCACCCGCAACGGCCTCGCGATGGCGCTCTCGCTCTTCATCGCGGTCGTGCTGTGGTTCACGTTCTCCATGCAGGAGACGTACACCACGTCCGTGGATGTGACCCTGGAGGTGGCGGCGCTCCCGGACGGCCGCGCACTCCGGCAGGTGCCCCCCCAGGCCGCCAGCGTGAGCCTGCAGGGGCGCGGCGAGGACCTCTTCGCGCTCTCGTGGAGCCCCATGCGCGTGCGCCTCTTCGCGGACGGCCCCACGGTCAGCATCGCGGATGCCGTGGAAGAGGCCGGGCTCCCCGCGGGCGTGACCGTGCTCGGCGCGCAGCCGCGGACCATCCGCCTGGATCTGGACGACCGCGTCACGCGCGACCTCCCCGTGGTGCTGGACGGCCGGGTCCGCGCCGCCGCCCCGTTCGACCTCCTCCAGCCGCCGCGGATGGAGCCAGACACCGTCCGCGTCTCCGGCGCCCGCTCGCTCCTGGACGGTTTCGATGCGTGGCCCACCGCCCGCGTCCTCTTCGACGACCTCCGCGACGACCTCAACACGCCCATCGCGCTCTCCGACACCCT
>LWDU01000168.1_pt2 | contig 19110 bp, 15 predicted proteins | sample 727161 | NCBI WGS metagenome assembly LWDU01 (sample SAMN04566230, study PRJNA314399) | hydrothermal vent metagenome | isolation source: deep sea hydrothermal plume seawater | place: Mexico: Gulf of California, Guaymas Basin | collected 2004-07-11
CAACAATCAGGAGAGTAACCTATGGCTAACGCCAACCCTAGTAGTCCTAACCGCCCAGCAACTAGTATCGCCGCTAATGTACCTAAAGGTACAACTGCAGTAAAACTAGATGATGGGTCTACCGTACTTCAAACAGTAATGTCCAATGGCGTCATCCGCAATACTAATGTATTTCCCGGTGACCACCCATCCGCCAAAGCTGTATCAACTAAGGGTACAAAATAATGGCTGACATTATTAATGCATCCATGTCCAACTCTCAATCCGCAGAAGAGATCGCAGCCCACGAAGCTAAGATGATCGCTGCCGCTGATGGTGGAGTTTCTTCTATCACTGCTAAAGATTCACAGAACGCTGAAGGCGAAGCCGTCTTGACCGCTAGTGAAACTGAAGTAGCACCGGAAGTAACCCCACGCCCCGACGATGTACCAGAAAAGTTCTGGGATTCTGAAAAGGGTGAGATCAATGTCGCTGCACTACTGCAGTCTCAGAAAGATGGTGAAGCTGCCCTGCGTGGCAACAAGCCGGAAGCTGAAGGCGCCTGTAGCAAGCGTTGATAACATCGCTGCAGCAACAGCTGAGTTTGCCGAGAACGGTGAGCTTTCATCTGATACTTACGAAGCACTAGCAAGTGCTGGCCTCTCTAATGAGATGGTCAATGAGTACATTGCTGGACAACAGGCCATAGTTGCTGGACTCGAAGCTGCCGCTTATGGCACGTTCGATGGTAAAGAAAACTATGATGCTGCTGTCACATGGGCACAAGAAAATCTATCTGAAGAACAGATAGGTGCACTAGATGCACAAATCACCTCAAGTAATCCGGGCATTGTTCGTCAAGGTGCTGAAGCTTTACAGCGACAGTTCATCGACGGCAGTGACCTAGCACCAACGACCACCGTTACTGGTACTGGAAGTAATTCCAACTCTGGTGCGGCCTTCCGGTCAGGTGCGGAGATGCGTACAGCCATGGCTGACCCACGCTATAAGACTGACTCGGCCTTCCGAGCGGAAGTATCTGCTAAGATTGCAGGTGCTGACCGACAGGGAATCAACCTGTTCATGTAAAGAAATAGGGACTGCGTCCTCTCCTCCGCAGTTCCCTCCAAGTCCTCTTCCGCGCAAAGCGGGAGGGGCACCCAAATTCCAACATGTGTTGACTGATCATCTGCACATGGAATACGCCTTATAAAGAAAGCTTGACCCACTGCTGGTGGACAATCTAGTGAGTACGGAAATGGCAAACCCAGATCGACACACACTATTTTAACCCAACTAACTCACAGGAACTTTCACTATGGCTAACGCTACAGTTTCCCGATTAGGCCAGATAGACAAAGCTGGAGATACACTCGCTATCTTCCTTAAAGTCTTCGCTGGTGAAGTCATCACGGCTTTCGAAACAAATGTAATCCTCAAGTCGCTTACGCGACAAAGAACTATTCAGAGCGGAAAGAGCGCAAGCTTCCCTGCTATCTACAAGGCTTCTGCAGCTTACCACACGCCTGGTACCGAGATTGTCGGTAACGCCATTGCTCACAACGAAGTTGTTATCTCTATTGATGACCTGCTAGTTGCTGATGCTTTCATCGCTTCCATTGACGAAGCCATGAATCACTATGACGTTCGTGCTCCTTACTCAAATGAGTTAGGTTTAGCTCTGGCTTTGGCCTATGACAAGAATGTTGCCCGTAACATCATTCGTGCCGCTCGCGGCTCTGCACTCTTCGCTGGTGATACCGGTGGAACTGCAATCATCGATCTCGATTCCGACACAAGCGCCACTTCTTTGGCATCTTCTATCTGGACTGCCAAGCAGACTCTGGAAGAAGCTGACGTTCCTGTTGATACGACTAAAGTAAACTGTGCTGTTAAACCTGCTCAGTGGTACTTGCTTGCACAGGACGCTACTTTGGTCTTGAACCGCGATGTTGATGGTGATGGTTCTTACTCTCAGGGTAAATTCACTATGATTGGCGGCGTTGACGTTGTTAAATCTAATGCTCTTCCTTGGGGAACCAACGATACAGCTAACACTTCTATCCCTTCTTCTTACAGAATTAATATGGCTACGACTACAGCTGCTGTCTTCACCGAAGCTTCTGCTGCAACCGTACAACTGATGGGAATGGGAATGGAATCTGAGTACGACATCCGTCGTCAAGGTACCCTCATGCTCGCTAAGTACGCAGTAGGCCACGGCCCGTTGTTGAACAAGTGTGCTGTAGAAATTAAGACTGCTTAATCTCTAGAAAACCACATACCGGAGAGGACTAATAATCCTCTTCGGTTTTTTTCATTCTATTGGATACAAATTATGAGTGCCTTATATGATAATGGACGACAGTCCTTCCTCGATGGAAGCATCTCTTGGGGTACGGATACGATTAAAGTGGCTATGGTAGACACTGCCCTATACACGGTCAATCTCGCAACACACAAATTCTTTAACAGCATCACAGGTCAGGTAGGAACTTCTGTTACTATCGCCTCCGGTAAGACTACCACCGCTGGCGTAGCTGATGGTGCTGATGTAACATTCTCTGCCGTCACTGGCGCAACCGTTGAAGCCTTGGTTATCTATAAGGATACCGGCGTTCCCGCAACTTCCAGACTGATTGCGTACATAGACGCAGGCACCAACCTGCCCGTAACTCCTAATGGCGGTGATATCACCATCACTTGGGACAACGGCGCGAACAAGATATTCAAGTTATAAGGTGCGTTACCTCATATGGAAACTGCGAAAGGACGATCTCGATGCGGGAACATCTATCAAAGATGAGCCCGTTTCTAGGATGGTTCTTCGCCACATAGGTCGACCTTACAAAGACAAAATAAAAAACTCTGTAGCTGTTGAGAAAAAGCTAAGGAGCGACAGTCGAAAGGCTAGGGGAAAACCTCCCTTCGTAACTAAAGGCAGGCCGCCTAAAGGCAGGCCAAACAAATCAAACGAATAGGATACACACATGAGATTTCTACAGTGGAAGTTAGACAGACTTGAGCGCAAGCGCGCCAAGATGGAACGTGCTGAAACTGCTTCAAGGAAAGCTCGGACAAAGCTCGGCATTAAATGGGCTATCTTGAGCGCAGAGTTGAAGATAAAGACGGCAGAAGCCGAAAACAAATAATGATTTAAGGTTGGAAAGTAATGAGACAAGTAACTAAAGGTTCGTTAAACGTCTCTATAGACGTCTACATAATCGACAGTACAGACAGAACACCTGAACTGGGTGTCGCCTTCAACACGTCTGGTATAGATCTTGAATACCGTAGAGGTTCCGGCTCCGTGACTAACATCACTGAAGTAACCCTAGCATCTCTTACTGCCGCACATACTGATGGTGGTTTCCTAGAGATTGGGCATGGATACTACAGGCTGGACGTCCCCGACGCGGCCTTCGCTTCTGGCGTAGAAACAGTATCAATCTTAGGTACAGTGAGCGGCATGGTCGTTATTCCACAAACAATCCAACTGGTCGACTCTCTTGGAGTTGCTCAGACGGGTGACTCTTTCGCTATTGTGAATAGTGTAGACGATGGTTTAGTCATAGTGTCTAGTAAGGTTGATGGAATCGGTGCTGCCTCAGGCGGTGCTATTGCATTCGCAGCAGCCGATGATAATGTTACAGGCGCACTGGCTGGCTCAACATTCGTTGGCATAGAATCCACAGGTACCCACTCCAGCGTACACTTTAACGATGGTAACTACCATAAAATTGATGACCAAGGCAACAACATTTCCATAGTCTATGAATTTGACATAGGCGGGGGACGCACTGCTTCTGAGGTAACTTGGATAGGCTTCCTGAAAGGATCAAACGACGACGGTATTATAGAGGTCTACAATGGTTCCACTTGGGATACCTTAGGTGAGATCGAGGGCAGTAATAAAGACAAAAACTCCACCATTGTACACGCACTCTACGGATCACACACAGGCACCGGAGCTTCTTTAGGCAAGGTCTATATACGTTTATCTTGTGATGATCAGTCTAACCCTAACCTGAACACAGACCGCTTGTTCGTGTCTGCTGTTAACGTAGGACAGTCTGTTGGTTACGCAAACGGAAGGATCTGGCTCGACGCAAACAACGGTACTACTGGTACTGAGGCGTTCGTTAATGGTACTGCGGATAATCCCGTATCTACGATTGCGGATGCACTCTCTTTGGCAAATAGCGTCGGACTTACTCGACTGTCTATAGCCCCAGGATCTTCCATAACCCTTGCACAATCACTTGAAGGCTTCGACGTTGTCCTAGACGGCGCTGAGATAGCCCTCGGTGGACAGTCAATCGATGACAGTGTATTCCATGGTGGTAAGATATCAGGAAATGGAACGGCTGCCACAGGACGTATGACGTTTAACGACGTAAATGTTTTCTCTGGTACTATACAGAACGCCGACTTCTATCGATGTACTTGTACAGGCACCTTCACTTTACTCACAGCTGGTGACTACAATGTTGTCAACTGTCGAGCCACGGCTGCTGGTGTTACTTGGGACGTTGGAGCCCTTAATGATGGTACTACGCTCCAGATACGAGACTGGATTGGAAGTCTGACTTTCAATAACCTATCTGCTAATGATGTTATTAACGCTGATGGTTCTATTGGTACGCTAAACCTGAACGGTGCTGATGCCCTAGTATACCATATGGGTGTATATGGAACTCACAACAACAACCTCACAGGCACACCTACAGTGATCAAGCTGGCTGCTCTACGCGGTGGAGACATAGATGACTTGGCTGCTAACGTGGCTATCATCCTTTCCAACACTGGCGAGATCGGAACTGCTGGTGCTGGACTCACGTCGGTGGGCGTATCGGCTGCAACCCTTACAGAAGTGAAGGCTAAGATCAAGGAGATTCTGTTTACAGATCTTCAGGTTGAGCCAGCTCAGGGTTCTCCCGCAGCAACTGCGACACTAGCTGACAAGATCGCGAACCTCTACAAGGCTTGGAGAAACAAGTCTGAATCTACAGCAACTACGTGGTCATTGTATAATGATGCCGGGACTGTAGTAGACCAGAAGTCCACCATTGGTGACGATGGAACGACTGCATCCAAGACTGAAATAGTGTCGGGGCCTTAACATGACGGTATCGCAGAGAAGGAACAGGCTAAACAGTTTCGTGCCTCTCGCGGGGCCAACGTCATTGTTCTCTCCTGACGGCACAGTAGGTGCTGACGATAGACTCTCAGTCCTTCGCCAGTATCTAGCCCGCAGTGCTGTTCACATTATATCAATACCTACACAGGCTGCCTTTGGTGTCCTGACACTTAGCACTACAGTAGGAACAGGCCCATCTGGCATCCCTTCAGGGGAAGCCATAGGTAACCTGACAGTCCTAGCTGGTAGGATTATGTCGCCTATAGGTATCGCCACCGAAGAAGTATTCGGTACACCGCTAGTTACACCTTCAGGTGTTACCATAACCCTGAATGGAATAACCTCTGGTGAGATCCACGGCAACCCTGTTGTCACTAGAGACAACGAGGCCACACTTAATCCAACACCTATCGTTTCTGAAGAGGCGGTTGGTTCCCCTGAAATAATTAATAATGGAATCATACTCATGGCCCTACCTACAATTGATAGCATCAATGACGCTGTTCTAAGCTTGTTCGCTGCATTCCATGCCAACAAGGTAGACTCTAAGAGCCGTCAAGGAGTTCTAGCATTAGTTGAATGTTACGGCCCCCTGAAAGCCGCTTACCAACCCAACCAGTATCTGAATGTAACTGATCTCGCTGATGCGACGATTGTTGACTTCTTCGCTGGTGGGCTTGCCACAGCTGCTAATCTTCAGAACAAACCCCTAGAAGTCGGATTCATATTCGAAGTCTTGGGTAACGGTGATACGACTGACAATGCACTAGAGGCCGCCAAGGGATCAGGTGTTGTTAGTGGTGATAAATTCGAAGTCACGAATATGACCTCTCCAACGGTTTCCTACTTAGGATCTGCCATTGGATTGGACTTCTCTGATAAAGAGTTCGCCAACTTCTACATTTAACGGGGATCACAGGGCACACGTAGCGGTGTGTCCGTCTCCATCTAATTTAATACGGAGGGTCTATGACCTCACCAATCGCTGCAATGACTAAGCTCGACGCTGTCAACTCTATGTTGGCGAGTATCGGACAATCCCCTCTCAACACTATCGTGGGCCAGCTGCCTATCGATGGTTCCAAAGCTGTTATCGCTCTTGATACTGCTTTGCGTGAGGTTCTAAACAAAGGCTGGAGCTTTAACTCCGACACCGAATACTTGCTGACTCCTTCGAGTGGTAAGATAGACATTCCAAGTAACGCCGCATACCTCGACCCTTCCTGTGGCGAGAACTATACAGCGAGATACGATACTTCCGGCACCCCCGGCATGAGAGTATACGACAACGATGATCGATCCTTCGACCAATTCGGAACCGAGTCTGTTAAGTTCGACATTGTGTGGCTATTTGAGTTTGAACAAATACCACAACATGCTCGCTCCTATGTAGCTGCTAAGGCAGGACGTGCATTCCAGACTGGCATCATCGCTAGTCAGGTGCTGTATGAGTTCACTAGCGTTATGGAACGAGAGGCTTATGCCACCTTCCGGCGCGTAGAGAAACGAACACAAGACTTTAATATTAACAAGAACTCTGTTGCCATAAATAGGCGGCGTAACCCAACAAGGTGGTAGGTAATCATGGCTGATTCTTTAGTCTCACGACATATACCTGCACTGTTCAATGGTGTATCACAACAGAACCCCACACTGCGACAGCCCTCACAGGCCACAGCACAGGTTAACTGTCACGGTACAGTCATGGATGGTCTACGTAAGCGACCACCTTTTCAACACGTTGCTCGGGTAACAGAAACAGATATAACCGACGCATTCATCCACACGATCAACCGCGACGTCACTGAACGCTACGTGGTAGTAGTCACTGACGGTGACTTGAAAGTGTACAACGCCGATACAGGCGAGGCCGAACTGGTCACGTTCCCCACAGGTAAAGCCTACTTGGCACTGAATGGTGGAATCGCCAACTCTTCATTCGCACTCGATTCAGTTGCTGACTACACCTTCGTTGTAAACAAGACACTGGTCACCGCGACTAAGCCCACACCTACAACCCCACCTGCCGGTCACGAAGAATGGTACCGTCCTGAAATCTGGGGCAGCACTAATCCTGATGACTATACCAGCTCCGCTGGTGCAGGTGTACTCACAGGTTCCGTTAATACTTTCTCAGACCTGCCTAAGGCATCTGACCCCCAACCACCTGCAGCCAACTCGCTGTACAAGGTGTTTGGCTATGATGATAATAACTTCAGTGGCTACTACGTTCGCCGCGTTGGTTCTGTCTGGGAAGAAACTTACGGCCCAGGCGCCAACATCTCTCTTGACGAGGTGACCTTGCCACACGCATTGGTTCGCCAAGCTGACGGTTCATTTGTATTCGCTCCATTCACTTGGAACGCACGAAAGTATGGTGACGAGATTTCTAATCCCCCACCGACATTCATTAACCGTACTATCAATGGCGTCTTCTATTGGAAGAACCGACTCGGTTTCATTACCGATGAGAACGTTGTTATGTCCGGCAGTGGTGACTACGGTAACTTCTGGCGCAACACGATGACCACGCTGCTCGACAGTGATGTTGTCGACGTCGCTCAGTCTTCCTCCAAGGTATCAATCCTAGAGTACGCCATTCCGTTCAACAACAGTATGATGCTGTTCAGTGATCAGACCCAGTACAGCTTCAACGTAGCTGACCTGCTGACTCCCACCTCAGTGTCTATAGATGCTGCCACTCACTACGAGATGGACAAGGGCGTTAAGCCGGTATCAATTGGATCTGAGGTTTACTTTGTATCCAAGTCAGGCTCCCATAGCAGGCTCAGGGAATACTTTGTAAGCAACGAAGGTACAACTACAGAAGCCGCAGATGTAACAGCACACGTACAACGATACGTTCCTAAGAACATCATTCAGATAACTGGTAACAGTACTGAGAACTGCGTCTTCGCAATCAGCTCCGAGCCCGGCTTCGAGAACCGTATATACGTATATAAGTTCTTTTGGAGTGGCGACGAGAAGGTTCAATCCGCATGGTCATACTGGGAGTTAGACTCCGATGATGTGATCTTGTCTATTGAAGCACTAGCAGACGCACTGTACATTCTCGTTAAGCGAGCTGACGGTACGTACCTAGAGAAATGCGAGTTAGCTTCTGGTGAAACTACAGGTGACCTTGACTTCGACATCCTTCTAGATCGAAGGTACGAACTAAAGGAAATCGAGATGTTCTACTCTCCGGCTCTCGATGAGACGACTCTTGGCCTGCCGTTCGAGATACTGAACCAAGCTGATCTGAAAGTTATAACTACAGTTGGAACCGGTGACGTCGGGAAGTTAATCCCTCAGTCATCGTACACGTTCCCTGTCATAGCCCTGAACAACGAGATAGTTGTACCGGGTGATGTAACAGGAAGCAAGCCCTACGTAGGTACGAACTATGTGTCAGACTATCAATTCTCTGAACAGTTCGTCTACGATCAGGGTGGTAATGCTGACACAACAGGACGGCTACAACTCCGTACCTTCACAGTGACCTATCAGGACTCTGGATACTTCACCACTAAGGTTTACCCCTATGGTACAGACTTCGCTGCTAACATTGAGAACGTCGTTCCAGCGAACGTCAGTGACTTCACAGGGCGACAGCTAGGTGACTCAAGTCTGCTGATTGGTGAACCCTCGTTGCACTCTGGCGACTATACCTTCTACGTAGATGGTGTGTCCACAGATGTAGTTGTTTCAATAGGTAATGATTCTCACCTACAGGCTAACTTAATGTCATGCCAGTGGGAAGGGAGTTTCACTAAACGTACTAGGAGCATGTAAATGAAATACAACATAGTTGATGCCAGACACGAACACATACCGCATCTAGCAGCAACCATGCGTCTTTCAGATGAGATTGAAGTTTGGGCTTCCGGTGGACTAACACCCACCGAGGCCCTCACTGAGTCTCTAGATTGTTCCACCTTAAAATGGACGGCAGAGCTTGAAGGCTTACCCGTCGCAATGTTCGGTGCCTGCCCTCTAGAGGGTACCCCATATAATTTGGGTGGCATCTGGCTCCTTGCTAACCCCGAGATCTATGTTAACAAGCGAGACTTCATGCTCAACTGCCGAGTATACCTAGCAGCCATGCACGACCAATTCGAATACCTCACCAACTTTGTTGACGTGAGAAACAAACCATCACACCTGTGGCTGAAAGTTCTACGCTTTCAAGCCGTTCAAGAAGTACATGAGTACGGACACGACAAGGTGCCATTCATACAGTACGTATCAAAGAGGAATTAATATGTGCGAACCCACAACAATTGCACTTGCAGCTATGGCTATAAGTACCGTATCAGCTGGCGTTAGTTCCTACTCGCAGAAACAACAGGCTGATTATCAAAAAGAGGTGGCTGAAGTTCAAGCTACTAACGAACGTAACGAAGCCCGTGAAAAGGGTGAAGAAGAGTTGGGACAACGTGTCCGTGCCTCTAGAGAAGCCCGAGCCCGAGCCCGTGTCGCCGCTGGCGAGAGTGGAGCTATGGGTGCATCATTCGCAGCCCAGATGAATCAGAACTTAGCTGATAGAAACATGGACTCCGCACTTGTACAGAAGAATGTTGCCTTCAATCACCGCGCAACCAACGACAGATTAGATAACGCTTTAAGTTCAATCAGAAGCCCCTCAGCACTAGAAGCTGGACTGTCAATCGCAGGCACCGCCGTCCAAGGATATGGTAACGTACAATCCATTAAGGCACGGCAGGTTAAGGCACCGCAGAAAAAGGGATAGACCCACCACACACACACACACAGAAGGCTTAACGTAATGGCTAGAGATACTAGATCACGTAACCTGAAGACTCAAGACGGCACCGCCAGCCCAGGCGTTACTGTACAACTTCAAGGCCAAAAGAGATTCTTCGATACACGTCCAAAGCAGTCCTCTGGAGAGAGAACCGCCAGTGCACTCGCCAAGGCTTTCGGTGCAGGCGCTGATGCGCTCATACAGAGAGATGCCAACCTGAACGCCCAAGGGCGTAAAGACGCTACACGTGATTTCGCCAAGGGCTCTGTAGATGAAGAGAACAAGAACCGAGGATACAATCAGGCTGTTATTGATCTGGAAGACGAGAGATCCATACACCTGATGAGGGAACAACTCCCTGCATTCTTGGAAGAGAACGATGCTGAGAACCTAGACGAAGCCGGAGTATCTGCGCTTGTATCTAAGTGGATGGAAAATGAACACGCTGGTATCTTAGATGATGAAACAGAAGATCATAGTGCTTTCATCCAAGAGCTTGTTAATTTCGAGACAGAGATCATCGCCGCGAAGCGAGACTCTGAACTCCTTAAATGGAAAGAAGCCAAGCGCACTGACACCTATGAGAATTTCCGTAGTAGATATTTAGCTACTAAGACGTTCACTGGCGAACCTGCAGTAGACTACAAGTACCTTGCAGATCAGACCAACACTTTCTTTGACGGTGCTGAGAAGAAGACTGCCTACTGGGAGATGCTTTACGCACTGGCTAACGAAACCGGAGATCCGAGTATCATTGAAGATGCACCCGATAGGTTCGAGAACAAAGATCCTACTGGTAAGAACGATCCCTTCCTACAGGAACAACATGAAGCTGCAATCAAGTCTTCCCGAATACGTGCAGGAACAATTGCTGTTGCTGAACAGAAGGAAATCGATGACGCATCTGACGCTGCTATCATAGATCTACAGGTACAGATAGTTGAGGCCGCCCAGAACGGCGAGAGCACGGACAGGTTTCTTAAAGAAATCATGGCACAGCCAACCGCTAGTTTCAAACAGTACACTGCAGCTGTCAACTTCGCTAATGCTCAGACCAACCGAGACGAGAAACGATCCCCAAAACAGGTCGAGGTGTCCACACTGTGGAACGGCATACATAATGGAACCGATGGTCTCGCTGAGGTAATGAATGCTTACTCTGATGGTGCACTTGGTGGTGGTAATCAAGCCATTGATACTATGAACTCTATGATGAAAACCGTAACTACTATTGGCAACAAGCAAGATACTATGCTTTCCGCTGATGCCAATACGTACCGGAATTTAATAGACGACTTGTATAACCCTTCACTCGAAGGCATACTTGGATCTATAGATCCTATCCTTGCTAAGATTAAGGTTCAGGCTAACCTGAAGTACGTCGATCTGCTATCTCAAGGCATGGCCCCTAAGGAAGCTTTTGAGAATGTTTCTACTGACTATGATGCTGTTGTAGACAGGGCACGTGAGAATAGTACTCCAGACATCCATACTAAGTCCATATCCAATTTTCAAGATAAAGAGATACTGGATATTGGTCGCTATATGAAGGCTGGAGATAACATAGAGAACTTCAATAAGATATTCGCTGGCGTTAGACCAGATCTAGTAAACGCTGCGCTTATTAAGCACATAGATAGTGGTCAGCTTTCACCCGAACAAATAGCAAATCTAATTAACTTTGTGGAGTAATACAATGGTAGATGAAGAGGGCATAACTGAAAACCCCGAGGCCGTCGAAGAAGACGGTCGGGACGAGGTACAACTGAAGATCGACAGGCTGAGACAGAAGACTGAGGCTGTAGAATACAAGCAGTCTCTGTACAAGGGCGCCGCTAAACGTCTGCCCGAAATTGAAGCAGCTGAAGTCGCACTAAGCGAAGAACGTCGAGGCCACTTCGAGGACATTAAGCACGGTGCCATTAGGATAATCCCCGGTGCACTTGAAGAGACCGTTGACCTCGTCGCCTCTGTATCTGAGGCTGTGAGCGCAGAGTTGGAATTAGGTGGTATAGACGTCGGAGTCGATGACTCTGGCTGGCCTTACATTAAGACTATGTCACATGAAGAAATGGCTCTGAATGCGCCTAGAGGTTTCTTAAGGACTATCGAAAGTGGGTGGAGAGAGATCACAGATCTAACCCCCGAAACTGAGAGAGCATCTGGTGCCCTCGTTGAAGGCATGGGAAAGTTCCTTGCTGGATTCCTTACGGGTAAGAAAGCCCTACAGGCAGTCTCACTGTTCCAAGGTGGCACCAAGACTGCACAGGCAGTCAATGCGTTCACCGCTGGTGCCCTAGCTGATGCTGCGGTATTCGATGGACATGAAGGTCGTCTGTCTGACTTACTCATTACATTCGATAATCCAATCTTCAACAACGCTGTAACACAATACCTTGCCACAGATGAAGAGGACAGTGAGCTTGAATCTAGAATGAAGACCATTCTTGAAGGCGCCATGCTAGGGATATTCGCTGAGGGATTCATGGTCAGCCTTAAGTACATCTACAAGAACCGCAAGGGTGTGCAGAGGGCCAAGGACTATGATGAGGCCGACCTGATCGAGACACCTTTAAGTCAATCTGACGATGTACTTGAAGAGTCTCATATGCCGGTTGACCTTGATAGCGCCAACAATACCACCGATGGTTACTTCGGTGACCTCAACCCTGAAGGCCCAAACCCCAGTGACGAGGTCGACTTCGGCACTAAGCATGTTGACACAGAAGACCTCATAGAGCCAGAAGTACATGCTGTGAGAGACGTTGACGTAGATGCTGATGAGCTCATAGGTGAGCCTGCCAGAGAAAGCCACGCCGTTAGAGCTCAAGAAGAACGCAAGTTACTGCAGGATGCTAACACACGGAAGACTGTGTCCCTTAGCTCAGAACAGATAGCTGCATTCAAGAAAGCCATGGAAGCTGACGATGAAGAGGCTGTCGGTGCCGTACTTAAAGACTTCAATGAAAGTAAGATTAATTGGGGTGCGATGGAAGACGGTGAATCTATTAAGAGAGTCATGCAGATCACCGAAGACCAATTCGCTAGCATAATCGACAAGGCCAAGGGTGGCGTCCAGACTAACAAACAGACGCGCATCTTAGCCAACTTGGTAAATGCAACCGGAGCCGAAGTCAACAGACTGTTCAGAGATGTACGAGATGGTAATGGCTTCGCAGCCCGCTTCTATTCCGCACAGCGAGTAATGCTTGCCAGTGCTAAGGAAGTGCAACGTCTCGGAAAAATCGTGAAGAGGCTACAGGATGAAGGCATCATGTCTCCTAAGGACGAAGCTGCATTCTTACATCAAATGAATCTTCATGCCGCAATACAAGCTGAAGTAAAGGGAACTCAGACTGAACTCTCTCGTGCCGTACAATCAATGGGCATGATCAAGTCAGAAATGGCAGAGTCCTTTAAAGAGTTCGGAGCGTTGAAAGCCACACTTGGTACGAAGACTCACACGTCTAAGGCTTTCGCATCTTTCGTGGATGACATGCTGGAAGAAGGCATGGGTCTCGGAAGGCTGAACGAGAAGGCTCGGCACTCTTCCTCTCAGCGGGGTATGGATATCTTCGCAGAGTACGTCATCAACGCGATGCTGTCCAATCCGAAAACCCACATCATAAACGTCGTATCTAACGCCTTGAACACCTTTATGTACACTATGGATAGAACCGTAAGTGGACTGTACCTAGGTGCCAGAGGCGACCGTGCGGCTTTGAGAGAAGCCAAGCTGGACATGACACATAAGCTCACATCTCTAGGTGGTGCTTTCAAGCTTGCTAGGCAGGCGTGGAAAGAGGGTGCACCTATTGCTGATAAGCGACAACGAATAGAAGTCGTTAATAGGCGCTCCATTGCTTCTGATAATGAAGGCTTGTGGGGCAGGGCTGTCAACTGGTTAGGAGAAATGGTACGCATACCAGGCCACGCACTTATAGCTGGTGATGAGTTCTTCAAGCACATCAACCGCACTGCAGAGATGCATGTTCTATCCTTTAGAACTGCAGACGATGAGGCTATTAAGCTGGGCTATAAGTATGGCTCCAAGAAGTATGAGACGTACATCACTAAGCGTACGATAGACCTGCTTGACCCTAAAGGTACATCTCAGATCCACAAACAGATCCGCTCAGAGTCTACCGACAAGGCACGAATGGCGACCTTTCAGGAAACCGCTCAGACTATTGCTGGCGATCCTATGCAGAAGTTTGTAGGTATGCACCCAATGTTCAAACTTGTAGTTGCACCTTTCTTTAAAACTGGTTCGAATATTCTTCGACAGGGAATTTTAGATAGGTCTCCTTTGGGTTTGGTAATGAAGAAGCACCGCGATTCAATCGCTGCTGGTGGACGTGAGGGCGCTGAGACTGTGGCGCGTATGACTTCTAGTATAGCTGCGTTTTCTGTGTTCTTCCCTCTTATGGGTGAAGATGGTTACTTCGAAGTTGTCGGTAAGATACCTTACGACTCCTCTAGGAAGCTTGCTGGTATCAAAGACTACAGCTTCCGCTGGGGTGATACTTGGTATCAGTTCAGTAGACTTGATCCGCTAGGTATGTGGCTTGGCCTAATGGCTGACTTCAAGACCCACAGCGAGTATGCTGCACCGGGTGAAGAGACCGATGGTGCCTTTGCCTTTGCTCAGGCTGCTTCTGTTGCTTTCATGAACAACGTCGGAGACAGGCACTGGTCTACATCTCTGTTCGAGCTTGTCGATCTGGCTAGTGCTGCCGGTAAGGGTGACGAGAAAGCCTTTGATAGGTTCATGTCTTCACAGACTGGTAAGTTAATCCCTGGGATCGTGAAGAGCGTAGGCAAGGCTACAGTAGTTGCTGCAACAGGCGAACAGGATGAAGCTGTCGTAGCTTGGGAATTCATGGATCAACTGTCTGCTCAGTTACCGCTACTAAACAGAACTCTACCACCAAAGCATGATGCTCTGGGAAGGGTTATTAGTTCGGACTCTGGTCTGCTGGCTATCATTAATCCCTTCGCAACATCTCCGCATCCAACTGATCCGCTCGATATAGAAATGGCTAGACTTGCATTCACTATCAAGCCTATGGCTAAAACTTTAGGCGGTGGCGCGGTTGATTTAACCAACGATGAATACTCTAGGCTGACTGGGCTTGTCGCTAAGACAGGTGTAGTTGAAGCCATGAGCGCGCTGGTTACATCCGATGGTTGGGAAGATATATCTGATCCCATGAAAGAAGCCCAGCTCAAGAAGCTGATCCGCAAAGGCAGAACCTCTGCCCGAGTTATGATTCTTCAAGATGAGTCTGTCAGAACTAGAATATCAGACGCTGACAGGTCTGCTGTTATGTTGCTCCTAGGAGTTGACGAATAGTAAACAATGGGGGCCTTGTGCCCCCTTAACTTTTACCCATAGAACAGGAGTCTAAATGGCCTCGCTTACTAAGTTCCTTTACGAAGGTGACGGGTTACAGACCCAGTTCAATATACCCTTCCCGTATCTGAGTACCGCCGACGTAGTCGTTACAGTTAACCTGATAACGCAACTAAAGCCCGGCAACATCTCAGTATCGGGAAACACTATTACATTCCTTGCTCCGCCTGCTGCTGGTGCTGGAATAACCGTTCAACGAATCTCAAGTCCTGATGTTCAGGTTGACTTTGTTAACGGCTCGATACTCAACGAGAGTGACCTAGATACAGGTTACCTCCACAATCTGTACCTAGTTCAAGAAGCTACAGATATCTTTAATGAATACATCAACGCTGCGCTGCTCGCCCTATCTACAGATGCTGGTATCATCACTATCCCTAATGAAGATATAATGCGAGTGCTTGCTACAGATCTTCTCAATCAAGAAGTAGCCACAGACTTACTACAGCGCATCACCGACATCGACCTCAATGCCGAGGCTATCGCATCGCTGGGCACAGAGCTACAGATACAGGTTAACACAATCGCCGCTGGCGTAGCTGCTATTGTTTTCATACAACCAGAAGAGCCCATCCCAGGGATCGCAGGTATTCCTGATCCTATCCCTGAGGGTGCACGATGGTACGATTCTGATGATTTCAACCACGCTTATGTTTACATATCAAACGCTTGGTTAGACATTCTAGACCCACGGGTTGGACAATCGGCGTCAGACATCACGCAACTTCAAGTTGAATCTGGTGACAACGCCGCTGCTATCACTGAAACCAACATTGCATTTATCAATGCAGACCTTGCGCTCACTGCTAGCTTAGACGTGGCCCAAGTCAATATAGACGCCAATGTCGCAGCTATCGTTGCTGAGAGCGTCACTAGGGCCGATGCTGACAGTGCTACCGCATCTACACTCGCACTTATCGGAGCTGAGAACCTTACTGCAACCGCTTTTATCATAGACCTCGACACCGCGTTCGTTGGTGCCAATGAGAGTATGGCTGTTCGGTTCTCCTCAATCACGTCCACGGCTGACGCCACAGACGCTGCGGTTGCACAAGAAGTTCTGGATCGTGGTACTGCTATTACTCAAGAGTCTATTGATCGGGGCGCTGCTATTGGTCAAGAAGCTACGGCTCGCGATGCTGCCATTGGTGCTGAGGCTGTCAATACCGCAGCCGCACTAGCCGCTTCAGTAACCGACAGGGTTCTTGTAACTGATGCGCTCAGTGCTACCATAGTCACTGAGGCCTCTACATCAGCCAACGCCACTCTGGCGGTTGCCAATGAGTTACACCTTATGGGTGTATCTAACGTCGGCGGTACTGCCTTTATCCTAAACTCCAATACCACATTGGTGGACGTGGAGGCAGGCTCAACCTTAGCTCAGACGCTTACCGCTGTCGGCGCACAGGCTGTGGCTGACTCAGGTGCAGTAACTTCTGCTGCCATAGCTACCGAGCAGGCTGTAAGGCTTGCTGCTGACAACGCTATCGTATCGACCGCAGACTTACTCAGGCTTGAGTTCGACGCTGTCGAGGGCGAGTACGATGCCACAGCTACCTTGGTCAACCTACATACAGCTTCTATAAGCAGCACTGACGCTGCACTAACTATAACCGCGTCGGACGTAAGCGCACTAGAAGCAACTGTAGATGGGCCCAATGGCGTCGTCGCCTCACGTATCGTAATCGATCAGAACGTATCCGCAGTTCAGGATCTCGAAACCTTCGAGACATCCATGAATGCACATTATGGTGTTTCCCTGAACGTCAATGGGCACATCACAGGCTTCGCTCAGAACAACGACGGTACAACTGGAAGCTTCGTAGTAGTCGCTGATAACTTCGCTGTTATCGAGCCTAATAACGTAGGTGGCCTAGGGGTAATACCCTTTGCAATCACCAATGGTATTGTCCACATGCAGAATGTTGTTATTGGCAACGCCGTGATCGAGAACCTGAACGTGGGTAAACTCACCGGTGGTACCATCACAGCTGGCGTTACTCTTAACGCTGACTGGCAAATAGGTACAGGTCGCATAGTCTATGACAACGGAACACACATGAAGGTATCTGGTACGGGCTTCGGCGCGAGCTCAGACCTTATTGAGTGGTTCGGAGTACGGCCCCTGGCTGCTAACATAGCTCTTTGCTCCAAGGCTAATGCCATTACGTACCTCGGTACAGATGGAAGCGCCTACTTCGGTGGTACTTTAAGTGCCGGTACGCTGTTCCACAATGGACAGTCTGCAGATATAACAGTCAATTCGGAGATCATAGTTGGGCCTTTCGGTACCAACGGTGGCGCGAAGACGGTTCTCGTCTCGTACCTATATGGTAACTCTCAGATTGAACTCCCGTTTAACCCTACAGGAACTGACGGAGACACTATCACATCTACCATCAATGTATCCAGAAGGATTAACGGCGGTGGTTGGACGCTGATAAGCTCCGATGTATTCAGTGGAACCTATCATGAAACTGAAGACATCCCCGGTGTCGAGTGGTCTCAGACCGAGAGTGTCTCTGGTTCTAGGACTTCTACAGATTCGTTGACAACCATTGCTCAATTTGAGTACAAGGCTGAAGTAATTACCCGTACCAACAACATACTGGTCGTGAACAACATGAGCCAGAATCTATCACTTCAAATCACAGAGGAATAAATAATGACTGAACAGGAACTGAAAGACCAACAGATGCAACTAGTACTTCAACGATCACAAGCTAAGGACGTTGTTGAACAGGCAGAGATCCAATTGGGTCAGATCGCCGTTGCTCTTAAAGCACTTGAAGCTGCGGCTTCTTCTTCTGAAACTTCACAACCGGAGTAATACTCATGGCCTTCACTAACGCACAAATTGCTCAACAGATGAGTGACCTTATAGAATACTGGTCTGAATTTTCTGTCGAGTACAAGAACTGGTTATCTGGTTCCGCTAGTGGGGGCCCGAGCTTCGACGGCAACTATCCTTTAACAGACTTCACTGGTCAAGAACGACTAGTCGCCTCCCCAGCTAGACTTGAGTTGGATGTTGCTGGTCAGGCTTCTAGTGCTACTGCACAGGCAGTCAATGCTGCTGCTAGTGCTACAGGCTCGGCTGCTTCGGAAACTGTATCAACAGTCCAAGCTGGCCTTGCTGAAGCTTCTCGTGTAGCTGCTGAAGCTGCTGAGACTCTAGCCACTACGCAGGCCTCTACGGCTACTACAGGTGCTACTACAGCCACCGCACAGTCCAACAATGCAATAGCTTCGGCTGCTGCTGCGCTGGCCTCTGAGGTTCTCTGTGAGTACTACGCGGGTATCGCTGCTGAGGCCGCTCAGTTCGACCCAGCTCTGTACGCTCTGGTTGGTCACAACCACCTTGGGGTTTACTCTGAGTTTGCTCACCTACACACGGGGGTTTACTCTGAGTCTGCTCACCTACACACAGGGGTTTACTCTGAGTCTGCTCACAGTCACAGTTTGATTAGCAACGCTCTAGAAGTAACCGGCGCCTTAACGGTCAATGACACAGTGACGGTTGACGGTGCAGCTCGCTCCTTCTACGCAAGGTCTGGTGGTACACTAACCATGAACAACGCCGTCAATTCGGCAAGCTGGGATGTGTCAACCGCCGGAACAACTCTTAATTTCCATAAGGGATCTGATGGGGTTACTCCAGTAGTATCCCTTACTGAAGCTGGTTTGCTGGGTATAGAGTCTACGATGTCCTATGCTGGTATTAACCTAAAATCTGAAGGCATCAACAATAGCTACGTGTTCTTTAATGATGCTTCCGGTGAACACGCCAGGATAGCCTCGTCAAGT
>LWDU01039661.1_pt1 | contig 19110 bp, 13 predicted proteins | sample 727161 | NCBI WGS metagenome assembly LWDU01 (sample SAMN04566230, study PRJNA314399) | hydrothermal vent metagenome | isolation source: deep sea hydrothermal plume seawater | place: Mexico: Gulf of California, Guaymas Basin | collected 2004-07-11
AACGATCCGTGGGCGCCGCCTTTTTTGCGGCGAAATGAAGTAGCTATAGCGGCGTTGTAGCTCTTTTTATGACGAGCTGAAGGAGGGTGACTAAATGCAGCTATCAACTCTGCATAGCGGAGTTAAAATCGAGGATGTCGTCCGCTATGCCCCGCCCTATAGCGGGCTATGGCCCATACCCTCTTCATTGGCCGTCCACTGCAGCAGATATTTGCCTTCCGCAAGCAGAGACTGGAGCATCTCTTTCCCTCGCTCGGTCGCGGTATCTATAGCGCGGAGTCGGCATGCGCTAACTCTGCAAATGCCTATGATCGTCGAGCGATCGATACAATCCGCCGGTAGCCAATAGTGATCACAGATCTTGAGTCAACGTGGTTTCAACTAGGAGGCGAAAATCGGCCATCCCTATCGGTTTGTCGAGAAAGCTTGCTGTTTCTTCGGCAGTCACCATAGCCGAGTGCGCAACCACCGGCAGGTCTGGGTATCTCTGGCCGATCTCCTCTGCTAAGGCACAGCCGTCCATCGGCGCCATTCGTATATCGGTGATGACCAAGTCAACTTTATACTGCTCTATCAACGCGAGTGCATCCTCACCAGTCTCAGCAAAGAGTAGATTGCACGACTGTTTTCGCAGTAGGCGATCTACCGATGAATGAATACTTGTTTCGTCGTCGACAAAGAGAATTACTACCTCATTTATCTTCTTCTCTTCAAATTGACGCTCTACTTCTGTACGCGAAAGACCCTCGCAGTCATCAATAACCGAGAGGGCAAACTCAAGTTGTTTGTTCAGTTTGTGTATGGTTAGCTGTGCGGATGTTTGGTTATCAACATGATCGAGTGTACGCAAGTTGTCGTTGACGATTTTCGTCGACAAGCTGTCGACTACATTGCCATAGAACAGCGTTTTCAATCTAGGATCCTGAGCAAGCAGTTGCTCAAACGGAAGACGGGCAATGGCGATTGTTTTGCTTGCCGTGATCGCCTCAACCTGTGCCGAGCGCTCCTGTCGTCTAATTAGTCCCATCTCGCCCACCGCCATTACCGGGCTCAGCACGGCAATTATTGTGCCGTCGTCGCCGATTACACTCATTTTACCGGAGATTAAGATATGCATATTCTCGCTCATAGTGCCACGAGTGCACACTATCTCGCCCGGTTCATAAGATCTTGTTTCGCAAATGTTTAGCACGGCCTGTGTTTGCGATGGCGATAGCCCCTTGAATACTGGGATCTTCTTGAAGATCTGGCCAACAAGTCTGCGCTGTTGCGGTATCATAGCATTTCATCCACGGTAAAAAAGAACGCGCGTGATAGTATCCCGACTGTGTGGTGTCGGGCAATAAATTACACGAAAGTCATTTTAGTTATATTAGGTAGATTGGAAAATATAGCTAATAATAGGTGATAAAATCGAGATCGCAAAAGAGAATATACGTAAAAAAACGCGCGCTATTGTACTAACTGTATGGTGTTCGCTAAAGAATGATATGAACGTCATTTTAATTACATTAAACCCGTAGATAATAAAAGTGATATCGCAAAAGAAAATATACTTCGGAGCATAAGCGTTGCGACGACTGCCGAGCGGTTAATCGAGCCCTGAAGATGATCATGATAATGTCCCAAGGCCTCTTTGTGTTATACACAGAGAGCTAAGGCCTCGGGTCTTGCAACTGGCGGTGTAATTTGCGTACTGCTAGAGCAGGATCCATGCGGGAGAATGTGAAAAGAGCGAACATGACAGAGAAGACTTGAATCTGGGCTTTTTTAGATACCTGCTACGACGAGATCAACCACACAGTCGGAGTATGTCGAGCCTGTGATGTGAAGGCGCTTGAACTCCACCTGGAAAACGTTGCTGGTTTGTGGAATTCGGAGCTCGACGAGTTGCGCGAGCGGTTGGCGGGTGATGGCATTACAATGCCTGCACCAGAGCCGGTTCATGTCCGGCCGGTTAAGGTCAAGATGCTCATTGGCGATCTAAAACTTTCTTGTCTATACTGTAGATTGTCAACAATATACAATATCATAAATTGAGGATGGCATGGAAAAAGCGCCTACTGTACACCGGACGATTCGCGAGCAGGTCGCCACCCATTTGCGTCATGCCGTGCTCTCGGGCGAGCTCGGAGAGGGCGAGGCGCTGCGCGAGCAGCCGTTGGCCCAGCACTTTGGCGTCAGTCGAGGCCCTGTCCGCGATGCCCTGTTGCAGTTGACCCAGGAAGGTCTACTGGTGGCCGAACAAAATCGGGGAGTGCGCGTCCGGCGTCCGGACCCCGCCATTCGGTCGTTGGTTATTGAGTTGCGGCGCAAGATAGAGAGTTTCGCCTTAAAAGAACTATGCCGACGCGGTGATGAGGCGCTAGCTTTTTTTGCGGAAAATCTAGCGCTCTTTAAGGTCGCCTGCCGGCGGGGTGAGATGGCTGAGGTGGTCGAGCACGACATGGCCTTTCATCGCCATATCGTCGAACATGGCGGCGGAGCCGATCTGGTGGCGGTCTGGGTGCCGGTGGTGACGCATATGATGTTGCCCTACTCGCGTCATCGCGATCTGATGGACAGCTACCGCGAGCACGAGGCAGTGGTAGAAGCGCTGCGCCGAGGCGACAAGGTAGCGGCGCTGAAATGTCTGCGGGCCAATATCCAGTAGACCCACACCATACCAGCCCACCCGTAAACTGAAAGCAGATGAGCCGATGAAAATTAAGACCTTGATGAAAAATTTTGTTGCCGAAATCTCGGATATTGATTTGAGCCATCCTCTAGGTGAGCCCGTTTTTTCAGCTCTGCAGGAAACCATCGACGCACACGGCGTTGCCGCTTTTCGGGGGCAATTTCTGGATGACGAAAGTCTGGTTGCCCTGGCCGCACGGTTTGGCACACTGGAAATCCCCCTGCAGTGGGACCAATACCGCGGGGTCCATAAAAAAGTAACCATGCTGTCCAATGTCGGTGAAGACGGCCGTGTTATGGACAGCGATGGAAAACAGGCCACCTATATGAAAGGCAAAGCCAGTTCCCTGCACCTATTCACTGCTGGTTGCCCATGAAGTGCCGAGCGAAGGTGGCAACACCGAATTTGCCGATGCCCGGGCCTGCTACGACGACTGGATAGAGCCCTTTGATGGTATGGCCAAGGATGAGCTTGAGGACCTGGTATGTGAACATTCCCTTATTTATTCCCGGTTAACTATCGTCGGCGATATTTTTTCCGCTGCCGAAAAAGACGAACTTGCGCCGGCGCACCAGCCGCTGGTCCGCCGCCACCCCCGCACCGGGCGCAAAATATATTATGTCGGCAGTCATTGCTCGCATGTAGTCGGCTGGCCCACGGACAAAGGCCGGGTATTGATCCAAGGGCTGAACGAGTTCTGCGTGCGCCCGGAAACCGTTTATTCGCACACTTGGCAAGCTGGGGATCTGGTAATTTGGGACAACCGATCCGTGCTGCACCGAGGTATGGCCTACAAGCCAACCCAACGCCGAGTCATGTATCGCGCCACCGTCGCTGGAGATGGCCCTCTTATATAACCATTACCTATGGCTTTAAACCGCTCGCGTAAAATGGAGCAATACGGGAAACAATCATCCTTGAGACGACTGATTTCCCGTAGCCAGTGATATAATCTTATCATAGAAATTCTATCCAAATAAGGAATGACATGAACAACGAAAAAGAGCCTTTACCCTTACCTGGCAATTTTGACCCACAAGTGAACCTGCCCAGCCGCGAGGAAAACGGCAACGTATTCCACGCCACGATCTCCGGCATGAACCTGGCGGCACAGTTAATCGAACACGGTACGCCATTAGATATGGAGCGCGCTGAAAAGGTGCTGGACGCGGTATTTGAATCGCAGGAGCGCCGAGCGGGGGCGCCGCATTACGGCAATTTCACCTGGGAGCGCGAGGACGAGATGGTCGAAGACCTAAACGCCGTGCACTTCACCATCATGCCCCTTATCAAGACCATGCTGCACTGCGGCGATGCGGTGCCCGCTTCCCTACGCGACAAGGCACTGGCAGGCATTCGCTTGGGACTAGAAGCCATCGCCCGCATCGACGTGCATCTGCGCTACACCACCATTGCCGCGGCCGATGTCTTCGATACATGTATCGGCGGCGAGTTGCTCAACGACGCAGCCATTATGGCGCGTGGCCGCGACAAGCTGCGGCGCTGGTTGGCCTTCACCGACCGCTCGGGCACGTTCTACGAATACAATTGCCCCGGCTATACCGGCATGTCCATCGAGCGCCTGGCCGAGTTGGCTGCGCTGAGTAACGATGAGCAGACGCGCACGATCGCCCGGGTCTTCGCTGTGCGCGCGGGCTTGAGCGCCCTGCTGCACGGGCATCCAGGTACCGGCCGCTGGTCTGGGCCGTTCAGCCGCGCTTATCAGCAACAAGTTGCAGCTAAGACGCCACCCGAGATCGACTGGATGCGCCATTGGCTCGAGTCGGGCATCTTGCCCGCATGGGCCGCCACCGCACTCGAAGACAAAACCATGCCATTAGAAATTAAAGAGACCTCCGACGCCGCCGGGCAGCAGATGATGACGACGTATATGCACGAGGCCTTTTCTTTGGGTGTCGCCTCCAAGGACCTGAGTAGCCAGGCCAATCGTTTTGTCGAGGGCGAGTCGAGCGTGTTCATCGCGCAATTCACGTGTGGTGAAGAGACCGGTGTCCTGCTTAGCAAATATATCTTGGACGAGAAATGGCTAGGTGATTTCCGCACGACCCCATCGCGCTCCAATACGCAATTGCAGCCGGATGAAGGCCGTTTCTGGGGCGTGCAGGACAAGACGCGGGCGATCGGTCTCTATGCGCCGCGCGTCATCGGCGCCCGCCAGCCCTGCTCAGGGCTTAAATTGGCCTTGATCTGGATGCGTCGTGACTTAGTCGACGAAATATGGATCGGCGACCGCAAAGTCGAAACATTACCCGCTGACGTGCCCGAAGGCGCAACGGTAGTGGTTGGCAGCGGGCAGGTGTGGACGGCGGTGCGGCCCCTCACGCGTACTCATCTGAGTCACAATCCGCCGCTGCGACTGGTGGAGCACCAAGCTAACCTGGCTTTGGAGATCTACAATTATGAGGGAATGGCTAAAACCTTTTGGGAATTGGGTTGGCCCGGCTCGTTTTACCAGGGTATGCCTCAGTGCGGTTTCTATGCCGAGGTAGCCCTACGAGATGCCTACAGCGACGGGGCGGAGTTCGCGCAAATAGTCGCTGGCGGCCAACTATGCGATGAGGTCGAGGCGCCGTTTACTTACGACGGCGGTGATGAAGAGCGCCTGTGGAATATCGAGTACGAACGCGATGGACGCAGCCTGGGCATCGCAGTCGATCTGATGCAGTGGAAACTGAAGCAACGCTGGACCGAAGACGGAGACCAGGGATGGCCAATGTTGGAATCGCCGCTGGCGCAGCAGACCTCTGATGGCAAAGTAGAGGTCGCAGGTGCGGTGCTCGAATGCGGGAAAGCGGCAGCCTGGATTCTGGCCAGCTCCGAGCGTCGTTGTTGGGTGGCCGCATATCACGGGCCCGAGGCCGCACCCTTGGTATTTCAAGTGCCGGAGGGGAAAGTGGAAATCGAGTCGATGGGGACAGGTATGGTAATCTGGGACAATGGCCGCGTTCGCATTGAAGCCAATGATGTGCGCGGAACGCCTAAAGTCGAAGGTGGCGAACTCGCATCCTAAGGGATAATGGCCATGGCAAGTAAAGTATTCCATTCGAGCGGCAGCGTTGATATCGACAAGGTGCGACACGAAGTCGCATTATCGCCATCCAGTGCAGACAATTACCGACGGCGATCGCTACTGCTCTACATGTGGCTGAGCGCACTCCAGCAGCAGGGGGCGGATACCCGGCCGTTTACAGATGTGGATAAACGCTACTATCTGCTGGAGGAGCGAATTGTAGCGGGGGACGACAAGCGTCTATTGTCCGAGATGGCCGCACTCATCGACGAGGGCTTCGGCGTGATGGAAGGCATGCAATCCCGGCTTATCGAGCAGGGGCCGATCGCCACGCCGGGCGAGGGCAATGCTGCAGACTGCCCGCAGGGTGGGGATATGCAAGCCGAGTGGCCGATGTTTCAGGGCGATATCCACCATACGGGATATAGCGAGGCGCCAGGGCCTTGCTATGGCCGGAGTGCATGGAAATTACCCGTTGGCCTTGGCTGGTATGCGCGACCGGTCGTCGAGCAGGGCAAGGTTTATGTCGCCTCGCCCGGCATGCATACGACCAGCTTTTGCCTCGACCTTGAAACGGGAAGAGAAATCTGGAAATCGACCCAGGAGCATGCGCTCTTCGGCATCTATAAATATCCGGCTATCGCGTCAACGCCTGTGGTGCTCGATGACCGGATCGTCCTGCGGGAGGTCAACAGCCACGGCGGCAACGAAGGGCAGGCCAAAAATCTCGTTTACCTCGACAAGGCAACCGGCCAAACGCTCGAGCGGAAATACGCCGGACATGTAGACTATCGGACCCAATATGCCGCCGTTGTGACGAATGGCAAGTATATGGTGTACCCATTTGCAGTACATGATATCTACGGAGCCCCTGCGATCTGCCAGAATTTCAACCGCCTCGTTTGCGCAGACCTCGACAACGACGCCTGGCGCTGGGATTTCAATGTCGGCGACATCGATGCGTTGGCCGAGCCGGTGCTAACTGAGCACGTGGCTATCGTCGGTACGATGGAAGGTTATTTGTACGCGCTGAGGCTCGATCGGGCTGATCTTGGCGATGCGAGCGAGTTTTTGCCGGCCAACAAGGCGACTCGCATCGCATGGCAATTTAAGGCGTCGGGTGCGGTGAATACCCAGGTAACACTGGCGAATGGACAGGTCTTTTTTGGTTGCAATGGTGGCGCGGTCTACTGCCTGGACGAGCAAAGCGGCGCGCTACTTTGGCAACGGCGTGTCGATGTAGTAGAACACCGTGCGCGCAAACATTTCAGCACGCCGCTCGTGCACGGCGATCGCGTCTATGTCGGTGCGGCCAACCATTGCGTTTACGCGCTGGATGCGCAAACAGGGACTGTCGTTTGGCAGGCAGAGGTCTCCGACTGGGTCCGGGCAAAACCCGCTGCTGCCGATGAAACGATATTTGTCGCGACCGTCGATGGCAAGCTGCATTGCATCGACTCGAACGGCACGCACTGCTGGTCGAAAGTGATCAGCAGCCACCCGATCTACGCAGACCTCGTATCCGCTGAAGACCGTTTGCTGATTAGCGACAGCAATCTCATGTTGTACTGCCTTTCGGCTGACGGACAGACGGTATGGGAGAAAAGCACGCTCAACGCATTCGTCGATCCCACCGGCCAACGCATTTTCACGGATGAACTTTCGGGGGGCACCTACTATCAATCGAAACCCACAGCCCATCGCGGGAAGATCTTCTTTGGCACCCCGTCTGGATTTCTTTATGCGGCCGATGCGCAAACGGGCGAGCAGATTTGGAAATTTGAAATGGGGGCCGCGATCTCCGCGGGGCCTGCTTGTGCCGACGGGCGAGTTTTTGCCGGCCAACAAGGCGGCGAACGTTTTTTCTACTGCGTAGATGCCGAAGATGGGGCGCTGATTTGGAAACAAACCCTTCCGGGCGGTTGGGTCTGGGGGTCGGCGATGGTGGAGGATGGCCTGGTCTATGTGCCCACCGTCAGCGGTTACGCTGTCTGCCTGAACGCAAAGACAGGCCACATCGTCTGGATGTTCCCGACCGCGCAGTCGATCCCGGCCGAACCTGCAATTGACGGCGACCTCGTTTACTTCGGCTCTTGGAGCCGCTCGATCTACGCGTTTAACAAAAAAACCGGTGCGATCGTGTGGAAGAGCAATGGCATTGCGCTCGACTCGGGTACGCTTATCGCATTCGACGGCAAGGTCTATCTGCCGCACCACAGTAATATCTGCAAATGTCTAGATGGAAAAACTGGTGATATCCTCAATGAGGGCAACAGCAACGACGAGGAAAAAGGCGCGTTCTCTGACTTCAACGCCACGCCGGCCTTTCACGGCGGGCGCGCATTCTTCTCGTCACGCGGCGGCCTGGGGCTGCGCTGCGTCGATCCCGAGACCGCCAAAATCTACTGGACACACCCCGACGGCGGTGGACTATCGGCACCGGCGGTTGCGTCTGGCCGCGTCTATATTGGTTCAGGCACCTCGCCGTTTTTCTACTGTCTCGACGAAGAGACCGGTAAACCACTGTGGACCTATAAACTCGGCCATCGCGTCGAGGAGGCGACGCTGTGCATTTATCGCGACAAAGTCTTCGTGCTTGCGGCGGACGGTTATGTCCATGCCATCGAGTAGCTGCGCAACTAGGCAGCCGGTATATGACCAGCATGCGGGGAGATACACTGTATGTTCGCCGCTCAATTAATAGATCAGCAATTGCAAGCGATAACCACAATCGCACTCATACTAGCGGCTCTCGTAGCGTCTGGGGATATCCGTGCGGAGACCAACCCGGCTTTCGCGCCTAGTTCTGCGACAAATAGGATCGAGCGGATCTTGAGGGTAAACGGCGGTTCGGGAGATGGAGCGTATAGCGAGGGTGATTACGTGAGGATTCAGGCCGATCCGGCTCCCGTCGATCAAGTATTTGACAAATGGACTGGCTGCAATGGATGTATCAAAGATGTATACGTGGCTCTTTCCGCGATCATTATTTCAGATGCCAATATTACTATTACAGCGACCTTTCGTGACAAGAATAACTGTGGGATTGATGATATTGATCAAATCCGCACTGATATCCTGTCCAACCCCACGGATGTATCTAACGTTCTTAGTCGTAAGGCCGCGCTCTACCGCTGGTGGCGGCTGCTCTGGCATCAGGGCTACGATATGAACATGAACAACTACGATGCCACTTGGGAGAGTGTTCTTATCAACCCAGGTGTTAATGCAGTGGCTCAAAAGGCGGTTAATGCCGCTTATGCTGCTCTGGAAGACATTATGGCCAACGGCACGATCATTCCTGAGGTGGCCGGCACACCAGACGAATCGGGGCCGGCCACTGAGACGGACTGGCCGGTCTACCATGGTACGGATGGAGATCAGACGGGATACAGCCCAGACGTGGGGCCTTCCAAAGGTAGCATAGCATGGCGCGTAGCTAAGGGGAATTTCTGGTATGCCGCTCCCGTGATCGAAAACGGCAGGGTGTATACCGCCGCTCCTGGGGCGGACGTGATGGCGTACTGCCTGGATGAAATAACCGGCGAGGTCATCTGGAAAGGCAGACAATTTGGAACCGATATTTATCAGACGCCTGGCTCGATATTTTCTCCGGTAGTGAGCTCGAACAAGGTGTTGTTTAGTACCGGATGGTGGCAGGCCGGCAAACATATGGCGGTCAACAAACGTACCGGGATCATCGAGTCTCAGCTTGCCGCCGGGGGTACGGCCGGTGGCGGCACCTCACAATTGATGGTTTACAAACACAATCGGTGGAATGTGATTCTCGCTGACGCTACAACGGGTAAAGGTGTCTGGCAGTTTGAGTCCGGCGGCGATCTTTCCGGTGAGCCTGTTTTGCTAAATAACAGGGTCTATGCGGCGCGGCAATCCGGCAGAGTCTACCGTTTCAATGCCAGCAGTAAGGATCCGGTCTGGCAGCGCAACCTAGATGTAAATCTTCGTGGCACACCCGGTATCAGCAGTAAGCGTGTATATGTCGGCGGCACCAATCGCAAATTATACGCTCTCAACGAGGCTGACGGCAGCATTGCCTGGAGCTACCAGACCCTTGTTGGCGAAACCGAAAACAAAACCTACCAGTATTTTTCCACTGCGGTGGAAGTGCAGGTCCCCTCGCTGCCGAACCCGAACCGGGTTTATGTGGGCGCGGCCAGCGGTTACGTATACTGTCTCAACGCCACTAATGGCAATTTGATTTGGAAACACCAGGTCAGTGATTGGGTACGGTCGAAGCCGGTAGTCTTGGGCGATACGGTTTATGTGGCCACCCTGGATGCCAAGCTTTTCGCGATGCGGGATACCGGTGTCTCGGCCAAAGAACTATGGCAGACGCAATTAGGCGAGCATGGCTTTACGGCTGATCTTGTGGGTAATGCAAATGGCATCTTAGCCGGCGGCATGGACCTAGTACTCTATTCGGTATCACCCACAACCGGTTATATCCAATGGCGCCACAGCATTATTGATGCAGCGTGGATAGGCGGCAAGCGTTACCACGCGGACGTGTATGGCGGCCAGTACCAGACGTCGCCGGTTGTCGTCAATGACGTCGTCTACATCGGCGGTCCCGATGGATTTTTGAATGCCCATAACGTGGATACGGGCCGAAGATTGTGGCGCTTCGAAACCAGGGGCAGAATCTCCGCGACGCCGAGAGTGGCGGAGGGGAAAGTGTTTATTGGGCAGAACGCCAGATACGATGAGTATTACGCCATAGACCAGCATACCGGTGAACCCATATGGAAGATTGATGACTTGGGCTGGGCGAGCATCGGCGCGACCGGTTACCATAATGGCCAGATTTTTGTCGGCAGTGTGTCAGGGTGGCTGTACGGAATTAACGCAGAAAACGGCAGGATAAACTGGCAGTATCAAGACGGAGCCGCAGGCAACGGATTTTATCCGCATCCGGCCACTGATGCCACCAAGGTCTATACTGGTTCGCATGACGGTCGTTACTATGCTTTTAATCAGACCGACGGCTCTATTGTGTGGTCAGTGGATACTAGTAATAAGCCGGATTCCAGCAGTGGCGGGAACCCGGACTCTGCGGGGATGGTCCTTTGGAAAAATCACGTATATGTACAGAAACGTGGTTCGCGAATCGCTGCGCTGGATAAGGACACGGGAGCCGAGGTTTGGCACTGGCGACAACCTGCAAATTACCTGCAGAACGGCACGGTCCTGGCCTATGACGACAAGATCTTCGGATCCGTTGTCCGTGACGTAACGGCGATTCCCTATTTCGCCAGAATCTATGCGTTCAACGACGTTGAAAATGGTGGCAGACAGCTTTGGTCATATGACGATGGAGGTGGTGGTGGCGGTTTGACGGCACCCGTTGCAACCGATGGCAAGATCATCTTTGCTTCATCGGCAGGTGTATTCATGAACTGTGTGAATCCCAACAACGGCACATTGCTTTGGCGCTGCTATGTTGGCGGGCCGATGGAAGAAGGGGTGCCGGCTTTGTATGGAGATAAAGTCTTCTCCCATCACCGCAATGGCTATTTTTTTGCCATAGAATAATCGCTGGAGGCGATACATGACGAAGAGACAATAAGGGACGGCTTAATAGACTGCCGTTGGCATATGAGAAGAACGTTCGTTTGTTGGGCATCAGTAACAGTGGTTTGAATAGGAGAAATATGAAATGAGTATCAAAAAATATGATTTGCTGACCGGGGGTCAGATTTGCCCCCCAGCTTCTGGGCGCTACTATCCCCTGTATAGCCCCGTAGATGGCACCTTAATCGCCGAAGTGGCCGATGCCACTCGGGTCGATGTAGATCGCGCCGTGGCCGCCGCGCACGAGGCGTTTTACGCCGAGTGGAAGTTCTGTAGCGTAGAACACAAGCGCGCTTTGTTCGCCAAGCTCAAAGAAATGCTCTCCGCTACGGCTGACGAACTGGCAGCCGCCAAGGTCCAGCCCCAAGGTGGGGCGGGCATCCCGCCGCTAATCGAACGGGTTATCGACTACTATGTGGGCAAGCTCGACGACCCAGCGGGTACGCTCATCGAGCACGGCGACCAACAGACTAATTATGTGTATAGAGAACCGCTCGGTGTCGTCGCTATTTTTGTGCCCTTCAATGGGCCGATGTTGGGCGCTCTTTTGGCGGCTGTGCCGGCACTGGTAGCCGGTAATACGATCGTGGTTAAAGCGCCCGACCAGGAAGCGCCGCAGGCGCTCAAGACCATGCAGGTATTTCACCAAGCCGGTTTCCCCCCCGGGGTGGTCAACGCGCTCAGCGGCAAAGGCCCCGAGGTGGGGCAGGCGCTCGTCGCGCATCCGGCCACGCGGCTGATCAGTTTTACCGGCAGCACGGCTACGGGCAAAAAGATCATGGCCGCCGCCGCCGAAGATCTCAAGCGGGTGCAACTCAATCTGGGCAGCAAAACGGCGCAGGTCGTCTTTCCCGACGCCGATCTTGCAGCAGCCGTGGACGCGACCATAGGTTCGGCCTTTCCCGGACAGGCGTGCTCGGCGATAAGTCGGGTATTGTTGCATAGTTCAGTGCGCGACAAATTTGTCGCGCTATTACAAGAAAAGGCACAAGCCGCAGGGCCCAGTATGTTGATCGACGGGGCGGCGATAGAGCGTGTGGAACGCTATGTAGAAATGGGAAAGACGCAGGGTGCATTATTGTTTGGCGGGAGTCGTGCGACAGAAGACGAATATGCAAAGGGCTGTTATTTTGAGCCCACGGCCTTTGCCTTTGACGATCAATCTAGTCCGGTTTGTCGCGACGAAATTTTCGGGCCGGTTGTATCCGTGCTGACTTTTGACAGTGACGAGGAGGCGCTGGCGCTGGCCAACGACACCGATTACGGGCTGCTCGTTTCGCTCTGGACGCAAGAGCCCGCGCGCCAGCGCTATTTTATACGGCGATTGGAAGTGGGGATCGTGGCTGTTAATTGCGGCAGCGCGTTGAGCCACCGCACGCCTTGGGGCGGTTTTAAACAGAGTGGTATTGGCCGTCGCTACGGCGAGATGGGGTTAGAGCCCTTTTTCGAATACAAAACGGTGTGGATTTCTTGAACTGAGAGCAGATCGGCGGATGAATATGCCTTCGTGGTCACCCGATGGCAAACAGGTAGCCTTTGTCAGCAACACAGTCCCGCATCGGCAATTGCGCGGGCCTAACAATATTATGGCCATAGCGGGGAATACGATAAACACAAAAAACCGGCGTAAGCTCTATACTGCTGCGGGAGTGGCTTACGACGGTATGGTTAAAACGTCCTCATACACCTAGGTCGGGGGCTATTATGGGATCGGAGTATTTTTTGTGGTAAATCTGCAGTGAACCGGGGCTGGTCCTATCGAGACTACGTGCGGGACAAAGCGTCGGGGCTCTCGATCAGCGGCTTCTATAGCCAGAAGTACAGCCATTCGGATATTACTTGCTGGCGGCGGCGCTTGGCCGGCGGCGAGATTGAACATAATGGCTTGCGTATCCGAGACGATCTGCTGCTGGCGGTGGGGGATCAACTGGTCTGGCACCGGCCGCCCTGGCAGGAGCCGGAGGTGCCGTTGCAGTTCGAAGTCATCCACGACGATGGCGATTTGCTGATTGTCAACAAGCCCTCCGGGTTGCCGGTGATGCCGGCGGGGGGCTTTCTCGAACACACGCTGCTGCACTTGTTAGAACAAGATTGGCCCGTCGACCCTCCGCGCCCAGTGCATCGGCTGGGACGCGGTACTTCGGGATTGTTGATCTGTGCGCGCCGGGGCCGGAGCCGCGCCTGGCTCAGTGCGGCCCTGCGCGACCATGGCAAAGCTGTGACCGCTTCTGCGGTGTCGATCGAAAAGATCTACCGCTGTCGCACCGTCAAGGCCGAACTGGAGGCGGAAGGTCGGATCGAAACGCCGATCGGGGCGTTGGAGCATCCGCGCCTGGGCCGACTGTGGTGTGCCGACCCAGAGGGGCTGCCTAGCCGCAGCGACTATCGCCTGTTGCGGCGCGAGGCCGACGGTAACTTGTTAGAGGTGACGATCCGCACCGGCCGCCCCCATCAGATTCGCATCCACCTCGCCGCGATCGGAGCCCCCCTGCTCGGCGATCCGCTCTACGTCCGGGGTGGCCGCGTCGGAAATGTCGACGCCTTGCCCGGTGATCTAGGTTATCAACTGCATGCGCATCGACTAAGACTACGCGATCCCAAGGGGCAACTGCTCCGCTGCGAAGCACCGCTGCCTATAGCTTTGCGCTAAAGTGCTGCACTGGATCGGCCATTTTTTCCTCGGGAATTAGTCGACCAACTACACGGAAGAGGAGCTATGAGACAAGAAGATATCGCGCAAGACGGAGACCAGCGGTTGCCCGCTGGCCTAACTGGTAATATCCAGACTGTCACTGGATTGATTGATCCTGAAATGCTTGGCGTCTGCCTCACACACGAGCACCTCTTGATTGACTTGTCCGACCTGCTTCCCCCGCCCAACACGGCGACCGCCCGTGGCTTCTATGCGAGACCCGTGTCGGCCGAGGCGGCGGCCTACTGCCGAAACTACTCCGAATTCGGCACGGCTCACCATAGACTGGACAGTGTGGAGACCGCCGTCGAGGAACTCGGGCTCTTCCAACAGTATGGGGGTCAGGCGATGGTCGATCTTACTCTGTCGGGTATCTACCGCGATCCTGTGGGGCTCCAGCGAATTTCCCGCTCCGCCGGAGTCCACGTCGTGATGGGCTGCGGGTTCTATGTCGCGGCAACTCACCCGCCCGCACTCTCCGAGTGGAGTGAGCAGCAGATCGCCGCGATGATTGTCGCCGACATTATCGAGGGCGCGGCGGCCGAGAAGGAATCGCGTTCCACCGGCAAGGGAGTCGTGTACCGCAGCAATACCGGGGTGCGGGCTGGGGTCATCGGAGAAATTGGCTGCTCCTCGCCCCTGCACGACGACGAGCGAAAGTGTCTGCGTGCGGCCGCGAGGGCCCAACGGCAAACCGGTGCTTGTATTTTTGTCCATCCCGGCAGGGAAGAGACCGCCCCATTGCAGATCCTTGACGAACTCAGATCGGCCGGTGCAGACCTGCGGCGCGTCGTGCTCGCCCACCTCGACCGCACGGTTTTCAACCGGGACACGCTGCAGGAGATCGCCGAGACCGGGGCTTACTTGTCGTACGACCTCTTCGGAAATTACCCGTCTGGGTTTTATCCCCACAACCCCGCGGTTCACCTTCTTAATGACGCCGGCAGGGTGGCCGACATCGGCTGGATGATCGAACGGGGTTGGACGCAGCAGATCCTGATCAGCCACGACATCGCGCAGGCATTCCGACTCGCCAAATGGGGCGGCCATGGATATCATTATATTCTGGCTGAGATCGTCCCGCTAATGCGCATGCGCGGAATCAGCGAAGAAGAGGTTGGCCAGATCCTGATTGGCAATCCACGGGCGTTGCTTACGTTTGTGGCCCCCCGAGATAACCCAGCTTGAAATAGCCTTTGCGGTTGTTTCGCCGATTGATTCGCTGGGCCGATGTTAAAGATGCCGCCATAAAGATACCCCTGACGCTTGACCAGACGCCCTAAAAGGCCCTTTATAATATTGCTATACGCACAGCACGAATGGCGCGAGAAGATAGATTGTGTTCCGCTTGTCCGGCGGCACGGTCAGTGATGATCCACCCGCCCACCACGCGCTACCATTACAATCTACCCTCCACAGAAATCGACAATACATCATATGAATATCCTGCTCGTCGAATCAAAGGCCAAATGCAAGACTCTGCTTAAACATCTGGGGAAAGACCAGTGGCGGGTATTGCCCACGGGAGGCCATATTGAACGTCTGGCTCAAGATCGCTCCATCCACCCGCCCAAAGAGGTCCGCAAAGCGTACTGGTCCAACCGGTCTGGTGAACTTCCCAAGCCGCCGTGGTTTTGGACCGAGCGTGGCGAGGCGGCCATCGACGCGATCAAGGAGGAAGCCGCACAACACGACGCGGTCACTTTCTACCTAGCGGCTGACCCGGACCGGGAGGGTGAACTCATCGCCTGGCATCTCGAGAAGCTACTTGCAGGGCTCGGCGATCTGCATCGGGTGTCGTTCCAGGAAATCACCGAGCCGGCAGTGCACGCCGCTGTAGCCAAACCTCGCGATGTGAACCAGGCGCTGGTAGATGCGGCGCTGATCCGCATGTTTATGGATCGTATGGTGGGCTGGCGGGCAAGCCGGATCGCCAGGCGCTACACCAACACCTCCACCAACTCCATGGGGCGGGTGCAGACGCCGACGCTTGGCTTTATCGTCGAGCGGGAGTTACAGCGGGAAGCGCACGTCCCGGTACGCTACTTTGAGGTCAATGCGGAAACCTCAGTCACTGATTGGCGTGTCCGCTTTCATGAGAAAGATGATGTGGACGCCTGGGTGGATGAGCAACACCGTTTCTCCGCCTATCGCACCGCGCAGGCGCCACTGGCTGAGTCTGCGCATGCGGCATTGGTCGCCGCGAAGTGCGTGCAGGTGAGTGCGGTTACCCGTCGCGAAAAGTCCCAAGCGGCGCGTCCACCTTTCAGTACCGATACCTTGTTTCAAGCTACGGGAAACCGCTGGGGCTGGTCGCCGAACAAGACCGCCGCACTAGCGGGAAAGCTCTACGAGGCTGGGTATTTAACCTACATCCGCACCGACTCCACGCGTTTGGCTGCTGAGGCGGTGGCGGCCGGTCGCTCGTTGATCTCCGAGACCTGGGATGCTGAGTTGCTTGGTACGGTCGCCACTGCCGAGGCAGGCGCGGGTGTGCAAGATGCGCACGAAGCCATTCGGCCGACGAATTTCCAACTTGCAACCGTGCCCGACGCCGAGCCCGATGCCCAGAAACTTTATGCCCTTGTTCGTGCGTGGACATTGGCTTCGCTCATGCTGCCTTCACAGCGAGTGACCCTCTCGCTCAAGGGGCAGTGCGAAGGACTCGATTTAGTCTTGGACGGCTCAGTGGGTTGGTATGCCGAGCCCGGTTGGCGGCGTGCTTTCGAGGCCTTGGGGGATCAGATGGACACCACTCCGGTTAGCGTCGACACTGGAGCGAGCTTCGAGTGGGTGCCTGGTGATGCCGAGCATGAAAACCCGGCACTGAAGGAGGACGCGACCAAACCGCCAGCGCGGTATAGGCCCCACACCATCGTGCGAACGATGAAGGAGGCGGGCATTGGCCGGCCCTCTACTTATGCCAAAACCGTAGACCGTTTGGAAGAAAGAGACTACGTCACTATAGAGGATGGCGCTGTGATCCCCACTAAGGGCGGGCGCGATATCTGGTTGGAGGCGGCCCCGTTGTTTTGTCTAAAAGGTGAGCGAGAGGTTTTTCAGACCGAATATACCGCCACGATGGAGACGCAGCTTGACGATGTGGCCGAGGGCCGGCGCGCGGCTAACGAGGTATGGGAAATTATGCGTGACGAGTTTAAGGCCGCACATGCCTCGGCCCAAGAGGCGGGCAACGCGGGGCCATTGGTGCCTCGCAGTCGCCTTAAGTTGCAGGAGTTTTTGGCGGCTGCGCCGGAGCTAACAGAGGAGATCGGGGATCTCGATACCCTCTCCGAGCAAGAGGGCAGGACATTGCTTGCCGACTTGCGGACCCGAGGTATCAACCTGCTGCCCAGTGAGAAACAACTCAGCTACCTGGAGCGGATGCTGGAAACCGCGGACCTTACTCAAGAAGAAGCGGTTGAATCGGCGAACTTAAGGCTGGCGGGAGTTGAGCTGAATCGCGACGAGGCGAGTGCCCTGATCGATCACCTCTCGACCCTGCAGTCCGAGGGACTCGCGCCAAGTGCCAAACAGTTGCACTTGATCGGCAAATTGGCCGACAAAGCTGGGTTGGACGAAGCCGGTGTCAGCGCCTTGGTGGGGGTGGCGGCCTATGCTGAACTCACTGGTGGTAGGGCCGGAACGGCGAGTGCCGCGATCGACGCTTTGCGCGCGGTTTAGGTCTAAGGGGTCTAAGGGGTCTAAGGGATCTAAGAGTCTAAGAGTCTAAGAGTCTGAGGGCCTGGGGACGTCTGGGATGTTTACTTGCCGTGTTACCCTAATAACAAGATTGACAGTTTGAAGGCCATCGATTTGATATAGCTTCATAGCGCTTTTGCTGTGAATAAGAGGATATATTGCCATGACGTCTGGGCCGCATGATAAGTATGCTCTTGGTCAATTTGAGGACCAAGCGGATATCGGATCAATTCATCATTCCGGTTCCTGTGATTACGATATTGAACAACAGGTTTATAACATCACCGGTGCCGGCGCGAATGTCTGGGCAGACCACGATGATTTTCATTTCGTGTGGAGACGTTTGAGTGGCGATTTCATTGTAACCGCTCGGGCTGAACTGATAGGCGAGGGCGTAAATGCACATCGCAAATTTGGATGGATGGCGCGTACGAGTCTCGACACGGACTCGCCTAATGTGAGCACTGGCATTCACGGCGATGGGCTGCTGGCGCTACAATTTCGCCGGACTGAGGGCGGCCAGACTGAAGAAGTACAGGCGCCGCAAACGGGTGCGGATGTTATCCAGTTGGAGCGCAAAGGCCTTACCTATATTATGTCAGTTGCCCAACATGGCGAAGCGTTTGTTGCCGTTGAAGCCACGGATATCGATTTGGGCGACGAGGTATATGTCGGTTTATTCGTCTGTTCGCACGAGGACGATGTGGTAGAACGGGCCGCGTTTTGCGATGTGCGTATTGTCGTGCCGGTAAAAGAAGATTTTGATCGCGGCACCGATGCATTTGGCAGCCACTTGGAGCTTTTGAATATTGAGAGCGGTTTGCGTCAGATCATTTATAGTGCAGATCATGTGTTTGAGGCGCCGAACTGGATGGTCGATGGCAAGGCGCTGATTTATAACGAAAATGGGCGGTTATATCGTTTTGACCTGGAGACAAAAATACCGTCGCTCATAGATACAGGTGATGTGGTCGGCAATAACAACGATCATGTGCTCTCGTTCGACGGCACAATGCTGGCGATCAGCAGTAGCAGTAAAGAAGAAAGAGCTTCGATCGTCTATACCGTTCCCGTGGAGGGCGGTCAGCCCAAGCGCATTACGCCAACGGGACTGGTCTATACCGGACAGCGCAATAGCGAGTTCGACATCTATCGCATTTCGGTTGATGGCGGCGAGGAAACACAGCTGACTACGACTGTTGGCTTGGACGATGGGCCGGAATATACGCCGGACGGCGAGTATATTTATTTCAATAGCGTGCGTAGTGGGCGCATGCAGATCTGGCGCATGCAGCCGAATGGCAGCGACCAGCAGCAATTGACGGACGATGAATACAACAACTGGTTCCCGCATATCTCACCCGACGGCCAATGGATCGTATTCGTATCCTACCTAGTCGGCGAAGTCGAACCGAG
>LWDU01040471.1_pt1 | contig 19105 bp, 15 predicted proteins | sample 727161 | NCBI WGS metagenome assembly LWDU01 (sample SAMN04566230, study PRJNA314399) | hydrothermal vent metagenome | isolation source: deep sea hydrothermal plume seawater | place: Mexico: Gulf of California, Guaymas Basin | collected 2004-07-11
CCATGTTCTTGATTCATGAAGGCGGCAAGGGCTACAGCCCTGAAAACGTGGCCACTCAAAATTGGACGGTCGACAAACAGGGTTATGCATCGTTACCGGAAGGTCCCGGGATCGGCGTGGAAATTAACGATGTGAAAGTTGCGCAAATGCACGCCGATCGAAAGAAAAAGGTGAGTTGGCCGAAACCAAAATTGGAAGACGGATCGGTGGCCGACTATTGATCGAAACAAGAATCATTTGGCACCGCGTACAGCGTGAGTTTTCTTGTTCTACCGCTCGACAATAGGCTAAGATCATGTCGTGACGATGGACTATCCCAACTGAACGAAATGGAGTCGTCCGTATGTTCACCATTCAAGGTGAATCGATTGGCCCCGGTTTGCGACCGTCTCAGGCGACGTGATCTGCTCAAGCTCGGAGCGCTCGGTCTGGGTTTCGGCTCACTCAACTTGGCAGATCTGCTGCGAGCTGAGGGGCAGTGTGGCATCCAACTGTCGGGAAAGATGGTCATCATATTCATCTCGAGGGTGGTCCGCCACAGATGGATACATGGGATATGAAGCCGGACGGGCCTGTGGACCTGCGAGGCGAATTTCGCCCCATCCAGACCAACCTACCCGAAACTCAAATTGGTGAGTTGTTGCCCCGTTTGTCGCGGCTCGCCGACCAATTCACGAATTGATTTGACCGTTGCAATTTTGCTGGAGGATTACCTATGGCCGAAGACCACGCGTTGACGGAAGAGGAGACAGAGCAAGCGTTGCAAGAACTCCCTGAATGGGAAGTGCGAGATGGTTGGCTAAGACGCACATTCACAACGCCTGGCTGGCCTCACACAATGTTACTGACGGCGGCCATTGGTTATGTGGCCGAAGCTGCTTGGCACCACCCGGACCTGAGTATCGGTTACGCCAAGGTCACGGTGAAGTTGCAGACACACCGCGTGCTTGCGGTGACGTATAGCGATGTTGAGTTAGCACGCCGAATTGACGAAGTTGCCTGCTGGCAGCCGTCTGACGAATCGGCGCTGGACGGATTTCCAAAACGTTGGATACATTGACGACCTCCAGCCGTTTCACCTTCACTCGTTCCCAGGCACAGTGAAGATGACCCGCGAAGGGTGCAGCTTCGAGTGATGGACAACGTTATGGGCGATCGACGGCTTCGACTCGTTGTAGTTGGGACCGCCCGTGTTTAGGTTGCGGGCGAAACGCGGAAAATTACTCGACGAAACGTCCAGCCGAATGCGGTGCCCTTTCTTAAAGACATTACTGGTTACCATACTTGGCATTTTGACTTTGTAGACTTGTCCCTGCTCCATAAAGACGGTCTGGTCGTAGCCCTCTCGATAACGCACGCGTTGGATGGTCTCGTCCAGGTTGTAGGCCGTACCATCGGGAAAGACATCGATCAGTTTTACAGTGAAGTCCGTATCCTTGGCATCGGAAGAGACGTACAGCACGACCTCGACGGCACCCGTGACCTCGAAGTCTTCAGTGAGTTTTTTGCTCGTGTAGACCAACACATCGGCGCGAGCTTCGATGGTACGTTGATCGAAAGCACCGGCCTCGATGGCGCCTCCGATGCAGCAGATCCCGCCACCGAGTGACGGAACAGGTACGGTCGGATCGTAGGTGAACCGGTCCGCTGATGCTCGATCAGGTGGATCAGCCAGCAGCGCGCCGTCGCCGAACAGACTGTTCGCTCGGTCTTGACTGGAGAGATACATCGAGGACTTTTTGGAACCGGCGGGTGGCCAAGTCGTGGCGGTTCGCCATTGGTCGCTGCCGAACGTGAAATACTGCACTTTCGGCGTGTTCTTTAGAAAGCCGTTGTCCGCGTTTTTCAGCCAACGATCGAACCAACCGAAGATCTGTTCCTCGTAGGGGAATTCGATGTTGTTCACCGTACGTTCGCCGAGAGTCAACGGGGATGAAGAACGAAAAAATGCGCAATGTGGCAGCGGGGCCATGATCACGAATTGATTCGCACGGACTTCAGCATCGGTCGCTGTCCGACGGATGTGATCGACCATGGCAAGATTGGGTGCGGTCGAGATGTCGTACCAGGAAAAGAGCCACAGTCCCGGCACTCCACACCCATCGCGCCCGTGCCAGAGTCCGCCGCGGTCCCACTGTGGGTCATTGGGCTTGCGTTTGAGGAACTCGCTGAAAATGCCCTGAGGACCGTCGACGGCTTCCATTGCGGCGTTGAGCGGAAGCGTAGCGAGTTTCTCTTTCCACTCGATCTTCGGCATTTTGGGTGCGAGGTCAAAGTACTTGGACAGTCTTACGACGTCGCCGCGCTCGATCCCCAGGGGGAGGAGTGGCCGCTGTACGTTCTGCACGCCGTAGAGCCAGGTCAGATAGAACATCTGCTCGACGCCGCCGCGGTACCAGTTGCCCTGTTCCCAGAATTCGCCGACCTGACCAATCCCTGCACCGGGAGCCATCGGAACCATCGCTGCATGCGCCGGATGATTCATCGCGGCCAGCGCCATCTGCCATTCGGCAGAAGAAGAGCAGCCGATCGTACCGACCTTCCCGTTGGACCAGGACTGTTTGCTAATCCAATCCAGCGCGTCGTAGCCGTCCGTCCGCGGTAATCCCAGGATCTTCCACTCGCCTTCGGAAAAAAACTTGCCGCGTTCATTCTGAATGAGAAAGGCGTATCCATGAGCTATCGCCTCATGCACGAACTTCAGCCGTGTTCCCGACAGCTTGTTGAAGTTGTAGGGTGTCCGCCAAAAGAGGGTGGGCAAGCGTCCGTCGTAGTCCTTTGGGCGGTAGAGATCGGTAGCCAATCGCACACCGTCGCGCATCGGCACCATCAGTTTCCTTTCAACGGTGGCGTGTTTGTCCAGCCACCGCTCGCGATCCTCGTCGAGCCAGGTTGGCTTTTGAGCCCATGACGAGGCGAGGAAGAAAAAACTGAAGACGAACGAGAGGAAGCCGATTCTGACAACGGTGCGCATGATGTACCTCAAGCTGAATGTGGAATAACACAATGTTACCAAGTCGCCGACACGTTTGCCGCTGCAACGTGTTACAATCAGCAACTGCCGCGAGAGGGATCAGTTTCGGCTGACCTCAACCAGACCCTCCTCTGTAGAACTCGACAAAACTCCATGACAGATCAAAGAGCGAACCGACGTCAGTTTATCCAGAAATCATCCGCCCTGGCTGGTATCGCGATTTGGACAGGAATGTCCGGGCGGGCGAGTGGATTTAGCCGACCGAATCAACGCCCGACGATCGGGGCAATTGGCACCGGCAGTCGTTGGTCGCAGAGGGCGACGGGGATCAACAGCGGATACGGTTCGGCCCAGCAGTTCCCCAAGTTTGGGGATATTGTCGCTGTGTGTGATTTAGATTCACAACGCGTCGAACGCGCAAAAGAGTTAGTCAAGAAATGGAGTGGAAGTGCGCCGGAGGCGTTCGCCGATTATCGGAACATTATCGAAAATGACCAGATCGACGTTGTGCACATCTCAACGCCGGAGCACTGGCACGCAAAAATCGCCATCGAAGCGATGTTGGCTGGCAAAGATGTCTATTGTGAAAAACCGATGACGTTGACGATCGAAGAAGGTCAGTTGATGCATGAGGTGTGCAAGAGAACCGGGCGGATTGTTCAGATCGGTACTCAGCAACGGAGTAGTCGCGTCTTCATCAAAGCGGTGGCGATGATTCGTGAAGGGCGTATTGGGGAATTGCAGCGAGTTAGCTGCAGTGTTGGCGGCGCACCGACCAGCCCCGAACTTCCTGTCGCCGACGTTCCACAGCAGCTGGATTGGAATCAATGGTCAGGACCCGTACCGATGGCCAAGTATCATTATCTGGCTGGTCCTAATGGCGAGACAAAGAGCTGGTCGCGTTGCCATTATGAGTTTCGCTGGTGGTATGCCTACTCGGGCGGAAAATTGACCGACTGGGGTGCGCACCATGTTGATATCGCAACATGGGGCATGGACAAGACGGAAACCGGTCCAGTTTCGATTGACCCACTGTTGGTCGAGCATCCAGTACCATTCAAGGACGGTTATCCAACCGTCGAAAATCGTTACAACACGGCAACCAAGTTCAACATCAAAGTCGAGTACGCTGACGGCATTGAACTTGTGATTCGCCATGATCAGTCCAATGGCATTTTGTTCGAGGGAACAAAGGGTCGAATACATGTCAATCGCGGGCGTCTCGCTGGAAAACCGGTGGAAGATCTCAAGGCGAATCCACTGCCAGATGGCGCGTTAGAAAAAGTCTACAAGAATCGATCGTTGACCGATCATTTCCGAAACTTCTTCGAAAGCGTGGCCGCGCAACAAGAACCGATTTCGGATGTGTTCAGTCATCATCGCGCCTTGACCACGTGTCATTTAGCAGGTATCGCCGCCCGTCTAGGTNGCCGAGCGGATTATCGACGACGAACAAGCGCAGAGCTTCGTCAGCCGTAAGCGTCGCAGTGGATACGAAATCAAGACCTAAACACCAGCCGACACAGGCCGAGGAGCTTGTTTTAGTTGCATTCGCAAGCTTTACCCCCACCCCCACCCCCATCGGCACAGGGCCGTTGGGTTTGAATCAACAGCCGGCTAGCGTCATTCATTTCACTTGAAACGAAAACAGTTTGGCCCGTTGTAATTTGAATTGCAGACGGACGTTTGTTCCAGAGAGTCGCTTGAGCGATGCATCACGCCACTGAACTTCTGCCCGTAAGGCGTCGGTGGTGATCGGTACACATGAAGCCGCTTCGTAGCCTCGAATGGACTCGCCGCTCTCGTTGATGACGGCTATCCGCAGTTCGCCACCAAGGCTCTCTACGTTAATCAGCAGTTGTTCGCCTTCCAACTTAAACACCTTGGTAGTCAGTGAACCACTCTCCTTTTTCGGTTCCATCGACACGAAGCGATCCAATGGGAGTGTCGCCAGGCCGATCGCCGCTTTATTTTCTTTTGCACCGTGCTCTTTTTTCCATCCCGAATAGAAAAACAACATCCGATCGCCGACGACGATCTCGGGACTGACAAAATTCATCTGTGACTCCCACGATCCTGCTGGTCCGAGTGGGAAGAAGCGACGATTGCGATCGACTCGCGTCCACTGGATTGTGTCGCGACTGATCATCAAGGCCGTATCCACTGTCCCGGCTAGCCGAACGCCGTCGTTGCGAACACCACGTTTGTTTGCCGTGTGAAACAAGTAGAGGTAACCAAAGTGAATCCCTTGATAGCTCTGAGAACCAAGAAAGTGAGAACAGGCGTGATAGAATTCCAGGTCTGGGTCATCGTCTTCCAATCGCTGAATGACCAACTGCCCACCAGACCAGTTCTTCATATCCTCACTTTCCGTTCGCCAGATTGCCCGATAGCGATGACCGTCCACGGCGTCTTTGCTCCACTGCTGCTCGATCAGGAAGAAGCGCGGGTTGCTGGTTACTTTGCCGCCACTCACGTGGCGGAGGTCACCGATCCGCTTTTCTGTCGTCCAGTGCAAGCCGTCGGCGGACGACGCTGCGAATTCGGTCAAATTTGGCACGTTGTCGATATAGACTGCCAGAAACCGACGCTGTGCATCGTCTTGTTGCGGATTCAGAACAACGTATCGCGTGCGTGCGAATTTTCCTTCGCCACGCAGTACGATGTTATTGTTCTTCGTTCCGTCCGGTCCTACGTGCAGGTTTAGAGTTGGCTTTTCCCACTTCTCGCCGTCCTTCGAGCGAGCGTAACAGGTGTAGGTCGAGTCAGCGGTGACGGTCCAATAATACATGTGATAGACGCCTTCCTGCGGATCCCAGAGGACGCAGGGCATTTGCAGGATTTTCCCTTCCCACGGCTGATCGGCAATGAGAATCGGGCGATCTGCAGATCGCTTGGGCTGTTGGACGATGCGGATTAGTCCAGTTTGCTTTGCCACCAGATAGTCGTCCACAAACAGCTGCCGCCGTGTACCCACATCGACGATGTCGGCCGCCCATGACCTGCCCAAGCTGAAAAGCACGATTACGAGTACGAATAAAATACGAGTCAATGCGATGCGCCTTCTTGCGAGTTCTCCCAACGTCGACGCCATCAGTTTACCTCAGTCAGACTCGGGGTCAAAAACCGCGGCGTCGTTCGTCAGCATGGGAACTTCCGAGATGTTATGCTGACGCCAATGGAAGATGTCACTCAGACGGTGATGTCGGCTTCGGATATCTAAACAAAATGGACCTATCAAGCCATGCTCAAAACTCGCGTTCAGGCCGCAACATTGTTTTTTTTCCTAACGAGCGGCTTTGCATTGGCCGAAAACGGTCCGGAGTGGCCGCGGTGGCGGGGGCCCTTTGACAACGGCAGCACGGAAGTGGGCAGCTATCCCATTCACTTCGATGCGAATAACGCGTTGTGGCGCGCGGCATTGCCAGGCAAAGGCTCTTCGACTCCGATTGTGTTCAATCGATCCATTTACGTTACGGCACCGGTCGATGGCAAGGACGCGCTTGTTTCCTTTGACTGGGCGGGAGGCAAACGGTGGGCAACCACTTTTGGAAGCGAGGTCCGAGGCAAGCATCGCAATGGATCTGGAAGTAACGCTTCTCCCGTCACCGACGGCAATGCAGTGTTTGTGTACTTCAAGAGTGGCACATTGGCGGCCGTGGAGCTTGACGGATCCGTGCGATGGAATACGAATCTCGTCGAGCGGTTTGGGAAGGACACGTTGTTCTGGGACCACGGTACGTCGCCCGTATTGACAAACAAATACGTAGTCATGGCACGCATGCATAAAGGCGAATCGTGGCTGGCCGCGTTTGATAAGACAAACGGTGCTATGGTCTGGAAGGTCGCACGCAACTACTCCACTCCGGTCGAATGCGATCACGGCTATACCACCCCGCTCACGATTCAGCATAACGGCAAAGAGGCACTACTTGTCTGGGGAGCGGAGCATCTGACAATTCACGACACGGCGGATGGAAAACTGCTCTGGACGTGTGGCGATTTTAATCCGGGATCCAACAAACTGTGGCCGGCAATTGCCACACCGGTGATCGTCGACGACATGGCCATCATCGCCTACGGGCGAAACGATCGTGGTAAACCGAGGCTGCATGGGATCCGCCTCGGAGGCAGTGGCGATGTGACCGCGACGAACCGCGTTTGGAAACGAAACGACGTGGGCACTTTTGTGCCGTCACCAGTTGTCTACAAAGGCCGCGTGTACATCGTCCGAGATCGAGGTCAGGTCGAGTGTATCGAACCGAAAACAGGAGAGACGATCTGGAGTGATGCTCTTCCCAAAAGCGGAGCGGCTTTTTACGCGTCGCCACTCATCGCCGGCGGCAAGCTCTACGCACCTCGCGAGGACGGAGTGGTCTTTGTAGCCTCGATCGATGACAATAAGCTGGAACTTCTCGCTGAAAATGACATGGGTGAACGAGTGATCGGGTCTCCGATACCAGTGTTGAATCGCATCTTTATTCGTGGCGGGAAAAATCTTTTCTGTTTGGCCGCTCCGCAGTCGGGCGGGTGTTACCACCACACATTAAACGGACAAGAAACACTGGCAGAGCCAGTGCCACGCATATTGAATCAACCCACATTGAATCAACTCTGACTTGTAGTAATTCGCCTATCAGATCACAATGTCAGTGATGATCACTACGCACCATTCTTGTTTACTTGGGGACGATTGTGATTTTTAACCGGGGACTCTCGTTTTTGAGTGGGCAGCGATTGAGATGGATTTTTGCTGCCGCAATGCTGCTCGGTCTTTCATCTTGCGGAGAAGATCCGAATGTTGTTGAAGAAGTTGAACCGGTGCCCACGGAACGGGCGACGAAAGTACCAACACCCGTGACCATCGAACCGGTCGACGTGGAATTGACGGCGATGTCTCTTCAGCAGTTGCGAGATCGACTAAGCGATCTAAAGGGGAAGATAGTCGTCGTCGACTTGTGGGCACTTTGGTGATCGCACTGCATTGCGGAACTCCCGCATCTCGTGCAGTTGCAAGAGAAATACCCTGAAAGAATCCACGCGATTACGTTGAACATCGAATTTGACGGAGAGGGAGAGCCCACCGAGGAATTGCAGGAGAAAGTCCGCTCAATGCTCTCCCGCCGCGGCATCTCTTGCGAGAGCATTCTCTGCAGCGACCAACTCAAGACCACGATGAGCGAGCTAGAGATCGCCGGGCTACCGGCAGTACTGATTTTCAACGCTGAGGGCGAGCTAATACGGAAATTTGATTCGGACTTCGGCTACGAAGGGCAAGTCACTCCACTGATCGACGCACTCGTTAACGGAACGTCGTCGAGCGACCCTAACGGCGGTAAGCAACCGTAGACGCATCGAATCCCGCGCCGAGATTCAAGCGGATGTTGACACTGCCTGAGTGGGTAAGGAAGCGAATTGATTTACGATCGATATCAATTTCGCGCGATCGACCGACTTGGACAGATAATCGTCACATCCAGCATCGATGCACTTCGCTCGGTCGGCGCGAGCTCAATTCCGTCCATCTCGGGCATTTGCACGTCGAGTAGAACTGGCCCCCTCCCTCGTACTGGATCAAAGTCTGGGGGGTGGTCAGCCTCACGTTGTGGTGAAACGGTAGATCGATCGTTTGATTGCGATACAGGCGATAAACACCGTCGAAGTTGCCTTCACGAAACGGCTGGATCTTCATCAATTTTGCGGACCGGTTGAATGACGAGAGATTCAATCTGATGTGAGTGGCGGCTGTTCGCGAGCGATCGAGTAGTCACGTTCCTTGATCGCCGGATGTCCCATCGGACCAAAACTATCGAACTCGCCGCATTGGTCATCTCCGGGAACAAACGTCACTTCAATCCCCGTCTCGCGGACGTCACACCGATGAAAGCCGAACCGAGTATCTGCGTCCGGCCAACGTTCGGCGAGTTGGCTCGTATTGCCGGCCGCTTGTGTGCGATACAGACGGATGCCGTCGACGAGTTGTACCGGTCGACCCGTGTGAACATGGCCACAGAATAGGATGTCAACGCCAGCGTCCTGTAGCAGTTTCCAGAGACGTTGCCGGTGCGGTGGACCGATCGAAAAGTACCAGTTGTCATATTCGTCGCCGTTGGTCATGTCCCAATCAGGTTCGTCCGGCCGCTCGATGAACGGCCAGTAGTGCATCATTGCCACATGGTGTTGAGTCGGCGAGAGCGTAGGAAGTCGTTCGAGCAATCTCCAGAGTCGATCCTCGTGGGGCAAGTCTGACCCGGCGACCGCCGCGTAAAAGCCTGTGAAACGAACATCCCGATAGACAAACGTCCAGTGAATAGGCCCAAAGTATGACGCGAACAACTGCAATCTTTGCTCTGTCATGTTCAAGTCCAAGTCGTTCCAATCCAGGCCCTGCTCGGCCCACTTACGCTTGAACCCATTGTGGTGAGCATGCTTGTTGCCGACATCCATATTGCCGGGAATCACAAACGTTGGAAAAGGTAAAGTCTCCAAGTCCTCGCGAGCTTGGCGATATTCGAATTCATGCGATTCGCCATCGCGAGTCAAGTCGCCACCATGCAAGAGAAACTCTGCATTGATCGTCGTCATCTGACGTCTGATCGCTTCCCATCGCCGATTGATGGCTGGACGAAAGCGGTACGAACGGGGAGTCCCCATGTGATTGTCGTTGACATGCAGGAATGTCCAGGCGCTGTTTGGCTTAGGAAACGACATTTAGATTTTCATTTAGGCTTCGTGTCTTTGTGTCATGTGGGAGCTCATCATGAACTCGCCTCAGTCGGCCGGGCGTTTGCCAATGCAAAACAGGTGCTGTTCCGAGCGAATGAACAAGTTACCCTGCGAAACGGCCATCGATGCCTTACATTTTTCGTCGATACGATTGCGGGCGAGAATTTTGAGGTCGGGTCCAGCTTCGATCACCACCGACTCACCATCGGCTTCGGTTAGAAAATAGATCTTTCCATCGGCATAGATAGGTGAAGCAGCATGTTTGCCCCCGATCCGGTCCTGCCAGACAATGTCACCGGTCGCGGCGCGAAAACACGTGACGATACCGGTGTCGGTCACCGAATAGATGTTGGGTTTGACGTACAGTAGCGATGCTAGTGACGGCACGCCCTTCTTCTGCTCCCAGGCCATATGTGACTGAGTGACATCTCCTTTGCCACCGGCGCGGATCGCTCGTATTGTCGGAGCTTCAAAACCCGAGCAACTGAAAACAAGTCCATCACCAACGACAATCGACGGGGTGACACCTTCACCCTTGCTGTAGATTGACCAGATCAATCGGCCGTCGGTCGGATCAAAGCCTTGGACCCTGTCACCCGCTCCGCTGACAATCTGATCGGCACCCTTGTGGCGTAGAACATTCGGCGTGACGTGGGCCAATCGTGACAGGCCTCGTTTTCCCCGCCAGCGAATTTTTCCCGTCGCTTTGTCGACGGCCAGCAATACAGCATCCCCCCAAGGAATCTTCCAACCCACCTTGTTGTTATCGCCGTCGCTGCTGCCGTCATACGGCATGATCACCAGGTCCCGATAGAGGATTGGAGATGCCGCTAGACCGTGATGGCTGTAGAACTTGATTTCGTGATTCGTCCAAGCGATTTCGCCATCGAAATCAACGGCGACCATTCTGCCGCCACTAAAGACGGCATAGACGTGGCGACCATCGGTGGTCGGAGTCGGAGTGGCATGCGAGTTCTCATTGCGCTTCTTGCGGATCTGCTGCTCAAAAACCCTCGTGTTCCAGCGGATGTTGCCGGATCGTCGGTCGACACAGATAACGTGACACGACGTGCCGTCATCGGTCGTCGAGGTCACAAACACATGGTCGCCGTGGACGACCGGAGACGACCAACCCTCGCCGGGAATGGTCGTTTTCCAGGCAATGTTGTCCGTGTTGCTCCATTTGATCGGAAGATTTGTTTCCGACGAGATTCCCTGCCCAGTCGGTCCGCGAAAACTCGACCAGTCTTCCGCTACCAGCGGTGAAACGCAAACCGAGAGAAGTAAGGAGATACATAACATGTTGACCAGGTGGTAGTTCATCGATCCCTCACAGTGTTTAAATGCGTTTAGCCGGGGCACTGCCGATTATCTTATCCGACGATTTAATGTGTGGCACTGGCAGAGCCCAAAAGTGTACGGTAAATGAAAGACTGGGGCATTGTATTGCGGGCTCGTCAAGATGCTAACCACAAGCCCCGACGCTTTCGCGTACAGGACAAAAGCACTGGCAGAGCCAGTGCCACACACTGATTCCGTGCGGCGTTGTGTTTTGAGTGCGGTGACTTGTCACCGCTTTTTTTTAGAACTGACTTTAACGATTACAACCGCACGATCCGTACAACGAAGTTGATCATACGACACCAAACGAAGGAATCGGACTCAAAAAACGAGTAATCGAGGATACGTGTCGCAGCGCATCTGGGGTAAGATGAGGTCTTTTGCCGCGGCAATGCGGCGGACGTTTTCCGGACTGCAGGAAACACCGATGAGAAAATCGCACGGGTTGGTTGCTGCTGGATGTCTCGCGATCCTAGCTAGCACCTTGCCGGGTGCCGAAGGGGATTCCGAAGCCTCGAATGGAACGGCTGCGCGGACGGTCGCCGGCTTATTGGCGCTGTACGATTTCGGTTCCACCGATGGCGACATTGTGACCGACCGTTCCGGCGTCCGTCCGCCGTTGAACCTGCAGATTTCCAACCCGCAAGCAGCCCGACGAACCAAGGGCGCGTTGGAGATACACGGCAAGACGCAAATCTTGTCCACACAACAGGCAACCAAGATCATCCAAGCGGTGCGGCGATCTGGCGAGATCACAATCGAGGCATGGGTGCGACCTTCCGATACCGGATTGAGTGGACCGGCCCGAATCGTAACGTTGTCGGGTGGTAGTAGTGAACGGAATTTTACCCTGGGACAGGACGGGGCAAAGTATGACGTGCGGTTTCGAACCACTAAGACCAACGCCAACGGCATTCCGTCGCTAAGCACAGACAATGGAAGCGTCAAGACAGATCTGACCCATGTCGTCTACACCCGTGACCGAAGCGGCCTCACGCGGATTTATCTCAACGGCCAGTCAATCGCCGAGACGAAAGTGGTTGGTTCCTCGTCGAAGTGGACCCGCTCGCACAAGTTGGCACTGGCCAATGAGTTTAACAGCGATCGACAGTGGAAAGGCACGTACTATCTAGTGGCGATTTACAGCCGTGACCTGTCACCACCGGAGGTGAAACGTCATTTCGACGCAGGGCGCGACGCGCCTGCCGCGCCGGCTGAATTGGCGGGACGTCATTTGGCTCAACTTTCGCCCAGTGAACAACTTTTTGAGACTAAGATCGCGCCGCTATTGGCGCGAAATTGTCTGGAATGCCACAACTCGGCGTCGAAGAAAGGTCGGTTGGACCTGTCGAGAAAAGCGACCGCCTTGGCGGGTGGTGAAAGCGGAAAGGTCATTGTCCCTGGCAAGTCGACCGAAAGTCTGTTGTGGGAACAGGTCGAGACCGGCGATATGCCGCCGGAGGGCCAACCTTTGACGCCTGCAGAGAAGACTCTATTGAAACAGTGGCTTGACGCCGGAGCGATCTGGTCGCTAGACACCATTGATCCGGCGATTTATACCCATGACGAAAAGGCGGGTAGGACCTGGGTACGACGACTCACTGTCCCCGAGTACATCGAGACGGTACGCAGTTCCGTTGGAGTTGACATTTTGAAAGAGGCGCGAGAGATCTTGCCACCCGACGTAAGAGCCGACGGATTCAGCAACACGGCCTATAACCTCAACGTGGACTTGAAGCATGTTGAGGCCTACTCGCGATTAGCAGAGATCGTCGTGGGAAGAATGGATGTGTTGGCGTTTGCCAAGAGGTTTTCCAAGAGCCGCAGTCTTTCGACCGACGCCACGATGCGAGACCTGGTCGAGGCGATGGGGACACTGTTGCTCCGTGGACCGCTCGAGGAACGAGAGATCACGAACTTTAGCGGCATCGCGACGGTCGTCGCCAGTACCGGCGGCGATTTTAAAGAGGCGGTGACCTACATTATCGAAGCGATGTTACAGTCACCTCGCTTCATATACCGGATCGAAAACCAACGCGGTGACGGATCCGTTTGGCCAGTTAGCGATTTCGAGATGGCGTCGCGAATAAGTTACATCGTATGGGGCGGACCGCCCGACCGGGAGTTGTTGCGAGCCGCAGAGTCGAGTGAGCTTCAAGACCGTCAACTGGTTGAGGCACAAGTTCGTCGTATGCTCGAGGATCCGCGGGCTATGAGACGATCAGTCCAGTTCGTCGGCGAGTGGTTGAATCTCGATCGGTTGGTCAACTTGCGTCCGAACTCGAAGAGATTTCCAAATTGGGATGCGGCTCTTGGCGCCGACATGCGACGGGAGACACTGGCGTTTTTCGAGGACGTTGCCTGGAAGCAAAAGCGGCCCTTGGCGGATTTACTGAATGCCCAGTTTACATATGCCACACCTCGATTGGCCCAGCATTACGACCTCGAGGTACAGCCCGCGTCGGACGGGAACAGCGAACGGCTGACCCGCTACGACCTGTCGTCCGTGCCTGCCCGTGGTGGACTATTGACTCAGGGCAGCGTGTTGACGGTCGGCGGCGACGACGCTTCCATGGTCACGCGTGGGCTGTTCGTTCTTCACGACCTGCTACGAGGCACCGTGAAAGACCCACCACCCGGCCTCGATACGACACCGGTGCCCGCCAAACCGGGGCTGTCGCAGCGGCGGATTGCCGAGCAGCGGATCGCCAACACGGCCTGCAGTGGATGCCACTCAAAATTTGAGCCCCTTGCGTTCGGACTCGAAAAGTTTGACGGCATCGGTGTGTTTCACGAGCAGGATGAGCACGGCAACACGCTGCGGGACAATGGTGAAATATTATTTCCAGGAGCAGCAAAGTCGATTAAATACAAGTCTTCCGCTGAACTGATGGACCTATTGGCGGACAGCGATCGGGTGGGTGCATCCATTACGTGGAAAATGACTCAATTTGCCCTCGGTCGACCGCTTGTCGCCCAAGATGCGAAGCAGGTCCAGAAGATTCACGAATTGGCCGCAAGGGGCGGGGGCACATATGCTAGTCTGCTCACCTCGATCGTGACCAGTGATCTGGCCATGATGACTCGAACGCAGACAGAGTAATCGCGTAAACTGTGGGAGAACCGCAGGATTTGGGTGAAGCCGGAGATAACAATGAAGAAGACGCGAATCAACCGACGGACGATGCTCAAGGGCTTGGGTACCGCCACGATCGGACTGCCGCTCTTGGAAGAAATGACACTCTCGTCCGTCGCGGGCAAGGCGAAAGCTGAAGTACCGATCCGGGCATTCAATATCTTCTTCGGTCTCGGCATTCCAGCACCACTGCAAACCGAGGGCTTTCAAGGTGTGCTCGAGCCGCTCAAATCGCTCGGCGACAAACTGCTCATCATGCGGCAAGTCGATCAAGTCCGCTGTGACGAAAAAGGAATCAACGCCCACTACGATGGCGCATCGGGTGCATTCACTGCTGAACCTCCCGACGGCGAAGCCAGAGCCGGTGGACCTTCCATCGATCAGGTCATTCGTAAGACGCATTATCCAAATGGGCTACCTGTCGGCATGGTGCCGACACTGATCGGCGGCACGTTCTTCCGCCGTAGCCGCGTTGGCAGGTACGTGCACAGTTACAATATGGACGGCACAGTCGCCGCCACGATTCAGGAGAAACCGCGGGATGTTTTCGACCGTGTGTTTGGCACGGTTTCCTTGGCGGGTGGTGACAAGGACTTTCGCCGAAGGCGACTGAAACGTAGCGTTCTGGATTCGGTCGTGGATGATTATCGTTTCTACACGGGAGCAAATTCGCCGCTCGGTGCGGCTTCGAAAGCACGCATCGCCGATCACCTTGACCGTATTCGCGAGTTTGAACAGCGGGCGTTTTCGTTGAAGAGTAAGGACTCAAATGCTCCTGACTTTCCTCCGCGTTCGAACGTACCTCACGGTGGACCCGCGGACCCTGGCGGGCAGGGCATCGACATCACGTTAGAGGAGCTCACATCCGAGTGGCGACTGGTGGCCGACCTTTACGCGTTGTCAATTCAGTTGGATCGCGTTAGGTTCGGGTCGTTGACGTTTTTGGCGGCTGGTGAGCGAATTCGCTTGACCGGCGACTACGAATACGGCGGCAAGAAACTGTGGAGTTTCGACGATGCCGCTCAGCACAACGCCAGCGGCGACAAGGGTTGCAGTCACGAGTGGTGGCACAAGTTTAACGAGAAGAAAAAGAACGAGCAGTTGCGAGCCCATGCGCACATGAAGATGCGAGAAGTGGCCTACTTCCTGCACCGACTCGATGATGCTGAGTCGAGGGAGCCCAATGGTAAGACCATCCTCGAGAACTCACTGATCACCATCTCGACTGAATCGGGCGATGGTCGCCACAATGACGTAAAACGAGAGCTGTCCGGTGTCTTTCACGCGATCACAGGCGCCAATGGGCGCTTCAAGACCGGTCAGATCATGGACGTTGATGCCGAGGGCGTTGACGTTTACAACACAATGCTGGATGCCATGGGCGTTTCGCATCGACTCGGCCCGGTCGAGCGCGAGATGCAACCGGTCGACGGAATTCGAACCTAACTGGGTCTGACGTAGTGATCCCCACCGGCACGAGGCCGGTGGGGTAAACGCACGAGACGCTAACGCGTGCCGTCAGATTGTTTCGCGAGGTGCTGTCGGAAAAAATCTCGCACCAACTCGGTCCGTCGTGAGTCGAAGAACGCATCGCCGCCATGAGCGCCGCCATGAACGACTTCGAAATGGACGGACAGTCGGTGGTTTTTGTATTTCGAATGAAGCTCGTGCGACTGGTTGATTGGAACTTGGGGATCCTGATCGCCGTGGATCAGGAGCAGCGGTGGATCGTCGGGACCAACATGAAAGACCGGGCTCGCCAAACGAGACAGTTTGGGTTCTTTTTCCGGTGCGTCACCCAACAACAATTCTAGTGCGGGCACTCTTACACTCAGTCCGTGCGGCGTCGACTGCTGCAATATCGTCATGAAATTTGTTGGCCCGAAATAGTCGACGGTGGCTTGGACGCTCGATGATTGGTCGCGATGGTCGCCAAGTTCGCCCTCGAGCCCTTTATGGTGATTGGTAACTCCAATTAACGCGGCTAGGTGGCCACCGGCAGAGGAACCCGCGACGCCGATGCGTTCAGCGTTGATACCGTACTTCGCCGAATTGCCACGTAGATATCGAATCGCCGCTTTGCAATCGTGAATCTGAGCTGGGAACTTTGCTACCGGGGAGAGGCGATAGTCTACGCTTGCCACTGCGAAACCATGCTTCACCAGATCGGCAAGTGGCATGTTCGACTTCGAACCACGTCGCCACGCGCCTCCATGCACCCAAACGACGACGGGCGGATTCACAACGTCCGCTGGCAAGTAAAGATCGAGAAGCAACCGCTGGCCATCGACCTCCGCGTATTGAATATCGTCCACTCGCCGATACTTGTCATCGGGTTCTGACGCGAGGAGAATTCCGCTGATCGTTGTGGCGATAATCACGGTCGACACAATTCGCACTTTACTCACAAGTCACCTTCCTGTTCTATGGTGTATCCGAAGCACAGCTGATTATCGTACACCGTGGCCACGACGAATCCAGGCGACCCACGGATCGGGAGGCTGTGTTACAATATCGCCATGGTAAAAATGGAACGTTCATGCCGCGTTATTGCTATTCTGAGCTGTTTCGTTGCCAGCACGAGTGTTGCCTGGGCCGACCAGTGGCGAGATGAAATCGAACCGTTTCTTCAAGCGCATTGCGCCGACTGCCACGACGGCTCGGATGCCGAGGGCGGGTTGGACCTGCTGCGGCTTGGCACTGAATTGAGTGACGCAGAGTTGATGCGACGATGGGTTCTCATCCATGATCGTCTCGGCTCGGGTGAAATGCCACCAAAGACCGCAATGCAACCGTCGGCCACGGTAAAGTCGACGGCCGTGGCAACGTTGGCCACGGCATTGACGACGGCGGATCTCGCCCGCAATGACGTCGTGCTACGCCGACTCAACCGCGGCGAGTACGAAAACACGATCCGAGACTTGTTCGACGTACATGTCGAGGTCAAGAGTCTGCTCCCCCAAGACACATCGTCGTCCGGATTCGACAATGTGGGCGAAAGCCTAGCCGTGTCCGCCGAGGCAGCGCAAGCGTATCTTCACGCCGCGGACGTGGCACTCGATGCTGTGTTTGGGCCGGCGAAGAAACCGGTGTACATCAAACACACCACCAACCTACTCGATCAAAAGTCTCATGACGGGAAACCGTACGGCGCCCAACACGTGGGCACGATGTTTCGGCGAACGGATCGGGGGCTCGTGATCTTTCAGTCTGGTTATTGTCCGACCAACCTTGTCAATTTTTCCAGACTTCGCTCTCCGGCAGGTACTTACCGAGGCACAGTGCAAGTAAGAGCTATCCAAAGCGAAGAACCTGTTACCCTACGTATCTATGGTGGAGACACGATCGTTGGCCGTCGCGAAAAACACCTTGTCGGGTATTTTGATGTTCCACCGGATCGATGGACGACGATCAAATTCGAAGACCGTCTTGTCGAGAGTGGTGGTACGTTTCAGCCGAAGTGTTACGGTACCAAAGATACGCGAAAAAATGCCGACACCTACCCCGAAGCGGGCATCGAGATCGGTGACATTTCGATCGAGGGTCCGCTTGAAGAATGGCCTCCCGTTAGCCGCAAGAAACTACTGGGCGACGTTGATCCTCAGAACGGCACTCTGGTCGATGCCGAGGCAATCCTCAACAGGATTCTCCCTCGCGCATTTCGTCGGAAGACGGCGTCTGATGAGATCGATCCATATGTGAGTCTGGTCAAGTCCGCACTAGACGACGGACGCTTCTTTGAAGAGGCCTTGCGACTTGGATTGAAAGGAGTGCTCTGTTCACCGGAGTTCTTGTTTCTCGATGAACCCGGTCGCGATGTCATCAGTCAATACGCACTCGCCTCGCGACTGGCATTTTTTCTCTGGAGCTCCATGCCGGATCGAGAGTTACTTTCGCTGGCGTCTCGAGGCACACTCGATCAACCGAAGGTTTTGCGTGGCCAAGTAGAGCGGCTGTTGAACAACTCCAAGTCAAAGTCGTTTGTCACAAACTTTACCGGACAATGGCTCGATCTGCGGGATATTGATTTTACGTCCCCCGATAGGAACTTGTACCCGGAGTTCGATGAACTTTTGAAGATCTCGATGGTTGAGGAAAGCCATCGATTTTTCCGCGAGCTGGTAGATCATGACTTGAGTGTGATGAACTTCATCGACTCTGATTTTACGTTCTTAAACGAACGTCTCGCGAAACATTACGGTGTTGACGACATTCGAGGGCAGGAGTTTCGAAGAGTTCGGTTACCGGTGGGAAGCGTGCGTGGTGGAGTGCTGACACAGGGAAGTGTGCTCAAGGTGACCGCCAACGGCACCAACACGTCGCCTGTGTCGCGTGGGGTGTGGGTCATGGAGAATATCTTGGGGCAGACGCCGCCGCCTCCACCGAACGACATTCCCTCTGTGGAACCGGACATTCGGGGCGCTACAACGCTGCGAGAGCAGCTGGCGAAACACCGTAACGAGCAATCCTGCGCGGTTTGTCACGACAAGATCGATTCAGCTGGTTTCGCTCTGGAGAACTTTGACGCGATTGGCGGGTGGCGCGACAATTATCGCACGGTAGGGGAGGGCAAACGTCCTGAGTTTTCGCAACACCCGATTACTTTTGCTTGGATTCGTTACCGGATTGGTCTTCCAGTGGATGCCACTGGAAAAACGCTCGATGGCCAATCGTTTCGAGACATCCGCGAATTCAAGGCAATTCTTCTCGACGAACAACATGCTGTTGTGAAGGGCTTGACCCAAAAACTGGCGACTTATGCATTGGGGCGTAAACTTGGTTTTTCGGATCGACCGGGCGTTGAAAGGGTCGTCGACAAAGTCGCTCGGAAAGACCATGGTTTGCGGACGCTTATCCACGAAATAGTACAAAGCGAAATGTTTCGGAGACCGTAACTGTGAATGCACATTCCCGACGAACATTTCTCC
>LWDU01041813.1_pt1 | contig 19105 bp, 15 predicted proteins | sample 727161 | NCBI WGS metagenome assembly LWDU01 (sample SAMN04566230, study PRJNA314399) | hydrothermal vent metagenome | isolation source: deep sea hydrothermal plume seawater | place: Mexico: Gulf of California, Guaymas Basin | collected 2004-07-11
TTTGGGGAGCGTGATGGCTTAGACTTTTGTGAAAACCCAGAGGCCTGTCTTAAAGGGGCGGATGCCTTGGTCGTGATGACCGAATGGAAAATATTTTGGACTCCGAATTTTGAGTTAATTAAGACCGAGCTCAAACAACCGGTGATATTTGATGGCCGAAATTTGTACGACCCGGTATTAATGGAACGCTTAGGGATTACCTATTACGGGATTGGCCGCGGCGCCCGGGTCCCGTAATAGTTTCTTTTAAAATTAATTAACGATTGTTTAAAGTGGTCTATCTTAAAAGGCAAGAGATTAAAAAAAGCACATAAAAGATGGGGCTAACGCGTGGATAAAATGAGTAAAGAAAAGGTCATCAGTATTGCTGCAGTGATGGAAAAAAGCGGTATTAATTTTGGTACCAGCGGTGTTCGCGGGCGGGTGGTAGATCTGAGCGATGAAGTTTGTTGGACTTATGCCGCAGGCTTTATCCAGTATTTACAGGAAACAAAGCAATTAGAACTTGGTGCTACCGTGGGTATTGCCGGCGATTACCGTAGCAGTACGAATCGTATTATGGGGGTATTATCACAGGCCATTGTCGATCAAGGTTATCAGCCTGTAAACTTAGGTAAAACCCCCTCACCGGCACTCGCTCTGTTTGGGCTAAAACATAACATGCCGACGATGATGGTGACAGGGAGCCATATCCCAGAAGACCGCAATGGGATAAAGTTTAATACGGCATTGGGTGAAATTCTAAAACCCGATGAGCAAGGAATTAGGGCGCAGCTTATAACCATTCCAACCGGAAAATTTACCCCTGAAGGTGCACTGGTACAAAAGCCGACGTTACCGGCCATTAATGGGGCGGCACAGGCACAGTATGTAAAACGCTATCTTAACTTTTTCCCTAAAAAAGCATTGGAAGGGCTGTTTATTGGTTTGTATGAACATTCATCGGTCTCACGAGAATGCCTGTATGAAATTTTAACCGGGTTGGGGGCGAAAGTGATGCGCTTTGGCCGAAGTGATGCGTTTATTTCGGTGGATACCGAAGCGATTCGTCCAGAAGATATCGCATTAGCGGCTCAGTGGTCAGTTGAGCATCATTTTGACTGTATTATTTCCACCGATGGGGATGGCGACCGGCCCTTGCTGAGCGATGAAAAAGGCGTTTGGCTTCGAGGCGATGTGGCAGGGATTTTATGTGCACAGTACCTTGCGGCCGATGCGGTCATCACGCCGGTGAATGGAAATTCGGCTTTGGAATTATCGGGCTTGTTTAACTATACGCAAAGAACACAAATCGGCTCACCCTATGTGATAGCCGGTATGCTGGAGGCAGAATCTGAGTATCATAATGTTATCGGCTATGAGGCTAATGGCGGTGTGTTAGTCGGTTCTGAAATCACCAAAGGCGGGCGAAAATTAGCTGCTTTACCTACGCGCGATGCGGCGATTGTGCCACTAGCGATTTTAATGCTGGCCAAAGAGCGGGGAGTTACGATTAGCGCGCTGCTTAAAACCTTGCCGGAGCGCTATACCGTGAGTAATCGTTTAAAAAACTTTCCAACCGACTTGAGCCAAGCTATTTTGAGCCCGTTGTTGGCGTTGCCGCTTGGTGAGGCGCTCAAAGCTGGTGAAAAATTAGTCGGGGAACTCGCTGGGCGCCCGGTAGCACTTAATAGCACCGATGGCCTGCGCTTAACGTTTGGATCCGGCGATATTATTCATTTTCGCCCCTCTGGCAATGCACCGGAACTGCGCTGTTATACCGAATCGGCTTCTGAGACTAGGGCTGTTGCATTAAACGCTGCGTGTATACAGCTAATGGAAACCTGGCGTTTAGTTTAAATATGAAGTTATGATCATTAAGAGCGATATTGCAACAAGAAGGCTTTATGCCACCGATGCCTCGGTTTATCAAGAGTTGCCAGTGTCAGTGGCATTTCCAGAAAATAGCGATGATTGTATTGCGCTTGTTAAAGTAGCATCTAAAAATAAAACATCGCTGATCTTTCGAGCAGCGGGTACCAGTATTGCCGGGCAATGTGTGGGCGGCGGGCAAGTGGTCGATGTTTCACGGTTTATGACGGGTATTTTAGGGGAGCCATCGGGGAACCAAATTCGCGTACAACCGGGCGTTATTCACAGCGATTTAGACTTGTTTTTAAAACCGTTTAATCTCAAGTTTGCCCCGGAAATTTCGACCTCTAACCGCTGTATGATCGGCGGCATGATCGGCAATAATGCCGCCGGCAGTCATTCGGTGATTTACGGGACCACACGGGAACATGTGGTCGCCATCGAGGCGCTACTAACCGATGGCACGGTGGTCGAATTTGGGCCATTGACTGATGAGCAATTACAAGCCAAATGTACGCTCCCTACACGGGAAGGGGAGATTTATCGAACCGTTACCGGACTTATTAAGCAACACCGACTAGAAATTCTAAAGCGCTACCCTAAACCTGAAATTATTCGCCGCAATACTGGCTACCCGCTGGATGTTTTAGCCCAAGGACAACCCTGGGTTAAGAGCGGTTCGCTGTTTAATTTAGCGCCTTTTTTATGTGGCACGGAAGGCACGCTGGCCTTAACGCTTTCGGCCACGCTTAATCTGATTAAAATCCCTAAAGCCAAAGGGCTTGGCTGTATTCATTTTACATCGCTTGAACAAGCAATGGTGGCAACACCGGCGATTTTAAAGCACCAGCCGGCGGCGATTGAGTTGATGGATAAAAGGCTATTAGGGTTAACAGAAAATCATATTGCACATCGGCGCAATAGGCAATGGATTGTTGGCACGCCAGAGGCGGTTTTGGCGGTTGAATTTTTTGGCGATTCAGATGCTAATATTGCAGCGTGTTTTAAACAATTAATAGCCGATCTTAAACAACGTCAATTAGGCTACGCCCACCCCGTTATTTCAAAGGGAGATGAGTCTAAAGTTTGGGCTATTCGAAAGGCCGGCTTAGGCTTGTTGATGGGGGTTAACCAGCGAAAAAAACCGGTTGCCGTGATAGAAGATAGCGCTGTTGCGCCGAGTGATCTACTCAGCTATACGAAAGCGATTAGCGGCATTATGGCGCGCGAAAAGATTAACTGTGTCTACTACGGGCATGCCTCGGTGGGGTTGCTGCATTTGCGCCCCGAATTAGATTTAGCAAAAGCTGAAGATCGCCTGTTGTTTACTGCCGTGGCAGAAGAAGTCGCTGATTTAGTGAAGCGTTTTAACGGTTCTTTATCTGGCGAGCATGGCGATGGACGTCTTCGAGGGCCTTTCTTAAAAAAGATGGTTGGGGCTGAACTTTACAACTGCCATGTAGAAATCAAAAAAGCCTTTGACCCTGACACTATTTTTAACCCTGGCAAAATTTTAACGAAAGAGCCGATAGATGCCCCCCTTCGGGTTGCAAAATCTGACCGGCAGTGGCAGGGTGAAACCGGCTTTGACTGGGCTGGTGATCTAGGGTTGCCGGCAGTGGTCGATAAGTGCAATGGGGCGGCAGTTTGTCGAAAAAGCGCCGGTGATGGGGCGCTTTGCCCTTCCTACCACGCCACAGGGGAAGAGCTTTACAATACCCGAGGGCGCTCAAATATGCTCCGTTTTTTACTGCGCTCAGGGCGTAATTTTAAACAAGAGTTGTTAAATTCTGCCTTAGTTAAATCGATGGATTTTTGTTTGTCGTGTAAGGCTTGTCAATCAGAGTGTCCTGCTAGTGTCGATATGGCTCGGCTTAAAGCAGAATATTTGTACCAACGCCGCTTGGCCCATGGCTGGTCTTTTAAAGACCGTGGTGTTTTGATGTACCCCTACTATTTGCGATTGGCTTCGAAGTTGCCGGCGTTGGCCAACCGGCTGCAGGCGACGACCTTGTTTAAAAAAATGGCTGGCGTTTCTCCACAGCGCCAATTGCCTGCCTTTGCTGCGGTGCCTTTTAAAAGGAGTGTAGGAAAGGCGGCAAAGGCAGAGGCCGGTGGGCAAAACATAATTCTACTGGTAGATGTTTTCACCCAATACCAAAACCCTCAGGTAGCAGAGGATGCGGTAACGGTATTAAAAGCTGCATCTTTGACAGTGCACCCGGTTTTAATGAAAACGTCTCCTCGGCAATTAATTAGTCAAGGCCTTTTGGCAGAAGCAAAAACAGCTAGCCAGCAGTTGTTAGGTCAAATAAATGCTCACCCCATAGAATTTTTAATTGTGGGGCTAGAGCCTTCAGAACTCTTAGTGTTACGTGATGAATTAGTGAGTTTGGTTGGGGCTGAATACAAAGAACAGGCCAGCGGAATAAAGAGCCGTGCATTTTTGTTAGAAGAACTTCTAGCAACACAGTTTTCAAGTCATAACGCTGTTACAGAACGTTTTACTCAGTTGTTGAAGCAAGATCCTGTTAGGGTAGCGATTCACACCCATTGCCACCAAAAGTCATGGGTTGGCAATACATCTATTGAAATAGTGTGTAGCCTTTTGCCCGGGGTGACCTTTTCTGTTTTAAAAACCGGCTGCTGCGGTATGGCTGGACAGTTGGGGTATGAAAACCCTGAGTTCTCAGAAAAAGTCGCGAAAACCAGTTTCTTGCCTGCACTGACAACACTTGATAAGGAAACGGTTTTAATCGCAGGGGGTTGTAGTTGCCGTGCGCAGGCCGCTATTTTGGCGGATATAAAAGCGCTTCATCCTGCGGTTTTTTTGGCAGAGCGACTATTTAGAGAATAGTCGTAAAGATTAGGTGGTTAAGGCGTTGCTATAGTTTTAAAAGCGAAGCTAGGGTGGTTCGACGCATTACCCTGTTTTTTTCTGTTACTCTTTTAAGATAAATAATGGCTGTTAGGTTTTTTTAAAGCGGCCGTATCGTAGTAGTACAGTGGGTAGAAGCAGTAGGTTTAACACCGTTGATGATACCAGACCGCCAATAATAATCGCCGCCATCGGCCCCATGATTTCACGGCCGGCATTATCGCTGTTAATCGCTAACGGTAACATGGCTAAAATAGTCACTATGCTGAGCACCTAATAACACCGTGTCAAAATTCCACCGATGGTTTTCTTGTTGTACTAACTGTTGGTAGTGAGAAACCAGCATAATACTGTTTCTAACAGTAATGCCAAACAGGGTGATGAAACCGACGACCGAGCCAATCGATAAGGTCGCACCGGTGATTAAAACCGCTACCACACCCCCCACCAGCGAAAAAGGAATATTGGCTAAGGTCAGTAAGGTATGGCGGGCACTGCCCAGAGCCAGATAAATCAGCAGTAAAATGCCAGCACCGGCCAGTAGGGAGTACAGTATAAGTTCCTCCCGGGCCTTGTTTTGGGCAACGGCTGCGCCAGTAAATTCGGGGTAGTTTGTGCTATCAAATGAGAGGTCTTGAAAGACTTTGCTTTTAAGTTTGTTAATAAAGCCGCCCAGGTCGCCATTGTTGACATGACAGGTAACCGTTTGCAGGCGTTGTGCGCCTTGATGCAAAATATTGTAACGTCCGGTGGTGGTGGTAACGGTGGCCAGTTCCCCTAAAGGCACCAGTGCACCGCTGGCACTTCGAATAGGGAGTTGGGCGATTGATCGGGGTTGTTCTTTGAGCCTTGGATGGAGGTTGACCACAATGTCATAGGTTTGATAGCCTGATAATCCTTGCCCGACCCGTGTGCCACTGTAGGCGGTGCTGATCGTTTGGGAAACTTGTTGTGGGCTGATCCCCCAGCGGCTCAGTTGATCCAGATTCAATTGAATGGATAAAGTTGGCGCTGCGGCGGTTGAGCGCAGTTGAATATCGCTGGCTTCTGGAAAGTTGGCCATAATATCGGCAATTTGTTGGGCTTTTAAATCCAAGGTATTTAAATCGTTACCATAGAGGTTAACGGCCACCGGTGCGGTATAACCTGAGATGGTTTCATCCACCCGTTCAATTAAAAAGGTATTGGCTTCAAATAAAATCCCGGGAAAGGCGGAGAGGATTTTACGAAGTTGGTTTAAGATTGCTTGTTGCTCGGTGCCCGATAGGGGTTTGAGGCGCACTTCAAATTCACTGTAATGGCTCCCATATGTATCAGCACCGCGCTCGGCGCGACCGGCCCATTGAGAGACCGACTCAACCCCTTCAATCGTTAAAAATTGTTGGGTTAAGGCACTGCCTATTCGAATCGACTCGGTCAACGCGGTGCCGGGAATGCTGCTGGTGTGAACAATGTAGTGGCCTTCACGAAGTTCGGGTAAGAACTTCGTCCCTAAATTTAACAAGACTAATGAGCCTATAAGGCACGCTGCAATCGAAAAGATGATAATGCGCTGAGCGTGAAGGCTGATGCGGCTCAATAAACGCTGGTAGTGGGGTTGGATAAAAAGCATTACCGGTGATTTTTTTTCAGTTGGCGTCGTGTTTCTCAGTAGCCAGTAACAAAGCGCTGGTGTCAGTGTTAAGGCCACCAGTAGCGATATTAAAATAGCGCTAATGTAGGCTATGCCTAAGGGCGCGAAAAGTCTGCCGGCAACACCGTCTAGGGTCAGTAGTGGCACAAAGGCCAAGGCGACAATAAAGCTGGCATAGACAACCGAGCTTCGTACTTCCATCGAGGCGTTATAAATAACAGTGAAAGGTGATTGCGGGTTATTTGATAGTTTGTTTTCTTTAAGCCTTCTAAAGATATTTTCGGTATCAATAATCGCATCATCAACGACTTCACCTAAGGCAATTGCCAATCCGCCCAACACCATAATATTGAGATTAACACCGGCCTCGAGCAAAACCACCGCCGCCATAATAAGTGACAGCGGTAAGGCAATAGCTGCAATCAGCGCGGTCCGGCTGTTGTAAAGAAAAAGATAGAGCACCAATACCACAAAGAAACTGCCCAGTAACAAGTGGCCGGTAATATTGCTGAGTGAGGTTTCAATATAATCTGCCGGGCGAAAAAGGGGGTTGTGAAAATCAATGTTTTGTTGGGCGAATAAGGGCTCAAACTCGAGTAATGCTTTTTCAACCGCTTTTGAAACCGACAAGGTATTGGCCCCGTATTGGCCGATTACCATCAAAACAATACCTTCTTGGCCGCCAATTTGAGCCGCACCAATCGCCGGCGCTGGTGCGTAGGTCACGGTAGCAACTTCGCCGAGTAAAAGAGGTTGCCCTTCAATCGTTTTAATCACGATTTTTTTGAGTTGTTCAGGGCGTTGGGGTAGACCGCTAATGTTAAGCGTAAAGCGTTGGTTGGTATTTTCAATAAACCCCGCCTGAGCGGTGTGGACAGCTTTTCTTGCGGCCTCGGTAATGTCATTCACGCTGAGTCCATAGCGGTGTAATGGTTCGGGGTGAATTTGAATTTGCAGTTGTTTTAATGCACCGCCAAAAACATTCACATCGGCAACGCCTGGAACCGTCAGTATTTTAGGAACCACGGTCCAGTCAACCAAGGTTCTTAAGGCCATTAAATTTTGTTGCGCTGAGCTTAGCCCCAGTGTTAACACGGTCGCAGAGGATGAGGACAGCGGTACCGGCACCGGCATTTGAACGGAGGCAGGGAGTCTGCCGTTAAGGCTGGCTAAACGTTCGGTGACTTGTTGGCGGTTGCGGTAAATATCACTGTTTTCGTTAAATAAGGCGGTGACGATAGAGAGCCCCTGTATTGACTCTGAACGGGTCGTGGTTAAGCCCATGAGACCAGAAAGAGCCGTTTCAATCGGTGTGCTCACTTGAATTTCAACTTGTGCGGCTGAAAACCCCGGTGCTTCGGTTTGAATGATCACTTGTTTGGGGGCGAACTCTGGAAAGATATCAAGTCCAGCTGTTGACAATCGGTAACTCCCATAAGCCAATAGAATAACGCTTAATGCAATGATGACGCTGTAAAAGCGGATCGAGCTGCGAACCAGAAAAGCGAGCATCAGGAGTTAGTCGTCGTCATTGTCATTTTCTTTCGGAATACCGGCTTTAAATTCTTCTGAAAAGAGCATTTGTGCGCCGCGAGTAACCACGCCGTAAGGGCTGGTTAAGGGGGCAGTGACTAAAATGCCCCCGGGAACGGGATGGTTTACTGAGATTTGTTGCCGGTTAAAAGTCGTTTCATCTTTTTTAAGGTAAATAAAGTGTTGGCCAAGGTGTTGTATGATCGCCGTTTCAGGAATTACCATACCGCTCATGGCTTGTTCAGTTAAAGGGATAAAGGCGACCAAGGGCTGTCCGGGCAAAAAGATGGGTGCCGCTGTTTGGTAAAAAAAACGAAGTCCCGAGTGTGTGGGGGGCGCGGTGGGTTGGGGATCAATTAAGGTAGCCGTTACCGCTTGGCTGCGATAAGCACGGTGTGCAATAGCAATGGTGGCGGGCATCGGCCGTTTCTCGTCCACAGGGTAGTCCACGTATAACAGGGTCTTGGAACGGTCTGAGAAGTCAATGGTTGAGGATGGCTCTATTTCAGTCAGGGCACTAACAATTTTTTTGCCCCATTGCAATTCTGCAGCGCTGCGAACAGTGTTTAAGGTGATGCTTTCAGCCAGCCACTGGGCATTGTCGGCCTCGGCTTGAAGACGGCTGTGTTGCGTTTTGGCCAACTGCTTTTGGCGGTAGGCTTTTGTTAACCGGGCTTGTTGCTGGAAGTAGTCGCTTTTAAATTGTAATAGGGGTTCTTGGGGTACAGTACGACCATAGCGGATGACTTCCGGTTGGTGGCGGGTGATGACAAGGGGTTGGATTTTAATGCCGGCACTTTTTTGTAGCGCTGGGCTGAGTGACAGGCTTAGAAACGGGTCGCTGGTTGGCTGGAGAGGGCCATCTCTATCATGGTCTACCGCAGCCTGAACGCTGTTCACGGACAGGTTTAACCATAAAAGTCCCAAGATTAATGTCGTTTGAAACAGCAACGGTTTAAGGGTCAGGGTTTTGAGCATAAGTCATTTAAAAGCGAGCATGAACGGTGCAGTATAAGTTATCAACCGTTATCACGCACATTAAGGATTTAAAATTTTAATTCAAACGAGCCTAAAAGGGCAGTGCGTTAACGGCTTTTGGGTCAATTGTCTGTATAATAACTCTTTTTAATTTTATCTATAGACAAGGGCTTATGAGCGATTTTCCCGAAAATTTAAGATATGCAAAATCTCATGAATGGTCAGCATTGGAAGACGGCAATATGGTTCGTGTGGGTATTACTGACTTTGCGCAAGAAGAACTCGGTGACTTGGTTTTTGTTGAACTGCCGGAAGCGGGCAAAAAGGTCGCAGCAGGGGAAGTGTGCGCCGTGGTGGAATCTGTCAAAGCAGCTTCAGATCTTTATAGTCCGGTGACCGGTGAGGTTATTGAAAGTAATCAAGCGGTGACTGATGAGCCTGAATTAGTGAATGATGATGCCTTCGGTACCTGGCTTTTTTGCATTAAAGCTGATGATCCCAGCCAATTAGAAGCATTAATGAGCGCGAGTGAATACGAGCAAATGATTAACGATTAATTTCTTTTCGTTATTGTGTTTTTTTTACATTACGGCGTTCGTTATTTATGTTGTGCTGTTTAGTCTTAAATTTTTTACAAACCGGAGTTTTAAACGATGAGTGCATTGATCTGTGGATCCATGGCTTTTGATACCATTATGGTATTTCAAGATAAATTTAAAAATCATATTTTGGCTGATAAGGTCCATATGTTAAGCGTCGCTTTTTTAGTGCCAGAACTGCGCCGTGAATTTGGCGGCTGTGCCGGTAATATTGCCTATAACTTAAAAATGTTAGGGGAAGAACCACTGATGATGGCGACCGTGGGTCAGGATTTTGGCCCTTATCAACAGTGGTTAGAAAAATTTGCGATCCGGACGGATTATGTAACCGTTTTAGAGGATCAGTACACCGCACAAGCCTATATCACTACCGATGAAGACGATAATCAGATTACCGCTTTTCATCCCGGTGCGATGAATGAGGCCCATCTTAATGCTATTGCGGCAGTTAAGGAACCTATTCAGGTAGGCATAGTTTCACCGGATGGAAAAGTGGGCATGCAGCAACATGCAGAAGAATTTGTGGCGGCGGGTATTGATTTTATTTTTGATCCCGGCCAAGGCCTGCCGATGTTTGATGGCGCTGAATTGACAGTATTCCTAGAACAAGCCACGTGGGTTACTTTGAATGATTATGAGGCGCAGTTAATGCAAGAGCGTACCGGCTTAACCTTGGAAGCGATGGCTGAACAGGTAAAAGCTTTAATTGTCACTCAAGGGGGAGAAGGTTCAACCATCTATACCGAAGGCCGTGTGATTAACATACCGTCTGCACCCGTTGGTGAACTTCAAGACCCAACCGGTTGTGGTGATGCCTATCGGGCCGGACTGTTGTATGGCTTGATGAACGATTTAGACTGGGAAACGACCGGGCGTATTGCCTCCTTATTGGGTGCAATAAAAATTGAGCAAAAAGGAACCCAAAACCATCGGTTTTCGCTTGCTGAATTTAAAGCCCGCTATGAGCAAAGTTTTGGACGTTCCTTTTGAGTCTACGCCAGACTGAAAAGTTGGTATCGATTATGGCGCAATTGCGCGACCCTGAAACCGGTTGTGCCTGGGATCGACAACAAGATTTTGAGAGTTTAATTCCTTATACTTTGGAAGAGGCCTATGAGGTTGCCGATGCCATTGAGCGGGGGGATAACGACGATTTAAAAAGTGAGTTGGGTGATTTGTTGTTGCAAGTGGTTTTTTACGCCCAGATTGCTAAAGAGCAAAAACTGTTTGATTTTGAACAGGTGGCAATGACTATCGCCGACAAATTAACACGGCGCCACCCCCATGTTTTTTCCAATGTCGTATTTGAAGATGATGCGGCCCGTAAGCAGGCTTGGGAAGAGGCTAAGGCTCTTGAGCGTAAAGAAAAACAAGGCACAGGGTCAACCCGTATTTTATCCGGTCTGACCAAAAACCTACCCGCTCTGATGGCGTGTGAAAAAGTACAAGAGCGTGCTGCAGCCCAAGGCTTTGATTGGCAAGAAACCGCACCGGTATTTGATAAGGTCTTGGAAGAGTTAGCTGAAGTCAAAGAGGCCTGGATTTCAGGGGACTACCCGCACACGGAAGAGGAAGTCGGTGATTTATTGTTGGTCGTGGTCAATCTTGCCCGTCACCTTAAAGTTAATCCTGAAATGGCGTTGAGGAAAGGGACCGATAAATTTACCCGGCGCTTTAATTATGTCGAACAACAGGTGCTTACCTCTGGCCGGGCTGTGACGGATTGCGAGTTGGAAGAACTCGATGCACTCTGGGATGAAGCCAAACGGGTCTTGAAACAAGCGTGAGTAATTCCCCGTAATCGTTGTTTTATTCTTTAACAGGGCGCTTGTCCAGTTTTCGTTGTAAGGTTCTTCGGTGCATATTTAAGGCGCGGGCAGCGGCTGAGATATTACCGTTATTTTCCATCAGTACTTTTTGTAAATGTTCCCATTCCAAGCGTTTTACCGACAGCGGATTGCCCTTAATGACGGCAGAGGAGTCACCGTCATTTTTATTTAAGGCATGAATAATTTCATCGGCATTGGCAGGTTTCGTTAAGTACTGGGTTGCCCCTAACTTAATGGCTTCAACAGCCGTGGCGATGCTGGCAAATCCAGTTAACATCACAATGCGGGTGTTGTTATCTATTTCAATGAGTTTTTTGACTAACTCTAGGCCAGATTCAAGGCCAATTCGTAAATCAATGACGGCATATTCGGGTGTTTTTTCTTCTGCAAGCGCTAAGCCTGAGGCAATGTCGTAAGCGACCGCAACATCAAAGTTACGTTTCTTAAGGGCTTGGGATAAGACCATGCAAAAGGTTTGATCATCATCAACGAGCAATAAACGGGGAGTTTCTGTTGAGGTTTCCATGGGCAATATCTTTTAGTCAGCTAGGTTAGATTGAGGGAATAACGGTAAAGTCATTTCTGTGCAGGCACCCCCAGTGGGCTTATTATAAATGTCAATGCTGCCTCCGAGTCGGTTAATCGAGGCAAAAGTTAAAAATAAACCAACGCCAAGCCCGTGATTTTTTGTGGATATGGGTTCTTTACCGGCTTGGGCTAAAATTTCAGGTTTAAAGCCCGGTCCATAGTCTTTTATTTTAAGGTGTAGCCATTCAGGATCCCATTGCGCAATAAAATCAATGCCACTGTTAGGGTTAGTCGCTCGAGCTGCATTATTAAGAATGTTTATGATGGAATGGGTGAGGGTGCGGTCGGCAATAATTTGACAAGTTTGTGTGTGGTCCGGGGTAATCATTAAATTGATCTTGATTCCCGGTTGTTGACTGCGCCAAACGGTTAGGAGTTCATCTAAATAGGTTGTGATTTCCATAATTTGTCCGGATTCGGCGCGCATTTCACCCCCAGAAGCAGACATGACGGATAAGGCCTCTTTACAACGATTAATCTGAGCAAGAATAATCTGCATTTTCTCATAGAGTTCAGGGGCGTCTCGTTGTTGGTATTCTTGTTCAATTTCATGGGCAATGATTGCCATAGTTCCTAAAGGCGTTCCCATGTCATGAGCGGCACTGGCAGCCAGTGTGCCTAAGGCAATAACGCGCTCATCACGCAGTGCATTTTCACGGGCTTCGGCGAGTTTTCGTTCGCGCTCACGTAGTGTTTTGGCCATGCTGACAACAAAATAAGCAACCAAGGAGGCGCTGAACAGAAAGCCAATCCACATGCCGAAAATATTAGTGCTAAAAAAAGCGACCTCATTTTCTAAAATGGGGTTAATTGATTTAATGCCGTGCGGGCCAAAGGTGAAGGTTTGTTCGCCGACTTTAGGCAGCGGGATGTTGTAGGCAATCAGTAGTGTGTATAGCGATGTTGTTAATAACATCATGTACCAGGTATAAATTTGCGGTAACGTGATCGCGGTGATAATCAGCGGGAGTAAGAATAACCAGATCATCGGGTTGGCTGCACCGCCGGTTAAATAAAGAATTAAAGCAATACTGATCACATCAATGGCTAAATGAGAAAAGATTTCTAATTCGGTCACAGGCGTGGCGTGGCGTAATCGAAACCAGGTATAGGCGTTGAATGAGCCGATGGCAAGAATGATTAAGGATAATGACTTGTGTGGGATAGCCATTTGTAGTGCAAAAACAGAAACAAAGACAGTAAATAAGGTGCCCGTGATGACGAAATTGCGAATAATAAAGAGCCAATTCAGATTCTCACGAATCGAAACGGGGGAGCGATCTAGGCGAAAATTATGCATAGGCTTGATTTGGGTTAGGGGTTATAGCTCTTTATAGTTCATTTAAGTGTGTTAATTGGCTGCTTTCTCAGGGGAAAATAGCACAGTTTCTTTTAAGCGAAAAGTTGTTTAAGAAAGAGATTTTTTTCCATTTAATTAAACCTGACATTGAGCCCGCCTAAGCCACAATAGCCGTGAGGATTTTTAGCTAAGTACTGTTGGTGCTTTTCTTCGGCGTAGTAAAAGACCGGAGCGTGTGTTATTTCAGTCGTGATCGGTGCGGTGATGCCGGCTTGAGTGAGTTGGTGTTGGTAGCTTATTTTTGTATTTTTGGCTTGGCTTTGTTGCGCCTTATTGTGCGTAAAAATAACAGAGCGGTATTGTGTGCCAATATCGTTGCCTTGGCGCATCCCTTGAGTCGGGTTGTGGCTTTCCCAAAAAAGAGCTAATAATTGCTGATAGCTGATTTGTGTGGGATTAAAAACAACACGAACGACTTCAGCATGGCCGGTACGACCGGTACACAATTCAGCATAGTTTGGATTGGGTGTCAGGCCGCCGGCGTAGCCTACAGCCGTGGTGAAGATGCCGGGCTGTTGCCAGAATAACCGTTCTGCCCCCCAAAAACAGCCCAAGCCAAAAAGTGCAGTTTCTAATGTTTTAGGAAACGGCGGTTTTAAGGCGTGGCCGGTAATTATATGCGTGGCGTTAAGGGGCATTTCATGAGTCCGTCCCGAGGGTGCCGCCTGAGGGTCTTGCTTATCTATTGCTTTCATCGCTTAGTTCTTTGTGGTTACTTATGCTTTATAATAACAGTTTTGATAATGGCTAAATACTATTCAAATGACAGATCAAGATACCTTACGCCGTTTTCTTTTTGAGCAGGCAGGTGTGCGCGGTGAATGGCTTAAATTAACTGACAGTTGGCAAGCGGTCAGTGATAATCATGCCTATCCGCCAGAGGTGAAAGAACAATTGGGGCATGCAGTCGCGGCGGCTACGATGTTGGCAGCAACCATTAAATTTAACGGTGCACTGGTCCTACAAACGCAAGGAGAGGGCCCTCTTAAAGCCGTTGTTGCGCAGTGTACGCATGATCGCTGTATTCGTGGCTTGGCCCGGTATCGTGAGCCTGTGGTTGCCGGAGATCTCAGCCAATTGTATGGTTCAGGACGATTGGTGCTCACGATTGAGACTGAGCGGAAGAAACCTTATCAAGGGATTGTCTCCTTAGACGGTGATAATTTGGCACAGGCTTTGGAAAATTATTATCAGCAGTCCGAACAATTACCGACACGGCTGTGGTTGTTTGCTAATGAAACGACGGTCAGTGGTCTTTTTTTACAAGCATTACCGGAATCTTCAGGTTTTGGTTCTGATTGGGAACGTATTGTGATGTTAGCTGATACGATTAGCGCTGATGAATTACTTGATTTATCGTGTGAAGCCGTATTGCATCGCTTGTTTCATGAGGAAACGCTGCGGTTATTTCAGCCAGAACCGATACGGTTTAAATGCAGTTGTTCAAATGGAAAAATTGAGCGAACTTTAAAAAGTTTAGGACGCACTGCGTTAGAGGAAATTTTAGAAGAGCGGGATGCTATTACCGTTGATTGTGAGTTCTGTAATCAGCAATACCGCTTTGACCGGGTTGATGTAGAACGTCTCTTAATCGCCGAAACTGATCTTGGAACTTCAACAATCAGCCACTGATGCGTAGGCGTTTAATACGATTGACATTCAGAAGTCTGTTGGTTTCAGCATTGCTCAGTAGTTTGACGGGTTGTGTCTGGTGGCGGTTATATCAGGTGTATAACCAGATGGCTGAGTTTGATGAGCACTTTTCTGTACAGCACAATCAATCATTTACCTTATTATTTAAAGACCCCGTCGTTTACAGTGAAGATTTTGTTTTTTTAGCCAAATTACAACCGACTCAAAAGGAAGTCCATCAGGGCGTTCATCGGTGGGATTATTTTTTTCAAAAAGTCGATCGAAATAATCAGCCCTTCAATCCGCCTATTGCCTTTACCTGGACCTTGTTTTTCAATGCTGACAATCGCCTTGAGGCTGCAGAATTATCACCGATTTTTTTAAAAATAGTGCCGCCAGTCTTTCTTGAGGCTTCGATTCGTTCGATTGCCGGGGCAGCTATTAATGCGACAGAGCGGCAATTAAAGGCGGACGTTGCTAAAATGGCTAAGATAACGGTGCCATTACCGACGAAAAACAGTATTTTAGCGGTATTGGGTGCCCCTATTGGCCGAGAAAAATCACCGGCGGGTGAGGTGTTGAGTTTCAGGTTTTTATTGGTCAGTCCTGATATTGAACCGGGCTATGAATCACGGGCAATTTCGACGGTAAAGTTAACTTTTGACCCTAACACGGAACGGTTAAGCCGGATGTCTGGTCGTTATGCCGGTCTTAAAATTGCTATTAATTATCAGAACTTAACCCTCTTATAACGCTATGTATCGTACCGTTGAACGAAAAGTCATTACCGAGATTGCACAAAAAGCAGGCGCTATTACCTTGGCGTGGTATCAAAAAGAAGTTTCAGTGGCGTATAAGGCGGATCAGTCGCCGGTGACAGCAGCAGATTTGGCGGCAAATCAGTTTATTTGTCAGGCTCTTGGCAAGGCGTACCCTGATATTCCGCTGTTATCGGAAGAAAATAAAACAATACCTTATTGCGAGCGCCGAGATTGGCAAACCTTTTTTTTGATTGACCCGATTGATGGCACTAAGGAGTTTATTAATCACAGCGATCAATTTACCGTTAATATCGCCTTGATTCATGGTGGTGTGCCCGTGCTCGGTGTGGTTTATGCGCCGGCGCTTAAAGAAATGTATTCTGCCTGTCAGGGGCAAGGGGCTTTTAAAAATGATCGGCGGCTACCTTTCAAGAAAAACGCTAACCCTGAGCAGTCTTTAACTGTTGTGGCCAGTAAAAACCACTTATCGGTCGAAACCGAGCACTTTATACAAAGCCTGACGGAAGGTACTGAAAAGGTCACGCTGAAGGCGATAGGCAGTTCCTTGAAATTATGTTTGGTTGCAACCGGTGAGGCGGATCTGTACCCACGTTTGAGCCCAACGATGGAGTGGGATACCGCTGCTGCACATGCCGTGGTATTGGCGGCGGGTAAGCAGGTCTTGCAATACGGAACCGATGAGCCGTTAGTCTATAATAAGGCTGATTTATTAAATCCTTGGTTTATTGTGCAATAACCGATTTGATTTTTCTTGAGCCTAGGTCGATGTGCTAAGACCCAGACTACGGCTCTAATCACGTCGGCACTTTCTGGTTGACAGCAGGTAATCGTACAATTTTCAGTACATTAACAGCATGAGCCAAGCGCTAAGACTCATTATGGCTACGAACACAGACCGGTAGACTACCCTTGTAGTGCCTCGCGCAAAGGTCTCTTAGCAAAGTTGATTTGAATTTAATGTTTTACAATTCCGAGTGTAGTGGCAATATGACTCAGCTCAATTAAGGTTGGTGTACCTAGTTTTTTCTTGATTTGAGTGATGTAGTTAGCAACGGTTTTATAGCCTAAACATAATTCATCAGCTATTTTGTGAGTGGTAAACCCTTGAGCGGATAACCGGAATACGTCAAATTCCCGTGTTGAGAATTTTTGTACAATGGCTTCGGGGTTGTTTTCTGGTAATTGATTTTTGGCACTATCGAGTAGTCCTTGTTCAATATAATTCTGGCCGTTATGAATACTTATTATGGCTTCCGATAATATTGTAGGGGCGCTGTTTTTGGTGATGTAACCTTTAGCACCTATATTTAAGGCCCGATTAATATATGCCGGTTCATCATGGAAACTAAAAACAAGAATAGCGATATTCTTGTTCCGCTGCACAAGTCGACTAATGGTTTCTAGTCCGCCTATACCCGGCATGGATAAATCCAGCACAACAATATCTGGCAGGTGAGATTGATAAAGTTGAATGGCTTCTTCACCGCAATTCGCCTCTGCAATAACATCGATATCAGGGGAGGTAGCCAATAAGAGTTTAAAACCTGCTCTAACTACAGTATGGTCATCAACGAGTAAAACTTTTATTTTATTGGTCATGGTAGTGGAATTTGAGCCCTGATTTGTAGTCCATTATCTATTTTAGAGGATATTTGCAGGCTACCCTCTAATAGTTTTATTCTTTCTTTTATGCCAAGTAACCCAAATCCAGAGGTAAGTTTATCAGACTCGCAACCACAGCCATTATCAGTGACTAATAATATGAGCTTGCCTGGGTTAATCTGAATTTTGACACTAACCTGGGTGGCCCGAGCATGTCGAATAGTATTAGTCAGGCTTTCCTGAATGATTCGGAAAACTTGCATGACTGTGTTGGGCGCTACTTGGTCTACGCTATCATCACAGTGTAGCGTAAATGCGATTGATGGGTTTATGGACTGCCATTGGTGCAGTAGGTCTTCTAATGTGGCTTTTAGTCCTAGTTCTGTTAATAGAGCAGGGTGTAATTGCTTCATCATTGAGCGAACAACAACGGTTAAGTGGTCACAAATGTTAACAATGGATGTGGTGACTTCTTGAATATCTGCTGTCTCGTGTGTAGCTGAAATGGCCATCGCTTTGATGGCCGTTAATGATTGACCTAATTCATCATGTAATTCTTGAGATAAACGCTTTCTTTCTGATTCTTGAATCTCTAGTGAGTGTTGGGTTAATGCTTTGTTTTGATTTTCTGACGTCTCTAGTGCTTCAGTCATATGATTAATTGCTTTTGAAATGGTGTCATATTCTTGGGTAGAGAATGTCGGTAATTTTTTGTGGTAGTTACCCGTTTCAATTATTTTCAGGTGCGTAATGATCGAATGGATTGAAATGATTGATTTATTAAATACGAGTTGGGCAGAGAGGAGTGTTAATAATACCAGTACGATTATCACGCCAAAGAGAACAATACTTTCTTGCCATGCTTCAGCGACTTCATCCATTGGGTTGGCTTGAATGATTAAAATAAATTCAGTGTTATTGCTTAGGTCAACAGGGTATTCAACTTTTGGGTATTCACTAAGCACGAGGTTGGTGAACCACTCTGGCGGTGAGTTATTAAAGGTTGATTTTTGGATGGGTTGAAGAGGGTCATTGAGTTTTTCGCCCAATGAATTCTTGAGTTGAATATTTAAGTGTCTGGTTTGCTTTAATTGGCTTAATTGGAGTAGCCAATCTTTATGTCCGGATTTTTGAACGGCGGGACTTGTTTTAATAAGTTGCAAAGCAAGGTTAATGGAGGAATCTACTTCATTTTTTATGGATTGGCGTGCTTGCCAGATACTGATAGCAGCCCCTAAGAAAATAATACCCATTGAAATTAATAAGATCCTGATGCTGATTTGGTTGCGTAAGCTCATCGGGAAAATTTCCTTTTTTGTAGCAGGTGCTAGACCGTGTTTATTAGAGTTGTTATCTTTGTGCGAAATTTGATGAATTTACACAGGATATAGTATGAAAAAGGTTTTAGCTACCGCATTGTTTTTGATCTGCTGCCAATCTTTTGCGGCAGAAGATGTTGAAAGTTTGGCGGTTATGAAAGTCACGGCCTCACCGATTTTATCTCATGGGATTGATGTCAATAAAGTGCCTGCGCATATCCAGTCGGTTACAGCCGAACAGTTAGAGGCTGCTCAGAGCTTGTCTTTGGCTGATTATATGAATCAGCATATGGGAAGTGTATTTGTTAATGAAACGCAAAATAACCCTTTACAGCCGGATGTTTATTATCGTGGATTCTCTGCCTCGCCGTTATTGGGGTTACCACAGGGATTGTCTGTTTACTTAAACGGTGTTCGTTTTAATGAACCCTTTGGTGATACGGTTAACTGGGATTTAATCCCCAGTAATGCGATTGATTCGATGGCGTTGATGTCGGGTTCTAATCCGATTTATGGTCAAA
>LWDU01040002.1_pt1 | contig 19098 bp, 19 predicted proteins | sample 727161 | NCBI WGS metagenome assembly LWDU01 (sample SAMN04566230, study PRJNA314399) | hydrothermal vent metagenome | isolation source: deep sea hydrothermal plume seawater | place: Mexico: Gulf of California, Guaymas Basin | collected 2004-07-11
CCGGGATCGTAGATGCGGTAGTCGATGACCCAGAACTGCTGCGTTGCGGGGTTGACATAGACGCAGTTGACGACCCCGATGCCCCTGATCACCGACTTGGCGTTGCCGCTGTACTGACGGCGCACCAGGTCGATGTGCTTCGAGTGGGACTTGTCCAACACCGTGTCATCAAAGACGACGTAGCCCGCCTCACTGGGCACGACTTGGCCGCGCACGTTCTCCCAGAGCAGCCGGGGAGTGATCCGCTCCCCTGCAAGGTAGCGGTTGGCCAGATCGTGGCTGAAACGCCTGGAGTGCTCGGCAAAGTACGTCAGCGTGTCGTTGATCTGCGAACTCAGCAAAAATTGGCAGTAGTCCAGACGGGTCATGCTTGATGCCATCTTCTCTCCTTGTGTTTGTGAGTTGACTCAGGACTATTCCAGCTTCTATCAGTTAACTTCAAAACGCCAGTGTGCGTTTTTGGAGGTTGCTGAACGTCGATCCGCCTCGTAGACTTCCAACGCTTCTGGAACCATGCCCTTTTCAGCAATTTCTCGGGTGAGGATGCGGGCATCAAGGACGGCTTGAGACGCACCGTTGGACCCAATCGGGTACATGGGATGCGCGGCATCCCCCAGCAAAGTCATCCGCCCATGCGTCCACTGCGGCAAAGGATCGCGGTCGACCATTGGGTACTCGAAAACATTTTCAGCGTTGCGGATGAGGTCTGGAATGTCGAGCCAGTCAAAATGCCAGTCTGCGAATTCTTGCAGAAAATCCTCAAGCTTGCCACGGCGGTTCCAATCCTCCCGATTCCAAAGGTAGTCCGCAGGAAAGGAGAGATCGGCAATCCAATTGATCAGGGCTTGGCCATTTGAGGAGTCCGTGATGGGATAGCAAACGAATTTTTTGGCTTTGATCCCGGACATCGCCATCGTACGCCCGGTCAGAAAGCTAGGAGCGCTCGTCACTCCACGCCACATCACCGTGCCGCCCCAGCGTGGTCGTCCTTCGTGGGAATAAAGCTGGGCGCGTGAGGTGGAGTGGATGCCATCGGCTGCGATAAAAAGTGCCCCCTTGGCGGTTCCACATGGCTCTTCGGAGGCCGTGTCAACGAGTTGGAGGATGAGCTTGTTTTGGGTTTCGTCCCATGTGCCAACCGTGGTTCCGGTATGGACCGCTTCACGTCCAAGTCGCTCCAAGACTGCTTGATACAGCAGCATCTGTAACTTGCCGCGATGCACCGAGAATTGTGGCCAGTTGTAGCCTGCGGCGAGACCTCGGGGTTCGGACCAGATCAGTTTTCCATGTTTTGAAAAGTAGGAGACTTCTGCCGTCCGGACTCCGATGGCTGCCAGCTCATTAGCAAGCCCAAGCTCAAAGAGTTCCCGAACAGCATGGGGTTGCAGATTGATGCCGACACCAAGGGGTTGGAGTGCCTGAACAGATTCAAAGACCTGAACCGGGACGCCGATTTGATGGAGACTCAGAGCCAAGCTCAGGCCACCAATACCGGCTCCAGAAATCAGTACTGTCATGGCAGGAAGTGCGGTTTATTTAAAAAGGAGCAAGGGTGAGGTAAGGTGCGGCGACGTCATCGTGCATCTTCGATGAATCCCATGTTTTCCAAACGAAAGCGCTGAATTTCTCCGGTTTCCAGATCATACTCCTCGCGCTCCTCTTGTTTCGGAAATCCCCAACCGTAAAGGTGCAGATGCAGCAGTGGTTGGTCGCTGAGGGCGTGGATGGAGTGAATCCCATCGGCCAGCATCGACACGGCGGTTCCGGGGCACACATCCAACTCGCTCTTGAGCTTGAGCTCGGCATGTCCGGACGTGGAGCCTTCGTCCATACGCTCGTAAAGTCGGTGGTGTTCCTCGCCAAGCACTCCTCCGACAATCGCCCAAGAACCCCCGTGGTTGTGCGGACGAGAGACTTGCCCCGGAAGTCCACAATTCACATACAGCGAGCAACGGCCATCGGGGTCTTCTTGGATCAGGTAGATGCACCCAATCCCCTTGTCCGGAAGCGGAAATTCCTCAAAATTGAAGAGATCGGTGCGGGTGCAAAGCTGGAGCAACACCGCTTTTGTGGCTTCCAAGGAAGCGACGGAAACCTCCGTTTCCATGAGGGGCCTCAAAGCCCGCATGGATGAGGCGACGGCCTCGGTTCGTTCTGGTTTTCGGGACATGTCGGTTCCTAAGTGATGTGGGATGGCCGTACCGCTTGCCCGTTTTCGGCAGACTCGAAAACGGCTAGGGTGGCGGCCAAGGTTCGTGCGGCGTCTTGTGCCGAGATTCTGGGGGATTCCGCTCCGGAAATCACCTGACAAAAATGCTTGATCTGTGCGACATACGCATCGTTTGAGTCTGTCGGCAAAGGCTTGGGGGTCAAGGGCTGATTCCAGTCTGCCGGGGTTTCGGCGGACCACAGGATCAAGTGGGGAAATTCAAGTGCTGCCTTGGAACCCAAAAACCGATAGACGTTCTGTCCGGATTTCGGGAAGTTCGGATTTTCTCCGGTGGCCTGCTCCCACGTCCAAGGGGAAGGAGCCGAATCGGAAAGCAAAAACGTCCCCACGGCTCCAGATTCAAACTCCAGGATCACTGCGGCGGTTTCTTCTTTGGGGTGCCCCCGGAGTCCGGATTTGAGCAATGCCGAAACCGTGCGGATCTCTCCACAGCAATAGCGCAGGGTGTCGAACTCGTGAATCAGGTTGGTGAGCACCGGACCCGATGAGCGTAACTGTCGCCAATCCGGTTCAAAATAGGCCTCGGCCTTCCGGGTGGCCCACTGTCCGGAGACGCCAATCAACTTGCCCAACTCGCCGTTTTGGAGCAGTTCTCGTGTGTGTTGGACAACGCTGTAGTAGCGTCGGTGATGCCCCACCAACACATGCCGGGACGCTTTGTTGGCCGCCTCAATGATGGTTTCCGCTGCTTCCAGAGTGGCCGCGATCGGCTTTTCCACCAGAACGTGCGCTCCGGCTTCCAGCACAGCAAGCACCGGCTGCACATGATGCTCGGTGGGGGTGCAAACCAGCACACCGTCTGGCTTTGCCTGAGCAAGCATGTCCGCCGTCTCGGCATAAAACGCGACCCCGTTTTGCTGCGCCAGTTCCCGAACCTCTGCGTTCGGATCCGCAATGGCCCCCAACTCGGCTTCCTCCACATTGGAGAGCGCTTGCATGTGACGTTTGCCGATCACTCCCAGCCCCACGATGGCCAGCCTCACAGGATCCATCGCTGAGCCTTGTGGAAATCCGGCCCTGCACCTGTCCAATGCAGCATGTCGCAAAGCCGGACTGTCAATTCAATTGTTTGGGAAGCCAAGTGGCGACTTCCGGAACGGCAATCAGCAGGATCAGCACCAACAGTTCGATGAGAATGAAGGGCAATGCCGAAGCCACCACCTCCCCCAGCGTCACATCGTAGGGGGCGACTCCTTTCATCACATAAAGCAGCAGTCCAAACGGCGGAGTCAGCAGGCTGATTTCCATCGTGATCAGCATCAGCACCATCAACCAGATGACATCAATGTCAAAGACCACCTGCAAGGATTCGCCACTCAACAAAAAGAACGGCAGGGTCAACAGCAACATGCTGACTTGATCCATGAACGCCCCCAGAAAGAGCAGCACGCCCATCATCATGATCACAACGGTGAGCGGGGTCAGGTCCATTGTGGTGACGTAGCGCAAAAGCCCATCCGTTGCCCCGGAGTTGGACAACGCCTGGCTGAACACCAGCGATCCGGCGATGATGAAGAGGATCATGATGTTGATCTTCGCGGTCTCCATCAGTGATTTTGCAAGCTCCCGCCATGTGAAGTCGGCACCCTCGATGCCCGTGATGCAGATGGTTTTGCGGAAGATTTTGAAGAAATAACACGCCCCCAGCGCTGCGAGACAACCCATTGCGGCAGCTTCGGTGGGAGCTGCGATCTTGAAGAAAATGCTGCCGACCACGACCACAAAGATGATCATCAGTGGCAGGATGTAGAGCAGGAACGGAAGAATCCGATTGACGAAGCGGCGGGCGCTTCCGGAGTAGGTCCACGACCACACTTCGCCTGCGTTTGTGTTCACAGAAACCGTGATCGGCAAATCAAGCCCGGATTCGTCCCGCTCGTAAGTGGGCGCAAGCTCCGGATTGATTATGCAGCGCCCCACTACATAGGTGAAGAACAGCACCGCCATCAGCACTCCAGGGACAATCCCGGCAATCAGCAGTTGCGCAACCGATTGTTCTGCAAGGCTCGCCAGCAGCACCGCAAGCGCCGAGGGCGGGATCAGCATGGCGATGCCCCCCACCGCCATGATCGGTCCCATCGAAATCACCGGCTTGTAGCCGCGTTTCATCATGTCCGGCAACAAAACAGAACCGAGAATGGCCGTGTTGGCAATCGTCGATCCGGAAAGCGAGGAGAAAATGGTTCCTCCAACAATCGAGACCACGGCCAATCGTCCAGGAATCCGGGAGATCAAGCGATCAATGGCGCTGATGGCCTTGAAGGCGACTCCGGTTTGCAAGAGGATTTCCCCCATCCAAAGAAACAGGCAGATGGGCGCCAGCGTGAACTTGATTGCATTGTGGAACTCCAGTGGCATCAGCACGAGACCGATGTCTCCGCTGATGAAGAGAAACGTGCCCAGAATATTGGCAGCAAAAAAGGCGAACGCAACGGGTAGCCCCAAGAACATGGCGGTGCAGACGGTGCCGAGCAGCAACACGAGGGCGAAGTACCATTCCATCGCTTAGAACCCTGCCTTGGAAGTGTCCAGTTCGGCTTCGGCAGCCGCGAGGTGGGAACGTCGGAAGCGTAGCAGGAACTCGATAGTCAGCAGCAGGAACGAGAGCGCAAACACCGCCATCATGATCCAAGTGGCGATGCGTAAATCCTTGTCCGGCAGGGTGCCATCCTCAAACTCCCAAAGGGTGATCCGCACCCCGTACACGAACAGTGCTGTACAGATCAGCGTCCCCACGAGTTCCATGAATTTTTCCACCCGCGCGGCCGCTTGTGGCGAGAGGGCCGAGGTGATGACGTCCACCTTGACGTGTGCGCCTTGGTGCAGCACCCACGGGGCACCGACGAAGACTCCGAAGTAGAGGGAGTACTCCACCGCCTCATGAAGCCACCAGATGCTCCCCCATCTGACTTTGATGAGCAGCAGGTTGAGAGGGATGAGGAAGGCGGTCAATCCAATGGAAATTGCAACCAACGCGGCCAGCATAAGCGTGGCCCGGTTGAAGCCAGCTTCAAACGAATCCAGCGCTTGGTGCAACAATGAACCTCTGGAGAGTCGAGATGAGGGTCAGTTTGGTTGGGTCTGGAAGGAGCCTGCTGGAAAGCCGACTCCTCCGCGCAGAAGTGTTACTTCGTGAACAACTTCTTGAGGGCAGGCCCATGCTCTGGGCTACGCTCGATGACTTCGGCCCAACCTGCGGTTGAAGCAGCGGACAGCCATTTAGCACGGACAGCCCCCTTGAAGGTAATGGTCTCCATCCCTTCACTGGCCATCCATGCTTTGGTTTTCTTGAGGTAGGCCTGAAAGGTGGCTCCGGTGGTTTCCGAGTTTGCCTCGAATTCCAGCCCGACCTCCATCAGGAGATCCCGCTGGGCCTGCGACAGCCGATTCCAACTCCGTTTGTTGGCGAGGGTGTGCAGGGTCGCATGGTAAAATCCGGGTTCAACCCGATACTTCGTGACCTTGACCCAAGCAGGCACCCAGCCGCTGGCGGGCCAGCCGTAACCTTGCACCGTGCCGTTTTCCATGTAGGTGTAAACCTGTTGGATGTTGGAGGTCTGGACCGTTGCGCCCAACGACTTGAAGAACGCCGTGTATACTGGGGCGACTCTCAGGTGTAGGCCCGTGAGGTCCGGCTTGCTGATCGGCTTGCTGAGCCACAGATGAAAAGGGCCGTGATCATGGTGTCGTGCAATGAAGTGGATTCCCTTCGCCTCCAGCAGTTTTTGCATGTAGGCCAGCCCGCCATTCTTGCGGAGTTCGGCATAGGTGTAATCCGAAAAACGCAGCACCGGAGCTTCCGGAAGCACATTGCCGAAATAAGCCTCCGTGCAGCCCACGATGTCATAAGCGCCCTTGGCCATTTTTTGTGTAAGCGTGAACGGACTGCCAATCGCAGGCGCACCGCCCTTCAGGTCAATCTGCACCACCCCCTTGCCACGTTTGTTGATTTCTTTCACAAGCGCCTCGAAAGGCCGTCCCGGAGGACTGCCAATCGGGAAGCAGCTCGCGCCGCTGAGGGTGACTTCTCCCGCAAAAACCGGAGCTGCGACCAGTCCGCTGAAGGCCATGACCAGTGCCGCGGCCAAGATTGTGTATCTCCTGATTTTCATCGCAATCTCTCTGAGTAAGGTTTTGAAAACGCTCCGTCCATGTGTCCGGAGAGCCGTTTCCCGGAAACTGCCAAGAACGTTTGACACTTCCAGTCTAAAGTGGAACATAATAACCCCATTGTGCGGCTCGTCAATACATTTTTTGAATTTGAGCAAAGGAAAGGTGCCGTTGCTATGCTTCCCGGTCCCGCCACGTCAACGCTGCCCGCAATCCTTGCTCGCGAGTGATGGCGAGAAATTTCCGTTTACTGGGCATTCCCTCGCCTTCAATCAGCGTGTCAATGTCGAGTCCAGCGTCCAGCGCCTGTTCCAAACCCATGATTGAGTAGGCTCGGTTGATGGCCTGCTTGGTCTGGGACATGAGGGACGGGTCGATCCGGGTCAGTTGCTGGGCCACCTTGAGGGCTGCCTCCAAGTGGGTTCCGTCCGGGACCACGCGGTTCACCAATCCCATCGACAGAGCTTCGCGCGCATCGACGTTGTCAAGTCCCAGCAGAATGATTTCTTTTGCCCGCTTGGGACCAACGACCCACGGCAGTAGCAGGCAAACGATTCCGGCTCCGAACCGCAATTCTGGCTCGCCAAAGACTGCATTCTCAGAGGCAATCGTGAGGTCGCAGGCCATCGCCAGTTCACACGCGCCTGCCAGGACGGGGCCATGAACGGCAGCGACCGTGGGCTTGCTCAGATGCCAGAACTTCATGCAGGCGTCAAAATCGCGTCGTAACACGGGCCGCCACTCTGCGACTCCGGATGGAGGGTTTTCCGCCTGAGCCTTGAGGTCAAACCCACTGGAGAATCCCTTGCCAGCGCCAGTCACTACGACGGCTCGGATGTCTTCATCGGCTTCCGCTCGTTCCGCTGCCGCGATCAGTTGCCGCAGCATGGACTGATCCATTGCGTTCATGCGCTCCGGACGGTTGAGGGTGATCATGGCAACCGAGCCGTCCACTTCGTATAAAATGTAATCTGGCATTCTGCAAACGGTGTGGTGAAAAACTGGGGGCTTTGCTCAGGCGGTGCGATTGGAAATGATATTCATCGCTCTTTTCAGTTTCTTGCGTTTGACTTGATCCCCCTCCTTCATTTCCGGTATTGATTCTCCGAATGAGGGATCATGTACCCTTGCCTGATTAATGGTTTCAGCCTCTGCTGTGCTTAAATCAATGAAGAGGTCCGTTTCCTTGGAGATCCGTTCTAGGAATCTTCTGACCACTCGAATGTAACGCTCCCTGCCATCTTCAAGTTTAACGCCGACGACGTGATTGATGGCGTGAGCAAAGCTCCGGAGCCTCCGGCCGCTTTGCTCAGGTTGCATGGAGTCGCTCAGAAAATCCTCCCAATGACAGCCGGCACAACCAAAAGCCGACAGAAAATGCGCGTAACTTTGGATCTTCCTACAGAGAATTTCAAGTCAATCGTGAATGTTAGATGCTTGAACGGTTGCCGAGAGCCGTGTACCATTGTTCATTATGACCGACACGCTTTCCGTCAAAGTGCTGCGCTCCACAGGTCCGGATGCGCCCGCAAACTTTCAATCCTTTGTGGTGCCGTGTGCATCCCGCATGAGCGTGCTGGATGTAGTGACGCGCATTCAGAGCGATCACGACTCCACGCTTGGATTCCGCTACTCTTGCCGCGCCGGCATGTGTGGAACCTGCTCGATGCGTGTCAACGGCAAGAACCGCTGGACCTGTCGCACTCCGGCAGAGCCGTTCCGGAAGCAGGGCTTGACGCTGGAGCCGTTGCCGAACTATCCCGTGATTCGGGATTTGGCGGTGGACATGACGCCCTTTTTCGAGAATTATCGCAAGGCGCTGCCACAATTCGTCCCGCAAAATCCAACACGGGAAGACTTCGCACGAATTCGTCCGGATTCCAAGGAACGGCGTGAGATCAATCCGCACATCGAGTGCATCACCTGCGGGAACTGCTTCGGCTCGTGCAGCCTCGTGGGCGCCAATCCGGACTACCTCGGACCCGCCGCGCTCAACCGCGCCTTCACTGCCAACTGCGATTCGCGGGATGGAGCGACCGCAGAACGGTTGAACCGCCTCAATTCGCATGACGGGGTTTGGGGCTGTCACACGCAGTTCAACTGCACCGATGCCTGTCCGATGGGGATTTCCCCGACCCGCGCCATCCAAAAACTCAAACGCCAACAGGTGCGCCATGCCCTCCGTCGCTTTTTCTGAATCAAGTTCAGTCACGGGTGCGCCGCCCCACGCTACCAGTGGAATTCTTGGAGCCGATGCGGGGACGAACCCCCGTGCTATCGAAACCGGGGTGGTTTCCAGTGGTTTGATCGAGGAGACGGCGAGGGAATTGATGTGGCGGGCGGCCATCGCCATTCCGGAGGATTTTCGGAAAAGTGTGGTGGAAATGGCGGAACACGAAACCAACCCGCTCTCGAAGTATGTGCTGGAGCAGATCGGCTGCAACTACGAAGCCGCGGTCGAGGATCAGCGTCCCATGTGCGGCGACACCGGACTGCCGCGTTACTTCGTGAAAATGGGCAACGACTGTCGCCTTGAAGGGGGCTTTGCGGCGCTGGAACGGGCTTTGCGAAAAGCAACCGCACAGGCCACCGCAGAAATCCCGCTGCGCCCTAACCGAGTGCATCCGCTTTCCCGCAAGGATCACAACAACAACCTCGGCGTCCACGCTCCGGAAATTCAGTACGCCTTCGAGCCGGAGGGCGACTGGCTGGACATCACCACCGTTCACAAGGGTGGGTTGTTTGGCTCCGATTACCGGATGCTCTTTCCCGCCGACGGCATTCCGGGCATCAAGCGTTTCTTCCTCGACACCATGGTCGAGTTCGGACGACGTGGCATGGCCTGTCAACCCGCGGTCGTGGGTTTGGGCATCGGCGGCTGCAAGGACACCACCATGCGCATCGCCAAGGAAGCCGCCTGTCTGCGTCCGGTGGGAGACGCCAATCCGGATCCAAAAATCGTGGAACTGGAAGCCGAATTGACCAAGTTGGGCAACTCCATCGGCATGGGGCCGATGGGGTTTGTCGGTAAAAGCATGGTGGTGGACACGCACATTGAAATCGCCTATGCCCACACCGGCGGGATGCCGGTTGCGATTCACACCTTCTGCTTCGCGTCACGCCGTGCCACCGCCCGCCTCACTCCGGATGGGCAGGTGCGGTTCCGCTCCGACCCGCAGTGGTTCACGCCGTATTACCGACGCGAGGGCATTGAGTGAAAAAGGTGCAACTGCGAAATTATTTGCCTTGGACGCAAGCCGAGTGCTTGGCGAATCGCACGGGGAATCACCACTTGAAATTTCGGGATACTGTCACAAAGTCCATCGTTTCTCCATCGAGCAAGGTTTTGTATGACGACCGCGTTCCACCGAGAGTCAAGTCCGATTGAACCATGCTCTGCCAGGGCGCTCAAACTGAAATTTCCGTCCCTGTTGATTTCCCGTTGACTTGCTCAAATCAAGGTGGTATTCCTACCAAAACCAAAGTTTACGGCCTTGGCCGGGGCTTTTGTCCTTCAGGTTGGCGTTTGCTTCCTGAATTCTTAACCTCAACAAGGAGTATGATCATGTTCAAAAAACCCGCGATCCTTGCCATTGCACTTGCGTTTTGCGCGTCGTTGTTCGCCGTGAATCCAGTGTCGGCAGAGACCACCCTCCGAGTGGTGATGCACTCGGACCTGAAGATCGTTGACCCGGTCTGGACCACCGCCTACATGTCCCGCAACTACGGGTACATGGTGTACGACACCCTGTTTGCACTCGACAGCAAACTGCACATTCAGCCGCAGATGGTGGGGGATTATTCGGTGAGTGACGACAAGCTCACCTACACCATGACTTTGCGCGACGGACTGATGTTCCACGACGGTGCACCCGTGACCGCCGCAGATGCTGTGGCTTCTCTCAAACGATGGGGGAAAAAAGACGGCATGGGCCAGATGTTGATGGAATACACTGCCAATTTGAGCGCAGTCAATGACAAGACCATGAAATTGGTCTTGAAAAAGCCGTTCGGGTTGGTGCTGGATGCGCTGTCGAAGCCGAGTTCCAATGTGCCTTTCATCATGCCCAAGCGCGTGGCCGACACCCCGGCAGACGAGCAGATCAAGGACCACACGGGTTCCGGACCCTTCATCTTCAAGGAAGATGAGTGGAAACCTGGCGACCGCACGGTGTTTGTGAAGAACCCGAACTACAAGGCGCGCAGTGAGCCGTCGAGTTGGATGGCGGGCAGCAAAGCGGTGAATGTGGACCGCGTGGAGTGGATTTCCATCAAGGACCATCAGACCGCCGTAAGCGCACTGCTTGCTGGCGAGATTGATTATATGGAATCGGTGCCGCATGACTTGCTCCCGTTGCTGGAATCGGACCCGAATGTCCAGACTGCGGTGCTGAATCCGCTGGGGAATCAGTACATGTACCGGATGAACCACCTGCACCCGCCGTTTGACGATGTCCGGATGCGCCGTGCTGCCATGTGGGCGGTCAATCAGAAGGACTTTCTGCAAGGAGTGATCGGCAATCCGAAGTATTACAAGGAGTGCGCGGCGATGTTCTTCTGCGACACTCCGCTGGCGACGGACAAGGGCGCGGAGATCATGATGCGCTCGGACTACGCCAAGTCGAAAGCACTGCTGAAGGAAGCAGGCTATGACGGCACGCCGATTGTGTTGATGCACTCCACCGACCTGAATGTCCTTGCCAATCTGGCTCCCGTGGCCAAGCAGAACCTGGAACGCGGCGGCTTCAAGGTGGACATGCAGTCGATGGACTGGCAGACCCTCGTGTCCCGGCGTTCGAAGAAGGATGCTCCGGGGAACGTCGGCTGGAACATCTTCATGACTTCCTGGCAATCTCTGGACATCCTGAATCCTATCATGGCAGCAGGTTACCGGGCAAACTGTAACAAGGCGTGGTTCGGCTGGCCCTGCGACATCCCCAACATGGAAGTGCTACGCAAGGCTTTTGCCGAGGAGCCAGATCCGGCGCAACAAAAGGCCATCGCCGAGGCGATTCAGGTGCGGGCCATGGAATTTGGCACTCACGGACACGCCGGTCAGTGGTTGGGAGTCACGGCGTGGCGTAAGGATCTGATCTCCAATGTTCCGGACGCTCCGCTACCGGTGCAGTGGGGCATTTCCAAGTAATACCCTCCAGAGTTCCTTACGAAGAGGCTGTAACGGGCCATGTTTGGTTTTCTCGTCCGTCGCTTACTTGCCACCATTCCGGTCCTTGGCATGGTGGCCCTCTTCGTCTTCTTCATGCTACGGCTCACGCCGGGAGACCCCGCTGCTATTTTAGCGGGAGACAACGGGGAGCCGTATCAAATCGAGGCCATTCGGGAGTCGTTGGGTCTGAACGAACCGATACCGACCCAACTGTTCATTTGGTTGGGAAATATCCTGCAAGGTGATTTAGGCGAGTCTTTCTTCTTCAACAAGAAGGTGACCGAACTGATCGCCATGCGTGTGGAAGCGACCCTCTCACTGGCCACCGTGACGCTGATTTTCACGCTTGCAGTTGCGATTCCGCTTGGAGTGCTGGCAGCCTACCGACAGGGCTCGTGGGTGGATCGGCTGGTGATGGGCTTTTCCGTGCTGGGGTTCTCTGTGCCTATTTTTGTGTTGGGATATTTTCTCATCTTCGTTTTCTCGGTGAATCTCAGGTGGTTTCCCGTGCAGGGCTTCAAGAAGATTGGAGATGGCTTCTGGCCGTTCCTGCATCATCTGATCCTGCCAAGTTTCTCTCTCGGAGTCATCTACATCGCACTCATCGCCCGCATGACTCGCGCCAGCGTCATCGAGGTGCTGAATGAGGATTACATCCGCACTGCCTACGCCAAGGGTTTGAGCAACATGGTGGTGTTGATGCGCCACGCCTTGCGCAACGCAGCGGTCCCGATTGTCACCATCACGGGCATCGGCATCGGCCTGCTGATTGGCGGAGTGGTTGTGACCGAGAGCGTGTACAATATTCCGGGTTTGGGACGGCTCACGGTGGATGCCGTGCTGGGCCGGGATTACCCCACAATTCAGGCATTGATCCTTGTGTTTTCCTGCGTCTATGTGGTGATCAACCTCTTGATTGATCTCTCCTACACCCTGCTCGACCCGAGGATCCGGTATTGAGTACGCTTGAGGAATCCCCGCCTGACTTCGAGGTGGACAGTGCGGCCAGTGCGGCGGCAGCGTCTCGACCCCGCACAATCTGGCAACTGCTGTTGCACAATCCCAGCGTCTGTTTTGGCGGTGCGGTGTTGGCGGTGATGTTTTTGACCGCCCTGCTGGCTCCGTTTTTGGGCACGATTGATCCCAGCAACATTGATCCCATTTATCGCAACAAGGTTCCGGGCACTGAGCGTATGCTGCGACTGGAAGACGGCAGTGAGGTACCGATCACTCACTGGATGGGAACCGACATGCTCGGACGCGATGTCTACAGCCGTGTGCTTTACGGTAGCCAAATTTCACTCGTGGTCGGATTGGTGGTGGCCATTTTGAGCATCGCTGTTGGTCTTGCGATCGGTTTGGTTTCCGGCTACATCCGTTGGCTGGACGGCATTGTCATGCGCGTGATGGACGGGCTGATGGCGATTCCGGGCATCCTGCTTGCGATTGCGCTGATGTCCTTGTTCAACGCAGGTATAGGCACCGTCATCTTTGCGATCTTCATTCCTGAAATCCCAAGGGTGGTGCGCCTTGTGCGTGCCATTGTGCTTTCGATCCGGGAGGAACCCTATGTGGAAGCGGCGATTTCTGTGGGCACCTCCGTGCCGCTGATCCTCATCCGGCATGTGCTACCGAACACCATCGCCCCGCTGATCGTGCAGGGCACCTACATTTGCGCCTCCGCGATTCTGGTGGAAGCCATCCTCAGTTTTTTGGGTGTGGGCATTCCTCCGGAAACTCCAACGTGGGGCAACATCATGGCCGAGGGTCGGATTCTGTTCCAGATCTTTCCCCACAATTTGCTCTACCCCGGCATCTTTCTGGCGCTCACCATTCTCGCGGTCAATGTGTTGGGCGACGGCTTGCGCGACACGCTTGACCCGCGCATGGCAAAACGCTTGGGCTGAGAGTGATGACAGGCTCCAACGCAGGCAAGGGTGTGCAACCGGTCCTCAAGATCGAAAACCTCAGCGTCGAACTGCCCAAGGGGGCGGATCGGCAACACGCCGTTGAAAACGTCAGCCTTGAGGTGCGCCCTGGAGAAATCCTCTGCATCGTCGGCGAATCCGGTTCCGGAAAATCAGTGACTGGACTGAGCATCATGGGGCTGCTGCCCAAGGGGCAACTCACTCCGATCTCCGGACGCATCCTGCTGCAAGACGAGAATCTGTTGGAAGCCAACGAGGAGCGGTTGCGGGATTTGCGCTGCACCAGCATGGCCATGATTTTTCAGGAACCGATGACCGCGCTCAACCCCGTGATGCGCTGCGGGGATCAGATTGACGAGGTGCTACGCACCCACACTCGTCTCAACAAAAAAGAGCGCGCCAAGCGGATCATCCGGATCATGGAAGAAGTCCGGTTGCCGGAGCCGAAGCGTCTGATCAACACCTACCCGCATCAGCTTTCCGGAGGGCAGCGCCAGCGCATCATGATCGCGATGGCGCTTGTGCTGGAACCCGTTTTGCTGATTGCAGACGAGCCGACCACCGCGCTCGACGTGACCACGCAGGCGAGCATCCTCCAACTCATCCGGGACATCCAGCGGGATTACCAGACCGGGGTCTTGTTCATCACCCATGACTTTGGAGTGGTCGCGGAAATTGCTGACCGTGTGGCCGTGATGCAATGGGGCAAGGTGGTTGAGTTTGGGGAAGCCAAGCAGGTGCTTTCCAATCCGCAACACGCCTACACACGCATGTTGATCGGCTCGGTGCCGAGCATGACACCCAGCCAACGGGAACGGGATGCGTCCGCGCAGGTGGTGCTGAACACCTCCGGACTTTCCAAGACTTACAGCGAACGCGCACTCTTCCGGAGCACCCGCACCGTTCATGCGGTACAGCAGGTTGATCTTGAGGTGAGGAGGGGAGAGACCCTCGGAATCGTCGGGGAATCCGGCTCAGGAAAAACCACGGTCGCCCGCTGCATCGCCCGTCTGATTGACCCCACCAGTGGTGAGGTTTTTCTGGGCGGCGACGAAATCGGACAACTCCGGACGGGACAACTGCGTCCCTACCGCCGCCGCATCCAGATCATCTTTCAGGATCCGTATCGCTCGCTCAACCCGCGTCGGGTGGTGGGGGACTCCATCATCGAAGGCGCAACCAACTATGGACTTCCTAAAGAGGAAGCACTCAAACGGGCACGGTCCCTGATGGAACTTGTGCAACTCGACCCCAACGCACTGGATCGTTTTCCACATCAGTTTTCTGGAGGCCAACGCCAGCGCATCTGCATTGCCCGCGCCCTGACGATGGAGCCAGAGGTCTTGATTGCGGACGAAGCCGTTTCGGCACTGGATGTTTCGGTGCAGGCCCAAGTCCTCAAGTTGCTCGATGATGTCCGGAAACGCTTCAACCTCGCGGTGCTCTTCATCACGCATGACCTGCGTGTGGCCGCGCAAATCTGCGACACTGTCGCCGTGATGAGCCAAAGCAAGGTTGTCGAGTACGGGCTCACTCACGATGTGTTCACCAACTCTCAGCACGAGTACACCCAATCTCTGCTCAACGCTGCACCCGGCAAGGACTGGGACTTCGGGCATTTCTCGCGGCCTGACCGTAAACCGTAGGGTCGTTCAACCTCCCACCGACAACCCACACCCTGCAAACGCTGCACGGGTTGCGGTTTTTTCCGCTTCGGTGAGTTGTAGCAACGGTTGCCGAACTGAACCTCCGGCCTGTCCCAGCAATTCCTGCCAATACTTCTGGTGCGCCTGTGGCTTGCCACCCGGGCGCGTCGATTTGAGCGCATTGCGCACGGGGTCAAGACTGTCACGGACGGTGCGGGCCTGTGCAGATTCACCCCGGAAGGCAAGTTCGGTGTATTCGTGCATCCGGCGATCTGCCTTGGTCTGGAGCAGGTAGGGCGGAGATGAGCAGAGGTAGAGTTGCCAGCCGAGGTCGAGGATGTTGTCAAGCCATGCTTCCTCGGACGCGGTGCTGACCAGAATTTTATCTCCGGCGAGTTGGGTCAGTTCCGTGTACATTTCACGAGGCACACTGTATTTGATGGCGACGATGTTCGGCAATTCGGCAATGCGGGCGCAGAGTTTCGGACTCATCAGGTAGCCGCTGTCCGGGTGGCTCCACATGGCAATCCCGATGTCCACCTGCTCGCTGAGGTGACGGTAGTATCCGTAAAGCGTGTCGTCCACGTCCTTGAGAAAGTGCAGGATCGGCGCGTGAACGACGATGTAATCCGCATCGATGGCCTGGGCATGTTTCGCTAGTTCGATCACGGTGTCGAGGTTTTGATCGGAACAGGACATGATCGTCGCGCCCTGCTGCTGGGTTTCCTCCACAGCCAGTTCGAAGGTGCGTTTGCGCTCTGCAAGCGACATCGAGAAAAACTCACCCTGCTTTCCGGCAATGAACAATCCCGCAATGCCCAAATCCTGAACCCAATGCCGGAGGTTGTTGCGGAATCCCGTTTCATCCAGTTGCAAATCCGGCGTGAAGGGCGTCAGCGCTGCCGCCCAGATGCCCCGCATGTGTTCCCGTGCGTAGTCCTTGGCCTCACGTTTGGAGTACTTCATTTATCTTTCCTTGCTGGTTTACTGTGTTGCGCGCCCGCCAGACGCTTGCACTCGTGAATTGCTGTCCCTCGCGGATTCAATTTGTAGGTGCAACAGGTGATTTGATTCCGAATCATACCTGATGGGGTGCTTTGAAACCAAGGCATTTCCGGGGGTTGGTTGCTACGGGATCAGTGACGTCATCGCTTCGGTTTCTCCCGTTAGCTACCGCTTCAGCGATCACAATCTCCACAACTTCGACCTTGAACTTCCCACATTCTCTCCAAATTTCCTCCAAATTTCCTCGTTATGATAGTGGTCAAGGTGAGCAGCGATCTCAACCGCTGCGTTTGATCAATCCTCAAACCAACGAGGTCTTATGAACAAGACCACCAAAAGAATCACCCTAGGATTACTGGCCGCTGGTTTTCTTGCCGGTACGCTTGTCTGGGCTGGATCGGAAGTACACTCCAATCACATGCATGGCGGGGGTATGGGACATGACCAACAGATGGAAATGCACCAAGGTGAACATCGCATGAAGCAGCGTGGGGCAAGAAGGCACGGGATGCAGGAAATGCAGAAGGTGTTTCAAGAGGACATGCGCTCCAATCACGCTGAAGTGCTTGCTGAGTTGAGCGGAAAACTTGACGGTGACCCTAAAATTTAATATAGAAGAAGGATGAGCGGTGCGATTATCGAACTTGATGAAACTCAGCCTGCTCGCGGCTGTAAGCCTTGTGGCAACCCCAGCGTACGCGACCTCTCACGGAACCGATCACAGCGGTCAACAGCGGGACCACTCATCCTCGCAGGGTTCCTGCGATAACATCCCGGAAGGGCATGACCCCGAAGAGTATCGTGAACACAACAATTGCACATAAAATCTAGTTGATCCAAGGGATCAAACTTGTTGAGTTTCGGTAAACGCAAGGATCCCCGGATTTTCAAATGCTGCCTCATCAGACAACCGTGGAAACAGAGACTAAGCGAGGGCAAGTGCAGGCGAATTGGAGGCCTCGGAACACTTCACGGAACCGTAGGAACAGAACACGCAGCAGTCACCGGAACGCGGGGTGAGGTGGGCGTTGCAAGACCTGCAACGGTGCAAGATCACTCAGTGCCCGGTGGGGATTTCCTCCTCGGAGGTGTGTCTGCATTCCGGACAGGTGAGGGTCGAGGTTAGGGCCGTCATGAAAATTTCCGGGTGATGGTGGTTAGGAGCGGACCATGCCCGCAACCCAAGTCAGGGAGGACATGGGGATTTCCGATAGCGAATCCAGCTGATCAAGGCCAGAGCCATGCAGCCGAACAACAGCGGCAGCAGCACATAATCCAGCCATGCCAGCGTCAGGCCAAGCGCGGCGAGGGTCAGCGTCAAGGCCGGAGTAAAGCAGCAGACCGCCGCAAGGACGGCGCCAAACGTTCCGGTCCAGAACATCCGGTTGGAACGAGGTGGCAGAGGCATGGGGTTTCCAGTTATTGCTGGGTTGGGGAAGAGAGCGGCGCAAATTTCTGGATGCGGTCGTTGGCGTATTCGGTCCATACACTCTGCCGCCGGGCGTGATGCTCAAGTGCATCGGGGATCGAACTCCCCGGCTTCCTTTCCTGCTCCTCATTCGTGAGGCGGACAATGTACTTTTTCTGCAGGGCAACACTTCTTGGTTGCCCTCATGCTCTCTCAAAACCTGATAAAGTGCAACTTTAAATTTTAATCTGGTTAGAACACTAGGCAGAGCATAGGGTTTACTGAAAAAGTTTTTGAATTCAAGCGGGTTGAAGCAAGAGGGCTTGTGATGCAACAAGACTCATTCTTTCCGCAGCCCCCGTCCTCAAGAAGAATACGCCCGTCGGGTTCTGAAATCGCTGTGCGTGCGCCAACCCCCAGAATCGCATTACAGCCCCTGCGGGAAAAAGCGTAAAAAAGCAGGAGTCGCAGCATCTTGTCATGATGACAATCGAAAGGCAGCAGGAAATTCGGGAAGCTAAGCTGCCCGGAGTCATGAATGTACATGCGCCTTCATCTGCAAGTGCAGGGGTTTTGAAACGGTTTGGCCAAAAAGGCGGTAGTTCCCAACAGCTCAAATCAGATTAACAGATTGATTTTAAACAGAAATTTAATTTTTCAGTAGATCCTGCCATAATAAAATTGTACAAATATATTTGGTTATGTCAGAATCCATTCGTAAGTTGGTTAGTGGCTACTGACGGTTGGAAGGCTCAGGAGTTTTTTGGCCATACGATGATTGTGTTGCGCGGGATGCCGAAGGTCCGGTTCAGCCCCTGCAGCGAGGGTTGTTCCAGATAGGCCTGTAGCACCTCGGATTTGCGTTCCTCACTGTGGCACTGACCGGGGAGCAGCACCTTGCTGGCCCCGCACTTGCGGCCGTGATGGATTTGGCTGGTCTGGATCATCGGTGTCCTTCTTTAGAAGGTCATCGCATCACCTCCAGAGGATACTAATTCGTTTAATTGTATGCCATTACCGACTGCTCTTGTTCACTAGAATGACAGAATGCCGTTTTTTGGTTGGCGTCTAAAACCGAACTTATAGAGCGCCTTTTTTCCAATCTCTCAAAGGAGATCAAATGAAAGTGTTGTTAAAGCAGGTTTTTTCAAAATTTGCGCTGGTGATGTTGGCTGCCCTTTATTTCAGCAGCATCGCCTCTGCCAAAGACTTGGTGATCATGACTTCCCTACCGAGCATGGAATTTCCCTTCTTTGTCCACATGCAAAAGCAACTGGATCAAGAAGCCCGGAGTATCGGTGGAATTAAAATCTTGTCGGCCGACGGTCACAACCGAGTCCCCAAACAGACAGCTGACGTGGAATCGGCCATCATCCAAGGAGTGGACGGAATCATCATCAGCCCGATTGATGTGAATGCGATGGCACCCGCTCTCCAGCAGGCGATCGACGCCGGAATTCCAGTGGTTACCGTGGACCGATACGTAGGTGGAGTGCCCGGGATTTACGCGCATGTCGGCGCGGACAACGTCAAGGGGGGCGAAGCACAGGCGAGACTGATCATGGAACAGTTTCCCAACGGAGCAACCATCGTCAATTTGCAGG
>LWDU01036203.1_pt1 | contig 19095 bp, 12 predicted proteins | sample 727161 | NCBI WGS metagenome assembly LWDU01 (sample SAMN04566230, study PRJNA314399) | hydrothermal vent metagenome | isolation source: deep sea hydrothermal plume seawater | place: Mexico: Gulf of California, Guaymas Basin | collected 2004-07-11
AGTCCCGGACAGCAGGACAAGCTGCACCAGAAAAGAGTCGTTGGCATCGAAGTCTCCATCGCCATCGACGTTGCCAGGCAATGGTGTACCGTCATCATCCGTTGTTGTAACGGTGACGACCTGATCGGCAAGCGTGTCGTAGGCGTCGTCGCTGGCTGCATCGTTCACAGACACGGTAATTGTGGTCTGCTCATCACCGTCATCAACAACGTCATTCAGACCGGTGACATTGACGGTCTGAGGATGACTCCAGTCTGAGCTGGTAAAGGTGACTGACGTCATGTCCACAGCTGCATCCGGATTCACTGACAGCAACAGGTCGAGCACAACATCAGTGGCCGGCTTTGCGTCCAGCACAACAGTGAACGAATCCGTTGTGGTCGTGCCGTCCTCGGATACGGTGGCAGTGACTTGACTGAGAGTAAATCCTGGCGGCCGATTGAGGAACAGCACGTACACCGCGTCATCACCCGGAGCTCCAACAGCCAGGTCAACCACGCCGTCACCATTCAGATCGCCCAAAGACGTTACCAGAGTCGGTCCGCCACCAGTGTCGCTGGCGATCTTTGTGGAACTCTTCGCACTGCCGTCGGCGTTCAGCAACAGCAGATACACCGCGCCCTGCAAGTAGCCGTCCGTGCCGGAGGCTCCGACGACCAGGTCGGCGACGCCGTCGCCATCCAGATCCCCAACCGACGCCACCGAACTGCCGAATGAATCACCGCTGACCAGAGTCGGACCGCCGTTCAGCCCACTGGCGATCCTTATGGAACTCTTTGCACTGCCATCTGCGTTCAAGAGCAGTACATGCACCGACTCATCGCTCCAACCGCCAGGTCAGCCACACCATCACCGTCCAGATCGCCCACCGAAGCCACCAAAGTCCGCCAGAGTCGGTCCGCCATTCGTATCGCTGGCGATTTTGGTGGAGCTCTTCACACTGCCATCATTATTCATAAACAGCACGTGCACAGCGCCGCGAGAGGTCCCGCCCGTGGTGTCGTCATAGGCTCCGACGGCCAGATCGGTCACACCATCGCCGTCCAGATCACCAATCGACGCCACCGCACTGCCAAATTCAACACCATCGTCCAGAGTCGGTCCACCGTTCGTGTCGCTGGCGATTTTCAGAAAATGGTCAACGGTGCTGTCGCTGGCCGTAGTAATCGAAAACACGTGGTCCTCAACTTCGCCATCGCTCGCGGCACCTGTCGAATTCGCGGCGGCAGCATCTGTGCTCAGACGGAACCTCGCATACGTGGCCCCTGCGGTATCGGTCGGAATCGAAGGAAACGTCAGCGTGAAGCGATCATCAGTCGTGCCAGCGGGAACAGTGACCTGAGCCCGTTCGGTCGCGTTGTCGAATACGCCGTCATTGTTGTAGTCGATCCAGCCCGACAAAGTTGCAACATTGCTGGACCTGTTGGTTGCCAGCAATGTGATCGTGGGGGCCGCTCCGATCGTGCCCAGCAAATCGAGCGGACTGAGCACACCATCTTCGTCGTCCGGTTCGTTGTCGGGTAAGACACCGTCCACATCGTCTGCATTAGCCGTGGCGTTCTGCAGCGTGCCATCGTCGCCGTCAACCGTCGCGCCAAGAAACAGTCCGGTGACGATGGTATGACCGGGGCCTGTGTCGCTCTGCAGTGTCTGATAGTTTCCGCCCCCTGTGCCGGCGCCTGTGTCGGGGGCGTCGCCGTAATCGATCGGCAGCTCTAATCCCGTGAAGGTAATCGTCGAACCATCCAGGTCAATACTTCCGTCGTTGGCGTTGGTGAAGCTATAGGTGATCGCTGTAATTGAGCTGCTGTTTTCAAGTTCGATCTCGTCCGGATTCGCACCGCTTCCCCCGTTAAAGAACACGCCGCCATCGGGAATCGGATTGCCACCCATGAAGTCAACGACCAGAATGTCCTCGTCTGTTGAGCCATTGATGATGATCGTGTTGGCTCCGCTGGTGTCGCCGCTTTCGAACAATGGATCCTTAAACCCAACATCCAGATTCCCCACGTCCAACTTAGCTTTGTTACTGTCGTTGAGGAACAGGAAAAAATCATCCAGGCTCCCATTGTCGGCATCGTCACCGGCTGACACGACGACAGTGTCGTCTCCGCTGCCTCCCTCGGCGCTGATCAACGGAATCCCCGTCATGGCGGTGACGGCTTGAATGTCAGCACAATCGTTTCCGGCACCGCCGTTGAAGCTCAATCCCGTCAAACTACTGATGTCGGCCATGGTAACAGTCGTATCGTCGTGGCCACCGTGGCCGTTCAACGTGACCGATGCGTCAAACAAGCTGTCCAGTCCGTTTAGCGTGATCGTGTCGTTTCCTGCGGAGCCATTGACCGTCAACGAATTTGTCGGATTGACAAAGTCGATGCTCTCGTTGGTGGACGTGCTCGACAGGCGGGAGATGTTGTTGCCTGTGATTCCATCATCGCCGAGCGTTACATTGTCGGCCGAGCTGCCTGTGAAGACTCGGTCGGTGGCCGACGAATTGTCAATGATCGGTTCCACACCCGCAAAGCCGACAATTGTGCCGTCATAGTTGATGCTGCCCGCGGTCGGCGCGATGGTGTTGTAGGTGACCGTGGTAAAGCTGCCTCCGTTGATCGTCAACGCATCGCTGCCAACTCCACCATTGAAATGAATCCCAAACGCTCCGCCCGAAAAATCAACGCTGAGCGTGTCACTCGCAGCGGAACCGTTGATGTACAGGTCCGACACGGACACGGTTGCCACCCGATCGACCTCGGCGTTGGCATTTCCCTGATCGCGCACGACGTAGTCACCACCCTCAACAGCCAATGCGAACGGCCCCGCCCCGACCAGACCAATTGTTGCGGCATTGAAGGCCGCGTTGCCGTTCGAGGCAAATCTCTCAGCATCCCCGACTCCAAACGGATCTCCGTGGTAACTGAAAGTCCCCAGACTGAAGTCGACCATGCCCGTGCCCTCGGTCACAGCGTTGATCTCGTCGAAGATCGTCGTGTCCACACCAACGGCGCTGGTGAGCACGAATGTGCCAATGCCGGTAGAATCCGGACTGGTGTCGGTACGAATTTCGAGAGACAACAGATTCCCGGTCGCCGCGGGCACAACCTTATTGAACACCGTTAACGTGTTATCCGTGCCGGAACCAGGAACATAGAACTGGTTGACAATCCCATCGCCTGTCCCGTCGTCAAACGAAGCATCGTCAAGACTCAGGGCCACCGTGTTGCTCGCAGCAACGTCCGATCCAAATTGAAACGTCAGGTCAGATGCCCCAATGCCGACCGCTTCGAGATTGGGAAAACCGGTCAGTGAGTTGATCGTCCCCAGCCCGTACCGGAGTTGTGTATGCGGTGCGTCGCCTGGATCCGAACTGCCAAATGCCCGCAGCGTGAAATGCAGGTCGCTGGCGATCGCGTCAAAGTCGAAACCGAATGCGGCAAGCAAACAGCGATCTTCCAGAACCTCGGCTTTGAGTGCCGAGCAGACGACAGAATGTGGCGAGTTCTGAAAACGCGCCTGGCGACCGGTACGTCTTTGCTTTCGGCAGTGATTCCGAAGCGAGCGAAGCCAGTGGGTATTGAGCATGGTTTGTCCCGAATTCTTGCCGTTTCAGATGATCGGGGCGTCACAGGAAAATTGCAGGTTATGGAAGCGTGCAGACTGCCAACTCGGTATTGATGGCCAATGCGGACCAGCCAATGTTTGACAGCGAAAGAATATCAATTTTCGTTCTGCTCGGAGAAACATGCGAATTCGGACGTCACACAGATGTCACCAAACACGCAAATTAATGGGCAACTTACAGCTTTTAGAGAAGCTGCGATAAGAGGTTAGTGGACCCCGAATATGGGGCTTCAGCTCCCTGATTATTCGATGTTCGCAACCGGTTGGCGGACGTTCCGCCAGCGACGATTGTCTACAGGAAACTGTTCAACCGGGTCATGATGCCGCCTGGCTTAATGATGCGCACCGACGGAATTCCCAATGGAATAATTGGTACAGACGTGACGTTTCAAAGTCGTCCGGTCTCGTCAACCAACATCAGACGCTCAATCTCGTTGGTCTTGAATCCGACGGCCATCGGCTGGCGAACGCCCGGCAGGACGATGGAATCGTAGAGTTCAGTGACGAGTGTGCCTTCGATGCGCAGCCAGTGCGATACTATACCGGTGTTCAGGTCAATAATCTGCAAGCCGCACTGAGGTTCAGCGTTGGCCTGCTCCAGCCGTTCATCCGGTTCCAGGCCGCGAAAGCTGTCGTGCCGGGGCTTCGACAGAGTAACGACGGCATAGTGGTCGACGAACGCGAGCCCGCGCATGTAGCCCGGACAAAAACAAATTGGCTGGAACATACCGCTTTCAGTGTCAACGGTGCCAAACTCTCCCGTCCCTGAGTTTAACACCCACAACCTGCCGTTGTGCCAGCGCGGTGAATGCGGCATCGAAAGGCCGGTCACCACGGCTTCGCCGGATGCGATATCGATTACAGCACCGCCATCACGGCGTTTGTCTCGCCATCCGTCTGCCACATCTGACTGTGAGACCACGGACACGAACGCCGGACGTCCGTCCTTCATCGCCAGTCCATTCAGGTGACAACGGTCTTCGGGCACCAGTCGACTAAGAAACTTAGGCTGCCAAAGTGGTTGAAAGTTGGCGTTGTCGCTCAGCGTGGCCAGACAGCCGAACATCGTATTGACAAACAGCAGACGCCCATCCGCATCAACCGCCACGTCATGCACGTCCACGTGTCCGGTGGTGTAGCCAACTCAAGGAATATAGGCGTAGTCGTACCCTCAACCAGACCATTGTGGCACGGCTTGATTCGGGTTCGACGGATCTGGTTCCGGAGAATCGGGTGCTCGGTAAGGCACGATCGCTGCTGGCGCGCGTTGCAGTTTCCAGATTTGAAAACGGGAACTAAGCCAGATGGTTGAGGCATCAGGCGACGCCCACATCCCCATGCAGTGCCCGTACGTGCGTTCAAACACGGAGATGGAATCATCCGGTTTTCGACCGACGAAAAACAGCTTGCCGGTTTGATACGTCGTAAAGCCCAGGCTTACGCCGACGTCGGCCAGCCAGTCCATGAAGTACCGGGATCCGGCCACATTGAGCCACGGCTGCGAGGCCGTAGCACCGGACGAATTCTCGCTCATATTTTATACACCCTGGAAAATTGCAGATCTGCTGCACAAGTTTCGACACCGGCTCATTGTGCTATTTGACAGGAGTCCATGCTGGAGAATCATTGACCAGTTCCTGGTAGCCGGACGTGATCTTCGCGATGAGTTCTGCCTGCCGAGCGAAGTTGCGTCCGGCCAGGTTGGATAATTCACCCGGGTCCGCTGCGATGTTGTAGATTTCGAAGTCCGTGAGTTTGGCAGATTTCGCTTCTGCCAGAGTTGTCGGCGTAAGATTCTGACGTTTGGAGAAACGGCCACCGTTCAGACGTGCCAGGACCTTCCATTCACCATGCCGCATGGCCACTCGGGCATCGTTGATACCGTTATAGTAAGCCCAGACCAATGGCTTTTTTCGTGCCACTGTCTGCCCGGTGGCGAAGAACGACGAGAGACTCATTCCATCCAGCGAGCGGTCTGCAGGAATCACGGCTTCGGCCAGCGAGCACGCCGTGGGCAACAGATCAAGCGCCGACGCGGGAGTGTCAACAACCTGGCCGGGTTTGATTCCATTCGGCCAATTGACAATCCCAACCACGTGAAAACCACCATCGTGCGTGTGCAGTTTCATGCCTCGCAGGTGAGCGGTGATGCCCCAGCTGCGGTTGGCACTGCGATAGCGATTCAACGTCTCAGGCCCGTTGTCCGATGTGAACGCAATCAATGTATTGTCTCGCACACCAAGCTTCTGCAGCGCCCGCACAACCTTGCCGACCGCCAGATCCACGTTGTGGACATTGGCGTAGTATTGAGCCTGGTCAGGATGCCATGTGACGTCTTTGTACTGGTCAACAAGTTCCGGCGGCGAAGCCACCGGTTCGTGTGGTTCGTGGAAGGGAAGATAAATGAAGAACGGCTGTTCTGAGTTGTCTTTGACATGAGTCCCCATCCAGCTCACGACTTCATCGGCCGCGATCTGGCAGCTGTAGCCTTCGATCTTTCCCACCGGTACTCCGTTTCGCACATAGTTCACGGGATCTGCATGCGACGGAGAGGCATTGTTTTGTGTCGCCATCCAGTGATCGAAACCAGCATCGTTCGGTTGAGCCTGTTCCGGGCTGTTGAAGGTGGCGTTGCAGTGCCACTTGCCGGCCATGCAGGTCGCGTAGCCGGCCTTTTTCAGCAATTCAGCGATCGTGATCTCGCTCTTGCGCATGTGGACCTGTTCACGAGCGTCCGGTCTCGGTTGCTTCGATTCAGGAATCCAGTCATACACGCCTGCTCGATTGGGACTGCGTCCTGTCAGCAGCCCGACTCGCGACGGCGAGCATACGGGGGCCGTGGAATAGAAGTTGGTGAAGCGGATACCCTCGTTCGCCAGACGATCGATATTCGGTGATTGAATATGAGGATGTCCGTGCACACCAATGTCGCCATAGCCCAGGTCATCGCACAGAATGATGACGATGTTGGGGCGGGCGGCGCTTGCCGACGTGGACAATATGGAGCACAGAAGCGTGGCGAAGAAATAGCGCATCGTAGTTTCGTTCCAGGGAGCGACTACCGTCAGAAGTTCAAATAATCGTTTAACCGCGACGACAACGGGCCGCATTTTCTTAATGCCATCACGCGCGGTGCATTGTCACAGCTAAATGTTTGGGTTGCAGATTCGTGGCGTAAGCTTCCAGCTTGCGAATCATCAGGAGAAACACAAGGCAAGCAGGATGCTTACCCCACTTTTTGACAGTGACAAAGCACTTAGCTGCCCGTCACCTTCAGAAACTGCTGATACGCATCAGCGACCTTCGCTGTTTCCGTGTCGCCATCGTGAATGTACAGGCCATAGTCCAGCGTGAATGTTTCCTTACCGGGCCGAATCGTAACGGGCGCTTCGGCTTCTTTTCCGTGGCTGTATTTTTTCGGCCCGAACGGACTGATGGAAAACAGCCCGTATGATCTCACGTGGTAGCGCGACGGGCGGAAGTTGCCGGGATGGTCCATCAGCGTAACTCCGGCCGTCGCCCCATCGACTTCGCCGTAGTAATCGATCCACGGCGATGGCTTGCCCCAGCAGTCGTTTGCGCCCTTCAGCCCGTCTGCATTTGTAATGTGGCCACCTTCCATCTCTCGCATCGTATGTGCCAGGCGAACGGCAAAGAAACCTTCCTTGGTGTCATAAATCGTGACATCCTTGTCAACGGCCGAAAGTTCGATGTGGTATGTCAGCAATCGCGACGGGTGAATGGTGACCGTTGTCTTTTCCTGCAACAGCGGTTTGTCACCTTCCATCCAGTTATTGGTGATGGTCAACTGTCCGCTGCCGTTCCTGCCGACCGAGTGTTCGACGCCCGCGCATTCGATCCGTGCCGCCTCACTCCAGAAATTCAACCTGTCGTCGTTGACGGAATCGACGGAAACCCACACGCCTTTGTGATGAAAGTGGTCCTTACCTTCTTTGGACGATCCTGCATCGGCCTTTGTCGGAACGATATCGCGCAACACATTCGTTCCGTTTGGCGCATGAACGGGAAATAAGAACGGCTTATTCCATTTTTTGCCGTGGTTCAGCACGGCAAAGTTCTTGCCGTCGATCCGGATCTCCAGTTGGCCCTCCTTCGTTGCCTGGAACGAAACGCCGCGTGAGCTCTTGTCGACGGCGATCGAGGAAGACGTGGTCAAACACAGAAAAAGGATGGAAGCAGTTAAAACGGCTGGTTTCATGATCAGAAGCCTTAGCGGTATTCGTGAGCGGAAAGTTCAGATTGCGGCGATAAAGCGGTACGGAGCGCAGGACGGTGAAACCCTGCCGGCCAGCCTCTGGCATGGCACAAGTCTGATTCCACCAGCAAAGATGCTACCTCAGCCACTCAGAAGATGCCACAAAGCCGCGCCCGCAGTATGCCGGGTAAAGCCGCTCCATGACTGAACTGCAGCATTTTTCTTACTCGATATGAAGTGTCGGTTGAAAGTACCGGGGACTTCGGTGGTGACTTGTTTCAGGTTTCGAAATACAATGTCCAGGCATTCGACCGGTTCTGCGAATAGAGTGAGTTCGTTTTGTCGCAGGCAGTCATTTTCACAGGGTGCAGAAGCCCCGGATTCGACAGAGACCATGGAAGCTGATACCAATGAAGATCCTCGCGAAATGATGAAATCGTCAAAACCAGGCTGGCGGCGGGCCGTCGTTGCGACATCAGTGCTCGGCGGCATGTTGTTTTCCGGAGCGGCCATTCTGCCGACAGCGGTCATGCGCTCAACTTACCGTGACACGCTGCTGAACACGGCATTTTCAAAGTACGGTTTGACCGCATCTTCGGCTGCGGCGTTGGGCGGCTGGCTCACTCCGGTATCGTTTCAGCAGATCTCGCTGTCAGATGAGGCCGGTCAGATTCATGGCACGATCAGGCAGATTCACACGTCAATATCTTTGTTCAGCCTGCTCACGGGCGACGGTGATCTCGGGACCATCACACTGATTGAACCTGAACTCCAGGTGGCTCTGGACGAAGACGGCAAACTTTCTCTGCAGACGCCGGATGAACCGCAGCAACCTCTGACCCGCAACGTCGCGTTCGAAGTCGTCAACGGTGGGTTCCAGCTCAGCGTGCCCTGGCGCCCGCTGCCAATTGTGGATATCGATGATCTGGATATCGCCGGTGCCGTCACTAATGAGCCGGACGGTCGCTGGTTATCGCTGGATCCTGTCCAAATCTTCGCCCATGAACCCGTTTCCGAAGCGCATACCGAGCAGAATCTTGCGTTGATCGCCCCCGTACTGTCGCAATCCACGGCGCTGTCCGGGAAAGTTTCCGTAATGCTGCACAGCACGCGCATTCAACTGAATGACGAAGCCGCCTCCCGGTTTTCAATTCGCGGTGCAGCGGTCTTCCATACAGTGAATGCCAGACTAAAGCAGGATTGGGTCTCACAGATCAGCCAGCTGGTGGGACAGGTGTCCGGTAATACTGTGCCGGATCGTCTTGAGATCGCTCGGAACTCCACCGTTGACTTCAAAGTGGACTCGATCGGGATTCATCACAGTGGTCTGGCCTTTCTGCTGCCGGAAATCGCGGACCAAATGCGAATTGAATCGTCCGGCATGGTAGGTCTGGATGAAACGCTGGACTTATCATTGCAGGTTCAGTTGCCACTGATTGCACCGAGCAACCCGTTCACGGCTTTCATTTCAAAGTTAACACTGGCCCCCATCGCGTTGCAGGTCAAGGGCACCGTTTCGGACCCCAAACTGATCGGGCCTCCGATTCTGGACGAACTGTCGAAACGCATCGCTCCGGAACAGTACACGCAACAGCCTGCGGACGTTACCGGTGCCGTGATGCAGCTGCTGGGGACAGTCACAACGCCGGACAATGCCCCAGGCGCCGAAGGTGTGCCCGGCGGGATCATCGAACTCATTCGTTCGATCAAAAAGGCCCGCGAAGACGCCCCGCCGAAAGAAAAGCCGGCGCGCAGACAGAAGAAACGTAAACGGACAAAAATCTGAAACGTCTCTGTCACAGCTCGCGCATTGCCGGAACGTAATCCGGTCATAAGTACGCGTGACGGTCGAATTCCGGGAGCAGGAAATCTGCAGGCGCGTGTTCCCGCGGCGGCAGACAGATTCTGGAATTGCGCTACGGCTGGTCGAACTGTACGCTTTGCAGTTCTCGTGACACTTCAGTGAGTTCTGTCAGCAGTTCACCAAACATGTCCTCAAGTCCTGTGACTTCTGACTGTTTAGCGGCTAACTCGATTTGATGAGCCTGATCACGCACATCGGCGGCACCGAACATTCCCAGTGGCGTTTTCAGCGAATGCGCCAGACGGGTCACGATTTCCAGGTCTTCTTCCGCGATGGCGGTCTGCAGGTTTTCCAGTGTTGTGGGCAGGTCTTCCTGGAACATCGTAATCAGCTCAGAAGCCAGCTCAGCATCATTCCCCGCGCCTTTAAGAATCTGGTCGGCGTCAACGCGATCTGCAGCCGACCGACGTGTCGCGTGACTGTGTTCCAGTGAAAGTTGGGCCGTATTCATGGCAACATTATCTCCCGATTGGATCATGGCGGACGCAGAAAACGGTTCATCAGATGATTCCGATACACTGGCGTCGATATTCAATAATCTATGTCACACAACCGGCGAACCGACACATTCTCACACAAAACGAATTGTCATATGCCGCACCACCGCAGTCGGGGAGGGAAATATCTGCCACGACATTTGCATCAAATATGCGAATGAAGACTTCCTCAGTGTATCCACCTCAACAACACCATCCGTAGGGATTTCCCTCACCATGTGTGGGGACGAACGCGTGTCAGCTCGTAACGATTAGTTCGTACTGCCGGAACAGTTCAATGCCTCAGCAGCTGAAGCGGCGTTTTGGTAGATTCTTTGTGCTAATCAACAGCGAATCCTGCCGAACGCACTAGCGTTGAGCATGGTGTTGCGCACATCGCGCAATATTCCTTTTTGGCAGATCGCACCAGCATTCAAAGTCGCAGTGCTTGTCTGCGTATCTCCAATGACGCCGTGATGAGTCTGGAACGCCTGTGCGATTTTTGACTGGCTGAAAGACTCATCAACGCTGACCCTCATATTTGCTGGTGGATAACATGTCAAAGATTCTTGTTGTCGACGATTCGGCCTTTGATCGACGCCTCGCGATTTCAATTCTGGAGAAGTCACCCGAACTCATCGTAGCAGAGGCCGGTGACGGACAGGAGGCGCTACGCATGCTGGCAGACCAGAGTTTCGATCTGGTCCTTACCGACCTGAACATGCCAGTCATGAGCGGCCTGGAACTGATCCAGAAACTCCAGAAAACACATTCCGACCTGCCAAGCATTGTGATGACGGCATACGGAAGCGAGGCCACAGCCATGTATGCTCTGCAGGCCGGAGCTTACGGCTATGTGCCCAAGCATCATCTGCAGGAAGAACTGGCGGCCGTAGTGGCGCATGTCCTGAGTACCACCACCCGTCAAAAACAGGAAGACGAATTTCTGGGCTCTATTGAAAAACATGCGATCACTCTGAAACTCCCTAACGAGCGTCAACGCATCGTTCCAACGATTGCCTTCCTGCACAGGCTGATGGATGCCATGGGTCTGCTCAAGGGACCGAAGGCATCGCACCTTGGAATCGCTCTGGCAGAAGCCCTCTGCAACGCGATGGTCCACGGAAATTTGGAAGTCAGTTCGGAATTGCGGGCGCTTGACGACCACTCATGGGGCGACCAGATCGAACAGAGAAGCAGGACGGCACCGTATGCAAATCGTCGCGTCACGGTCGATGTCCGACTGGATTCCAACGTAGCCGTCTTTACCATTCGCGACGAAGGACCTGGCTTTGACGTTTCTTCGATACCGGACCCACGCAATCCTGAAAACATGTTACGTCCGTCGGGTCGCGGACTCACGTTAATGCACGCTTTTCTGGATGAAGTCACGCACAACGAAAAGGGCAACGAGGTAACTCTGCGAATGAACGTTTCGCAGGAAGAGACACCCACAGATACGCAGGTGGCGGCAGACTCTGAGGTGCTGACACCTGAGGACGTTCTCGTTTAGAGCCGTTCACTATTTTCATGAACCGTTCCTCCTCGTCCATCGTCCTCGATTCCTCCTCACTGCCGTTTCGGATTAAGACCGCGGCCACGGTTCATCATTGCGGATGAACTTTCCATCGACGAATGCTGAAAAAAAACGCTCGATCAGCGCATGCCTGACAGGTTCGTCCGAGTCATCTGATCGCAGACTGGATTCTGCCGCATAGGTGACAATCTCGCTGTTGTGGACGAGCACGTGATACCACGATTGATCGCGGTCCGGCTGAGTCTTGTTGGCCATGTACCATGCCGGATCTGCTTTGCAGTGACCATCGTGAGCAACAACGACGCCGCGGTAACCGTAGCGGCGGTGACGCACCAGCTGCCCTGGCGCAAACCTGGGTGCATTGTCGCCCAGATAAGTGTCCTGGAAGTCTTTGTTGATTGAGATCATGACAGCACGAATAGATCTCTGACGTGAGTGAATTCTGAGTTCTGTACGGGACCAGTCATCCAGTTTATCAACGTGCCCGTCGAACCTGTCTGTCGCACGCATTGATTTCCGAAAAGCCCGGAACATCCCAGCCGACGAACTTCACGACAATGTTCGTGAGCCACACAAGTCACGTGATTGCGTTCCGGCGGCAGTGACAGAATCGTTTCGGAGCCACCGAATCTATGACACCTTAGCAGTATTGCCAGGGTTTTTCGTCGCAACGACCGGTCCGGCCTACTTACGATGGAAGGCTTGTTCGTTGTGTCACATGAAGTTTGATGGAACACCACAGTTGGGGACTGCTTGATGCAAATACGTCTTCTGATGTTGGGCCTGTGGCTGTCTGCTGCGACTGTAATCGGCGCAGATCGCGTGCAGCTGGTCACCGATCCGAATCTTTCACCGGACGGAAAAACGCTGCTGTTCGTCCACCGGGGAGATATCTGGCAGGTCGCGACGGTCGGTGGCGAAGCTCAGCGAGTCACGTCGCACTCGGCTGCTGATTCAGAACCACACTACTCACCGAATGGCCAGCGGATTGCATTTGTCAGTGATCGCACAGGCAGTCGCCAAGTGTATACCCTGAACGACGGCGATACTGCACCGCAACAGCTGACCTGGCATACTGAGGGATTTTCTTTGCAGGACTGGTATCCGGACGGAAAGCAACTGCTGGTACTGGGTGACCGGGATCACTTTTGGCGATCTCGCTCTTCGGTTCGGTTCCTGAAGATCGCATCCGACGAACGGTCTGCTGAACGTTCGCTGTTCAACGGATACGGAACGGATGGACAAATCAGCCCCGATGGTTCGCAGTTGTTATTCGTGCGCGAAGGAGAACGCTGGTGGCGAAAAGGTTATCACGGAGCTCGATCCGCACAGGTCTGGCTGTTCGATCTTAAACAGAACCGTTTCATTCAGGTGTTGAATCTGCCCACCGGTTGTTTTTCACCGGTATGGAAACCAAACGGCAGTGGCTTCTATTATTGCGGTTCGCAGGACGCAGAAAACGGTGCCCGAAATCTTTGGGAATACAGCCAGAAGACGAAGGAATCGCGACAGCTGACTCATTTTGAGGATGACCTGGTTGTCAGTCCGACGGTTTCCGCCGACGGACGGACAATCGTTTTCTCGCATCTGTTTGATCTGTATCGACTGCGTGTCGGTAAAAAGGCACAACCCAAACTGATCAGGATCACTGTTTCTCAGGAAGACCAGGACGACGATCTGCATCGCAGAACGCTGAAGACCGCGACCGACGCAGCTTTCAGCAAAGACGGGCTGGAAGTTGCCTTTATCTCCGGTGGAGACCTGTGGGTCATGGAGACTGAACTGCGGGAGCCCGTGCAGGTGACGGCAACGTCGCAGTTCGAATCGGACCCCATCTTCATCAACGATGGCAGCGCAATTATCTGCGTCAGCTGGAAAGATGGCGCGCCCGACGTCTGGAAAATACAGCGTGCAGACGATTCGAAATACTGGTGGCAGAACGATGAATTCACCATGACGCGAATCACCGAAGATGACGCCGTGGAATCGCAGCTGCGGTTGAGCCCGGATGGAAAGCACCTTGCGTACATTCGTGAACGAGGCGATTTGTGGCTCCGAAATCTTGAAACCGGTGACGCTGAAAAAATGGTCGAATCGTTTTTGCCTCCCGACTACGACTTCTCACCCGATGGCAAATGGATCGTCTTTGCACAGACGGACAACAACTTCAACACTGACGTCTGGATCATGCCGACCGACAGGTCGGCAGACCCTGTCAATATTTCCCGACACCCGGACGACGAATCCAGACCACGCTGGTCCAGCGATGGCAAGCTGATTGCATTCACCGGACGCCGCACGGACGACGAAGTGGATATCTACTATGTCTGGCTGACGGAAGAAGATGACGATACGGGTTCCCGAGATCGCAAAGTGAAAAAGACGCTGGAGGCGTTTGAAAAATCCCGAAAAAAGAAGGTCGACCCGAAATCTGACGCTGCGAAAAAACCGGAGACAGCGGAAGACACTAAATCGAAGAAGAAAGACGAAGCGGCAACGGACGACGAACAGAATCCCGAAAAAGCGGATGAGAAGAAACTCCCGGACGTGAAGATCGATTTCGCGGATATTCATCGTCGCCTGAAAAGGATCTCCATCGCAGATTCCACCGAACGGATTCTTGGCTGGACGCCGGACGGAAAAAAACTGATCTTCTCCGGCACGGTCAAGACTGACGCGGGCACGTATTCCATCGAATTCCCGGACAAGCTGACTCCAAAGAAGATCACCGACAGCACGGGAAGCATCAAAGGCTGGTTGCAGAAACCAGACAGAATGCTGTGGCTGTCCAGTGACGTCCCAGGCATACAGCCACTGACAGGCAGCGGGACGACGTACACGTTTTCTGCTCAACAGGAACTCAGCCGTTCGGCTCGTTATCTCGCAGGTTTCGAAACCGCCTGGCGCATCATGCGGGACTGGTGGTACGACGACAATCACGGAAATCACAATTGGGATCAGGTTCGACGCAAGTACGCCGACGCGGCGGCGTCAGCTGGTAATACCACCTCACTGGCGACAGTTGTGCAGCTGATGCTGGGTGAACTTAACGGATCCCACCTTGGCTTCTATCCGCGATCGGGACTGGTGCCTCACGTTGAGGGAGGTGACGAGTGGCGTCCTGCGACCGTGCATCTGGGAGTACGGTTTGATGACCGGTTCAAAGGACCCGGCCTGAAGGTCAAAGATGTCATTGCCGATGGACCGGCGACAGATGAATCCAGCCTCATCAAACCCGGTGAAGTCATTCTCAGCATCGATGGGACGGCTGTCGATCCTGCAATCGATCTGACGACGGTATTGAATGGCCCCATGGACCGCAACATTCGATTGAAGATCAGGGCCGCCAGCAAAAAAAGTGCAGAACGCGAAGTGGTGCTCAGGCCGACAAGTTACGGCCGAGTGCGTTCGTTGCTGTATCAGGAATGGCAGGACCACAATCGAAAACTCGTCATGAAGAAAGCGGACAACATCGGCTATCTGCACATTCAGGGAATGAACTGGACCAGTTTTCTGGACTTCGAACGTGAGTTGTATGATATCGGCTACGGCAAAGACGGTCTGATCATCGACGTGCGTGACAACGGTGGTGGATCGACGACCGACCATCTGCTGACGGCACTGACTCAGCCACAACATGCCGTGACAGTCCCGCGAGGTGGCGGACCGGGGTATCCACAAAGTCGCATGGTGTACGCAACGTGGCACAAGCCGATCGTCGTAATGTGCAACCAAAACAGTTACAGCAACGCAGAAATCTTCAGTCACGCCATCAAAAACCTGGGACGCGGCAAGCTGGTCGGAGCGCCAACAGCGGGTGGCGTAATCAGCACAGGGCGCAAATCCGTGATGGATGTCGGATCAATTCGGCTGCCGTTCCGAGGCTGGTTTGTGAAATCTACGGGACAGGACATGGAACTGAACGGAGCTGTGCCGCACATCATTGTCTGGCCGCGCCCCACTGAGATTCCCAACGGAAAGGATCGTCAACTGAACAAAGCCGTCCAGGTGCTGCAACAGGAAATTAAAAAATCGAAGGCTCAAAAGCAGCCGCCACTGATCAAAGCCACGGACTTGCCGAATTAAGAAAGGCCCATCGAAGGGGCCCCATACAAGCTATAAGCGCCAGCGAGTGAGTCTCGTGCCCCTGTGAAACACACTGCGTAACCTGCCCTAAACCAACTCACGCATCGGTTCCGCGTCTTCTTCCAACAAATACTGCGGTCGTCCGTTCAGGTCACTGATGGTCGTCGCTTGCGCATCAATGCCCAGGTTGTGATACAGAGTCGAATACACTTCAGAGTACGTCACCGGACGTGACACGGCTTCGCCGCCAAGACGATCCGTCGCACCGATGACCTGACCGGTCTGCATGCCACCGCCGGCCATCAGAGCACAGTTGACTCGTGGCCAGTGGTCTCGCCCAACCTGCTTGCTGATGATCGGAGTGCGGCCGAATTCGCCCCACACAATCACCGTGCAGTCCTTGTCCAGACCACGATCGTGCAGGTCTTCGACCAGTGCGCTGACGCATTTGTCGAACACCGGAAAATCTTCGGCCTCGCGATTGAAGATGGTATTGTAGCTACCCCCGTGCCAGTCCCACTTCGAATAGTTCAGCGTCACGACTCGGGCACCCGCTTCAATCAAACGCCGCGCGACCAGCAGGCTTTGCGGAACACGAGGGGCTCCGTTTCCGTCGATGAACTTTGTCGGATCGCCGGTGCCATAACGTTCCACGATCTGCGGGTCTTCTTTCGACAGATCAAGAGCGTCGGCCAGTTTCGATGACGTCAGCAATCCCATCGCCTGTTCGGTGAATGTGTCGATCCCCTGCATCGTTCGACTGGCGTCGGCATCGCGACGAAAACCATCAACGCTCTTCAACAACGCTCGCCGATCGCCGAGACGCTCGACGGTCACACCATTCAGAATCATGTCGTCCTTTGTGGGCCCCATGGGTCGAAACGGAGCATGCGAAGTGCCCAGAAATCCTGGTCCCGGTTCGTTGTACGGCCCGTGTGTACACGGATAACACAGACTCACAAACGGCGGGGCAGCCGCATGAGTCGCTCCCGCAACTTTAGCCACTGCCGAACCAAACTGCGGCCAGCCGCCACTTGGCTTCGGTTTCCGAGGGTTGTGTCCATTGAAGACCTGAACAGCGTCGTGGCCGGCCTGGGAACCAACGATCGACCGAATGGTCACCAGCTTGTCGGCAATCTTTGCCAGCATCGGAAACGCTTCGCAGATTTCCATGCCCGGGACATTGGTCTCGATTGGCTGCCACGGTCCGGCGACTTCTTTCGGTGCGTTCGGTTTCAGGTCAAACATGTCCTGATGCGGCGGGCCACCAACCAGGTAGATCATGATGACCGACTTCTGCGAACGACCATTGCCAGCCGCCGCATCGGCGCGAAGCAGTCCGGGCAACGACAAACCGGCACCACCCAACGTTCCGATCTGCAGAAAGTTGCGACGGGAAATTCCGTCACAAAACGACTTACCAGGTTCACGTCGACCGGTGAGTGTCAGCATTTCCAGGTCCTCGAAGGCGGGAAGTTCGCGGCTGTGCTCGCGGGCAGGACAGCGGTGGGGACCAAATAGTAACAAACACCGGTGGTCGATCACAGGGCCTTCTTACGACGTCGTGGCCAGCCCGACGCGGGATCTGCGACCTGATCATGCTGGCCACTCGACGCTGAAGTTACTGTTGTGCCAGCTTTTTGCTCAGAGTTTGGGGCAGGCCGTCGCGATGCAGCAGGATGGCGATGGTTTTCGCACGGACGTACGCGACGGACATATAGACATGGCCGTCGTGCCCGCGATCTTTGGTGCCCCAGGAATTTTTCGTGATGTAGTATTTTTTGCCGTTCTGGTCCGTAGCAACACCGGTGATGTGCATCAGGTGGTCGTCAGTCGTGGCATAGTTTTCGAAATACTGCTGCCGCAATGCCGGAGTCACTTCCTTTTCAGGTTCCGGCTTCTGGCATGTCTCTTTTTGTTCGTCTTCCGTTTTGTCATCCCAATCGACCAGAGGCAGGATCGCGAGGCCCTCCTTTTTGTTGAACTCCTTTTCGCTGACGTCGCCATCCCACGCGACCGTGTATCCATCTTCCAATGCGTTATTCAATGCTGCCATCAGTTCATTGAGCGACACGTTGCGATATTGGTTGTGTGCCCAGTTGTCGGGAATCTCCAGGGCGAATGTGCTGTTGGGCGGGTGATGGGTAAACGAAGTCAGTTCGACGTAATCCGACGGTTCGATGCCCAGCGATTCGGCGAACGTTTGGGGCGTGTAGGTCTGGCCTTCGTATGCAAACGTTTCCGGGACTTGACCGATGTAGGCATCCAGCACGCCCTCGACCGCATCGCGCCAGGCGGGGCTGAGTCGTTTCCCTTTGTTAGCAATGACGGCGTCCAGCATGGCGGTGAGCACGGCGTCCATTTCCTGGTGATTGTGTTTCGAGTGCCCAATAAATTTCCCATCGTAAATGGACTCCGGCACGGCACCAAATTCAGCCAGCGTGCGCAGTAGATCGCCGGAGAGGCTGCCGGGGCCAAAGGTTGTACTGCCGTGTTGCTGGACGTAGTGCAGTGATTTTTGGGGATAGATCTGCCGCACGACGAACATTTCCGATAAATCGAATTTGCCTTTGCCCATGCGCAACAATTCAGATTCGAGAAACGAGTTGGTCGCAAAACTCCAGCAGGTGCTGGTGCCCGCCTGGTTTTTAACGCTGCCGGCATCCAGTTGTGTGACGATCGTAAACTCGAAGTCGCCTTTTGTTTCCGACTCTTCATCAGCAAAGGTGAATTGAGACGCACCCGCCGCGCACAGAAAAACGATCCAAGCCAGGAAAGTAGAACGATGGTTTTTCATTGTGATTCGCCTGACTTTGGTTTCATATTCGTGCGGAACATTTCGCAGGATCAAAATAATGAACTGAGGCGGGCCCGCACGATCCATGGACTCGTTCGACGTGAACTTCCGAGATTGTAACCGTTTGTGTCCGCGTCAATGTGTTTGCAGTTCAGGGCATGACAGATTTTTCTCCGCCGTGGCTGGACGCCTGGAGGCTGTCCGGTTACCTGAAACAGTGAGCCGCAAGGCGCTAGCCGCGGGTGAAAACACTGCCGATAACCGGCGGCTAGCGCCGTACCGCTCACAAGAACCGACGTATCCGGACAGCCTGTTAGCGGTCTTGAGCGCCTTCCGGAAGATTTTCGCGCAGATAGCGCGTCAGCAGCTCGTACAGGTGTCGTGTCGTTCCGTTGCCTTCTTTGATTGAGTGCGTGCGATTGGGATAGGCCATCATCGTAAAGCGTTTGTTCTCGGCAATCAGTTCGTTCACCAGTGCTTCGGCTCCCTGATAATGTA
>LWDU01037742.1_pt2 | contig 19087 bp, 15 predicted proteins | sample 727161 | NCBI WGS metagenome assembly LWDU01 (sample SAMN04566230, study PRJNA314399) | hydrothermal vent metagenome | isolation source: deep sea hydrothermal plume seawater | place: Mexico: Gulf of California, Guaymas Basin | collected 2004-07-11
GGGTTCTGGCGCACCCACTCCAGCTCCTCCTTAAGCGCCTTCTGCCGCTTGCTCTCCTGCTTCTCCTCCAGCGCCAGCCGGGCGCTCTTCTGCTCCAGCCAGGACGAGTAGTTGCCCTCGAACGGAATGCCCTTGCCGCGGTCCAGCTCCAGGATCCAGCCCGCCACGTTGTCCAGGAAGTAACGGTCGTGGGTGACGGCGATGACCGTGCCCGGGTACTGCTCCAGGTGGCCCTCCAGCCACGCCACGCTCTCAGCGTCGAGGTGGTTGGTGGGCTCGTCGAGCAGGAGCACGTCCGGCTGCTGCAGGAGGAGGCGGACGAGTGCGACGCGGCGCTTCTCACCACCGGAGAGCGGCCCCACCTTCATATCGGCGGGCGGCAGCGGAGCGCGTCCATGGCCATCTGCAGCTTGGAGTCGATGTCCCACGCGTCCAGCGCGTCGATCCGCTCCTGCAGCTTGGCCTGCTCGGCTATGATGGCATCGTAGTCCGCGTCCGGCTCCGCGTACTTGAGGCCCACGGCCTCGTAGTCCTTGAGCAGTTGGACGGCCTCGCCGGCGCCCTCCTCCACGATCTCGCGGACGGTCTTCTCCGGGTCCAGCTGGGGCTCCTGCGCGAGGTACCCGAACGTGATCCCCTTCTCCGACTGGATGGTGCCGTCGTACTTGTCGTCCAGCCCCGCGATGATGCGGAGCAGCGAGGACTTGCCCGCGCCGTTGAGGCCGAGGACGCCGATTTTGGCGCCGTAGTAGAAGCTGAGGTAGATGTCCTTGAGGACGAACTGGCCGGGGCGGTAGCTCTTGCTCACGCCGACCATGGAGAAGATGATCTTCTGGTCGCTCACGTCGGGGGGGTCAGGAATCGGGGATCGGTCGTCGCGCTGGCGGCGGCGGTGGGCGGGCGCGAGGCGCGGGACCGCCCGTTCACACCCGCAGGGAGACGCCGCCAGCCGGAACCAAGGTAGGCGGCGCGCTTCCGACTGCACGCCAATCCGCCGCGAAGCCCTACTCTGCAGGTCCCCCCGGAAACCTCACGCGGGGGTCACACGTGGTCGCCTAGCTTAACAGTGTTCACCTGCCATGCCGCCCCCTGACCCGATGACGACTCCGACCGAAACGGAGCGCCCTTTCGAGGAGCTCCTCAACGCGCTCACGCACGGGCTCGGCGCCATCGCCAGCGCGGCGGGCGGGGCCGTGCTCATCACGCTGGCGGCCATCTGGGGCGACACGTGGCACGTCGTCGGCGCGAGCGTGTTCGTCGGCTCGCTGGTGCTGCTCTACACCGCGAGCACGCTCTACCACGCCATCCCCTTCGAGGCGGCCAAGGCGAAGCTGAAGGTGTTCGACCACTGCGCCATCTACGTCCTCATCGCGGGGACGTACACGCCGTTCACGCTCGTGGGGCTCCGCGGCGCGTGGGGGTGGTCGCTGCTGGTCACGGTCTGGGCGCTCGCGGCGGCCGGCGTCGTGTTCAAGCTGTTCTACACCGGCCGGTTCACGCTGCTCTCCACGCTGCTCTACATCGCGATGGGCTGGCTCGTCGTGATCGCGATCAAGCCGATGGTGGCAGCTCTTCCGCCCGCCACGCTGGCGTGGCTCGTGGGCGGCGGCGTGGCTTACACGGCGGGGACGGTGTTCTACCTCTCGCGCCGGATCCCGTACGCCCACGCCATCTGGCACCTCTTCGTCCTGGCAGGGAGCGTGTGCCACTTCGCGGCCGTGCTGACGCAGATCACGGCGTAGCGCGGTCGGCCCGCGCCGCCGCCAGCGGGGCGCACCTTGTTCGGGACCATGGCCGCCTCTATTCTGAGGCGGAGCCCTCCCCCTATGCCCCCGAACGTCACCCTCCTGCTGGAACGGGCGCGGAATGGGGACCCCGGCGCCCTCGACCGCCTCGTCCCCCTCGTCTACGACGAACTCCGCGCCCTCGCGCACAGCCAGCGCCGCCACCGCGGCGACGACCGCGCTCGTGCACGAGGCCTACGAGCGCATGGCCGGGGCACGGACCCCGTTCGCGGACCGGCAGCACTTCTTCCGGGTGGCGGCGCGCGTGATGCGGAGCGTGGTCGTGGACCGCGCGAGGGCGCAGAGCGCGCAGAAGCGCGGGGGCAAAGGCCGCCCCGTCTCGCTGGACGAGGAGCGGCTGGTCCCCCCAGAGCGGGCCGAGGAGGTCCTCGCGCTGGACGAAGCACTCGACCGGCTGGCGGAGCTCAGCGAGCGCCAGAGCGAAGTGGTCCAGTTGCGCTATTTCGTGGGGCTCACGATCCACGAAACGGCCGAGGTTCTCGATGTCTCGCCGGCCACGGTCAAGCGTGAGTGGACCGTCGCGCGCGCGTGGCTGCACGGCGCACTCGCCGAGTAGCGTGAGCCGCCCGGCCGCCGGATCTCGATAGCGAGGGTACGGCCCCAACGCCCATGCCCAACCGCCACACGCACAACACCGCCGCGGCTCTCTTCCAGCCGAGCGGGACGACGCCCTCGCGGCCGAGCCCGACCCCGCCGTCCGCGAGGCGGCGTTGGCGCTGCTCCGGGGGCACGAGACGGAGTCCGGCGTGCTGGACGATCCTCTGAGCGTACTCCGGCGCAAGCGCGACGAGGCCGAGGCCCGCATCATCGGGCGCGAGGTGGGGCCCTGGCGCATCGTCGGGCGCCTCGGGGCCGGGGGGATGGGAGCGGTCTACCGCGCGGTGCGGGCGGACGGGCTCTACGAGCGCGAGGTGGCGCTCAAGCTCCTCGCGCCAGGCGCGATGCTGGCGGGGGGCGAGTGGCTCGCGCGACGGCTCACAGCAGAACGGGCATCGCGCGGCTCTACGACGGCGGCGTGAGCGAGGAGGGCGTGCCCTACCTCGTGATGGAGTACGTGGACGGCGCCCCTATCACGGCGTACGCCGACGCGCACGGGCTCTCCGTCCGTGCCCGCGTCGCGCTGGCGGCTCGCGTCTGCGACGCCGTCGCCTACGCGCACCAGCGGCTCATCGTCCACCGCGACCTCAAGCCCAGCAACGTCCTCGTGGGCGGCCCGCCCGAGACACCGGACGTCAAGCTCCTCGACTTCGGCATCGCCAAGCTCCTCGACCAGGACGAGGGCCTCACGCGAACGCGGGCGGCTCTCACCCCCGCCTACGCCGCGCCGGAGCAGGTGACCGGTGGCGAGGTCACCACCGCCACCGACGTCTACGCCCTCGGCGTCCTCCTCTACCGCCTCCTCGCCGGCCGGCGGCCCTACGACCTCGCCGGCGCCACCGCCGCCCACACCGAGCGCGTCATCACCGCCGAGGTCCCTCCACCCCCTTCCGTCGCCGCCCGCGAGGCCCGCACGGAGCCCCACCTCCCCACCCCGGCCGCCGCCAGCTCTCCCCCGCCGCCCGTGCCCGCGCCCTCCGCGGTGACCTCGACACGGTCGTCCTCCGTGCGCTCGAGAAAGAGCCCGCCCGGCGCTATCCCACCGCGCAGGCGCTCGGCGACGACCTCCGGCGGCACCTCACGGGGCTCCCCGTGGAAGCCCGGCCAGCGACGGCGGCCTACCGCGTGGGCCGGTTCGTGCGCCGGCACCGGGTGCTTGCGGGCGCCGGGCTCGCCGTGCTGGCGGCCGTCGTCAGCGGGGCCGGGCTCGCCCTCTGGCAGGCCCGCGAGGCCCGCGCCGAAGCCGCCAGGGCGACCGCGATGCAGACGTTCCTTGTGGACATGCTCGCCGCCGCGAACCCCGAGGTAGGCGAGGGCCGAGACGTGCGCGTGGCCGACCTCCTGGACCAGGCTGCCGCCGACCTCGACTCCGCCTTCGCGAGCCAGCCCGAGATCCGGCTCACCGCCCACGAGCACCTCGGCACGACCTACTACGAGCTCGGCCTGCTGGACGAAGCCGTGGCGCAGTACCGCGCCGCCCTCGCCCTCGCCGAACGCACTGACGGCCCGCGCTCGCTGGAGACCGCCCGCCTCCAGAGCTACCTCGCGACGGCCTACCGCGAGCTGGCGGCGTACGACACCGCGGACTCTCTGTACTCCCTCGCCCTCCAGACGCACCGCCAGCGCGCCGGGGAGCAGGACCTCCAGACGGCCGCGGTCCTCGCCGAGATCGGCACGCTGCGCTACTACACGGGAGACGCGGAGGGCTCCGCCGAGGCGCACGAGCGCGTTCTCGCCATCGAAGAGGCCCTCCTCCCGCCAGGCGATCCCGAACTCGTCCTCACCATCGGCAACCTCGCGGTTGCCCGGACCGCGCAGGGGCGCGAGGCCGAGGCGCTGGCGCTGTTCGAGCGGCAGGTCGGCCTGCTCCGCGCGATGGATCAGCCCGTCACCCTCGCCAACGCGCTCGCCAACCTGGGCAGTTCGTACTTCTCCGGCGGTCGCGAAGAAGACGCCGCCCGCGTACAGCGTGAGGCGGTCCGCCTCTTCCGCGAGGTCCTCGGCGACGAGCACCCGAGCACGGCGTTCGGGCTCAGCAACTACGGCTCCACCCTGACCGCCCTCGGACGCGCCGCGGACGCCGAACCGCTCCTCCGCGAAGCCGTCGCGATCTACCGCAGCGCCAGCGGCGAGCGCCACCCCAACGTGGGCTTCCCGCTCCTCAACCTCGCGAAAGCCCTCCGAGATCAGGGGCGCCTGGACGAGGCGGAACGAGCAGCGCGTGAGGCCGGTGACCTGTTCCGCGAAGGCTTCGGCGCGGACCATCCGGTGATGGAGCGCGTCACCGAGACCCTGGGAACCATCCACGCCCGGCGGTGAGCGCCCCGCTGGCGGACGCGATCAACGGGCCATAAACACGGGCTCGAACTCGCGCAGCGGCATCCCCAACTCGCCGCCTTGTCCCGGTGCCGCGGACTCGTCTCGCGCCAGTTCCAGTTCGAACGCCACGCGGTCTGCCCGGTAGTAGCGGCGCTGGTAGTAAACCGCCCGCTCCCCTTCGGTGTAGCTCGTCCGCTCCACGAGCAGCAGCGGCGCCCCCTCCGGCACACCGAGCGCCGTCGCCTCCCCCCGGCCCGCCACGCCCGCCTCAATCCGGTACCGCCCTCTCACCACAGGAACCCCGAACTCCCCCTCCAGCACGCGATAGATCGTCTCTCGCGAGAGGTCTCGCCCCTGGAGAAACCGGGCGTAGAACGGCGGCAACCACGTTCGGTCCAGCGCCACCGGCCGCCCGTCGCCCAGCCGCAACCGGTCCAGTCTCACCACAGACGTGCCGGGCTCCGCCCCCAGCGCCTCCGCCACGACGGGCGAGGCCGGTTCCTCTGCCCGGTGGAGCACCTCGCTGGACGCGTCCAGTCCGGCGCGCTCCATGTCCTGCGCGAAGTCCGTCAACCGGACCAAGCCCTGCGGGAGCGGCGGCGGCGCCACGAACGAGCCCAGCCCCTGCCGGCGGTAGATCCGCCCCTCGTGCTCCAGCGTCGCCAGCGCGCGGCGCACCGTGATCCGGCTGACGCCCGTGAGGGCGCCCAGCTCCGCCTCGCTCGGGAGCTGGTCGTGCGTGGAGAACTCTCCGGCGCGGATCCGGCCGCGCAACCAATCGGAGAGCTGTTCGTGCCGAGGAGCGTCGGAATGGAACGAGAAGGCCACGGAGAGGGGGAGGGAGCGCCGGAGCAAACTAGAGGCGCCACCGCAACCGCCGGCCTGTTCGTCAGACCCGGCTCGGCTCGCTCCGGCGAGGCGAACCGCCCTCTGCTGGCGGCGTACCTCGGAGAGCCCCGCGCGGCCCTCCCGAACGAGAGCGCCCCGCCAGCTGGGAGCCGGCGGGGCGCTGCGGAGAGGGGGGGATTCGAACCCCCGGTACCCCGTGAAGGGCACGCCGCTTTAGCAAAGCGGTGGTTTCAGCCACTCACCCACCTCTCCGTGGGGGCCGCGAATGTAGGGACAGCCAGGCGCGTGCGGCAACCGCTGGCACGGCTCGTCACGCAGAGTTCAGCATCTCTGCGAGGGGGCCCCGCTACCGGTCCGGCGCCGACGCCGGCTGGAACCGCTCCTCGGGAAGCCGACCGCCACCGGGGCGGTCCGCCAGCAGCCGGCGCTTCCGGCGCTCGCGCGCGTCCTGGACCCGCTGCATCCGCTGGAGCGCGTCCCGGTTCCGGAGCACGCGGACCAGCTTCCGAGGCGACGGCAGGTATCCCACGCTTCGAAGGAAGCTGTACACCACGCCCGACCCGAGGCCGAACGTGACCGCCGCCAGCGGCTCAAAGATCTGCGCGATGGCGGCCATCGCGCAGGCCCCGATCGCGAGGAAGACGCCGAGCCAGTAGAGCGTGCGGACGGCCTCCGGGTTCGTCATCTGTCGCGCGAGGCGGTGGTGGATGTGGTCCTTGTCCGCGGAGAACATCGGCCGCCCCATCACCTTGCGCCGCAACATGGACACGAGGATGTCCAACACGGGCACGCCCATCACGACTGCCGGGATGACGAGCCCGAGGATCGGGTTGGAGTGGGCGGAGCCGCGGAGCGCGTAGGCGGCGATCACGTACCCCAGCAGAAGGCTCCCGCTGTCCCCCATAAAAATGCTCGCGGGCGTTCGGTTGTAACGCAGGAAGCCGAGCAGCGCCCCCGTCATCGCCGCGACGAGCACGAGGTACCCCACGTCGCCTCCGATGGCGTGGACCGCCGCGAGGCCGAGCATCGCGATGGCGACGATCCCCGCAGCCAGCCCGTCCATGCCGTCGATGAGGTTGACCGCGTTCATCATCCCGACCATCCAGACGGTCGTGAGGACGAACGAGGCCGTCATCCCGAGCAGGCCCTCCCCGAGGAGGCCGTCGAGCAGTTCGATCCGGAGGTTGGCACTGAACGCCAGCGCAGAGACCGCCAGCTGGGCAACGAACTTGGTCCGCGCGTCCAGATCGCGCAGGTCGTCCACGAGACCCACCAGGGAGATCACGAGGGCACCGAGCAACACCCGCCGCCCCGGCAGGGTCAACGCCGCCGCCCATCGGTTGGGGAGCTCTGACGCTCCGAGCGTCATCACCCCGATGCCGAGGAGAGCCGCCCCGAGGATCGCCAGACCGCCCACGTTCGGGACGGGGAGACGGTGGATCTTCCGCCGCCCGTCCGGCGCGTCTACCCAGCCCAGACGACGTGCAACCCGGGCCACCACCGGAACGAGCACGAGCGACGCGGCGAGACTGACCGCGAAGCCGAGGAGGAGCGGGAGGACGGGCATTCCGAGCGAACGAGTACCGAAGAGGACAAGCCGAAAGCGGTGGTGGGCGCCCCGTAGTTACGACCGGGGGGGCGAAGTCACAAGCCCTGCCCCCCCTCATCCCCCCGTACAAACCCATGGATTAACAGCCCCTAGTCCCGGAACCCCTTCCACCGCTCGAACCTAACCCTGATTGTTCGCCACCTCTTCGAACGCCGCTACCGCGAGGGCGACGGCCGGACGCCATTCCGGGACCTCCAGACCGAAGCTCTCGCGTGCCGCGTCCATGCAGAGGACCACTTTCCGAGGGCGCCGGGCCGGCGTGGGGTACGCCTCCGTGGGGATCGGGAGGACCCGCTGGACGGCCACCGGGCCGCGCCGCCGCGCGGCTTCCACGACGGCCTCCGCCAAGCCGTGCCAGGTCGTTGCCGGGGTGCCGCCGAAGTGGACCGTGCCCCCCTCCCCTCCCGCCATCAGCTGGCGGCCGAGGTGAGCGGCGGCTCGCGCAATGGCCGACGCGGGGGTCGGGTGCCCCGTCTGGTCGGCGACGACCCGCAGTTCGTCCCGCTCGTGCGCGAGACGGTGCATGGTGCGGACGAAGTTGTGGCCGTGCCCCGCAAAGACCCACGCCGTGCGGAGGATCGCGTGCCGACCGGATCGCTGGCGGACGGCCTCTTCTCCCGCGAGCTTGCTCTCGCCGTAGACGCTCAACGGGTGGGGGGCATCGGCCTCGGTGTAGGGAGCGCCCTTCTCGCCGTCGAAGACGTAGTCCGTGGAGAGGTGGACGAGCGCGGCACCGTGCCGCTCACACGCCGCCGCCAGATGCGCGGGCCCATCGCGGTTGACCGCGAACGCGGCCTCGGCGTCGTCCTCTGCGCGGTCCACTGCGGTGTACGCCGCCGCGTTGAGGACCACGAGCGGCGCGCCATCGCGCGAGGCCTCCGCCACGGCGGACGCCACCGCCAGCGGGTCGGTGATGTCCAGCCCGGCGCGATCATACGCGCGGAGGTCCACGCCCTCCTGCTTCGCGAGGGCGACGAGCTCGCGGCCCACCTGCCCTCCCGCTCCAGTCACGATCCACCTCATGCGACCTGGGGCAGGTCGTTCGCGCCGAGGTCCCGGAGCCGGGGAAGCCGCTGGTCCTTTTCCGAGACGAGCGGGGTCTCCACCGGCCATGGGATGTCGAGGTCGGGGTCGTTCCAGATCACGCCGCCCTCGTCCTCTGCGTCGTAGAGCGTGGTGCAGGCGTAGACCACGTCGGCGGTCTCCGAGGTGACGCAGAAGCCGTGCGCGAGGCCGGGCGGCACCCACAGCTGGCGGTGCGCCTCGTCGTCCAGTTCGTGCGCCTCCCACTGGCCGAAGGTGGGCGAGCCGGCCCGGAGGTCCAGCACGACGTCGTAGATCGCGCCTCGCGCCACACGGACAAGCTTGCCCTGGGGATTCCGGATCTGCGTGTGGAGGCCGCGGAGCGTGCCGCGGCGGCTCCGGCTGTGGTTGAGCTGCGCCCACGCCCCCGGCAGTCCGGCCTCCGGGTAGCGCTCCGCCTGGAACGTCTCGACGAAGAACCCCCGCGCATCGCCGTGCACGCGGGGCTCTACGAGGCGGACGCCCGGGATCGTGGTCTCGCGAACGGTCATCGGGGCGACGAGTCAGGGACGACGGCGACCGCCAGCCGGCCGCGGGCGGCTCACGCGGCGGGAACGATCCCGGCCTCTTCCAGCTGGCGGATGACCTCGGCGGCGGACTCCTCGACAGACAGGCCGGCGGTCTGGAGCGTGATCTCCGGGTTCTCCGGCGCCTCGTAGGGCGCGTCCACGCCCGTGAAGTTGTCGATCTCGCCCGCGTCCACCTTCGCGTAGAGGCCCTTCGGATCGCGCTCGCGCGCGGTCTCCAGGTCCACGTCCACGAACACCTCGAAGAAGCGGTCCTCCGGGAAGAGGTGCCGCACCCAGTCGCGGTTGTCGCGGTAGGGCGAGACGAACGTGCAGAACGTCACGGCGCCGCTCTCGAAGAAGAGGCGGGCCACCTCGCCCACGCGGCGGATGTTCTCCGAGCGGTCGGACTGGCTGAAGCCGAGGTCGCCGCAGAGCCCGTGGCGCACCTGGTCGCCGTCGAGCAGCATCGTCTTGATGCCGCGCTCGAAGAGCTGGCGCTCCACCTCGCGAGCGACGGTCGTCTTGCCGGAACCGGAGAGGCCGGTGAACCACACGGCCGCGGCCTTGTGGGTCTGCTTCGCCTCGCGCTCCTCGCGCGGGATGTTGAGCCCCTCCCAGACCACGTTCTCGGACTGCGGACGCTCGCCCATGGAGAGGCGCTGCGCCTCGGCGGCCACCTTGTCCGCGTCCTGGCCCTCGCCGCGGATCATGCCCGCCGCGACCGTCGTGTTGGAGTACGGGTCGATGAGGACGAACGCGCCGGTCTCCTTGTTGAGGCTGTAGCGGTCGAAGAACAGCGGCGACGCCGTCGAGACGAGGACGCGGCCGATGTCGTTGAGCTCCAAGTTCTCCACCTGCTCGCGGTGGAGCGTGTCCACGTCCACGCGGTAGCGGATGTCGTCCACGAAGGCCTTGACCTCGCGCGTGGTGTGGCGCAGGAGGTAGTGCCGGTCCTTCGCGAGGGGCTCCTCGCTCATCCAGCACATCATGGCTTCAATGCTGGTGCCCACCGTCGGCGTGTTGCCGGTGCGGACGAGCATGTCGCCGCGGCTCACGTCGATCTCGTCCGCCAGCGTGACGACGACGGCCTCCCCCGCGCGGGCCTCGTTGAGGTCGCCCTGGAAGGTGGTCACCTCCTTGACGGTGGACTTCGTGCCGGCCGGCAGCGCCATCACCTCGTCGCCCGGGCGCACCACGCCACTCGCGACGGTCCCCGCGAAGCCGCGGAACTGCTGGTTCGGGCGGATGACGGTCTGGACCGGGAAGCGGAAGTCGCGGAGGTTCTTGTCCGCCGCGACGTTGACCGTCTCCAGGTGGTGGAGCAGCGTGGAGCCCTCGTACCACGTCATGTTCGGGCTCCGGTCCACCACGTTATCGCCGCGGAGCGCGGAGACGGGGATGAACGTGAGATCCTTCGCGTCCAGCTTGGCCGCGAAGTCCGTGTACTCGTCCATGATGTCCTCGAAGACCTCTTCCGAGTAGTCCACGAGGTCCATCTTGTTGACGCAGATGACGAGGTGCGGAATCCCCAGCAGCGCCGCGATGAACCCGTGCCGCTTGCTCTGCGTCTGCACGCCGCGGCTGGCGTCGATGAGGATGACCGCCAGATCGGCGGTGCTCGCGCCCGTCACCATGTTCCGGGTGTACTGGACGTGCCCCGGCGTGTCGGCGATGATGAACTTCCGCTTCGGGGTCGCGAAGTAGCGGTACGCCACGTCGATGGTGATCCCCTGCTCGCGCTCGGCGCGGAGGCCGTCGGTCAGGAGCGCGAGGTTGGGCACGTCGTCGTCGTCGGTCATGCCGCGGGTGCGGCTGGCCTCCTCGACGGCCTCCATCTGGTCCTGGAAGATGGACTTCGTGTCGTAGAGGAGGCGCCCGATGAGGGTGCTCTTCCCGTCGTCCACGGAGCCGGCGGTGGTGAACCGCAGGAGGTCCATCTCGAGGTAGTCGTTGCCCGCGTCCTCGGGCGCGCTCGCCGCGCTGGCGGTTCCGTTCGTCGTCATGATCAAAGAGGGAGAGGGGATACAGGATGGAGGGATGCGGGAGGGCACGCTGGCCATCCCTCTATCCCTCGTGGCTCATCCCTCGTCTAGAAATAGCCTTGCTTCTTGCGGTCCTCCATGGCGGCCTCGGAGCGCTTGTCGTCGTGGCGGCCGCCGCGCTCGGTCTCGCGGGCCGCCGCCACCTCCTGGATGATCTCCGGGAGGGTGCTCGCCTGGGAGTCCACCGCGCCCGTGCAGGTCGCGTCTCCGATGGTCCGATGGTGCGGAAGCGGACGGTCTGCGTGCGGAGCTCCTCGCCCGGGAGGAGCGTGATGAAGTCCGTCTTGGCGAGGATGGTGCCGCGGCGGGTGAACACCTCGCGCTCGTGGGCGAAGTAGAGGCTCGGGATGGCGATGTCCTCCAGCGCGATGTACTGCCAGACGTCCATCTCCGTCCAGTTGGAGAGGGGGAACACCCGGAAGTGCTCGCCGACGTTCTTGTGCCCGTTGTAGAGGCTCCAGAGCTCGGGGCGCTGGTTCTTCGGGTCCCACTGCCCGAAACGGTCGCGGTGGGAGAAGAAGCGCTCCTTCGCGCGGGCCTTCTCCTCATCGCGGCGGCCGCCGCCGAAGGCCGCGTCGAACTGGTGCTCCTGGATGGCGTCCAGAAGCGGGACGATCTGGAGGCCGTTGCGGGAGGCCTCCGGGCCGGTCTCCTCCACCACACGCCCCTTGTCGATGGCGTCCTGCACGGAGGCCACCTCCAGGCGGACGCCGAGTTCCTCCACGAGCCAGTCGCGGAAGGTGATGGTCTCCTCGAAGTTGTGGCCCGTGTCCACGTGGAGGAGCGGGAACGGGATCTTGCCGGGGTGGAAGGCCTTCCTCGCGAGATGGGTCATCACGATGGAATCCTTGCCTCCCGAGAAGAGGAGAACGGGGCGCTCGAACTGCGCCGCGACCTCTCGCATCACGTAGATGGCCTCGGCTTCGAGGGCGCGGAGATGCGAGTCGCGGTAGGTCGTCTCGACGGTCGCCATGGGCGTCTGGGTCGTCCGGAGATGGGCGTGAGGCTGGCGATTCCCGCCGCCAGCGCGAGGAGCAAGCTAGACACCGCCCCTCAACCGGGCGGCCGCTTCACACAGGTTGCGCATTCCCGGGACATGGCGCGGTCCCGCCGCCGGCTGGCGGAGCACCGGAGCGTGCGGATCCGGACCGGCGCCACGCGCTCATCGCCAGCGCGACGACCTGCCTCTTCAGGCTGCCTCTTCAGGCCCGGACGGAAGAGGCACCCCCGCCTGTCTACAGCCACACGACGGAGCACACCGCGACGGTGATCACCCCCACGATCAGGCTCACCGGCGCGCCCGCCCGCGTGAAGTCCGTGTACCGGTAGCCGCCCGCGCTCATCACCATCAGGTTGGTCTGATACCCGATGGGCGTCAGGAAGCTGGCGGCGCTCCCCACGGCCACGGCCACGCAGAACGCCGTCGGTTCCGAGCCCAGGTCCGCCGCCACGGCCAGCGCGACGGGCACCATCAGCGCCGCGCTCGCTTTGTTGGTGATGAGCTCCGCGAGGAGGTTGCTCGCCAGATAGATCGCCGCGAGCGCGCCCACCGGCCCGGCCCATGCTCCCACGGCCTCCACGCCCAGCGCCGCGATGGCCGCCAGCCCGGTCGTCTCCACGGCCTTCCCGATGCCGAGCGCGGCGGCGATCACGAGCAGCACCTTCCCGTCCAGCGCGCGGAAGATCGCCGGCCCGCGGAGGCAGCCCGTCACCACCATCCCGAGCGCGGCGGCGAACGCCGCAGTCGCCAGGGGCAGCACGTTGAACGCCACCAGCCCGATCATGCCGGCGAGAAGCGCCAGCGCGACGGGCGCCCGGCTCGTGATCGGCCGGAGGGTGTCCACGGGGGAGACCAGCGCGAAGTCCTCGGCGCGGGCCCCGAGCCGGTTCTTTAGCGCGCCGCGCCCTTCGACGAGCAGGAGGTCGCCGGCGCGGATCGGGACGTTGCCGAGCCCGCCTTCCACCTGCCCCTCGCGGCGGCGGATGGCGAGGACCACGCCCCCGTAGCGCTCGCGGAAGTCCACGCTTTTCAGCGTCTCCCCCACCAACCGGGAGCCGGGCGCGACGACGACCTCGAAGAGCGGGAGGTCCTCGCGCCCTTCGTCGTCCACGGTTGGCGCTTTGCGTTCCAGGCCGGGGCGGGCGATGAGCGCATCGTGGGCGCTGGCGTCCCCGGCGAACTCCAGCACGTCGCCGGGCAGCATCGTCGTCTCCGGGAGCGCGTCGAAGACGTCCTCGCCGCGGCGGACGCGGGCGAGGTAAGCGCTGCCGAGCGTCCGCAAGCTGGCGGCCTCCACGGTCTGCCCTAGAAACGGCGCATCCGGCGCGACGCGCAGTTCGAACCGGTAGTCCTGCCCGCTGGCGGGATCGGCGCCCTCCCGGTCCGGCAGCAGCCGGTGCCCGATCAGCGCGTACCACGCGGCGACCGCCAGCGCGGCGGGGACGCCCACCCACGTCACGTCGAAAAATGAGAAGCCGTCCAGCCCCTCCGCCTGCATCAGGCCGTGCACGACGACGTTCGTGCTCGTGCCGATGAGCGTGAGCCAGCCGCCCACGATGGCGGCGGTGGAGAGCGGGATGAGCAGCTTGCTTGCGGAGATCCCCATCTCGCGCGCCCACGCCTGCACCCGCGGAATCAGCATCGCGACGACCGGCGTGTTGCTGAGTACGCCCGAGAGGATGGCCGTGGGCACGAACAACCGGACCACCGCAGGACCGATGCGGCGGCCTCGCGGGCGGAGCAGCCCGTCCAGAAAGCCCAGCGCGCCCGTCCGGTCCACCCCGGCCGCGACGACGAACAGCGCGCCGATGGAGATAACGGCCGGGTTGGAGAAGCCCGCGAAGGCGGCCTCGGGCGTGAGCACCCCCGCGAGGAGGAGCAGCCCCAACGACCCCATCAACACGAGGTCCGTCCGCGCCCACGAGCGCACGAGCGCCACGACCATCAGGACGAGGACGCCGAGCGTGAACCAGGCCGACCAGGAGAGAGGCAACGGAGAAGGGAGCGAGGGGGCCGCAAGCCTACCGCTCGCGAGGGAACCGGGACCGGGAAAGCGCGCGTCCCGCTGGCGGACGCTGTGAGCGGCACCGAGCCGCCGCCCCGGTGCCTGCCCCTTCGGCCCAGCGCGCTACACCAGCCCGTCCAACCAGGGCCGCCAGTCGAGCGAGGGGTCGCCCCAGGCCACGACGGGCGGGTTGCGCAGGTTGTCGCGGTTGTACGGCAGCGGCTCGCCGGCGTGCTCGCCCGTCAGCGCGACGAGCTTCCCGCCCGCAGCGGCGGCCGTGTCCCACTCCATCGTGGGGCCGGTGCGGGGGTAGAGATCGGCCTCGCCCTCTGCCACGAGGCAGAACTTGAGCGACGAGCCCATGCTCGCGGCCTCCACCTCGCGCCCACTCTTCTCGATCCGCGCGATGGCCTCGGCGATTTCTGGCCCCGCGTGGTCGCGGCTGGCCACGACGGTTAGCGCGCCCTCGGGCGCCTCGCGCGTCGTGATCGGCTGGCGGTCCCCGTCGGCGATCTTGAACGCGCCCTCGGCGTCGCCGCCGTAGGTCACGTCCTTGACCGGAACGTGGACCACGCCCATCGTCGGCGTGCCGTCCTCGATCAACGCGACGTTGACGGTGAACTCGCCCGAGCCCTTGACGAACTCCTTCGTGCCGTCGAGCGGGTCGATGCACCAGAAGCGGGTCCACCCGCTGCGGTCCAGGCTCTCCGGGTCGCCTTCCTCGGAGAGCACCGGGATGTCCGGCGTCTCCGCCTCCAGCACCGCCACGATCGCGTGGTGGCTCGCGAGATCCGCCTTCGTCAGCGGCGAGTCATCGGACTTGTACTCAGTCGGGATCGGCTGACCGATAAAGGGGAGGATGGCGTCGCCGCCCGCGCGGGCGGCCTTGAGCGCGATGTCGAGCATGGGAGAGGGGGAGAGAGAACGGCAGCGGCGCACCGGCGGCGCACCCGCGAAACGTCGGGCCACGCTCAGCGCGGCCGCCAGCTACGCGCGGACCTGCTCGCGGAAGTACTCCAGCGTGCGGCGGAGGCCCTCGGCGCGGTCCACGCGGGGCTCCCAGTCGAGGACCGCGCGGGCGCGCGTGATGTCCGGCTGGCGGATCTTGGGGTCGTCCGCGGGAAGCTCCTTGTGCACGATCTCGGAGTCCGAGCCGGTCAGCGCGACGACCTCCTGCGCGAACTCCAGGATGGAGACCTCGTCCGGGTTGCCGATGTTGACCGGCTCGTGCTCGCCGCTGTGGAGGAGGCGCCAGATGCCTTCCACCAAGTCGTCCACGTACTGGAAGGAGCGGGTCTGGGAGCCGTCGCCGAAGACGGTGATAGGCTCGCCGCGGAGGGCCTGCCCCATGAATGCGGGGAGGGCGCGGCCGTCATCCAGCCGCATCCGCGGGCCGTAGGTGTTAAAGATGCGCAGGATGCGCGTGTCCAGCCCGTGGTAGCGGTGGTAGGCCATGGTCATGGCCTCCGCGAACCGCTTCGCCTCGTCGTACACGCCGCGCAGGCCGACGGGGTTGACGTTGCCCCAGTACGTCTCCGGCTGCGGGTGGATGAGCGGATCGCCGTAGACCTCGGACGTGCTCGCGATGAGGAACCGCGCGCCCTTCGCCTTCGCCAGCCCGAGGCAGTTGTGCGTCCCGAGGGAGCCCACCTTCAGCGTCTGGATGGGAAGCTCCAGGTAGTCGATGGGGCTCGCCGGCGAGGCGAAGTGGAGCACGTTGTCCACCGGCCCCTCGAGGAAGATGTACTGGCTGACGTCGTGGTGGACGAACCGGAAGCGCTCGTGCCCGGCGAGGTGCGCGATGTTGTCCGTGCTGCCGGTGATGAGGTTGTCCATGCAGACGACCTCGTGGCCCTCGGCGATGAACCGGTCGCAGAGGTGCGAGCCGAGGAAGCCGGCACCGCCGGTGATGAGCGTACGGGGCATGGGAGATGCTGCGAGGTGCGTACTACGGAAGGGACGGTCGGCCGGGGCGCTTCCCGCTGGCGGCTCCGGTCGTCGGAGCGAAACCGCCAGCGGGTCCGGCGCTTCTGCCGCTACGCCTCGGCGCTGAACGACGGGCGGCCGATGGAGGAGTAGGTAAAGCCGAGGCCGGCCATGTGCTTGGAGTCGAACACGTTGCGACCGTCGAAGACGATCGGCTGGCGCATGTTGTCGCGGACGCGCTCGAGGTCCGGGCGGCGGAACTCCGGCCACTCCGTGGCGACGATGAGGGCGTCGGCGCCGTCGGCGGCCTCGTAGGCACTGGCGGCGTAGCTCAGCGAGCCCGGGCCCTCCAGCGGCTGGCGCTCGAAGGCGTCCTGGGTGGTCTCCACGGCCTCCGGGTCGAACGCGACGACCTCGGCCCCGCGGGCCGCCAGCGCGCGGATGACCTCGTGGCTCGGCGCCTCGCGCACGTCGTCCGTGTGCGGCTTGAAGGCGAGCCCCCAGACGGCGATCCGCTTGCCGCTCAGGTCCTCGCCGAGGGCCTCCACGACGCGCGGGATGAGCACCGTCTTCTGCTCGTCGTTCACCTCCAGCACGGACTGGAGGATCTTGAAGTCGTAGCCCTTCTCGCGCGCGGTGCGGTGGAGCGCCTGCACGTCCTTCGGGAAGCAGCTCCCGCCGAACCCGATGCCGGCGTAGAGGAACTTCGGCCCGATGCGGCTATCCGTCCCGATGCCGCGGCGGACCTTGTCCACGTCGGCGCCCACGAGGTCGCAGAGGTTCGCGATCTCGTTCATGAACGTGATCTTGGTGGCCAGGAGCGAGTTGGCCGCGTACTTCGTCATCTCGGCGCTCTCCTCGTCCATGAGGATGATGGGGTTGCCGGAGCGGACGAACGGCTCGTAGAGCCGGGTCATGATGTCGCCGGCGCGCTCGGAGTCCGTCCCGATGACGACGCGCTCGGGCTTCATGAAGTCGTCCACGGCGACGCCCTCGCGCAGGAATTCCGGGTTCGAGACCACGTCGAAGTGCTCGCCCGCTTTGAGGCCGTGCTTCTCGACGGCGTCGATGACGCGGCGCGCGGTGCCGACCGGGACCGTGCTCTTGTCCACGAGCACCTTGTAGCCCCAGTCCGGGTTCTCCGAAAGGAGACGCCCGATGTGATCCGCCACGCCCAGCACGTACTGGAGGTCGGCGGATCCGTCCTCGGCGGGCGGCGTCGGCAGCGCGAGGAAGACGACCTCGGCCGGCTCCAGCGCCTCCGCCAGCTCCGTGGTGAAGTGGAGGCGGTTCTCGCGGATGCCGCGCTCGAAGTAGACCTCGAGACCGGGCTCGTAGATGGTGACGGTCCCGCTCTGGAGCTTGGCGACCTTGGCCTCGTCGATGTCGACGCAGGTGACCTGGTTGCCCATCTCGGCGAAGCAGGTGCCTCCAACGAGGCCGACGTAGCCGGTGCCGACGACTGCGATGTTCATGTGTCTCTGGGGGTTGGGGCCGCGCGAGGGACGCGGATCGGTTCACGAGCTCGGAGCGCTGGCGGTCCGCGCGGGCAGGGCCAGCCACGAGCAATCTCAGACGCAGGGCGTTTTCCCTACGTGAAGGGCGCGCCCATTCGTGGGGAGAACATCGGCAGGGCGCAGGTGCGGCTTGAGCCTTCCATAGCCGCGCCCNNNNCGGCTTTCCAGGCGCTCACGAGCCTTCGACAGAGAGGGACATCAATGTGCCCTTGTCCGAGGGGCTCCCCCCGCTACCTTCCCGCACCCAATATCCACACACACTATCGCATACTGATACCCCTCCCATTTCACCCCTTGCCTGTATGCGCTGCCTCCTCGGAATCGCCTGTGCTCTTCTCTTCTCCCCTCTTGTTGGCGCTCAACCTGCGGAAGGCCGCGCTTTCCTGCTCGCAGGGAAGCCGTCCCCGGAACTTATTCTAGCCAGAATGGGAGACAACGTCCTGTTCGGGGGTGGATACCAGTTTAACTCGGGTTTTGAAATCGCTGCTGTAGGCTCGTTCGCCACAGTAGAGTCGACGAACATCCGTCCCCTAGAGCGGAGTCAACTCTCTGACAGGCGGCACGATGAGAGGCGCTTCGGTGTCCTCGGAGGCACAACACGTACGTGGGGGCTGGCGCGGCTCACGCTCCGGTCAAGTGCTCTGTACGAAGTCGACGTCACACGCCAAGCCATCTACGAGGCTCGCACCGTCTCGGGCGATCCGCAGATCGCCCAATCGCAGTGGGAGCATACTCGCCACCAGAATCTCCACATCGGCACGAGCGCCGCTGCATCCGCGCCGATCTCCTTCGGTTCCGCTCTACGGCTATCGCCGGGGCTCGGACTCTCTGCCGCCATCTCGCCCGCTCGCGTACTCGAGGCCCAACACGGGATGGAGCGGGTGACCACGTACGAGGTAGAAGTCAGAGCCGGTGCGTTTGTGCAACTGCCGATCTCGGTCCGACTGCCCGGTGGCGCTGAGGTCACCGCGGAGTTCATTGCAGGGGTGTACACGGGGGGAGTAGCAGAGAATCGGCCGAGAGACGTTCAGGCAGACGGCACCTTTGCCATTCGGATCGGGCTATAGGAGCGCCTAGACCGACAGGCGACCCAGACGAGTCGGTTCCGACCCTGGGTCGTTGCCCTGGTCGCTAGACATCTTCGGGATGCGCCCGCTCAGGGTTCGAGGAAGGCGCTCGTCGTCTCTCTATCTTGCCCTCCTCCTCTGACGCTCCTTCCTCCATGTCCCTCTACGCCGTGATCATGGCGGGCGGCGTCGGCAGCCGGTTCTGGCCGCGCAGCCGCCGCGCCCACCCCAAGCAGTTCCTCGACGTGCTCGGCCCCGCGTCGCTCATCCAGAACACGATGGGACGGCTCCAGGGGCTCGTGGAGCCCGAGAACGTGTTCGTCGTCACGCACGCGGACTACGTAGAGAAGACGAAGGAGCACCTGCCGGCGGTGCCGGAGGCGAACATCCTCGCGGAGCCCGTCGCGAAGAACACGGCGCCGTGCATCGCGCTGGCGGCGGCGCGGCTCTACGCGCTGGACCCGGACGCGACGATGCTCGTGCTCCCGGCCGATCACCTCGTGCAGAACGTGGCCCGCTTCCAGGAGGTGGTCCGCGCCGCGGTGAAACGCGCCGAGACGCGCGAGGGCGACGCCCCCGGCCCGCTCGTGACCATCGGCATTCGCCCGACGCATCCGGAGACCGGCTACGGCTACATCCAGTTCGACGCCGACGGCGACACCGACGGCGTCGCGGACGATGGACCGGCGGACACGCCGAAGGCGCACCGCGTCCGCACCTTCGCGGAGAAGCCGGACCTCGCGACGGCCGAGCGCTTCC
>LWDU01037138.1_pt1 | contig 19081 bp, 19 predicted proteins | sample 727161 | NCBI WGS metagenome assembly LWDU01 (sample SAMN04566230, study PRJNA314399) | hydrothermal vent metagenome | isolation source: deep sea hydrothermal plume seawater | place: Mexico: Gulf of California, Guaymas Basin | collected 2004-07-11
TTCAGATCAATAACGAAAAAGAGGTCGAAGGCACTTATCGAGGCGTAGCGAAGATCGACGGCGAGAAGTATGCCATCATGGAGACAAAACAGAGTTTTGAGTTAGTTCCCCACAATAAAGAACTCCAAAAACATTTACACAAAGAAGTTAAAATCAGTCGTAGCGGCCCGGTGATGGGCATTCAGAGGGTGTCCCGTGGCATGGTCCGTGATAGAAAATCTGGACGTGAAAGATAAAGATCACGGTACCCTCAAGCCGGAAATTTCTTACAACGGCGAACAGTAACTTCTTACAAATGGGCTCCAGGATCTCCCACGAACAAATATCTCCTCGTTTCCGAAACCAATAATTTTCTTACAGAAGTAAAAGATAATCTAGGAGCTCGGAAGATTTCAATAAATGGATTCTACCGAATCCCGCCCAAAACAACCTATGCAATCAGTAAATATGTGATGACCCCTCAATTAACATTTTATAACGATATCGAAGTTGGAAACCGCGAGACCTTCATAAGTGCAACCGCAAAGAAATATGACCTTTCTGTTGCATGGACAATTAACAACCAGATCGACATCAAACTTGTTCATGATACAGGTTTTGAAAATGCCTTAGAGATGGTCGCGGTTGATGTTGTTCGAGGGCGGGTGCCGGCGACGTACACCATCACCCGCTAGGTGAATCTGCTACGAGCGCCTGATGCACTCAATGGACAAGATTTTCCAAAACATTTCTCACTCACCGTATAGACACATACGCCTCCGTTCAAAATAACCTGAAAAATCCCGTCCATCAAGCACCTGATTCCCTCTCGCTACGATTCCATATTTTGGTGAAATTTAGGCAACAGGAAGAGTTACAAACGGCATTTTTCCATCATTGAAGAACTGAGGATTTATCTTACCTATTCGTCAAAATTTAACAGGCTGAGAATTGGCGATTTCGGGGAGAAGTCAATTGTAGCTCCATTTGAGGGACTATGTTAAAAAGTAATGTCTCAAATGGCATGAAAGAATGGGGAAAAACAAGGCGGGAAAGGGCTTAAAAGGTGAAAGGCTTAGACCTTATCATCAACTCTGTTTCAGGGATAACTATTGAAAAGGCTCTACATATTTTTTGTAATACTCTTTTGACAAGTTTTGTGCTTCCGATAGCGTAGCAGGGTTAAGTTGTTTAGCCATCAAATTTCTGAACGAACTCGGTAAGCCTTGCGCTGTCGAAAGATTAGACCAGACATATGCCTTTTTGAAATCCTTTGCAACGCCTCGGCCTGAACCGTACATAAAGCCAAGCCTAAGCTGTGCAAAGCGATGACCCTGCTCCGAAGCCTTGCGGTACCATTTGAACGCCTCCTTGTAATCTTGGGGAACGCCCTGCCCTTCTTCGTAAATCTCGCCAAGGGTATGCTGCGCTTCGGCATAGTCCTGTTCAGCAGCCTTGCGGTACCATTTGACTGCCTCCTTGGAATCCGAAGGAACGCCTTTCCCTATTTCGTAGGTATTTCCAAGATGATACTGGTCTTTGGCGTCGCCCAGTTCAGCTATCTTTCGCTGCCATTTGAACGCCTCCTTGTCATCCTGTGGAACGTTCTCCCCTGTTGCGTACATCACGAAAAGGCTAAGATACGCTTTAGCATAGCCCTGTTCAGCAGCCTTGCGGTACCATTTGACTGCCTCCTTGGAATCCGAAGGAACGCCCTGCCCTATTTCGTACATTACCCCAAGGTCATACTGCGCTTTGGCATAGCCTTGCTCCGCAGCCTTTCGCCACCAATTGACCGCCTCTTTGTCATTCTTAGGAACATCATCACCCTGAACATACATTAACCCAAGTCTATACTGTGCATCGGCATTTCCCTGTTCAGCCAGCAGCCGGGTTTCTTCAAATGTTGGCTTTGTGCTTTCGGCCATTACGGACGCAACAAGCACGGAGAAAACAAAAAGAAATATGGACAAAAAAGATCTTACACGCATTGTCTATAGAATCTGTATTTTGAAAATCGTTCTATGGATGCTGTCGGAAAGTAAACAAAAACAGTAAATATTCAGCTTCCCTGAATTTCTCTCCAAAACAGGGCGTAAGTAAACGAGGTTCCCTTTATTTGCCTTTGTCGATTTCTGGTTAAAATCTACACCTTTCAGAAATATTTTTCAATTCACACTTTCAGGGGAAAAGTGATGTTTGTTCTCTCCTCTAAGCCAACGAGAAATGGAACGTCACGGATTTGAGGTGTCCGCATCCACATCTCACCATCGCGGCACAACTCACTTTGGTTGGATCATTGAAGTTGACAATTACTTTGAGGTCATCGCAGTGGCAACTTATGGCCTGATCTCTTATCGACTCATCGATATGTTGTTTACAACGTTCCCTTGTTTCAGGCTTCAAGGTATCATCTAAAAAGCGGTAGCTATTTCCCATGTATCCGACCCCTTCCCCACCTGGCCCGTGCCTATAAACCCCTCTTACTTGCCTCTCGGGAGGGTAGCCCTCAACCTTTTGATCTCTTCCAGAACTTCCTCCTTTTTCAGGATCCCCTTCGCATCCAGAAGGTTCATTATCGCCTCTTGAAAGAATATATTGCTCATCATTAATTCTTCAAATGAAGCCACTTCTTTTGGATCGAGGTTTTCTGCCATATTGATCTCCTTACCAAAATCCCGGTTGCTTCGTTCCTTCAAGAACGGTCTCAATACTATCTTCAATCTCTGAGAGGAAATCGAGGCCAGTGAGGCTTTCTACTTCATCGACGGTAGTGATGAATTTCGGAAGGTCGCTCGTCTTGAGCTTCTTGTTTCTCAGGACGAAAGCGATCACCTCAACCCGGATCGGATCAAAAATGATCTTGAAGAAATGTGAGGGAACAGCAACTTTGTTTTTTCCGATGGTTCTTTTTGGTCCCTCAAAGATCGGTCCAGTGATGATATACAGTTCTCCTCGTTCGGCAGTCCATTTACGGACCCGCTCTTCTAGGGCTTTCCAGATCCCACGATTAAACCCTACCCCAACTTGAGGGACAATATTAGAGAGCAGAAAGCTCTCGTCCATAGCCCGGGCATTCCATTTCATCGATCCAGCCGGGGCCATGTGTCCTCTATCATAGCCACTTTTTTTGTAATCATTGAGTGCTGCCCGGTTATTCTTTTCTAAATCGGGATCGGGCCTGAAGTGATCAATACGAGGGAACCTTCCAGCCACCCTCCTCCTGGTGAGATGATAAATAACCCAGTCGGGTACCTTCAGAACCGCGTCATGAGAGAGTGCGTACCCGAGTCGGCAGAGGAGAACTGGTCCGTTGCTGGGTGCTCCATACTTAAGATGTTCGCAGTCTGAGAGGCCTGTTTCAATTGTTGGGGAAGGTGGGGGAGGGGGTACACCTGGCTTGAGAGGTTCATTAAGACTTGGCAAAGTCCGAAGCATCTCGGACTTGCTGGCAAATGATCGACCAGAAAATTGTCCTTTGTGACATTCGTAGATTCCCGCCTTCCGGTTGTTGTGACAACCAAAGGAATCAAGTCTGCCTCGATGGGCAAGGGTAGGGGAGGGAGAGAGAAGGAGGACAAGGAGAATGATCAGACACCGACGTCTCATTGGTAAGATCCATTTGGGATAAAAAATGAAGGGGTGTGGTTGAGGGTATTATAGGGGAGAAACCGTCGATTCGCCAGACATACTGCGTTATCGGTCTTTTTGTCTCCTCACCGTACGGAAGAGTACTCCTTGATCGCAAAAAAGACCTCTGGCCTTGTCTTTCAGAGGACTTGCCGGTTTCCTAGATCATCGCCGACCTAGTGACAAGGAGCTTTCAGGGAAGGGATTGCTAAGATTGATTCGGTAACCTGAGAATTTAAAGTCCTGAGCATTTATCTTGCCGAGGCTTAAGAATAAGACAACAGAGAAATGAGGCTTGCGAGTTGAAAGCGCGTCTTGGTCAAAACTGAGATGGCATTAGTTTTTTCGGTCGAAAATGTGGAGCCCTACAAAATTGCATTCAAGACTCAGATTTGAATGATATCCCTTTAATATCGATGATGATAACTTCATAGTAGAGAGTTTTTCCGGCCAATAGATGATTGGAGTCCAGCACGACCGTGTCCTTCTTAATCTCTGCAACGCGAATATCATGCGTCTCACCATTCGGTTTCTTGGCCTGAAGCAATGTCCCAACCTTTAAGGCGGCTTGAGGAATCTGGTCTTTTTTAACCTCAACAATGGCATCCTGATTAACGAGACCATAACCTTGTTCTGGTGAAAGCGTGACCTTTCTGTTTTCCCCAACCTTCATCCCTTCTATGGCATTTTCCAGCGCCGGAAAAATCTCATGTGAACCATGAATGAAAGTCATTGGTGCATCCCCGACATTGCTGTCAATGACCTCTAATCCTTTCTCACCTTCAATTCGAAGTGTGTATTCAATGCTCACTTCCTTATCCTTTGAAACCGTCTCCCTTTCTGGTTCAGCCTGGAGAAGTGCCACATTGAATAGCGTTAAAATAACGAGACTGCAAGTAATCCATCGTGTAATATTGTTTTGGTTCATCGTACCAGTGCCCTCCCTGTGAACAATTCTTAAACACAATAACGCACAAATGCGGTCTTGTGCAAATAAGATGTTACAGAGTAAGTCAACGCATCAGCATTATTTTTTATGATGAATCCTTCGATGTTTGAAGGAAAATGTGATGTGAATGCAGTCAGCTCAAGTCTGTGACGTTCCGTTTCTCGTTGGGTTAGAAGAGGTCGCCTCCGTCCTGGTCGAAAAGGAAGCCCCTATTTTTTACAGACTGCCTTTTGAAAGGTTAGGTTTGTGTATGTGATTCAAAAACCGACTTACAAAAATGCCCCAGGATCGACGATCTCAAAGCGTTTGATAGGCTAGGACCTCAAATTCCATCATTATATAGGCGAGGAACCCGCCGATGGCTAGCGCGAGACCCATCCGCCAGTAATACTGAGTTATCGGTCTTCGTTGGTTCCTCAGCGGACGGAAGGGTACGCCTTGATCTCCAAAAGGTCTCTGGACTTGCCTATCAGACGACTTTACGGTTTCCCAGATCACCGCCGACCTTGAAACACAGAGCGATCAGGGGAGAGTAGGGAAATTGATTCGAAAATATGAAGATGCCAGGGAGTGAGGCTTTATCTTACAAATCGATAATTCCCGAAACTCTTAAAATTTGCGACTACATCTTTAAGTATTGAATATTTTGAGGAATACGGGGAGAAAGAGAAGATAGCGCCTCACATCAGTGTCAGCAAAAAGTGGAGATCTTTGATTCTTCTCGTTCTTTTTTTGCTCTATTTAGATGTTAGGCAATTTTTTAGGCTGGAGGGGATGGAACCAATTTTTCGGGTGCTTTAGGGAGAATTCCCCCTGTGTAGTATGTTACAGTGAATTTGTGTTGCAATAAATTATTGCAACACTTTGAGCGATGGAGTACATTTTATTTTCAATTTACCAGGATATTTCAGGCCTTGGAGAGAACATGGGCATAAAGTCTGACACAGACCATATTAGTACGGCTTTTAATGTCTTAAAAGAAGCGGTTTTTGTTTATGATCAAAATAGGGTGATCAAACGCTTCAACCAGGCCGCCGAAAGAATAACGGGCTTCAGCAAAGATGAGGTCATTGGCCGGAAATGCGTCACTCTTTTTAAAAAGAGTGTCTGTCTTGGAAATTGCGATCTTTGTATGGTCGCGAAAAAAAGCCAGGAACCTATTCGATTCGAATCACGATTCTACCGTAAAGATGCTCAAGAACGGTTCGGCGAGTTTAATGTTGGACTCCTCAATAAGGAGGAGGATGGACAGCTTGAAGTCCTTGTTGCCCTAACTGATATCACAGAAGCCGTGGAATTGAGAAATGCCCTTACTGAACGAACTTCATTCCATAAGATCATTGGGAAAAGCCGTTCGATGAAGGCACTTTACAAGACCGTAAAGAACACGGCCTATTTCGATTCCACGATTCTGCTTCAGGGAGAAACGGGCACAGGGAAAGAACTCATTGCACAAGCCATCCATGTTGAAAGCCCCCGTCGTAACAAGAAGCTGGTTAGGGTGAATTGCGCCTCTTTTTCGGACACCCTTTTGGAAAGTGAACTTTTCGGACACGCAAGAGGTGCATTTACAGGAGCAATTAAAGATAGAATTGGGCGCTTTGAAGAAGGAGATGGCGGGACGGTTTTTCTGGATGAAATTGGAGATCTAAGCCTGAATATCCAAGTGAAACTACTCCGAGTCTTACAAGAAAAAGAAATTGAACGTGTGGGTGAAAATCGTTCCCGTAAGACCGATTTTCGACTCATTGTCGCCAGTAACAAAAACCTAGGGGAAGAAGTCTCTAAAGGACATTTCAGAAAAGATCTTTTCTATCGCCTTAATGTGATCCCAATTTGCATCCCGCCACTCAGAGAACGGAAGGATGACATCCCTTACTTATCCAAGCATTTCATGAATCGCTGGCAAGGGAGATCTTCTAAAGAGATCTCAAGTATTTCTGATAATGCCATGGGAAAGCTCATGGATTATGACTGGCCCGGAAATATCCGTGAGCTCGAAAATACCATTGAATACTCCTGTGTTAAATGCACTGATGGGACAATCCATGTTCCTGATCTGCCCTATTTAATAAGCTCATCCAGCGTTCAGGAAACGGGCACAAGAAAGCCCAGGAAAAAGATCTCAAAGGAAATGATTGTCGATGCTATGATACAGGCAGATGGGAATAAGAGCGAAGCAGCCCGGCAACTCGGCTTGCACCGTGTTACCCTTTGGAGGAAGATGCAGCACTTAGAAATAGCAAGCCCCCTCTAATGAGAGGGCTTGCAGGGATTTGCCTCATACAACGCGGCCGGCATCAGAATGGAAATCACAATAGTCAGAAACTATTTTCCCTTTTTAAATATTGAATTGTCTTCTTTTCCGCCTACAGCCAGGATGCCAATTGCACCCTTGGCTACGCGATAAATACTGTGATCGACCAAGATATAACTTCCGGGCACATCGACTTTCATCTCAACAATGGTTGCCCCCGCAGAAGGCACCAATGTCGTCTGAACATTATGATTGACTGCACCTCCGATGGAGCCTTCCATGTAGACCTTATCGAAAATTTCTCCGATCACATGGAAGGAAGAGATATTATTGGGTCCGATATTACCGAAATAGATTCTCACATTATCTCCGGCATTGGCTTTGATCACATTGTCCCCCATCAATGCACCGGCCTTCCCATTAAAAAAGACATAGTCCGGCTGATCCGCCATTCCCTTATTAAAATCAAGTTCTAAGAGGTTTTCCTTACCAGCAGATTTTGTAAAGAACTCACTCTGGAAAACATAAAATTCTTTATCCACGTCAGACATGCCCTCCTCTGGCTCTACCAGAATCAAACCATACATCCCGTTTGAAATGTGATGAGGAATACTCGGTGCCCCAGCTGCGCAATGATAGATGTAGAGACCCGGTTTCAAGGTTTTAAATGTAAAAACAGATGCTTCTCCGGGTTTGACCTCATTGACGTGCGCTCCACCTCCGGGACCGTTAACCGCATGGAGGTCAATGTTATGAGGCCATTGATTGTCTTTGTGATTGGCCAGGTGGAATTGGACAGAATCACCGACTCGCACTCGAATCATCGGTCCAGGTGTTGTCCCATTGAAAGTCCAAAATTTATACTTCTTGTCTCCATCAATTTCTTGGGTGATCTCCCTGGCCTCAAAATTGACGACAACCGTCGCAGGTGATTTTCTTTTAACTGGAGCTGGAACGTGAGGTGCCGTTGCTAACACCGCATTTTCTGCAAATACTCTCCCAGGAGACATAAGAACAAACAGGGTTGCAAATATCGCAGCACAAAATCTGTAAAGACATTTTTCAATTTCCATCTATTTTTATCCTCCAAATATTTTTGACACGGCCATCTCCATGTAAGGCAATGACCCTGATGGGAGACCGGATATAACTAGTTACTTCAGAATGAAGAAATTGCATGTATTGTGCCAAAAGATGTTATTGTATTAACTCATTGATTAATTGGAAGAAATTGGGATCAGTGATATGGTATTGATTTAATGCAATAGTGCATAAGTGTTGCAATAAATTTATTGCAATACCTTGATCTTACGGAGTGCTGTTTGCTGCAAGCTATTTCCATTCAAGGAATCCATTCCCTATCGATTTCAGGCAACAATCATTTTCACTCGAAACCTTGCATAGAAGCGAATTACCTAAAAAAACAACGTTTCGGGAAGAAATCTTCGGCCGTTTGCCAATTTTATTTTTATAGGCTTCAGAGAAAAAGAAATAATCTCACCAAAATTATGTCTAATTCCATAGAAAACAACCTCCACAGATGCCCCATATCGACGATTTCAAAGCGTCTGATAAGCTAGGACCTCGATATCCGTCATTATATACATGAGAAACAGTCGATGGCTAGCGCGAGACCCATCCGCCCGAGATACTGCGTTATCGGTCTTCGTTGGTTCCTCACCGGACGGAAGAATATGCCTTGATCTCCAAAAAAACCTCTGGCCTTGTCTTCCAGTCGGCTGGCCGGTTTATTAGATCCCCGCCGATCCTGGGACATGTAGCCACTAGAAAAAAACCACCCTTAGTTTCACTGAAATCCGAATAGACAAAGAAAAACCCGATCATTTGGATTGTAAACCAGGACAAATAAGACCCTCCAAACCTAGTGGAGAGAATGGGAATTCAGCTTGCAAAACCTACAGGAAAGGTTATAATGATCATAATGATTCAAAAATATCAGAGGTAACTATCATGAAAAAACTAGCCGCAAGGGAAGCAAAAACACATTTTGGGGAACTAATGGATACCGTTCAAAGAGAACCCGTCTCTATTGAAAAACATGGGCGGCCTGTCGCCGTCATTATGTCGATGGAAGAGTACAAAACCATCGAGGAGATGAAACTTGAACGCTTGAGAGCGCACCTCTCTGAAGGCGAGATCCAGCTAGATAGAGGGGAGGGAGAAGACGGCGAAACGTTCTTTGAGAAGATCGTGGATGGCAACGGCTAACCATGAGTAAGTACACCCTCTCCCCACGAGCGAAACAAGATATTGTCGACATACAGAAATATACAAATGAAAAATGGGGGAATGAGCAAGCAAAACAATACATCGCCCTGCTACGCAATAAAATACGGATGCTCGCAAAGAACCCTGTCCAGGGTAAAAATCGTGATGACGTAAAGGAAGGCTACCAGAGCTTTCCAGAAGGAAACCACATTATCTTCTACCGCCAGGCAAAGGACAAAATAGAAATCCTCGGAATTCCCCATCAGTCGATGGACGTTCTCCCTCATTTTGAACATGATCCTCCCACAGAAAAACTGAATTGACTAACCTCAGATCGTATCCTGACAGGATTTGTTCAGGGTTTTAACCATTACAGACCAAGTCATTTTCAAATTCAGCCCGCAAAGGTGATTTCAAGTCGTGTAAAAATAATTTCCTATAACAACACTTTATACTATCTCATAACGTCGTTTATGAGATATAATAGGTTCTTCAGAACAGAAGAGCTTATGTATGACCGAAGACTTCCAAATCCTTCCATCAGGTCCTGGCCGATCTGGGAGAGTCTGCACAACGGGTCTTTCTTGAATTCTTCACCGCACAGATCAGAAACGCGAATACACGCCAAGCCTACCTGCGCAATGTTTGCCGATTTCTGGATTGGGTTGAAAGCAGAGGCGCAACGCTTCCAGAGATAAAGGCAATGCACGTTGCCCTATACATCTAGCAGCTCGGAAAACCGAAAGACTCCGGCGGAATGGGTTACTCCGCCCCGACGATCAAACAGCACCTGGCGTCCTTGCGGGTCTTTGGGGCCTTCCTGGTGATCCGGCAGATTGTCCCCGCTAATCCGGCCGCCGATGTCCGGGGACCGAAACATATTGTGACCACCGGCAAAACACCGGTCATGACAGGAGAAGATGCCAGGGCTTTATTTGCCTCAATAGATGCCTCCAAACCCAGCGGACTACGCGACAAGGCCCTCATTGGGGTCATGGTCTACACCTTTGCCAGGATATCGGCTGTCTGTGCTCTGGATGTAAGAGACTACTATCAGGTCGGACGCCGGATGAATTTCCGGTTTCAGGAAAAAGGGGGACGCCACCATGTCATGCCCGCACACCACACGGCCATCGAGTACATGGAAACCTACATGTCCGCCCTGAAAGAAAAAGATGGGCCGATTTTTAGGTCCATGACCCGGAACCGAAGCGGGTTCACCAACAGGCGGCTTGATCGCCGAGAAGCCCTGGCGATGGTAAAACGGCGCTGTAAGGCCGCCGGTCTTGGAGATCGTTTTACAAACCATACCTTCCGGGCCACAGGGATCACGGCTTATCTGAAGAACGATGGCCAGCTCGAACACGCGCAGTACATGGCAGGCCACGCCTCCCCTCGAACCACAAAACTCTACGACCGGAGGGCACAGGAAGCCACCCTGGATGAAGTCGAACGGATTATCCTGTAACGACCCATAGTAACGCTTGACATTATTAACGCTATGCGTTACTATCTTGTAGATGATAAAAACCTTCGCGAGTAAAGAAACAGAAAAACTGTTCAGACGAGAACGATCACGAAAAATTCCTGAGACCATTCAGAAAATTGCTCGACGAAAGCTTGAAATCCTAGATGTGGCAGAGGTGCTACAGGACTTGCGGATACCCCCATCAAACCACCTCGAAAACCTGACGGGGAAAAGAAAAGGCCAGCACAGCATCCGTATCAATATCCAATGGCGTATCTGCTTTGAGTGGCGTAAGGGCGACGCCTACAAAGTGGAGATCGTTGACTACCATTAGGAGGTATTATGGCCAAGACTAAATTAGCACCGATCCACCCTGGAGAAATCCTTATGGAGGAATTTTTAAAGCCAATGGGAATCAGCCAGTACAAAGTGGCAAAAGATATCAGCGTCCCTGCAAGACGTATTAATGAGATTGTCCACGGCAAACGCTCTGTATCTCCAGATACTGCGTTGAGGCTATCCAAGTACTTCGGGCTTTCTGAAAGGTTCTGGATTAACCTTCAGGCCCGTTATGATCTGGAAACAGAAAAGGACCGTTTAAAGGACAGACTGAACAAAGAAGTCCATGTCTACGCTACTGCTGTTTAAGCGGTTATTGAAAAGCGTCGCGATGACTGGAACCTGTCTTCTACTCTACCCTTCCTTCTTCCCTTCTTTTTTTCTTTTCCGAAATGACTACAGTTGACGAATATACGGCAATGCCGTATATTGATGGTATGCAGACAGTAGTTGAAACCCCTGGGTTTATAAAAGATGCCAGGGACGTTGGTTTATCGGAGGATGAAAGAGAGGGAATCGTAGAGTTTATTTCTGAAAATCCGCTTACGGGTGTTAGTATTCCTGGAACTGTGGGAGCTCGGAAAGTCCGGTTCTCTGCGAAAGGGAAGGGGAAAAGTGGCGGGGTTCGTGTCATCACTTTTTATTCCGGGATTGATATTCCTGTTTTTCTCCTTAACGTGTTTGCCAAAGGCGACAAAGTGAATTTAACAAAAGCAGAGTGCAACACGCTGAAAAATATATTGGGTAGTATTGCAGATGCCTACAGAAATTGGAGAAAATGACTATGAAAACGGCAGGAAAGCGTATTATAGAAAGCGCCGAAGAGGCCCTTTCCTTTGCAAAAGGGGAAAAAAATCATAATTGCATCATTCATATTCCCGACGCTATTAATGTGCGCCGCATTCGTAAAAAGTTGGGCATGACTCAGAAAGCCTTTGCAGGTTATTTTGGCGTGAATCTTCGAACGATTCAGGATTGGGAACAAGGACGCCGTGTCCCTTCAGGAGCATCAAAAAACTTTCTGTTTGTAATAGATAAGGAGCCCGAGGCTGTCCGGCGTGTCCTCATAATGGAGGGTTAAATCCCATATTCCTGTCACAATATGAGGAGTCCGAAGATCGCTCCTTCCCTGAAAAGTTGGGTTCCTCACTAATCATTCAGAAAAGTAAAGACCGATGGACATCCAAATCCTATCGCAACTTCTAGTCTGGTATTTTGGGTAGCAAATCTATAACGCGTTAGGTAGAATAGGCTAGCATGGGCGTTGCTTTCCTCACCAAACAGTGCTTTACGTGACCATTTTTTAACCTTTCTTTCCATCCATCAGCCGATGGAAGACCTCACCGATCCCCGCCTTTGTCAGCGTTCCCCCGAACACCCGCTCCTTAATAATCCCATTCGGGCCAATAAAGAAGCTGACGGGAAGGCTCACGACTTGATAGCGCGAAGCAACCTCAACTTCTTGATCAAGGAGAATCGGGAAGGTAAGACCCATTTGCTTGACAAGCCTTGCCGCCTTTCCCGGGCTCTCACCAAAGTTGACTCCCAAGATGACGAAGCCCCGGTCCTTATACTCTTCATAGGCCACCTGCATTTCCGGCATCTCCTTCATACAAGGCTTACACCAGGTCGCCCAGAAGTTCAGCAGGACGACCTTACCACGATAATCGGCGATGGTAATTAAGGTGTCCTTGAGGGTCTTAAGTTGAAAGTGAGGGGCCGGACCGCCGACAAGGGGCGGGCGGCTGGCCATCCCGGTAATTGAAATAAAAACCAGAATAATGACGCCCATCACTAATAGTGTCTTTAATAAAGATAGCCTCGTTTTCAATCGATCACCCTCCAATGATAAGTGAATATTATTGCCTCCTGGCCGGCAAGCCTTGAGAAGTCGGTTGATTCAGTTTCAGTGCTTTCGCGAATCTTGTCAGCAGACGGCTTCCCTTAACTAAACGGCTGGCCTTTTCAAGATGTAAGGTTCGTGAATCATATTGTTTTAATTTGACGGAAACGGTTGCCTGATACAGGTGCGCTCCGGCAAGGGCGTGATTCCGCCATTCCTTTTCATTTTGGGAAACCTGAATAAAGAGTTCGGCCAAATCCGATCCGATGAGTTGCTCTTTCCTGATATGGCTCATCGGGGCAAGATACTCAATGAGAGGGTGGTTGTCGGTATTTAAAGGGGCGCCCTTGAAGAGGTCCTGCACGGCATCTGTCCCGCCCACATAGAACAGCATCATATCGTTGGGGGTTGCTAGAAAGGGATCCTGCGGTGACGCACTGTTTTTTACAGTCTGGAGTCGCGATTCCATTTTTTCAAGGTCAATCTTTAAAGGGCGCTTGGAGCCGATCAGGGCGAGTATCGGATAGTCGGGGGAAAAATTGCCGCGCCACATGGATACATGCGGGAAGGCCTCACTGAATGTCCTGCCGATAATCTGGAATTCCCGTAAAGAGAGTTGATAAAGGGGGAGCCACTGAACATACATCCCGCCCTCTGATAGCTTTCGCGCGGCTTCTCTGTAGTATTCAAGGCTGTAGAGAGTCCAGGTCCCGGCATGCCAGGGCACGAAAAGGTCAGAGATAACAAGATCGAGCGGCGTCTTATTTTTTGGAAGCGCAACCCTCCCATCTGCAATGACCAGATTCCACTTCGGATCATGAATGATCCCGCGGTTTTCGCGATCAAACCATGAGGCCGCCCGGACCACTTCTGGCAGCAGTTCGATCAGGGTGGCCTGATCCACAGGATGATCATAGATCGCGCTTGCCGTAATCCCGGTCGCCAGGCCGACAAAGGCAAGCGATTTCGGATCTGGATGGAGGAGGAGCGGTAGCTGTCCCATCCGTCTTTCCTCAATCTCGGCGGAAGAGCTGCCCAGGTTATAAGTGCTGTTTACCTTGAGTTTTCGCTCTCCTGACGGAAGTTCGACCACGGCCACCTGGGCCCCTGCCCCTTCTTCCAGGAAGAGAAGCTTTTCTCCGGACTTGAGATGCTGGGTTGGGAGGGAAGGCCAGATAAGGAGGAGCGGGACAAAGAGACTCCCTATGATAACAGGCCGTGCGACCCTTGAAAGAGGTCTTGCTCCGGGGAGTCGTTTTTCTTTGCTGAGGAAACTGCGGAGGACAAGGAGGCTCCCACAGGCATATCCCACTGCGACAAGACCCATGCCGGGCCAGAGCCCCAATTGCGGGATGAGGATAAAACCGGCGGCGAGAGCGCCAAGCACACCACCAATCGTATTCATCCCAAGGAGGCTTCCCATCTGCCAGCCGGTGCTTTGATTCTTTCGCTGGTCGATGACCCAGCAGAGCGGGAGAATCATCCCGGCGGCAATCATGACCGGGACGACCAGCGCGCCGGTAAAGAGGGTGATATTCAATATATATCCAATCGCTGTTGTGTCCCGGAAAAGAAACTTTAAATGGCTGGATCGAATGAAAATCCATGCCCCGAGAGGAATCAAGAAGGCAACGACCGATAAAGCGCGTAATAATAATTTATATGGATCCCCGTTTCTTCTGGAAAGTGAAGCGACCCAGGCGGCAGATATTGCCAGGGAGAGGAGGAAGAGGACAAGAATGAGTGAAAAACTGTAAACCGAGTTTTGAAAGACCAGACTGAACATCCGGGTCCAGAGAACTTCGAGCGCGAGCGTCCCTGCACCGGAAAGACCGGTCAGTAAAAAGAGGATCCTGGAAGGAAGGGGGGACGTCTGATTTTTGTGTGATTTTTTATGGCGATTGTCCTTATCGACTACTTCATCTGTCCCTTCGAGGTTTTGAGCTTCTGGGGTTCCCGTCTTCAATGCCAAAATTGCAATCATCAGGTTGAAAAAAATCGCCAGGGAAAAAGTCCCTCTGATGCCCAGCCAGAGCGGGAGGGCCATTCCTGCGGCCCCGGCTCCGATCATCCCGCCGGTGGTATTTATGCCGTAGAGCCAGGAGCTTTCACGTCCCGTATGCTCCGGATCCTGAGGTATGGCCTGGATAAGGAGCGGAAGGGTCGCACCCATTAGGATGGCCATCAGGATAAGGAGAAAGAAGAGCGGGATGAGAACCATCGTTCCACCTTTGCCCAGAAAGGCCATCGCGAAACCGCCGCAGGCCGCCATTGCAAGTTCGATTAGGGCATAGCCCTTCAGCGGCCTTGAAATCCGGTTCGCCCATTTTCCGCCGAGGAGGTTTCCGAGGGCTAGACCTGCAAATATGGCTGCTAGGACGAGCGAAGAAGCCTGGGCCGTGTTTCCCAGCCGCAGGGCAAATTCCCGGAGCCACAGGACTTCATAAATCAGTCCTGCAGCCCCGGAGAAAAATGCTAAGCCCCAGAGGGAAGCCCTGTTTTTGGACTTATCCGGCGTGGCCATGTCCGCCTGCTCCGCCGCCAGTCGCTGGAATTTCAAGCGTCTCCGGATCGACGTAGATTAATGAATTCGGCTCGTGCCCGACCTCAAGCGTGCTGATGACCGAAAGTGTCGCCGTATCGATAATGGAAACATTATCCGATCCCGAGTTTGGGACAAATAGCCGCGTCCCATCACTGCTGAGCTTGAGGGCGCGGTGGTCATGTCCCGGCCCGACCGTAATGAACGGGGTGGTTGCGTGAAGTGCTGGAATTCCGGTCACGGTGTTGATGTCGAACACGGCAACAGTATTTCCTGGATGGAGAAAGATGGGATTATTGGGATCTGTATCATTCACCGAATCAACGCTGCTGACATAGATCCGACCGTCGTTTTCAGTAATTGCAAACTTGTCAGGCTTGAAGTTTGTAACTTGGAGGTTTGCAATTTGAATGACGCCTCCCGCCGGAACCGTATCGGTACTTGTATCGATTACCGAAAGATATCCGGTTGTTGTTGCACTGTCATAGCCAACGGTATAAACGAAAGTTCCAGCATGGTTGGTGTGGGTAAAGCCAGATGCCGGGATCTGGCCTGCCGCTGATCCTTTTGTGATTCCACCCAGATCAAGGTCTACACTACATGTCGATGCCGCGGTTGTGGGCGTGTGAGGATCAGTCGGGATGGTAGGAATAGAACCGTCCAAATTTATGATCGTAATGGCCTCAGTCGGGCCGACGACATTTGCAACATAGGCGTGACCGCTGACATCTGAATAGTCGATCCCGTGGGGGACAATCCCAACAGGAACAGTACAGATGGTTTGAAGCAGGTTAATATCAACGATGGATGTTGTCCCCGCACTCAGGTTGGTGACCGCCACCCGGTTCGCGACATCGCTGTAAGCGACGATGTGATGGCCATCTCCCACTCGGATACGAGCGATTTCCAAAAGGAAGCTGGCATTATTCGGGTTGGTATCGATTATCGAAATTGAATCATCCTGTGCGACTAGCAAAGGATCATTTGCCGGATCACGTCCGGATGGCCCGTCATTGCCAACGATGAGGAGATTCCCTCCCTTGATCACCTTGGAGTGAATCGGTCTTGCTCCTACCCCGATTTGTTTAATCACCGTATTTGAATTCGCATCGATGACGCCAACACTGTCTGCCCCGGAATTGTTGACATAAACATGGCCGAATGTAGCGGCGACATCATTTGACCCTCCGGGACTCAATGTCCCGATGACTTCAGGTGCCCCGTCACCGGTGATGATGGCAACGGTGGGAGATTCCAAGGGTGGGTCTCCGGGATTCAGGCCGGGAAGCCCGCCACTGGCAATAAAAGCTTTCTGGTTATGGGCAGGCGGTGAGACGGGTGGATCAAAACTTTCGGCGCACTGGGTCATCAAGAGGGCTACCGGAAGCATTGCGAGTGTTGTCAGCATACGTTTAAATTTTTCTTTACGGGATGACATTATTTATCTCCTTCATCTATGGTTCAGGACTTCCATTTTCAGCGAGTCATTTCCTAAAAGGTGTAGGACGCTCCGAGTGCAAGCCCGAAACGGGACACAAGGTTCACATCATTGACATACTGAAATACCGGGATTTGTAAAAAGGTATAAAGGCCCAGATTATCCGAGGCCTGAACACGGATGCCGGGCGTGATGTTGACCCATGTTCCACCAGTGGATGAGACTCCTCCCCCTATAAATTTATCTCTCTTGGCTTCGCGAAGATTGACCTGGCCACTCACGGAGACTTTTTCAGTGAGGAGATACCCGATCCCGGCGTTTAGAAGGATCTGATTGCCAAACTCATAGTCGAGATCGTTTTCAGTCGTCAGTTGATAGCTTCCTGAGAAAAATGCATCAAGAGAATGAGGTACGATCTGATAGTCGTAGAAAGCGGAGAAAAGAAAGTCGTAAGATCCGCTCCCCGGCATAATCGTTGGTTCATTGATTTTTCCCAGGCTGTCATGGAGTTTGTATTCTCCTGACGGGAACTTTAGTCCTCCTCCCATAACAACAAGATGCCGGGTCAGTACAACCGGAGCATACTTGGCAATGACACGGATGTCGCCGAGTCCAGAGGAGCCATCTTCCCGCGTAAAAAATTCTCCGGGCCCTCCCACTTCATCGAAATGCTCATGCGACCGGTCATTCTTTAAAGGGATGGCCACCTGTACCGTGAGCTTGTCTGTAATCCCGTACCCGACATCAATTTGAAGCAGTTCATTAATGGTCCGGACTTCCCTATGATGGTCGGGAATAATGATCCTGTTTTCAAAATCAACCTTTGGGACGACAGCTTCATTGGCATTGCTGCTCCCCCGGTGAAATTTATCCATCGGGATATAACGATGAGAGATATCGATGGTCATCTGGCCCGGGACGGAGATCCCTTCCTGTGTGCCTGTGACAAGGAAACAATTTGCTGATCCACAGCTGGCTCCTGCATTTGGGACGGCCAGGGAAAACCATAATACAGTGATAATCCAAACATTAATTGGTAGAGACTTTCCTCGCATAACAACTCCTTTCACGATGGAATCGATAAAGTAAGATTACAGATACGAACCGATCTGGCTTTACAACAACACTCAGCTAAAAAAGGATAAGATCCCTCAGTACACTTCGTTTCCTCGAAATGACACATCGAATTTATTTTCATTTCGAGAGAAGAGAGAAATCCTTGGCCTTTTTCATCTTACCGACCGCTACTCTCTTTCCAGCCAGAACGACGTATCTATCTGGTAGTAATAAGGAACAACTTGTATGAATTGATGTTCAGGAAAGGAAAAACGGTGGGGGGCGTGCATAGTAGGAGAGTACAGAGACTTTATGAAAGATTTGCTCGACTAAGTTGCTCAGCTTCGCAATGGACGGAATAAAACCGCTATTGAGGTTCTGGTCCGATGTGTGGACAAACGTCGAAGCAGCACACATCCAGTTACAGGTAAAAGTGGTGTGCTGAGCGGCATGATTCGGATTCCGGCCATGCCCGAGGGCATGCCGCTCCATACCGACCGTCATAAAAGCGGTTAAAAAAAGATAGATCAGTACAAGAAGTTGAGCTGCATATTTAAACTGCTTCTTTTGATTCATCATCTTTGCGATCGATTGTAATTTTTGATGATAATTTGCGCAAACGGTCATCTTCGAGGGTTTGGCTCTATAAATAAACCTCGGGCGCCCGTGCGCATCCATAAAGGCTTTTCTTGGGTTTGATACACGTCTCCCCAATAGGGCCTAATGATAGACTCTTGCTTTGATTATTGTGCTTGGGGAGGACCGCGGCTGTGAAGGATTGAAGCGAAGGTTTGGAAATGAATAAAGGGGATCGAAAAAAGGAGGATACCAAAAATAGGAAGAACTGACGGGAGGGCAGGGATTGCCCCATCCCGTGCGACCATGCTGGAACATGCCAGAAGACAGGTAAAGGAATGATGCATCCCCTGTTTCTGGTGAGGCATATGATCGGATTGGTTGCTAGAATTGCAAAGGGCACCAAGAACAACCGTCGAGAAATAGAAGACGGCCAAGAAGAGAATGAGGTGAGTTCTTTTTGATATCATGGTACTCATAATCAAATTAATTAAAGCATACTGTGAAGCATACTGAAGGAAATGTCAAGTCTCTTCTATACACCTTTTTACACTTCCAAAAAAAATCGGTGAAAGACTTCATAGTTGAAATACACAACCGTAGCGAGAGGGGCTAAACAGCTATCACTTCTAATCCACGTTTGTAAACAAGGTTTAAGAGCTTAAGATTCCCGCCTTTCGGAATTGAGGTGGTCTGGGTTTAGTGGACACATTTCTTAGAGTGGATTATGTTCATTCAGGAGGTGTTCAATGAGAAAAAAGGGAAGACGGTTTCA
>LWDU01037963.1_pt1 | contig 19074 bp, 15 predicted proteins | sample 727161 | NCBI WGS metagenome assembly LWDU01 (sample SAMN04566230, study PRJNA314399) | hydrothermal vent metagenome | isolation source: deep sea hydrothermal plume seawater | place: Mexico: Gulf of California, Guaymas Basin | collected 2004-07-11
CGCTGTGCTTCTGCGAGATGGGGTCTTCGCCCCAGACCCCCTCGACGACCTCGCCATCGGCAATGTCGGCATCCAGGGTCGCGAGCGACATGTAGAGCTGGTCGTACGCGATGTACCCAGCGTCGGTGGAAATGCCCACGCGCCGACCGTCCAGCAGCACCTCGTCCATCTGGTAGAGGCCATACCGCGCCTTCGGGAAGTCGAGGAACTTCGCCGGGATGCCGGGCTCCATCTGCGATCGCACGACATCGGCGACGTCATTCGCGTTCCACAGCAAGGTGACCTTGCGGCGCTTCGGGCTCTCGGCGAGCTTCTCGAGGGCTTCGCGACCGTGGAAGTCGTGGTCAAATCGCACCGAGCGACCCAGCCCCAGGTCGTACGGGGTCATGTAGTAGTCGTGGATGTCTTCGCTGAAGAGCGATCCGCCGATCGAGCCGGCGCGTTCGGCGGGCAGCCACTCGCGATACTCGGCGAAGTCCTCGTCGAAGATCGCGGGGAAGGGCGTGGGCACCCATCCGGATTCGAGGGGGGTAGCCGAATAGGCCTTCGCACCGACGCGACGGATGCCGTGCTCGGCACCCGCCTCCATGAGCGCGTTCAAGACGATCTCGTTGTCTTCCCAGGGACCGTAGAACTCGAAGCCGGGCTGCCCGGCCATGCCGTGGCGCAGCGCCTTGACGGGGCGCCCTGCGATCTCGACATCCCCGATGTGGAAGAACTTGATGTCCGGGGCGGGGCCACCGAAGACCTTCTCCATCACGACGTCGGCTTGTGGTCCCTGCAGCTCGTAGCGGTAGAACGTCGGCGGCCCCTGGCGCATGTGCGAGTTGCCCTCGAGCCGGTGGTGCACGTCCTTTCCTGCGGCCTGGGCCTTCTCGGCGTTGAAGCGAACCCAGTCGATGAGCAGGTGGTGTCCGATGAGCACGAGTCCCTCGGGCGCGTCTTCGTTGTAGAACAGGATGCCGTCGCCGATGAGGTAGCCATCCTTGTTCACCGAGATCAGCTGTTTCGCGACACCGGGACGGAAGGTTCCGAACGTGTTCGGGGAGATGCTGGAGAGCATCGGGATGAGATCGGCACCGCCCAGAAACAGTTGGGTCATGTGGTGCGACTGGTCCATGAGCGCGACAGTGCTGTTCCACGCGCGTTGCTCGTCGCGCCAGTTCGTGAACTCGGGGGCGACGGGGAACGTGAAGGCTGGCCAATTCTGATTGCGCATCAGGGTTACGGGGCTTCCGGCGCGAGTGATAGCCGCGGCGAGGGATTCGGATGTCATCGTCGACCTTTCCTATCGATGTGGCGCCATGCTAGGTCGCTCTCATCGCGCGACCGAGAGACACTTCCGTTGAACGGAATAGGCGATCCAGAGACCGCGGAGCGGGGTGAAGATTGACGGCATCGGGAGGTTGCACGTCACGATCTGGACACGCCCGCGGCGGCGTGACACCAAAATCGTTGACAATCCGCAGGGCGGGTCGTAGCGTCCGAGACAAGCTGTGGCACCGGCGCCACAGGAAAGGAAGGGCGATGGCCGCTCGACTGACACTGCGAGACCTGACGCTCCGTTTCGGCGGGATCAGCGTGCTCGAAAACGTCAGCTTCGACGTGGAGCCCGGCCTCATTTTCGGCCTGGTCGGCCCCAACGGTGCGGGCAAGACGTCGCTGTTCAACTGCATCAGCGGGCACTACAAGCCGAGTTCGGGCTCGATCCTGATCGACGACGAGGAGGTCATCGGATCCTCGCCCGCAACCCTCGCGCGTCATGGACTTGCCAGGACTTTCTAGCACCCCGCACTCCAGCTCCAGTCGACCGTGTTGGACAACGTCATGCTCGGTGCGCACACCCGTCTGCCAGGTGGGCCGATCGCCTGGTCACTGCGGCTTCCGGCTACGGGGCGCTCCGAAAAGAAGATGCGGACAGAGGCGCGCGAGATCCTCGAGAAGATCGGTCTCGAGTGGGCGGCTGACCTGCACGCAGACGAACTATCGCATGGTCTGCACAAGGGGATCGAACTCGCCAGAGCCTTGATGTCCCGCCCGCGGCTCCTGCTGCTAGATGAGCCCGCTGCCGGCCTTCCGCACTCCGAGGTCGAGCATCTGATCGAACTCATCCGCGGCATCCGAGCCGAAACCGACATCACGATCATCGTGGTCGAACATCACATGGGGCTCATCGCAGCCCTCACAGATCGTGTGGTCGTCCTCGACCACGGTAAGAAGCTCGTGGAGGGCACAGCCGCCGCGGCACAGTCCGATCCCCGCGTCATCGAGGCCTACATCGGCAAGGAGGCCGGCGATGACGCTGCTTGAGCTCGAAGATGTCACCGCGTTCTACGGGCCCGTCCAGGTGCTCGAGGGTGTGTCATTGAGCGTTCCCGACGGGGGCGCCGTCGGCATCCTCGGCGCGAACGGGGCCGGGAAGACAACGACGCTTCGCGCGATCACGGGAGTCGTGCGCACGGGTGGGCGAATCACGTTCGATGGCACCGACATCCGGGGAAAGCGCCCGGAACAGGTCGCCGCACTCGGGATCGCACACGTGCCGGAGGGCCGAGGGACCCTCGCTGATCTCACGGTCCGAGAGAACCTCCGCGTCGGCGCCTACCTACGCAAGGACCGCAAGGGTATCGAAGAAGACATCGACTACCTGCTCGAGCTCTTCCCGAACCTCAAGGAGAGGATCCGTTCGCACGGCGCAGCTCTCTCGGGTGGCGAACAGCAGATGCTCGCTATCGCGCGAGCAGTCATGGCCAAGCCTCGTCTCATTCTGCTCGATGAGGCCTCTCTCGGCCTCGCTCCCAGCACAGCCAAGAGCGTGTATGAGGCGATTGCGCGGCTGCGCGCCGAGTCTGGCATCGCGATGGTCGTCGTCGAGCAGAACGCCACCCTCGCCTTCACCGTCGTCGACTCGGCGACCGTCCTCGAAACCGGCCGCAACGCACTCACCGGCACGACGTCCGAGCTCAAAGGCATGGACGAGATCCGACGCGCATACCTGGGAGGCTGACGGATGGGAACCTTCGTCCAACTCGTCGTCGACGGTCTCTCGACCGGTTCGATCTACGCAGCCCTCGCGCTGGCGATCGTGCTCGTGAACCAGTCGACCGGCCTGATCAACTTCGCACAGGGCGGCATGGCGGTACTTGCCGCCTACGTCGCGTACACCCTGACGCAGGTCGGACTCCCGCTGATTCTCGCGATCCTCGTGTCGGTGCTGTTCTCTTTCATCTTCGGAGCCATCGTCGAACGGTTCCTGATGCGCCGATTCGAGGGCGGCGATCCCGACACCGCCGTGGTGGTCACCATCGGCCTGCTGACCTTGATCACCGGTTTCGTCGGCTGGATCTGGTCCTACAACAACTTGCTCTTCCCGTCGCTGTTCCCCCTCGATACCGTCACGATCCTCGGGGCGGTCATCAGCGTCCGATCCCTCGGCACGATCTTCGTCATCGTGGCGATCATGGGGCTGCTCCAGCTGCTGTTCATGGGCACGAAGCTCGGCCTTGCCCTGCGCGCCGTGGCAATCAACCCCCAGTCAGCCGCGTTCTCGGGTATCGCCGTCGGTCGGATGCTCATGGTCGGCTGGGGCCTCGCGGCGGGGCTGGGCGCAGTCGCCGGCGCGCTCGTGGCACCCCAGCTCACCCTTACTCCGGGGATGATGGACTCCGCACTGGTCTACGCGCTGGCTGCCGTCATCCTCGGTGGGCTGTCCAGCCCGATCGGTGTGGTCGTCGCCGCGTGGCTCATCGGCGTGCTCGAGAACCTCGCCGCCGTATACGTGCCCTTCATCGGCCACGACATGAAGATCGCGGTGCCCTTCATCCTGATCTTCGTGGTGCTGCTCGTGCGACCGCAGGGGCTGTTCGGACGCAAGACGGTGGTGCGCGTGTGATGACCTCGACAACCGACTTCCCGGCCCCGACCCGCAGCACAACCCGTCCGTGGGTGCGCTGGGCGATCATCGCAGCGATCGCCGTCGTCCTCATCGTGGGGCCCCTGGTCCTCCCCGAATTCGCGAACCAGACAGCTGCCCGCATCGGCGTCTTCGCCGTCGCGGTGCTCGGACTCAACGTCGTGATGGGGTACGCCGGTCAGGTCTCGCTCGGCCAGATTTTCTTCGTCGGGCTCGGCGCCTACGTCACGGCATACGGCGTCACACAGGACTGGAACATCATCCTGGTGTTCGCCCTCGCGTGCATCCTCCCTGGCGTTGTCGGGCTGATCGTGGCCCTGGCGGCAAGCCGGTCACTATCGCCCTCCCGATCGTGGGTGTTCCGCTGGCCAAGCGCCTCTCCGAGTTCACCGGCGGATCGCAGGGGATCTCGGCGCGTTTCTCTGCGGCGCCCGAGTGGACCGGTCTGTACAACGACCAGTGGCAGCTCTACATCGTCATCCTGATCACGGTGATCGTGTTCGTGCTCACCCGGAACCTCGTGCACGGCAAGTTCGGCCGAGCGCTGGCGATCGTCAAGTCCAACGAGGCAGTGGCCGCATCAATGGGAATCTCGCCGTACTGGTACAAAGTGCTGGCGTTCACGATCGCGTCCATCATCGGCGGGGTCGCCGGATTCATGTACATGATCGTGGTGCAGTACACCTCACCCGAGACCATGAGCTTCGCCCACTCCATCTCACTGCTGGCTGCAATGGTCATCGGAGGCGCGGGAAGCATCGTGGGTTCGCTCCTCGGCGGCGCGTACTACGTTCTCGTGCCCCAGTGGACGAACCTGATCAACCCGAGCATGACTGCACTGTTCCAGGGGATCATTCTGCTCGCCATCCTCTTCGTGCTCCCCGGCGGCCTCGCGTCGCTACCTCGCGCAGTGCGGCGTCTCACGCGACGCACGCCCGGCACCGGCAAACCCGCGGGACCGGCCGGCGCGCGAACCACCCGACCTGAACCACCCTCCCACCCAACACCAGAAGAAAAGAGGCACAACACATGAGCACTCTGCGCACCAAAGCGCGGGTCACCTCCGTCGTTGCGGGCATCGGCATCGTCGCCCTGCTCGCCGCCGGATGTTCCCGCGGCGGGGATTCCGGTGGCGGCGAGAGCACCGACGGTGCAGTCGCCAATAGCCCAGGCATCACCGACACGACCCTCACGCTCGGCGTCTCGACGCCGCTCTCGGGCGCCACTGCCGGCCCCGGCACCTGCACTGTCGCGGGACTTGCCGCCTACATGGGGGCGCGTAACGCGGAGGGCGGCATCGAGTTCGGAGACGGCAAGACCCGCACTATCGAGGTCAAGTCGTACGACGACGCGTACGACCCGCAGAAGGCGCTCGCCAACTTCCAGCAGATGGTGGCCGATGACGTGTTCGCCGCCACCTCGGGCCTCGGGACTCCCACGAACCGCGCCTGGCGCGAGGCGGCGATCGACGAGGAGTTCCCACAGGTGCTGATCATGACCGGCGACCCGCTCTTCTCAGATCCCGAGGAGAGCCCGTGGCAGCTTGGCTTCGTGCCGGTCTACCAGAACGAGGGAGCCGCGTTCGGTGAGCTGTTGGCCGAGTCCGGCGACCACAAGGTCGCGATCCTCTACCAGAACGACGACTACGGCCAGGGCTACGTCGAGGGCTTCAAGGAGGCCGTGGCGGGCGCCAGCAACATCGAGATTGTCGGCGAGCTCAGCTACGAGGCCACCGACACGTCGGTCGATGCTCAGCTGACCGAGCTCGCGGCCACCGGCGCCGATGTCTTCTTCAATGCGATGTCGATCACCCCGCTGGTGATCTCGTCGCTGCAGAAGGCGCAGGAGCTCGGATGGCTGCCCAGCTGGTTCCTGCCCTCCAACACCTCGAGCCCGACAGCAATTCTGCAGCCGGGCAACGCGGCGGCGTTCCCGGGCGTCTACTCCGTCTCGTTCTCGAAGGCCCCGGCATCCCCCGCCTTCGCCGAGGACGAGGATGTCGTCACCTTCCTGTCCGACCTCAAGGAGTACGGCGACTACCCCGACCCGCCGGCATTCCCGCACTGCATGTGGAGCTACATGATCGGCGCGACGCTCGAGCAGGTGTTCCAGAACATGACCGAGCCCACGCGCGATGACTTCATGCTGCACCTGCGCGAAGTCACCGACTTCACGGCGCCGCTCATGCTTCCGGGCACCGCGGTCAACACGACGGTCCCCGGCGAGCCGGCGGTCTCGAGCGTGATCGTTCAGAAGTACAACGGCACCGGATACAGCGACGCCGACAGCATCGGCTGACGTCGGTACGTGAAACGGGGCGGTCCGGATCATCCGGGCCGCCCCTTCCGTTCGATGGCCACGCCCTGCGCCGATTTTGCAAGGCGTCACGGTCAGTCCAGGGTGCGCAACACCTCGATCACTCCGGCCAGATGATGCCGCATGGCGGCTTCGCTGGCGTCGGGGTCCCGGGCGACCACAGCGTCGATGATCGCGGCGTGCTCGTGGACGGAATCCACGCCGCGGCCGGGATGCAGCGCGAGACGGAACTGGTGACGCGCCGACTGCGCCCGCAGGCGCTCGAGGAGGGCGACCGCCGTGTTATGGCGGCTCATCTGCTGCACGCTCTGGTGCACGGCGCTCTTCAGCTCGGCATACGTCAGATGGTTCCCCGATTCGGCGGCGGCGACCATATCAGCGCGCAGGCGCTGGAGCTGGGCGATCTCGTCGTCGGTGGCGAGGTCAGCGGCCTTGCGTGCACACAGCGCTTCCAGCCCCATACGCACTTCCGCGATCTCGATCGCCTCGTCGACGGTGAACGAGCGCACGCGGGCACCCTTGTTCGGCATCCGTTCGACCAGGCCCTCGCCCGTGAGCGTCAGCAGAGCGTTGCGCACCGCAGCACGCGACGCTCCGAACTGGGCGCTGATGTCGGACTCAATAAGGCGTTGGTGCGGCGCATAGCGTCCCGTTTGGATCGCGTCGCGGATCTGCCCGGTGACGTCGGCGCCCGGGGCACCCTCGACTGACATCGTCGTCATCGACGTATCCTCCTTGACACGACAATAGTGTCTGCGACTCGACTGTCGACGATTTCTCTCACGATCTCGGCGCAGATCCTCACCCGAGGCATCTCTGGCGCGGCCGGGGCCTACGAGCGCGGAGTACCGTCGTACATAACCCCCTCCCCGAATCGAGGTCTCGATGTCGCGCGCTGATACGCGTCCCGCCCGTCGTGGGCGCCGCACCCCCGAGGAAGGCCCACGCGCGACGTTCCGCCAGCTGGTGCCGTTCCTCCTCGAGCACCGCACCGTGCTGATCGTCGTCGCCATCCTGAGTATCATCGGGGCCGTCGCGACCCTCGCCCAGCCGCTGCTGGTCGGGCAGGTGATTGCGCAAGTCGAGGCTGGCGGCGGCCTCGGGCTGTTGGTGTGGGGAATCATTGCGCTCGTGGTGGCAGCCTCGGTCATCTCCGGGTTCCAGCACTACCTGCTGCAGCGCACCGGAACTGCCGTGGTCTACTCCAGCCGGCGACAGCTCGTGGCCCGCATCCTGCACCTCCCCATCCGCGAATTCGACGCGCGGCGCACAGGTGACCTCGTTTCCCGTGTCGGAACCGACACGACGCTGCTCTATGCGGTCCTGACGCAGGGACTCGCGGATGCCGTGGGCAACTCCCTCATCTTCATCGGCGCCCTCGTCGCGATGGCGCTGATTGATCCCCTGCTGCTGCTGGCCATTGTCGTCGTGATCGGGGTCTCCATCACCGGCGTCGTGGTGCTCAGCGGCCGCATCCGTCGCGCGACCGGCGAGCAGCAAGAGAAGGTCGGTGAATTGGCCTCCTCGGTCGAGCGCGCGGTCAGTTCGATCCGAACCGTGCGCGCGGCCGGAGCTACCGAACGCGAGGTCACCGAGATCACGGGCGTCGCAACTGACGCGTACGGGGTCGGGGTCCGCATCGCCAAGGTCTCCGCGCTTGTCGTCCCCGTCGCGGGGATCGCCCTTCAGGTTTCGCTGCTGGTCGTCTTGGGGGTGGGCGGCTATCGGGTAGCCTCCGGAGCGATCGAGGTGGCAAGTCTTGTGACCTTCATCCTTTTCCTGTTCCTGCTCGTGGGTCCCCTCGGCAGCTTCTTCGGGGCGATCACCTCGGTGAACCAGGCTCTGGGTGCGCTGGGTCGCATTCAAGAGATCCTCAATCTGCCGACCGAGGATGCCGACGACGCGCGACTGGCGGCATCCGTCAGCGCAGCCTCCCCCGCTCGTTCGCCACAACACGCCGCGGGCGCAGGCGCCGACGAGCAGATTGCGGCAATCGAGTTCCGGGATGTCTGGTTCCGCTATCCCGAAGCCGTCGTCGCCGCGCGCCGGAAGGCCGAGACCGAGGCGCGCGCCGTGCTCGAGAGCGCGCACGTCGACACCTCGGCGATCGCGCTCCCGAGCGGCACCGAGGACGCCACGGATGATGCGTCAGCAGCCCCGGCCGAGGCATCCACTGACGCCGGCGACGTGCTGCGCGGCGTATCGTTCCGGGTTCCGCGTGGGTCGCGTGTGGCGATCGTCGGCCCCTCGGGTGCCGGCAAGAGCACGACGCTTGCGCTCATCGAGCGGTTCTACGATCCGACGGGCGGCGCGATCCTGCTCGGCGGCGCAGACATCCGAACCCTCCCGCGCGAAGAGCTCCGTGCACAGTTGGGCTACGTCGAGCAGGACGCACCAACCCTCGCCGGCACGATCGCCCAGAACCTGCGCCTCGCGTCCCCCGAGGCGACGGATGCCGACTGCGAGCGCGTCCTCGAGGCCGTGAATCTCACCGAGGTGCTCGAGCGCAGTCCGCTGCGCCTTCAGGCCCCGGTCGGCGAGAACGGCGTCATGCTCTCGGGCGGCGAGCGTCAGCGCCTGGCGATTGCGCGTGCCCTGCTGGCCGCTCCCCCCATCCTGCTGCTCGACGAATCGACGTCGTCGCTGGATGGACTCAACGAGCAGCGGATGCGGGATGCCATAGACGCCGTCGCGGCCGACAGGACCCTCCTCGTGATCGCCCACCGCCTGTCGACGGTCGTTGACAGCGACCTGATCGTCGTCATGCAGAACGGTGAGGTCATCGGTCAGGGCACGCACGGCGAACTTGTCGAGTCCACGCCGCTCTACCGCGACCTCGCACGCCACTCGACGAACCCACCCCTTCCTGCGGCTGAAACCTGTGGGGTAACGCAAGAAGGGGTGGGTTCGCGAGGGGCGCGGGTTGCGCCGGATGCGGGCGGGAGGAGGACGCCCGGGTCAGGAGGACTTGAGGCGGTAGCGAAGGGCTGCGAGTTCGGCGTTCAGCTGGGCGGGGATGCGGCCATCGAAGACCCCGTAGAACTCCTCGGTGAGGTCTGCCTCGTGCAGCCACGACTCCGGGTCGACGGCGAACAGTTCCTCGAGATCCTCCTGCGGAACCTCGATGCCGTCGAGGTTGAGGTCCTCGATGCGCGGAAGNNNNCCCGGGCCAGAGGAAGCGGCCATCAGCCCCCTTGCGGAACCAGTTGACCTGGAAGATCCGCGGTGCACGATCGAACCTCAGCTTCTGGCCCATCTTGACCCAGTGCCCGAAGTAGTCGGCCATGTTGTAGCCGCAGAAGGGCAGCATCGCGAACGGATCGCGACGCAGTTCGCCGACCGTTCCCTCTGCAGCCGCGGTGCGCTCGGACGAGATCGTGGAGCCGAGGAAGACCCCGTGCGCCCAGTCGGTTGCCTCGACCACGAGCGGAACGTTCGTGGCACGGCGTCCGCCGAACAGGATCGCGTCGATCGGCACGCCTTCGGGAGCATCCCAGTCGTCGGCGATCTGCGGGCACTGGTCCGGATGAGCGGCGGGTCGCCCGGATGCCGGGGTCCAGGGGTTTCCCTCCCAGTCGATCAGTTCTGCCGGCGGCTCGTCAGTGAGTCCCTCCCACCACACATCTCCGTCGGGCCGAAGTGCCACGTTCGTGAAGATCGTGTTGCCCCAGAGCGTTTCGACAGCCGTGACGTTCGTGGACTCGCCGGTGCCGGGGGCGACACCGAAGAAGCCGGCCTCGGGGTTGATGGCCCAGAGGCGTCCATCCTCGCCCGGGCGCAGCCACGCGATGTCGTCGCCGAGTGTCTCGACGCGCCATCCGGGAATCGTCGGGCGCAGCATCGCGAGGTTCGTCTTGCCGCAGGCCGAGGGGAAGGCTGCGGCGAGGTGGTAGGCCTTGCCCTCGGGGCTGATGACGCGGATGAGCAGCATGTGCTCAGCCATCCATCCCTCGTCGCGGCCGATGACCGAGGCGATGCGCAGCGCGAAGCACTTCTTCGCGAGGATGGCGTTACCGCCGTACCCGGAACCGTACGACCACACCTCCAGGGTGTCGGGGAAGTGCACGATGTACTTCTCGTCGTTGCACGGCCAGGCGACATCATCCTGACCGGGCGCGAGCGGCGCACCGACAGAGTGGACGGTCTTCACCCACGGCGACCCGTTCGCGATCTCGCGCAGGACATCGGTGCCGACACGGGTCATGATGCCGATCGAGGTGACGGCGTAGGCGCTGTCGGTGATCTGCACACCGATGTGCGACAGCGGGCCGCCGACGGCTCCCATCGAGAACGGCACGACGTACATCGTGCGTCCGCGCATCGATCCGTCGAACAGCGGCGTGATGGTGGCGCGGATCTCTTCGGGCGCGACCCAGTTGTTTGTCGGGCCGGCGTCTTCTTCGCGCTCAGAGGCGATGAAGGTGCGCGCCTCGGTGCGGGCGACATCGCTCGGGTGCGAGCGGGCAAGGTACGAGCCCGGGCGCCACTCGGGATTGAGCTTGATGAGCTTGCCCTGCTCGACCTGCTCCCTCAGCAGCGCCTCATTCTCGGCGCGCGAGCCGGTCACCCAGTGGATCCGGTCGGGCTTGGTGAGCGCAGCGATCTCATCGACCCACTCGATCAACGCGTCCATGCCGGGGCCGGAGATGGATGGCAGTTGGCCGGATGCCGACGCGGGCGCCGAGATAGTGGGGCGAGTAATGTCAGCGATGGCCATTGTCTCTCCTGTGTGCGACGTCGACTGGGGGTCTTTCTCCACTTTCCTGCACGCGGAGGGCGGGTTGAAGCGGCTCAGCCTCGTAAGAAACGAAATTCTTTCGCTAGCATCAAGGAATGGCACCCACGAACCTCGAACTGGTGACGCTCGGGCACCGCATCCGTCACGAACGCGTGTCTCGGGGCTGGACGCTGGACGAGTTGGGTGCACAGGTCGGGGTCGCGGGAAGCCAGTTGAGCCTCATCGAAAACGGCAAGCGCGAGCCGAAACTCTCGCTGCTGCAGGCGATCGCCCACGCCACGGGACTGGAGGTCACCGACCTCCTCGCCGCTGAACCCCCGAATCGTCGGGCTGCGCTCGAAATCGAGCTGGAACGCGCGCAGGCAAGCCCCGTGTTTCGCAGGCTCGGCATCCCGCCGGTGAAGGTCACCAAAGGGACACCCGATGAGACGATCGAGTCGATACTCGGCCTGCACCGGGAGCTCGATCGCCGCGAGCGAGAAGCGATCGCAACGCCCGAGGAGGCGCGGCGCGCCAATACGGAGCTGCGCCTGCGGATGCGCGAGCGTGACAACTACCTGCCCGATATCGAAAAGCTCGCCGAGAAGCAGCTTGCGGCGGCCGGTCACGTCTCGGGCGCGCTCACCCACCGCACCGTGAGCATCATGGCCGAGCGCCTCGGGTTCGAGCTGCTCTACGTCAACGACCTTCCGCGCTCGGCGCGATCGGTCACCGATCTCGAGAACGGCCGCATTTACCTGCCGCCCGCGTCTATCCCGGGCGGCCACGGGCTGCGCTCGATGGCACTGCAGGCGATGGCCCACCGGCTGCTCGGACACCAGCGACCCACGTCGTACGCCGACTTCCTGCAGCAGCGCCTCGAGATCAACTACTTCGCCGCCTGTTGCCTCATCCCCGAGACCAACGGCGTCGCGTTCCTGCAGCAGGCGAAGAAGGAACGCAATCTGGCCGTCGAGGACTTCCGCGATGCGTTCGGTGTCACGCACGAGGCTGCGGCGATGCGGATGACGAACCTCATGACGCAGCATCTCGGCATCCGTCTGCACTTCCTGCGCGTCGACGGATCCGGTGCCATCTCACGGGTGTACGAGAACGACGACCTCCCCCTGCCGATGGATGTCACCGGTGCCGTTGACGGCCAGATCGCCTGCCGCAAGTGGTCGGCCCGTGCCGCCTTCTCGGAGCAGAACCGCACGACCGAGCACTACCAATACACCGACACCCCCGCGGGCACGTTCTGGTGCGCCACGCAGACCGGTACGACAGCCGACGGCGAGTTCTCGATCAGTGTGGGGGTTCCGTTCGACGATGCCCGCTGGTTCCGCGGCCGTGAGACCACCAAGCGTGCGGTCTCCACCTGCCCCGACGAAGCCTGCTGCCGCCGAGCACCCGCGGAGCTCACGTCGCGGTGGGAGGGCAAGGCCTGGCCGAGCGCCCGCGTGCACATGCAGATGTTCACGCCGCTCCCCCGTGGCAACTTTCCCGGCGTCGACGACTCCGAGGTGTACGCCTTCCTCGACCGTCACGCCTGAGGCAGCATCCGTGGCTCGCCCCCAAGAAGTGGGCGCAGATTGTCGTCTCGATGCGATAAGTGGGCGCAAACTGTCGCCTCAGGCCCTGCAAACGACAATGGGAGCCCATCTTTTTCCGCTGGGACCGCGCGCGAGGAACACGTAGTGATGCTCGAGAGGCCGGCATGGGCTCCTCCCCACACCTGAGTTCAGCGCGGGATGACACGAGTTGCCTGAACGGCCAGCCACGGGCACGGCTCGTCCAGGATGCTGAACGGATGCCGCGCCGCCACGCCCCGCTTCCTTCGACGCTGTCCACCCCCTTCGCCTATGCCGAGGCCCGAGCGATGGGTGTGACCGCCGGGCGGCTGCGCGGGTCCGATCTCGAGCGGCCGTTCCACGCCACTCGCATTCTCCCCGACCCTGCGACACGCTCCGCGTTCGCGGGTCCGCAAGCGATCGACGCTCGCGTTCGCGCCCGGGTACTCGAGCGGGCCCGCGCATACAGTCGTGTGATGAGCCGGCGAGGGTTCTTCACGGGGATGACGGCAGCGGCGCTTCTCGGGTGCCCGCTGCCCGACGGCTTCGACCCTGACGCGGACCTGTCGGTTGGCACGGTGCACCCGCATCGGGCAGCGCGAGCCCGAGGCGTGGCCGGCTTTCAGACGCGCGAGCACCTTGCGCACGTGATGGATGTCGGAGGCTTGCGCGTGACGACTCCTGCGTCGACTTGGGCGATGGTCGGCGGGGAGCTTTCGGAACGGTGGCTCGTGATCATGGGGGATCACTTCGTGCGCGTTCCTCGCGACCATCGAGGTCGCGCGATGCCGAACGCGCGACTGGCCACGCCCGCACAGCTGGAGGCAGCAGCACTCGCGCCAGGGAGGCGGCATCGTAAAGCGCTCGTTCGTGCCCTGACGTCGGTGCGCGTCGGTAGTGCCTCCCGGCTCGAGACGGAATATCGGCTGGATGCCGAGGCCGCGCGACTGCCCCACATGGATCTGGATGTCGAGGTCCGCGGTGCAGACGGAGCGCTGATAGCCATTGTCGACGGCATGCACCGAGCGTTCGACCTGATCGTCGAAGTCGAAGGCGATCACCACCGGACAGATCGCGCGCAGTGGAATCGCGACATCGACAGAACGGCGGCACTGGCGGCGCAGGGGTGGGAGGTCGTTCGCCTCACCTCACGACGCATTCGAGACGGGAGCGCGACGTCGGTGGTTCGAAGCGCCCTCCACCGCCATGGATGGTCGGGACCGCGGGGCCACTAACAGCGTCGCTCCGCGCACGGCGACACGACGGCATCTGTGGGAGGGTGGATCCGTGCGCGCCTGGCTGATCCGATTCGTGACGCTTTACGTCTTCGACGTCGCCGTCCTGCTGCTGATCGGACTGATCATGCCGCAGGTCTCGGTCGGCTGGTCGGTGCTGTGGGCGGCAGTGGTGCTCGCGCTGGCGACGATCTGGGTCAAGCCTGCCTTGCGACGCTGGCTGGGAGGACGCGCCGAGCGGTCGAGCCGTGACCTCACCCGGGCTGGCACGAAACTCGTTCAGGCGGGCGTCGTGCTCGTCGTCGCCGCGATCGTCTGGATGCTCGTCGTGGTGCTGTCCGGCGTCGATGTCGCGGGCTTTTTCTGGGGGTGGATCACGCCCCCGGTGCTGCTGGCCATCGCGTGGCTCATCTATGACGCGATCGACGACCGGCTCGAGGCGCAGACCGGTCGCCTCTGGGACTCTGCCCGACGCCGGCCGTAGCTCACTCGCCTCCGCCGGCGCCGCCGTCTGAACCCGCATCAGCATCGGATGCGTCACCCTGCGCGTCGGCATCGCCCGCGGATTGGGCGGCAGCCACGCCATCCGGACCGTTGCGCAGCCACGCGAAGACGAAGATCACGAGCCCGGCGATGAGCGCCGCGATGACCCACAGCACGATCAGATAGTCCACCCAGGATCCGATGGGTGGTGACCCGGGAAAGAAGTTTCGCAGCGGAATCGTGGCGAAAAGCATCGCCCCGATCCACCCGAGCATCGTCACCTCGATCTTTCGCCTGCCGCGATACACCGTGATGGCAGCTGTCAGCACCAGAACTGGCGCGATCACCATCAGCGTCAACAGCACCAGTCCGAATGCGACAGTCGATGCCGCCCGCGTGATCGTGAACTGGACCCCGAGGAGCGTGATCGTGCCGTCCTCGGTGACCACCGACACAGTCGACACCGCCTCCGCAACGACGTTCCATCCCGGGACACGACCGTCTGCCGTCAGGACGTAGGGAATCGGTACCCCCTGACCGTCGGCATCAACGCGCATCGGCGCGATCAGGGTCTCGGCGGTGTAACGGTCGAATGGCCACTGCTCGATGAACCCGTCGAGCGTCAGTGCAACCGTTTCGGCGCCGACGACCTCGTCGGCGCCATATTCGATCGTGCGCGCCCCATTGGTTCCCGTGACGAGCACGTGCACAGCTTCGTCCATCGAGAAGTCGTCGGATGAGTACGATCCCAGATCGGTGGGGTTGATGCGCACCGACATGGTGCTCGCCGCCCCATCGATGTCGACCGGTGTCAACGTCAACTCCAGCGGCACACCCTCGCCACCGCTGGAGGCTTCGGCATGCTCGATCCGACCCCCGGCCGCGTACAGGACGATGACGACGACGTAGAGCAGCGCGATCGCGAGAACTCCCCCGATCACGCCGATGCTGCGGGCACGGGAGCGCGCACGCGGTCGAGAAGTCACGGCGACATTGTGCCAGAGCGCAGCGACGAGGGCGTGACGCTTGTCACGACGGCGTTTTAGGGCAGCTCCGCCAGTGACCCCCGCGCGTGCGTGATGCGTCGCTCGGCTCGTCGCAACTCGCCCTCGGACGTCGATTCCGCCTCTCCGGATCCAGCCGAGTGGGCGGCGACGAGATCGAGGTTTGCACGCAGGTTCACAAGCGCCCCTCCGAGCCCCGCTCGCAGCGCCTCGCGAGCAACGGCAAGGTCGGCATCCAGGTGGTGATTGCCCACCCGGCCCAGCACGTCGAGCTCGGCGACGAGGGCGATACCCACCTCGCCCACCTCCACGGACGAACGCGCACCGTCCACCGCGGCGCGGAGCAGACGGGATTCGCGGGCGGGATCCTCGGTTGGAAGAGCGAGGGCCGCGCCCAGCGCGACGGATGCCTCACTGTCGGCATCCGATGCGTGCAGCGCACGCGTTCGAAGGACCAGGAGTCGCCGACCCGAAGCTTTCGCCTCGTCGCTGCCGGGAGTGTATTCGGCAACCATGCGCAGCAGGCCGGCCGCGAGGGCGAGCATCACCGCGCTCGCAGAACCACCGCCGGGAGCGCCCGTCGCCTCGCCGAGGCGGTCCAGCCACTGCTCGAGCGGAATCGACGCCCGCGCGTCGCTCGGATCAGCCTCTGCCATGATCGCTAACCGCCCGGTCAGCTCGCCAGACGCTCGGCGGTCTCGACGACGTTCGCGACAAGCATCGCGCGGGTCATCGGTCCGACGCCCCCAGGGTTGGGCGAGAGCCAACCGGCGACCTCCGCCACGGCGGGATCGACATCTCCGGCAAGTTTCGCGCGCCCGGATTCGGTGGTCCCGACCCGGGTCACGCCGACATCCAGCACGGCAGCGCCGGGCGCGATCCACTCGGGCTTAACCAGGTGCGGCTGCCCGACGGCGGCGACCACGATGTCGGCCCGTCGAACCTGAGCCTCGAGGTCGGGGGTGCGCGAGTGGGTGAGGGTCACTGTCGCGTCAGTGCCCTTGCGAGTCAACAGAAGACCGAGCGGGCGACCGACGGTGATACCGCGGCCGATGACAGTGACGTGCTTTCCCGCTATTTGAACCCCATGACGGGTGAGGAGCTCGATGATCCCGGCGGGCGTGCACGGCAGCGGCGCCGGAACCGCGGTGGCGGGGTCGACGCCCAGCACGAGCCGGCCGAGGTTCGTCGGATGCAGGCCGTCGGCATCCTTGTCCGGGTCGATCAGTTCCAGGATCGCGTTCTCATCGATGCCCTTGGGCAGTGGCAACTGCACGATGAAGCCGGTGACGGCGGGGTCCGCGTTGAGCGCACGGACAGCATCCGCGATCTCGTCCTGCGTCGCCGTCGCGGGCAGCTCGACAGCGATCGATGCGACACCGACCTCCGCGCAGTCGCGGTGCTTGCCGGTGACGTAGGAGCGCGAGGCGCCGTCATCGCCGACGAGCAGAGTACCCAGGCCCGGCACGATGCCCCGCTCCGCGAGGGCAGCGACGCGGTCACGCAGCTCCCCCTTGATCGCGGCGGCTGTCGCGGTGCCATCGAGCAGTTGTGCAGTCATTCGCGTCTCCTGTCGTCATCCCGCGACATCCGCGTCCCGGGACGGATAACTACGTCCATAGGTATTCTACGGATGCCGGGTCCCGTCAGCCAGAGCCGGCTGCCGAAGCCCCGCCCACCGTTGGCCACGGGCCCGTGCACGCCGTCCTTACTGCGACAGCCCCGGGTAGAGCGGGAAGGCTTCGGTCAGCGTCGCGACGCGCGCACGCAGGGCATCGATATCGGGGTTCGGCAGCAACGCGAGCGCGATGATGTCGGCAACCTCGGCGAACTCGGCGTCCCCAAAACCGCGAGTGGCAAGCGCCGGCGTCCCGATCCGAAGACCGGAGGTGACCATCGGCGGGCGCGGGTCATTGGGGACGGCGTTGCGATTGACGGTGATCTGGATCTCGTGCAGCAGATCCTCCGCCTGCTTCCCATCGATCGCCGCGTTTCGCAGGTCGACCAGCACGAGGTGCACGTCGGTGCCACCGGATCTGACGGCGATGCCGGCATCTGCGACATCGCGCTGGGCGAGCCGGTCGGCGAGGATCTTCGCACCGCGGACCGTGCGCTGCTGCCGCTCCCGGAACTCCGGGGTCGCAGCCAGCTTGAAGGCCGTCGCCTTCGCCGCGATCACGTGCATGAGGGGGCCGCCCTGCTGCCCCGGGAAGACCGCCGAGTTGATCTTCTTCGCGATCGCTTCGTCGTTGGTCAGGATGAATCCCGAGCGGGGCCCGCCGATGGTCTTGTGCACGGTGGATGACACCACGTGCGCGTGCGGCACGGGTGAGGGGTGCACGCCGCCGGCCACGAGCCCGGCGAAGTGAGCCATGTCGACCCACAACAGCGCGTCGACCTCGTCGGCGATCTCGCGGAAGCGCGCGAAGTCCAGCTGGCGTGGGTACGCAGACCATCCCGCGATGATGACCTGCGGACGGTGTTCGAGCGCGAGGCGGCGCACCTCGTCCATGTCGATCAGGCTCGTCTCGGGGTCGACGCCGTAGGCGACGATGTCGTACAGACGCCCAGAGAAGTTCGCCTTCATGCCGTGCGTGAGGTGCCCGCCGTGATCGAGAGATAGACCCAAGATCGTGTCACCGGGGCGGGCGATGGCGTGCAGGACCGCGGCATTGGCTGTCGCGCCCGAGTGGGGCTGCACGTTCGCGTACGCGGCACCGAACAGGTCCTTCGCGCGCGCGATCGCAAGCTCTTCGGCCACGTCGACCTCTTCGCAACCGCCGTAGTAGCGCTTGCCCGGGTAGCCCTCGGCGTACTTGTTCGTGAGCACCGAGCCCTGCGACTGCAGCACCGAAACGGGAACGAAGTTCTCGGAGGCGATCATCTCGAGGTAGCTCTGCTGACGAGCGAGCTCCCGATCGAGGACCTGAGCGATCTCGGGATCAACTTCGGCGAGTGGGGCGGTGAAGAACGAGTCGCTCATGGCGTGTGCTCCTTGTGCTGCGGGGCGGGGACGACGGCTTCGGGTGGGGTTCCGTCTCGACCCAGGCGTGCGGTCGAGTACCGTGTCGGTCGCTCCCCGGTGGTCATCCACCTCAACGCCAGTCGCGACACCCCGAGCATAGCGGATCGCGCTACGCCCTCGATCCGCGACCGAGCGGTTGGTAGAGTGACTCAACGCTATTTGTTAGGACTCTTTACATGACCGGGACGCAGCCCCGTGACGCCGCCGCCTTCCCGTGGCCGGTTCCTCTCCCCCGCGACGCGGCAGCGGTCGAAGGACCGGGATTCACCCTGCAAGCGCGGACGGCGGTCACCGGCGATCAGACAGCCGTCGGCATCCTGACGAACCTGGCGTCTGCGCGAACCGACGGCGAGATCGACCTCGACCCGACGGCTGCGGGCCCCGGCATCACTCTGTCCATCACGGATGCCGAAACCCCCGAGTCCTACCGGCTGATCACTTCAGCAGACGGCGTCGCCGTGACCGGGTCGGATGAGGCGGGTCTGTTCTACGGCATCCAGACCCTGACGCAGCTGATCGCGCGGACCGACGACGGATGGCGCATCCCGGCCGTAGAGATCGCTGACTCGCCGCGCTTCGCTTACCGCGGCGTCATGCTTGATGTCGCACGCCACTTCTTCCCGGTCGAGGTGGTGCTCGATGTGATCGACCGGGCGGCGCAGCTGAAGCTGAACCACCTCCATCTGCACCTGACCGATGATCAGGGGTGGCGGATCGAGATCCCCTCCCGGCCCGAGTTGACACGGCTGGCATCCGCAACCGCCATCGGCGGTGACCCCGGCGGCCTCTACACCGCCGAGGACTACGCGC